>Ga0315286_10006595_pt1 | contig 11310 bp, 7 predicted proteins | sample YL17G10_0_MG_FD_205038 | JGI IMG/M metagenome (GOLD analysis project Ga0315286, IMG submission 205038) | Sediment microbial communities from Yellowstone Lake, YNP, Wyoming, USA - YL17G10_0 | ecosystem: Environmental > Aquatic > Freshwater > Lake > Sediment | place: USA: Wyoming | collected...
CGCCTACAACAACCCGACCACCGGCGTGAAGATCACCCACTTCCCGGTGATCCATTGCCGCAAGGGCTCCATCGGCTATAAGCTCGAGTGGAATGGCCTGTCCATGATCTTCTCGGGTGACACCAAACCCGAACACCTCAGCATCGACCAGGCGAGCAACGGGGGCAATGGTGTGGACGTTTTTATCCACGAGATGGCTCTTCCGCCGGAATTGTGGGCTATGCAGATGCTGCACCTCCACCAGCCTAGCAGTGGCCCACTTTGGGAGGCATATGTCGAGGATATGAAAACTATCGAGAACAGCTCCCACTCTCCTCAGGGGGCCTTCGGGTACCTCCTCAGCCAGATCCAGCGCAAGCCGCGGCTCGCGGTCGCCACGCATTTCCCGACGGCCGATGACACGGTCGATTGTGCCATGAAGAGCATCCAGGCACACTTCCCGCAGGGCGGCTACCCGGTATTCGGTCGGGATTTCATCGCATCCTTCGACCTTATGGTAATCAAGGTGTTCGCGGGGAACCCGAAGCCTGACATCCAGCAGTGGAGAGCCATGGTTCCGGATTTCGAGTCCTCCCCGCTTGTCTCGACGCCTACCGACCTGAATACGCCGAAGTATTGGAAATGGAGCGTCGATAGTAATGGGAAGCCAATCAAGGTTGGGGATCCGTACGCCCAGATCGACACGTTGACGGAGATAAAGCCAGTGGATGAAAACGGGAACTGCAACTACCGCGACGACGGGTATTGATGGTCGCGATCTGCGACTAGCAATCCGTGATGCCTTAATGCGGTTGACATTCCCTAAAGGCAAAAAGGGGTTCTCCTACTTCCGCTTATACGCGCCGCTGGAAGGCTACCTCGACAAGACCTGGCCGCTGCCTGACATCGAAAAGGTGAAGTGATACAACGAAAACTCGATCAACGAAAGGAGACGAAACCATGAAAAAGATGAAACTCATCATGCTGGGATGCGCCGCGCTGCTGTTAGCCATCGTGTTACCGATCGGGGCCATGGCCCAGACCGAGGCGCCGTCCGTTCTGAAGGCGGCTGACCTGGCGCCGGCTGAGTTGCTGACCGGTCTCGACTTCAAGGTCGATGACGTTGTTCCAACCGACGGTTTCTATGGCATCTTTACGGTGCGGGGGGCGTACGGATCAGTTCAGGCGCGCGGTGTCGCTATGTTGCGGGTGCGTGCTGCCGAGATGCAGGCCCTCGCAAGGCTCGAAGAGACGACGCGGCGCGACGCCATCGTTGGAGGGGCAAAGGACTCCGCAGAGCAGACCCTGCATGCGGCCGGACAGACCATCCGCGATCCTGCCGGGACCGTGGAGAGGGCCCCGGAGAGCGTGAGCAGGCTCTTCTCCCGGCTGGGAGGAAAGGTCGAGAAGCGCGTCGAGAAACTAACGGACACGGGGGAAGGTTCAGCCTCATCCGACCAGCGGCAGGGGATTGCCAAGGCCCGCCGCTCCTTGGCGCAGCAGCTCGGAGTGGACCCCTACACCGACAATCCTCTCCTCTCGGCCAAGCTCGACCAGGTGGCAAGATGGGAGCGTGCGGGCGGGCTCGCCGTGAGCATCGGGACCGGCGCGGCGAGTATCTGGGCGGGCATAGCCACAAAGACATTAACCCTTGTGTGGGCTATGACGCCCGAGGAGGTCCGTGCGGCAAACGAGAAACGCCTGGCCAGCCTGGCCCCTGGCGCCAGCGCCGAGGAGATCCGCGTCTTCCTCCGTAATCCTGCCTTCACCCCCACGACGCAGACTCTCTTCGTAGATCAACTGGAATCGCTCCCTGTCCCACGGGGTCGCGACAGTCTCGTGAGGCTCGCAGGCGAGATGGAAAATCGTGACCAGGCCCGCTTTCTCGTCGCGGCGATAGAGTTGCTAACAGCTTACCACCAGCGTGTTGCGCCACTTTCGTCCGTAGAATCCCGAGACCGGCTCGCCGTAGGACTGACATCCGCTGGATTGCTCATCCTGGCCGTTCCTGTGGACTGCCTAGCCTGGACCGACAGGCTGGCGGAATTCGGGAGCCGGTCGGACCTCCGGGCCTCCCGACGTGAGATCCTGATAACCGGGGGCGCAACGCCTCGAACCCGTCAGGAGTTGCAGGCTCGAGGATGGAGGCTCAGGGAGAGGTTCCAGTGAGAAAAATGCCGTCCGCAAAGGAGACGCAAAAATGAGAGTGGCAGGGTGGATGATCCACCTGTTGTTAAAAGACGCGACGTCCCTGACATCGAAGATGACAGAGGCCCTCCAGGCCGGTATGGCTGTTGGGTAGAAGACGATGGAGGCCCGGCGCATGATCACACAATCCTCGGCCATGCGGATCTACTGGCCCAAACCCGAGGTGCTCGACGGCACGTGGAAACAGCCGCCGCTGGAGCGGGTGAAATAGGACAATGAAAACTCAAACAACGAAAGGAAACGAAATCATGAAGACAATCCGAAACACAATCATCATCGCCCTGCTGTGCATCGCGGCCCAACCGGCGCTGGCACAGAACGCGTGGTGGGACGAGCTTGCCAACCTGCCGTTCCCGGGGAATTACCCGACCAAGCAGAGCAGTCAGACGCTGCTGGATGAACTTTACTTCCAGCGCGCCGTGCAAACCTATCTCTGGGCTTTGCCCGCCGTGAACATGTACGGCATGAAGGAAGGATCGGAGAAGGTATTCGGCAAGGGCTACAACGTCCTGCCGATTTGGAAGCAACGGCTCAATGCCAAGACGTTGCTCACCACGCCGAATTCCGACGTGATCTATGCCTTGAGCTATCTCGATCTGAAGGAAGACGGGCCACTGGTGATGGAAGTGCCGCCCAAGTTGCAGGGGCTTCTCGACGACTTCTGGCAACGGCCGCTGTGCGACGTGGGCTTTGCGGGACCCGACAAGGGACAGGGAGGCAAGTATCTGATCCTCCCTCCGGACTACAAAGGCGAAGAACCACCCGGCTACTTCACCTTCCGGTCGCGCACCTATGGCGTATTTGTTTTTTTGCGCTCCTTCTACAAAGACCCCACCAAACTCGAAGGGCCGGTGAAACTCATGGAACAGCTACGCATTTACCCGCTCGGCAAGCGGGAGGACGCCAAACCGATGCAGTTCCCGGATGCCTCGGCCGTGCCTGCGGACCTGCTGTATCCAAAAAACGGCAGTTACTACGACATGCTGGCCCGGTTCATCCAGCATGAATACGTGGACCCGAGCGAATCGGACATTCGCGGCTTGCTTCGCTCGATTGGCATTACCAAGGAAAGAGCCTTCACACCCGATGCACGTACAAGAGCGATTCTGGACAAGGCCGCCGCCACTGGCTTCAAGATGAATAGGGTGCTCGCTGCCGATTGGATAGCGCGCCAGCCCGGCGGAAAGATCTATGAGGACAGGCAGTGGATTAACTGCTACCTTGCCAAGGACCCGGAGTTCAAGGTCAACGGCGCCATTGATCTGGACCAGCGGGCTGTTTATTTCTTCGCGGGTTTCGCCATCAGCGCGGCCCAGGCATTGGACGTTGTTGGCAAAGGCGCCAAGTACCCGACCACGAACCGGGACGCCGATGGCGAGTACTTGTCCGGCGGCGCGTCATACCGCATGGGGGTGCCTCCGCATGTTCCGGTGAACAATTTCTGGTCGGTGATGGTATACGACGTCGAGACATCATCGGGGCTCGACAACGGGCAGCCATTCCCGTCCATCAGCACATTCGACAAGCCGGTCATCAACCCGGATGGCTCCACCGATATTTACTTCGGGCCGTCCGCGCCGAAAGGGCACGAGAAGAACTGGCTACGGACCGTTCCCGGCAAGGGATACTTCGTCATGTTCCGCCTCTACGGCCCGACCCAGCCTTACTACGACCAGACCTGGAAGTTGCCGGACTTGGAAAAGGTGAAGTGAACATTAACACGAAAGGAGAAAGTATCATGAAACACAGTATTTCAAGAACACTGAGCGTCGTCGCAATCCTCGCGGCGATCAGCATCGGCACGGCTGTTCGCGCCGAAACCGTTGACACCCGCATCGGCAAACTCGACTTCGAGTTGGGCATGCCGACCCAGGAAACAGTTGCCAGGCTCTATGATGAAATTGATTTCCAGCGCGCCTGCCAGCTCTATTTGTGGGCGTTGCCGGTTGTCAACGCCGCACAAGCGACGTTGCAAACTAATTTTGCCGCCGGCTCTCACGACGGCGATGCCATTATCCTCGAGGGCTACCGCAACCTCAGTGGCTCCCTCACCCCCAACGTGATCACGCCGTACGTCGTGGGGGGAATGGATCTCGCCGAAGTCGGTCCGGTGGTGGTGGATGTGCCCGCCGGACAGATTGCCGGCTCAGCCATGGACTTCTGGCAGCGGCTCCTGAGCGACTTCGGCGTCCTCGGTCCCGACAAGGGCAACGGTGGCAAGTATCTGTTCGTCGGGCCGGGGCAGGAAGCGCCCAAAACGGAAGACGCTATCGTGCTGCACTGCCCGACGTTCCGCTTCATGTTCTACTACCGGGCGCTTGATCCCGATCCCGTCAAAGCCGAGGCGCTGAAGAGGGGCGTACGCATTTATCCGTGGAGCAAGCGCGCAAATCCTCCCGCGATGCGGTATCTCACGCCCGACCCGGACAAGGTCACCAAAATGCCGCCCATACCGCGCGGCATGGAGTACTGGGAGCGGCTTGCGCAGGTCGTCGAGCACGAGCCGATGGAAGATCGCGACCGTTTTTTTGTGGCGATGTTGAGGCCGCTCGGTATCGAGAAGGGCAAGTCCTTCAAGCCCGACGAGCGGCAGAAAAAGATCCTCACGGAAGCGGCGTTCGTCGGCGAGGCGATGGCCAAGGCGAACGACTTCGCCAAACGCATCCCGGGCTCGCGCTACCGGCCGGATACGCATTGGGATTACGTCATCATGGCGGACCCGGCGCAGGACCTCAAGGACTACAGCCAGCTCGACGAACGCGCGGCCTATTTCTATGAGGGCATCTTTCTGACCCGAGCCATGATGAGCAAGACCCCCGGCTTCGGCCAGGCCTATCTCGGCGGCTATCACGACAAGGACGGCCACGCATTCGACGGCGGGCAGAGCTATCACTTGCACGTGCCGCCCAACGTGCCGGCCAAGCAGTTCTGGTCGGTCACGCTCTACGACGTGGACACCCGCTGCCTCATCCAGAACAAGGAGCAGATCGCCGACCGCAGTTCGCGCCAGCCCGGCCTCGTGAAGAACGCCGACGGCTCGGTGGACCTCTACTTCGGTCCGACCGCGCCAAAGGGCTTCGAGAACAACTGGATTCCGACCGTGCCGGGCAGGGCCTGGTTCACCTGGTTCCGCTTCTACGCACCGCTGGAACCTTACATCGAACGGACGTGGGCGCTCCCGGACATCGAGAAGGTGAAGTGACAACAAAAGTTCAAACAACGAAAGGAAGGGAGAGGAAAGCATGAAAACAAGTAAGATACACAACACAATGAAGACAATGCTTGCTGCTATCATCGCAATTATGCTGACCATTACTGCCGTGCCGTTCACCTTTGCGGCCGGCGCTGATGCGCCCAAAGACGCACAGCCGGCCACGAAGCAGGCAAATGCCGCTGTGCTGAACGAACTCGACTTCTCCGATCGGCAGGACTTCGATGACGCCCAGCGCGGCCTGATCGCCCCTCCGACCGAGGCCATCATCAAGGCCGCCGACGGCCATGTGGTCTGGGACCTGGACGCCTACTCCTTCCTGAAAAAAGAAGAGGCGCCTGCAACCGTGAATCCCAGCCTGTGGCGACAGGCCCGGATCAACCTGGTGGCCGGCCTCTTCAAGGTCGTGGACCGCGTCTATCAGGTGCGCGGCCTGGATTTGTCAAATATGACGATCATAGAAGGCGATAAGGGCGTAATCCTTATTGATCCGCTGATCACGGCAGAGGCCGCGCGGGCCGGGCTCGACCTCTATTATCAGCACCGGGACAAACGTCCGGTAGTTGCGGTTATCTACACCCACAGCCATGTGGACCACTTCGGTGGGGTCAAAGGCGTGGTGAATGAGGCCGATGTAAAGGCGGGCAAGGTCAGCATCCTGGCGCCGGAGCGGTTCCTTGAGGCGGCGATCAGCGAGAATGTGACGGCCGGCACTGCCATGGGCCGCCGCTCAAGCTACTGGTACGGCGTAGTGCTGCCAAGGGGCGAGCGAGGCCAGGTGGATGCCGGACTCGGCAAGGCCACGTCCATAGGCAGCGTTACACTGATCCCTCCGACTGATACCATCACGAAGACGGGTGAGCAGCGCCTGATTGACGGCGTGAAGATGGTCTTTCATATGACACCGGACACCGAAGCGCCCGCGGAAATGATGATCTGGTTCCCGCAATTCAAGGTGTTCAACTCAGCGGAGCTGGCGTGTCACACGCTGCATAATGTCCTTACACTTCGCGGGGCGCAGGTGCGCGATGCCGCCAAATGGTCGCGGTACCTTAACGAGGCGATTGATGCGTACGGCGAACAAACCGAGGTGCTGATCGCCCAGCACCACTGGCCGCGCTGGGGCCGCGACAGGTCTATAAAATTTCTCAAAGACCAGCGCGACATGTACAAATACGTTCATGACCAGACCCTCCGGCTGGCCAACGAGGGCTACACCATGACCGAGATAGGCCCGATGCTCACGCTGCCGCCCAGTCTCGCCCGGCAATGGTACGCCCGGGGCTACTATGGGACGGTCAATCATGACGCAAAGGCAGTTTATCAGAAGTACATAGGGTGGTACGACATGAACCCGGCCAACCTCAACCCGCTGCCGCCGGTCGAATCGGCCAGGAAGTATGTGGAGTACATGGGGGGTGCGCAGGCGGTAATGGCCAGGGCCCGCGAAGACTTCAGAAAGGGCGAGTACCGCTGGGTGGCCCAGGCGATGAACAATGTCGTATTCGCTGACCCCGACAATCAGGAGGCGCGCCAGCTACAGGCTGACACGCTGGAGCAGCTCGGCTACCAGGCGGAAGCGGCAACATGGCGCAACAACTACCTGACCGCTGCCTACGAGCTGCGGAAGGGTGTCCCCTCGCTTCCCGCCACCGCCAGCACTGATGTCCTCACGGCATTGACCATTCCGATGATTTTTGACTTCATGGGCGTGCGCCTCAACGGTCCCAGGGCGGACGGTAAGGTGATCGTCATCAACTGGAACTTCACGGATGTCAAGGCGAAGTACGCCCTGAGCCTGGAGAACTCGGCCCTCACCTACATGGACCGACAGGCGCCCAAAGCCGACGCAACGATCACCCTCACGCGTGCTGCATTTGACGCGATTACCCTGGGCAAGACGACGTTCGAGAAGGAGATCGGGGCCGGCCGCATCAAGGTCGAAGGCGACGGCAGAAAACTCGGCGAGCTCTTCGGCCTGATGGATACCTTCAAAGGCGATTTCAACATCGTTACTCCGTGAGCAATATGAAGCGGATGTCAGTCGAAGGATGAAGGCGACACCGGAACGGATGAAGTGAACGAGAAAGGAGAACCAACCATGAAAACAGCGCGAAATGGATTCATTGCCTGCCTATTGGTCGCGTGCGTCGCCGTGACGGCCTTGGCACAGGTCAGTTCGGAGACACTGAAACAAATCAGCACGCCGGACCAGGTGGAGACCAGGCTCGGCACGCTCAAGTTCTTCGACGGCCTGCCGGACAAAGCGACCGTCGAGAAACTCTATGACAACCTCGATTTTATGCGCGGTGTCGAAGTGTTCCTCAACCTGATGCCCGGCGCGTCAATGTTTGCGTTTGGGCAGGGCTACCGTGATGGGGGCATAATGGGCGGCACGATCGGAATCAGCGAAACACTGACGGACTCGAAGGCCCTCCTTCTCACGGCAAACACGGACACCGTCTATGCCGGGACCTGGATTGATCTGAAGAACGGGCCGGTGGTCGTCGAGAGCCCGCCGAACGTGCTGGGTATTGTGAACGATGCCTGGTTCCGTTACGTCGCCGACCTGGGCAACGCCGGTCCGGATCGGGGCAAGGGAGGCAAATACCTCCTCCTGCCGCCCGGCTACAAGGGCGACGTACCACAAGGCTACTACGTCTTCAGGTCACCGACCTATGGAAACGCTCTCATGTGGCGCGGCTTCCTCGTAAACGGCGACCCGAAACCGGCGGTGGATAACATCAAAAAACACGCACGCGTTTACCCGCTGGCACAGGCAGCCAACCCGCCGGAGCCGAAGTTCATAAACACCTCGGGCCTCGCCTATAACACGATTTTTGCCGGCGACTTCGCGTTCTTCGAGCAGGTGAACCAGGTCGTGCAGACTGAGCCGGCGGAAGCGCTCGAGCCTGAGTTCGGCGGCCTGCTCGCCTCCATCGGTATCGTGAAAGGCAAGCCTTTCGCACCCGACGCGAGGATGAAGAGAATCCTCGAGGACGCCGCCGCTGTGGGCAACGCTACCGCGCGGGCTATCAGCGCTCAGCCACGCGGAACCGACTTCTTCTATTACCCGGGCAGTTCCTGGTTAAACATCTTCCCCGGCGGCAGCTTCGAGTTCCTGAAGGACGGCCATCGCGACCTGGATGCCCGGACGATGTTCTTTGTCAACGCGATCTTCGTGACGCCCGCCATGGCCATGAAGATGGTCGGGGTCGGCTCACAATACGCCGGTAACAGTCGTGATTCCCAGGGCCGCATCCTCGACGGTGGCAAGACCTACAGGCTACATCTCCCGCCGAACGTACCCGCCAAGGACTTCTGGTCGATCGTGGTCTATGACAACCAGACGCGTTCGATGCTCCAGACCGACAACCCATTACCGAGCGTCAACAGCTATAAGAAGGATTTGGCGAAGAACGCCGACGGCTCGGTGGACATTTACTTCGCGCCGCAAGCACCGGCAGGCAAGGAGAGCAACTGGATTCAGACCGTGCCCGGCAAGAGTTGGATGACCATCCTGCGTCTCTACGGGCCGCTGCAACCGTGGTTCGACAAGACCTGGCGGCCGGGAGAGATCAAGTTGGTCAAGTGAGCAGAGAGCAAAGGAGAACAGCTACGAAACACACCATCACAAATACACGGAGCGCCGTCGCAATCCTCGCGGCCCTGGTGCTGGTCTGCCTTTGCGGCTGTGCCACTTCCTTCGGGAAGCGCACGGTCTATTACTACGAGCCGGCGTATGGCGTCGCCAGCCCGGAGTTTGAGCGCCTCTTGGCGACGCAAGTTGGCGGATTGCCCGGCGGCAACCAGGCCACGCTGCTCAGCAATGGCGACGCCTTTTTCCCGGCCATCCTGGAGGCCATTCGCGCGTCCAAGGCGAGCGTGAACATCGAGCTGTACATCTTCGCGAAGGGAAGAATGGCGGAGCGCTTCGTTGAGGCCCTCTGCGCCAAGGCACGGGAGGGCGTCGAGGTGCGGGTGCTGGTGGATTCCGTGGGCGAACGCCTTGGCAAGCTCGCTGACCAAATGAAAGCCGCTGGCGTGAAGTTCCAGATCTACAAGCCCACGAAGCTCCGCTCGATCGCCAAGACAGGCGACCGCACCCATCGCAAGATCATCACGGTGGACGGGCGCGTCGGCTTCACGGGCGGGCTGGCCATTGACGACCGCTGGGCAGGCGACGCCCGGAATCCTGCCGAGTGGCGCGACACGGTGGTGCGCCTCGAAGGCCCGGTCGTCCTCCTGCTGCAGCGGCTCTTTCTCGAGGATTGGCTCTACACAACCGGTGAGTTCCTCGATGGCGACGGCCAGTTCCCGGTCGCGCAGACAGCGGGTGATATGAAGGCGCAGGCGATCGCCAGTTCCCGCACCTACCAGCTCTCTCTGGCCAAGCTCCATTACTACATGCCGATTCAAGCCGCGCGGGACAACGTCTGGATCGAAAATGCCTACTTCCTGCCCGACGCGGATTTGAAGGTCGCCCTGTGCGCCGCAGCCCGCCGCGGGGTGGACGTGCGCATCGTCGTGCCGGGCTCATACATCGACCTCAAGGCCGTGCGCTACGCGAGCCGGGGCAACTACCTGGATCTGCTGGAAGCTGGCGTTAAGATCTATGAATTCCAGCCCACCATGCTCCACAGCAAAGTCATGGTCGTGGACAACGTGTGGAGTTCCATCGGCTCAATCAACTTCAGCTCCCGCTCGATGAAGGCCAACGCCGAGGGCAACGTAGCCATTTACGATCGAACCTTCGCTGGCCAGGTCAAGGGCGTGATCGAGGCCGACATCGCCCGGAGCGATCAAATCATGCTCGAGCAATGGAAGCACCGCAGCCTGTGGCAGCGGATCAGAGAGTGTTACTTCGGACTCTACAAAGACGTGTTCTAACCCGAAGTAAAAAACTAGTGTAATGAATCAGAAGTCCCTTTGCTTTCTTTGTCATTCCGGGCTTGACTGAGCCTGCCCCGTACTTGATACGGGGGAATCCAGTCTTTCTGATCTAGATTCCCGCTGGAGTTTACCCCGTACTTGATACGGGGTGGGAATGACGGCTTCGGAATTAATGTAAAGAAGTGTTAGATTCGCCACACTAGGAAGAAGACCATGAACTCAAGACATATCGTTGCTAAGGAGCCCAAAAAATTTCGTAAATCGCGTTGAAGCAGTCAGCGGTCACAAAGACAATAGGAGGAGACTGCTCGACGGAAAAGGAGGAGAGAATGGGGAAAAAATTGCTTTTGGCAGCATTGTATTTGGGTGTGATTCTGTTCGCAGTGCCTCTTTGGGCAGCGAATCCTTCCGCGACAACTGCGCCGTCGGAGGGTGAAGCGCAGGGCCAATCCTTGGACGAACTCAACAAGGATCTCTCTAACCCGGTCAGCAGTGTTTGGTCGATCTCTTTTCAGCAGAATAATTACCTTCTGGAAATAGAGGGGAAAAAAGACCACTGGAATTCGAACCTCAATTTTCAGCCCGTGTTGCCGGTAGCGCTGACGAAGAATTGGAATCTCATCACGAGGCCTGTAGTGACACTCTTTAACTCCGCGCCGCACCCGGACCCTTACAATCCTGCGGAGATCAAGCGCACGACGGGGTTCGGGGACACGGTTTTTATGGAGATGCTTTCGCCGAGTCCAAAGCTCGTCGGGAATTGGCTGCTCGGGATTGGGCCAACCTTTATCTTCCCCACGGCCTCTTCTGACTACACCGGGCAGGGAAAGTGGCAGGTGGGTCCTGCCGTCGTGGTGGGCTACCTCTCCAAGAAATGGATCCTTGGCGCCTTTGTCCAGAATTGGACTTCCTTCGGGGGTTCCGGCAATCGGCCTGACACGAACCAGATGAACCTTCAGCCATTCGCAGCTTATTTCTTACCCGGGGGGTGGAGTATCGGATATTCTGGCAACATCCTG
>Ga0315286_10006596_pt1 | contig 11309 bp, 11 predicted proteins | sample YL17G10_0_MG_FD_205038 | JGI IMG/M metagenome (GOLD analysis project Ga0315286, IMG submission 205038) | Sediment microbial communities from Yellowstone Lake, YNP, Wyoming, USA - YL17G10_0 | ecosystem: Environmental > Aquatic > Freshwater > Lake > Sediment | place: USA: Wyoming | collected...
CCGTTTTTTACAGCCCGCTTTCGTCCAGGTGGTGATGGCGGACGGCGCCGCTGCCGGGGTCGACCGATAGCCGGTCGGAGGGAAAGACATCTCGAGATCTTTGACGCGCAGGCGCAGGCATTTCATAAGGCGCAGGCCGCTGCCCGCTGCCGCGCGGCAGTTTGGCCATCAGGCCGTGCGTGCCCGACAATTGGGCGAGGAGCCGCCGCATGTCCACCTGGGTGAGGACGGTGGGCAGGCGCTCGGGGCGTTCGGCGCGCAGGGCATCGCCCGGTCCGAGATTCTTGTGCAGCACCTCGCGATGGAGAAAGAGCAGAGCGCTGAGAGCTTGACTCTGGGTGGAGGCGGCTGCGTTTTCTTTCACCGCCAGGTGGGCGACGCTCCGCGAGGCTTCGACTTCAGGCGCGGCCATTTCGTTGGGATGGCACTTGCCGTGGAAGAGGACGTAGCTGCCTGAAGGGCAGAGCCAGCCGATGTAGGCCTGGTCCGTGCGGCAGGAGTAGTGCTTCATGCGCAGGGCGTCGCGCACCTGGTCCAAGGGTCTCTTGGGCGTTGGCTGTCGTTCCATGGCCGATCCCCTTCATTTGACAGATCGGCGCTTTGGCCTATACTGCGGGTGGCTGGGTGGCACCGAAAAAACCGCAAAAGAATGTGCCATGGCGTGTTGTGCAGAAGAGTTCCGCAAATGCAACCGAAAGGGGGGGGGCTACATGGACTCTATCCACGCGGCCAACTCCGAGGTAAGGACGGAGTCCGCAGACGCAATGGCTAGGACGAACCGGCGACGTCCGGAGGTCGAAGGAAGTCGCAGACGGACATGGCTGGAGACCGATTGGTACACGCTGCTCTACTTCAGCCCGACGGGGAACGTGAGGCATTTGGCGAAGACGCTCGCCAGTCAACTGGACTCACACAGGACCACCGTAGTCCCTCTTGAAGCCACTGAGCCGGAGCAGCTGGGCGGAGGCGGACATCTCATTCTTCTGTATCCGATACACGGCTTCAACCCGCCGAGGAATGTCGAACGTTTCGTCCAGCGTTTGCCAGCAGATCTGTTCGACGCCGTCAGTGTGATCGCGGTCGGCTGTACCAATCACTGGGTGGACGGGGCGGTCTCTCGCCGCCTACGACGTACCCTCACCAGGAAGGGCTACGCCATCGTAGTGGATGAGATCCTTGCGATGCCGCTCACGTTCATCATGGCCTTCTCCGATGACCTGGCCCGCAAGCTCGTAGTCGGATCGGAGAAGCGCATGGAACATGTGGCTGCCTCCCTCGGGTCGGTACCGGGCATCGCGCCACGCGTCGCTTGGTGGTCGCGCCTTGTGAGTTTCCTCGGCAGGCTTGAGTCTCCAGCCTCGCGACTGTTCGGGCTAGAGCTTCACGCGAACGAGGGTTGTACGTCTTGTGGCAGGTGCTGGAGTCACTGTCCTCAAAGGAACATCAGACGCGGGCGAGATGGTAGGCCAAGATTCGGGTTCGACTGCCTGATGTGCATGCGGTGCATCTACAACTGTCCCGAGAAGGCCATCGCCCCGCGCATCTCAAAGTTCATCCCCATCAAGGGCGGCTACTCACTGTCACGATATGTGGGCGAAGAATGCCGGTCGTCCTAACAAGCACATCCAGCAGACTTCGGCGCTAGGCAGGCAGAATCAGAACGTGCGCTGGACCCAACGCCCACCCGTGCGCCTTAAGGACGTTGCGCTACCAGCAGGCGCAGCGGTCACGCCTGTCTTGCTCGCGGCAGCGGGTCGGCGCGGCTTGCGCTGGCCGTTGGACTGGCTGCCTTTGAAGAGGAGGTCGTGTGATCAAAGGCGTGAGTGTAGTGTATCTTCACTCGGCCCACGGCGAAGAACTCGCGAGTTAGTACTCCGAGAAGTTGGGTCTGCAGATCAAAGCCGCGTACCCAGGATGGACGGAGTTCGGGATGGCACACGGCAGTCGGTTTGCCGTCGATCACACTGGCTTCCCAAGCTCAGTCGTTCAGCGGCAGCCGCTCATGGTGAGTTTCGAAGTGGACGACATTCACGCAGCAGTCGATGACCTCGCCGGCCGGGGTGTCCGATTCTATCCCTCCGGAGAGAAGACCGTCTTCGACGTGGGTCCGTCGCTGGTCGCCACATTTGAGGATGCGGACGGCAATTGGGCGCAGCTGAGTCAACAGAAGTAGCGTCAACACGGTGCAGTCTGGCAAGGCATCAGCGGACGGCGCTTCGTGCCGCTGATGCTGAGCGCTAGGCAGCTCATCTTTCACCTTCGGCTGGGCAGCACCAGCCGTGCCGTCAGACACAAGGATGCTAGCTGATTGTGTCCGACAGTACTGCTATTGCCGTGAGCAACGTTACTGCCCCCACGACGATCCGAACGATTTTGCCTTTTCGATCCAGGTGAAGGAGAACGCGCCCGACGTCCTGCGCAAAGCGCTCTGCCGCCTGCCGGCAGACCTGGTCATGATCGGCGACTACCAGCCAGCTGAGCGCAAGTTCGGCCTGTCGCGAAAGATGCTGGAAGTCTGCCTGGACGTGGGTTTCCCGGTGGCGATTCTGTCCCGCTCGCCGCTCGTGCTGCGCGACCTGGATTTGCTGCAGGTTAGTAACCAGAAGGCGGTCGCCGTCGCCATGTTCAGCATCATCTCCACTCCGGATTCCCCGGGCTATGAGCGTGTCCGCCAGATGGAGAACCTGGCACCCACGGCGGCGAAGCGCTTTGCGGCCATGGAGCAGATCGCCAAGGCCGGCATTCTGACCGGCACGTGCATGATGCCCATCCTGCCCGGCCTGTGCGACGACGAAGCGAACCTGGAGGCGGTCGTGCGCTGGACGGCGAACCACGGCGGCAAGTTTGTGCTGGCCGGCGGCCTGACGTTGGCCGACCAGCAGCGCGAGTACTTGTTTGGGGTGCTGCGCGAGCGGTTTCCCGACCTGCTGCCTCTGTGTGAGCGGCTTTACCCCGCCGGCTCGTACGGCGCGGTGCGCATCGGCGACCCGCACGCCGTTGGCCGGCGCGTCCGCGACCTGTGCCGGCGCTATGGCATCGCCGACCGCATGCCCAGGCCGATCATCTCCGGCGACAAGCGTGCGTTGAACAAGCGCATCGTCGAGGTCCTGGCGAACGAATCCTACTCTCTGGAGCTGGGCAACGCGCCGGGCCAGCGGGTGTGGGCGTACCGGAAGGTGGCGTGGGCCATTGAAGACTTGCAGCAGGACGTGGGGTTGATCTACCGGCAGATGAGCCGGAAGGGCTTGGAGAGCATCTCGAACGTGGGGCCGCGCCTGGCGGAGGTGGTTGCGGATCTGCTCGGCGAGTTGTCGGTCAGTCCAGAGGGCCGCGGACGGCCAGCCCTCCCCGATTGAGGACGTGAGTGTAGGGCATGCTCGGTGCGATGGGAGTAGTGTTTGAGGCGGTTGGCATCACGGACTTGATCCAGTAGCTTCTTGGGGCGCTGCCCTTCAATGGGCTGACTCCTCCGCTTGACAGAAAAGGATCTCGGGTGCATAATATCGTCATCGTCGGACCTGAACCGCAACCAGATCGCCCATTAGGGCTTCGGGTATTGCGGCCGACATTCGGCATAAGTCAACCTTTCGGGTGTGCTATGCCGAACTCATTCGGCGTCTAACGCGGTCGTTGAATCGGCGGCCCGGGCCATACGCAGGCGCTAATTGAACTCCTCGTCTGTGAGCAACGAGTTCATGTTGGGGCGGTCGTGAGGCGTAAGAACAAGCTGTAAGAAGGCCGGGCGAGCAAAGGCAAAGAGGCAAAGAGCAAAAGACATGGAAGCAAAGCAACGTGAAGAACTACTCAGAGCATTAAAAGCCCGTTTTGAGAAAAACATGAACCGCCATAGAGGTCTCGAATGGGCTGAAGTACAAGCAAAGCTGGAAGCCAATACTGAAAAACTGTGGTCACTCAATGAGATGGAGAGAACCGGTGGTGAGCCGGATGTTGTTGGTTATGATAAAGAGACAGGCGAATACCTGTTTTATGATTGTTCGGCGGAAAGTCCAAAGGGCCGCACAAATGTCTGTTATGACCGTGAAGCGCTGGAGTCAAGGAAAGAGTCTAAGCCAACAGATACCGCTATGGATATGGCAGCTGCCATGGGCATCGAGATTCTAACGGAAGAACAATATCGAGAGTTGCAGAAACTTGGAGATTTCGATACGAAAACGTCGAGTTGGTTGAAAACACCTGCTGAAATTAGAAAACTCGGCGGCGCCATGTTTGCCGATCGTCGCTACGACCATGTCTTTGTGTATCACAACAGTGCGCCCTCTTACTATGGCGTCAGGGGGTTTCGTGGCTCGCTAAGGGTCTAAACATCGGCTTCTACTACCCCCCGCTTTGATTACGATCTATCCGCGTCTGACAGAGGGCAGCACGATCCGGGCAGTCAGACAGAAGTACTTGTCTGTTGTGTCCGACAGTAATGCTACTGCCGCGAGCGGAAGTACTGCCCCCACGACGACCCGGCCGACTTTGCCTACGTCATCCAGGTCAAGGAGAACGCGCCGGACCTGCTGCGCAAGGCCCTGAGCCGGCTGCCGGTGGACCTGATCATGGTGGGCGAGTACCAGCCCGCCGAGCGCAAGTTCGAGCTGTCCGGGCGCATGCTGGAGGTCTGCCTGGAGCTGGGCTTCCCGGTGTCCATCCTGTCCCGCTCTCCCCTTGTCCTTCGCGATCTCGACTTTCTCCAGGCAATCAACGAGAAGGCGGTCGCCGTCGTCATGTTCAGCATCATCTCCACTCCCGACTCGCCCGGCCATGAGAGTGTACGGCAGATGGAGCACCTGGCCCCGCCGCCTGAGAAGCGCTTTGCGGCCATGGAGCAGATTGCCAAGGCCGGCATTCTCACCGGCACGTGCACGATGCCCATCCTGCCGGGGCTGTGCGACGACGATGCAAACGTGGAGAACGTCGTGCGCTGGACGGCGGAGCACGGCGGCAAGTTTGTGCTCGCCGGCGGCCTGACGCTGGCGGACCAGCAGCGCGACTATTTCTTCGGGATGCTGCGCGACCGCTTCCCCGATTGGGTGCCACTGTACGAGCGCCTGTACCCTGCCGGCTCCTACGGCGCCCTGCTCAGCGGCGACCCGCACGCCATCGGCCGGCGCATCCGCGAATTCTGCCGGCAGTACGGGATCTCCGACCGCATGCCGCGGCCGATCATCGCCGGCGACGGGCGGACGCTCAACAAGCGCATCGTCGAGGCGCTGGCCAACCAAGGCTACGAGATGGAGCTGGACAACGCCCCGGGCCAACGGGTGTGGGCCTACCGCAAGGCGGCGTGGGCCATCGAGGACCTAGAGCAGGACATCGGGCTGGTCTACCGCTCGCTCGGCCGCAAGGGGCTGGAGAGTATGGAGAACGTGGGGCCGCGGCTGGCGGTGGTGGTTGAGGAGCTGCTCAACGAGGTGTTGGCGCGTCCAAAGGGCTGCGCACGGCCAGGCCTCCCCGGTTGAGAACGTGGGTGTAGATCATCGTCGTCCTGACGTCCTTGTGTCCAAGGAGCTCCTGTACGGTGCGGAGGTCGTAGTGGTTCTCCAGGAGGTGGGTCGCAAAGCAATGGCGGAGGGTGTGGGGGCCGACCGGTTTGACGATACCGGCCAGGCGGGCCGCCTCTTTGACCGCCTTTTGCAGGCTGCTCTCGTGCAGGTGGTGGCGGCGTGTGATGCCGGAACGCGGGTCCTGGGACAGGGAGCTGGCCGGGAAGACGTATTGCCAGCGCCATTCCCGATCGGCGTTCGGGTATCTGCGCGCGAGGGCGTCGGGCAGGTAGACGGCGCCGTAGCCCTGGGCCAGGTCTTGCTCGTGCAGGGTTTTCACCCGCTGCGAGTGTTCTTGGAGCAACGGTATGAGACTGTCGGGCAGCACCGTCACCCGGTCCTGCGCCCCCTTGCCGTCGCGGACGACGAGGGCCCGCCGCTCGAATTCGAGATCCTTAACGCGCAAGCGTAAGCATTCCATCAGTCGCACGCCGCTGCCGTAGATCAACTTGGCCATCAACCGGTGCGTGCCCGACAGGCAGCCGATGAGGCGCAGCGTCTCGTCTTTGGTCAGGACGGTGGGCAGGCGCTTGGGGCGTTTGGCGCGCAGGGCGTCAACAGGACCAAGGTCCAGGTGGAGCACCTCGCGATAGAGGAAGAGAAGGGCGCTGAGGGCCTGGTTCCGTGTCGAAGCAGCGACGTTTTCCTTGACAGCCAGATGGCTGAGAAAGGCTTGGACCTCGGGAGCGCCCATTTCGGACGGGTGACGCACGTCTTGGAAGTAGATGTAGCGCTTGATCCAGCCGACGTAGGCTTGCTCCGTGGGATAGGAATAGTGTTTGAGGCGGATGGCATCACTGACTTGATCCAAAAGCTTCTTGGGGCGGTGCTCTTCCATGAGCTGACTCCTCCGTTTGCCAAAAGAGGATTTCGGGTATATACTATCGTCATCGTCGGACTTGCACAGCAACCAGATCGTCCACCAAGGCTTGAGATGGTGTAGCCGAAATTCGGCATAAGCCAACCCTTGGGATGTGTTATACTGAGCATGTTCAGTCTAGTACTACAGCCTCACGTACGGGCTGGTCATTCTGAGCGACCGCAGGGACCGTCGTTCAGTGCAGAGCGAAGCGATGCAGCGAAGAATCTCGCCAAAGTCGCGAGAACCTGATGCCGCAAGGCGAGATCCTTCGTCGCTTCGCTCCTCAGGATGACAACTCAGGCAGTAGTACTAGGGACCCAGGTAGATAGGCCGAAATAGTTCGGTCTCTCAGTAGTTGGGCAGCACATCACCGTCCCCTTGTGAGCTCGTGGCTCGTAGGTGGACTGGGAGGCTAGGTTTCATGTCTCGATTCTCGAAGTGGGCCCAGACAGAGCACAGCCCCGGTGCGCGCATCATCGCCTTGATCCCCGCGGGCGCCATGTTCCTCGTCTTCTTGCCATACCTGTTTCTCGTGATCTGTCCCTCACTGGATCAGCGGCTACTTCCGAATAGCCCCAAGCCCGGGGTAGCGACCCTCATAACCGGGGGCATCCTCATTGCAGTTGGAATGTTCCTCGGGCTCAGGTCCATACAAGTGCAATTTACGCGGGGCCGAGGCACACCCCTGCCAATGATGCCAACCCAAGGGCTACTCACAACTGGCCCATTCCGGTACTGTCGAAACCCGATGACACTCGGAAGCGTCCTGGCGTACCTAGGCATGAGCATCGCTGCAGCAACGGCCATTGGTGTCACACTCGTGCTTGTCCTCGCCGGGCTCCTCGTTCTCTACCTCAAGCGAGTGGAAGAGAAGGAGCTTGCCGAGAGATTCGGGGATGACTACCTGGCATACATGCGAGAGGTGCCATTCATCATTCCGAAGACACCGAGGGGACGCTGAGCCCGAGGTCCGCCTGTGTGCTGCCCAACAACTCGCCGAAGCTGACCCGGCGGGCCGGGCCTCAGGTGGTTCTTGTCCTGGCCGCCGCCATGCCCTAGAGTCCTTGTAGCGTCGCCTGCCTCCGCCGGGCAGCTTAGCTCGAGGCCGTTAGCACGCGCGCTTCAATCTCAGGCAAGGCTCACGGCTTCTGACAATCCGCGCAGAGAGTTCCTGACCCCGGGGCACGCGGCCCAAACAAGCTGTGAAGGTTCTATATGCTAGGGGTTGTACATGAAAGACTGGAAACACAAGCTCAAGGCCGATCCAACGGAGTGGCTGTTGGAGCCGGAGTGTTCTCCCGTCCGCTACTGGACGCTAGCCGACATCGTCAATCGGCCCCCCGACGACCTGGAGGTGCGTGCGGCACAGGCGGCGATTCCTACCTATCCACCTGTGGCTGAGTTGCTGGCGACCCAGGAGAGTGATGGGTATTGGGGCAGGCGAGACTACTACCTGCCCAGGACCAGTCGTGGCACCTTCTGGGTGTTGAGCGTCCTGGGCGACCTGGGACTCACTGTCGAGGAGGAACACGTACGGCGGGCGTGCGACTGGAAGTTCACGCACCAACGCGAGAACGGCGCATTCTGTCGCCGCCGGTCAATCTCGGGCCAGGGGTTGGTGTGGCAGAAGGACACGGAACCTTGTACCCACGCGCGCATCGTGCGCTGTTTGGTCCAGTTTGGCTACGCCAAAGACCGACGCGTGCGGCAGGCCATAGACTGGCTCCTGCCGATCCAGCGAGACGACGGGATGTGGTTCTGCCGCGGTGCTGGGGGTCGCGGCTGCCTGCGGGCTACGCTTGACGTCCTGCGCCTTGCGGCTCTGGACCCCCAGACTGCTGTTCAGCCGGGCATCACCCAGGCAGCTACCGCCGTCTGCGATCTATTGATGGAGCCGCGTATGAGCCGCTATCACGTCGGCGACGCGTGGGGGACATGGGAGTGCCTCAAGTACCCATACTTTGGTTTCAGCATCATCAGCGCGCTCGATGCCCTGGCGCGACTCGGCTACACGATTGAAGAGCCCAAGATCGCCGCCACAGTGGAGTACCTGCTGAGCAGGCAGTTGCCCGACGGGACCTGGCCGCTGGATGAAGGCTGGTCCCACTCGCCGATCGACTTTGGTCAGCCGGGTGAGCCGAACAAGTGGCTGACGTTGGATGCCTTGCGCGTGGTCAAGCTGCTCGACAGCCCGCACTGATATGGAGAGAAGCGGTAGGGTGAAAAACCCTTCTTCAATCCTGGTTGGGACACCGGCGCCCGTCAGCTCGATGCATTCACAGATGTGCGCGAGATTCAACGCCGACTGAGGGCTCAAGGTGCGGAGCCCATCACCGAGGCCAGCGAAGGCCCCGCCAGCTTCATGGCGATGGATCCTAATGGAAGTCCCATACTGGGCGCTCCGCACGTGTAGCCGAGGGGCATGCCATCTAACAACTCGCTGATGCGAACCCGGCGGGCTGGGGCTTGGCTGGGGCTTTGGGGTTAGTCGATTGGCGAAAGTGACTTTCATGCACCCGCGCGGCGGCTGAACCCAACCGCTAAGAGGGTCGGATGGGGTCTGGGCTCAGCTTCTTCCCTTATCCCCGGCTCTCAAGGTGGACCTGGTCATGACCGGCGACTACCAGGCCGCGGAGCGCCAGTTCGGCCTGTCGCGCAAGATGCTGGAGGTCTGCCTGGAGCTGGGCTTTCCCGTTTCCATTCTATCCCGTTCGCCCCTGGTGCTGCGTGACCTGGACCTGCTGCAAGCCATCAGTCAGAAGGCGGTCGCCGTCGTCATGTTCAGCATCACCTCCACCGCCGACTTGCCCGGCTATGAGCGTGTGCGGCACATGGAGAACCTGGCGCCGGCGCCGGTCAAGCGCTTTGCGGCCATGGAGCAGACTGCCCGCGCCTGCATCGTGACCGGCATCAGCATGATGCCCATCCTGCCAGGTTTGTGTGACACGGACGAGAACCTGGAAGCTACCGGGCGCTGGACGGCGAACCACGGTGGCCAATTCGTCCTGTCGAGCGGCCTGACCCTGGCCGACCAGCAACGCGACTATATCTTCGGCGTCCTGCGTGCATAATCCGGGCCATGCCGACCGGCGATTCCGATGGATGCCGTCCACCCGCTCCAGACCATGCCGACCACCTGTTCCGGTGGCATGGCGTCCAGTTTTTCCGGGACACCGGAATCGGTGGACGCCATGCCCCGGAATCAGTGGACGCCATGCTCCGGAATCCTTGGGAGCCGATCTGATCGAGTAGTAGAAAGCGGCGCTGGCTAATCTTACAGTTGTGTGGCATTCTTTGCCTCCGAAGAATAAAGGAGACAGAGATGCCCCAAGAAAGGTTATCCATGCGCAAGATACGTGAGGTCCTCCGTCTGAAGTGGGAGTGCGGACTGACGAGCCGGGCAATCGCCCGCAGTTGCTCCATCTCCCATAGTACTGTTGGTGAGTATGTGCAACGCGCCCAGGCAGTGGGACTCAGCTGGCCTATCCCCGCCGAGTTGGACGCGGACGCGCTCTTTCGGCTCCTCTTCCCTACGCCGTCACAGCCAAGCACAAGAATCATCCCCTGTCCCGACTGGTCCCTGATTCACAGCGAGCTGCGCAGGAAGAGTGTTACCCTGCGTCTTCTGTGGGTCGAGTATCGCGAAGCACACCCTGACGGTCTCGGGCACAGCCAGTTCTGCGAACTCTACCGCCGGTGGGTCAAGCGTTTGAAACCCTCTATGCGTCTCTCCCACAAGGGTGGAGAGAAGGTCTTTGTGGACTATGCAGGTCAGACGGTCCCGATTGTCGACCCACACACGGGAGAGGTCAGTCAGGCACAGATCTTTGTCGCCGTGCTCGGGGCCAGCAACTACACCTATGCCGAGGCCCACAGCAGCCAAGACCTTGCCAACTGGACAAGCGGCCACGTCCGCGCCTTCGCTTACATGGGCGGGGTACCTGAGATCATTGTGCCAGACAATCTCAAGGCGGGTGTCAAACACCCCTGCCGCTACGAGCCGGACCTGAATCCCACCTACCATGACCTGCGGAGTACCGCTTCTGCGGTGGCGGAACACTACGGCACGGCAGTCATCCCGGCGCGCCCGCGCAAGCCCAAAGACAAGGCCAAAGTGGAAGTTGGCGTCCAGGTGATCGAGCGCTGGATCCTGGCTCGATTGCGCAACCACACCTTCTTCCATCTCGCCGACCTCAATCAGGCCATCCGTGAGCTCCTCGATGAGCTCAACACCCGGCCGATGAAACACCTCGGCTGCTCTCGTCGCCAGCTTTTCGAGGAGCTGGATCGACCGGTCCTCAAGCCCCTGCCCGAGCTGCCCTACGAATTCGCCATCTGGAAGAAGGCGCGTGTCAACATCGACTACCACGTCGAGTTCGAACGCCATTACTACAGCGCTCCGCACACTCTCCTCCACGAGGAGGTCTCCATTCGCGCGACACAGAACACGATCGAGATCTTTGCCAAGAACGGTCGGGTCGCTTCCCACTGTCGCACGAACACCCCTGGGCGACACACGACGCTCTCTGAACATATGCCTGCCGCCCATCAAAAGTATCAGGAGTGGTCGCCCGACCGGTTCACGCGCTGGGCTCAGACCATTGGCCCTCACACAGCCCAACTCGTGCAAGCTGCTCTGGCCTCCCGCAAACATCCTCAACAGGCCTATCGTTCCTGTCTGGGCATCCTTCGTCTGGCCAGCCGCTACGGAGAGGAGCGTCTCGAAGGCGCTTGCTGCCGCGCTCTGCCTGCTGGCATTCACTCCTACAAGGGGGTCAAGAACATCCTCGCTGCCAAGCTCGACCAGGTCGAGCCTGAAGAGCCGGCCGCTCTTGTCCCGGCCAGCCACGAAAACATCCGTGGCCAAACCTATTATCGCTAGGAGGTCGCTATGCTCA
>Ga0315286_10006597_pt1 | contig 11308 bp, 13 predicted proteins | sample YL17G10_0_MG_FD_205038 | JGI IMG/M metagenome (GOLD analysis project Ga0315286, IMG submission 205038) | Sediment microbial communities from Yellowstone Lake, YNP, Wyoming, USA - YL17G10_0 | ecosystem: Environmental > Aquatic > Freshwater > Lake > Sediment | place: USA: Wyoming | collected...
GGTGTCATGAGCGAGCATGATGGCGACCAGATCGGCAACCGAGGTTCGGGGGCGGCCGGGCCAGGCGACGGGCCGGCCCAGTTCTTCCGCCGAATATCCCTGAAGCACGCTTAGCGTCGCACGGCGCACGGCGGCGAACCGGCCGAGCCGTGTCGCGCATCCGCTGGGGTCACGAACCGGTTCGCGGCAGAGGAGCGCGCGGGCGTAGGCATCTTCGGCTTCGATCAGCCGATCCATCAAAGCATCGACGTGCGGGTGGGCCGCCGCCGGCGCCGCACTCACGAAACGCTCGAGGCGATCGAGCGAATGCTCCAGCGCCTTCAGTTGGATCAGGCACTCCAGCAGGTCAGCCACGCAGCCCCGCCTCCCTCCTCACTACGGTCGCTTGATCTCCGGAATCGCCGTCGCGCGCTCGGCAATGAAGCCGATCGGTTCGCCCTTCGATACGGGAGGCGTCGCGACGACGTAGAGCACCTCGCCCGCAAACGGCGCGCGAATCTCTTCGAGCAGCGCGCCGTGGAAATCGGTGAGCCGGGCGATGAGCGTGCCCTGCGCGACGGTCTGCCCCGGTTCGACCATCGGGTAGAGCAGGCCCGTGAACGCTGCGCGCAGCACTTCGTTGCGGCCGAGCCAGATGGGGTGCGTCACCGGGTCCGGGCCGTCGTTCCGCATCTTCAGGTGCTTGAGCACGCCCGCCACGCCGCGCTCGATGCGCGCAATCGACTCCTCGTCGGTCCTCGCCCATCCGCCCGACTCGACCGTCAGCGCCGGCTTGCCGCGTGTCATCGCGGTGTTGGCGAGATAGAGGGATGCCTTCGGGTCGTTCGGCCGCTCGGTGTCGATCACGATGTGATCCAGGCCGAACGCCAGCGCCAGGTCCTTGCTGGCGTTGACCACGGCTGGCGCGCTGGTCACCACCCAGTAGCTGTACGGCCGGAGCCACTCGTTGCCGTCGCCGCAGTGGATGTCGACGACGTGGGTCGCGCGGTCGATGACCTCGCGCGTCAGCACGTCGGCGATGCGGTCCGAGAGCGTGCCGTCGCGCTTGCCCGGGAACACGCGATTGAGGTTCTTGTCGTCGGTCGGCCCGTAGTAGACGGTGCGCTTCAGGAACGACGGCATATTGGCGACGTGCACCAGCACGACCGTGCCGGTGAGCGTGCGCGGATCCAGCGTCTGCCGCACGCGCTGCAGCGCGAGGATTGGCGGGTACTCGACGCCGTGCGTGCCGGCGACGAGCGCCAGCACCGGGCCCGGCTTCGAACCATGGATGATCGAGAACGGAATCGTCGTGCCCTGGTCACCCGGGCCTGCCGGCACATTCAGCGTGCCTGACACGGCCGTGCCTGGCGCGGCGGACACGCCGCCCAGCGTGAACGGGGTCTGGGCGCTGGCCGGAACGGCAACGGCGAACGCGAGCGCCAGCGTCAACAACCCGAGCATCGGTCGCGCGACATGCAGCATGTGTTTGTCTCCCGTGAACGGCCAGCACTGAAGCGGGGTCGGATTCGAGTTCTGTCCGCTTTCGTAGAACTCGTATCTGACCCTACTTCCGGTCCCATCAGCACTCAGTCGTGGGATCCGGCTTCAGCCGGATCCTTGACGCCTTCAATCAGAACTCTTTCACCGTCTTCCCGCGTGCAAGAAACGCCGCGGCCACGCACGACAGCAGCATCCCCGTCACCGCCAGCGTTGCCGGCGCCGACGTCAGGTACGCAAGGTAGCCCGCCGCGAGGCTGCCGATCGGCATTCCGCCCCGGAACGCCATCATATACACGCTCAGCACCCGGCCGCGCATGTCGTTGGGCACCGCCAGCTGCACGAGCGACATCAGGAGCGAGAAGCTCATCATCAGCCCGATGCTGCCGAGGAAGATCAACGCGTAGCTCAGCGGCAGCACGCGTGACATCGCAAACGCCGCGAGGATCAGGCCCAGGGCGATCTGGACCAGCAGCACCGCGCGGCCCATGCCCTGGAAGCGGCCCATCCAGGCCACCGAGAGCGCGCCGACGACGGCCCCCGCTCCGGAAAACGCCATCAGCCGGCTGTAGCCGTCGGGCCCCAGGCTGAACACCTTCTGCGCCATCACCGGCAGCAGCGTCAGCACTGGCGACGCCAGCATCGTCGTGCACAGGGCGAGGAACGTCATGGTCAGGATGACCGGGCTGTGCCAGACGAACGACAGGCCGCCGCGCATTTCGGCGAGCACGCTCCGGGTGGCCGCCACCGGCGTGTGCGTGACGTGGAGCATCAGCAGCGAGGCGATGACGACCAGGAACGACAGCCCGTTGAGCGTGAAGCAGGCGGCCGAGCCCCAGGCCGCCAGCGCCACCCCGGCCGCCAGCGGCCCGATGACGCGCGCCAGGTTGAACTGCGTCGAGTTGAGCGCGATAGCATTCGGCATGTCGTCGCGCGACACCAGGTTGGGCAGCAGCGACTGATAAGCCGGGCCGCCGAAGGCCTGCGCCGTGCCGGTGATCGCCGACAGCGCCAGTACGTGCCAGATGCGCACGGCATCGAAGTGCACCAGGGCCGCCAGCGCGAACGCCGTGGACATCTGGACGCACTGGGAAATCAGCAGGACCCGCCGCCGGTCGTGCCGGTCGGCGACGACCCCGCCGACCAGCGTCAGGAGCAGAATCGGCAACTCGCCGAGGAACGCGTCGAGGCCGAGATAGAACGGCGAGCCGGTCATCGTCAGCACCAGCCAGCTCTGGGCGACCTTCTGCATCCACGTCCCGACGCTCGACGCGAACGCGCCCATCCACATCACGCGGAAGTCGCGGTAGGTGAGGGCGCTGGCCAGGCGGCGGACGGCAGAATGAACGGGCACGGTTCAGTGATTGTATCCTCGGTATGGAGTGGGCGCGGCAGGAGGCGGGTGGTGAAGACGCGTCGCGTCCGACGATGGGATCCGTGACGACCTGGTGGTTGATCGCGTCTACCGCTGGGCGGTCAGGAGCGGGGAGGGGACAGTGCCCCGGGCCTGAGCTGGCGCCGCTGGCGATCTGCCCACGTGCGTCCGTAGAGTCGATCGTCGAACCAGCGCGCGACGCGGGCCAGCCATGGCGCGCGGCGCAGCGCATACCGGACGACGCGATGGAGCGGCGTGTCGGGGTGGGAGAACGGGCACACAGCCATGCAGATGCCGCAATCGGTGCCGACGGTGCGCCAGTAGCCGTAGCAGCGTCCGGCGTTGGTGGGCCACAACGGGATCCCATCCGTCATCGTCAGGTCGCCGTCAGAGAGCGCGTGCGACGGGCAGTTGGTTGCGCACTTCTTGCAGATCCGGCAGAACCGTTCCACCCCGAGCGAGACCAAGCGGCTCGCGCGGAGCCTGGCATCGGTGGTGACCGCGCCGATGCGGACGCGCGTGCCCGCGCGGTCGGCCACGAGGATGTTGTGCCGGCCCATCTCGCCCAGGCCGGCCGCCACGGCCAGCGGCGGCAGGATCACGTCATAGTGCGCGTCGTAGTGCGCCTTCGCCTCGAATCCGGCCGCGCGCAGGGCGGCGGCGAGCGTCAGTGAGAGTTGCGCCGCCCGCAAGTATTGCCCCGCCGACTCGGCGATCACCGGCGCGCCCGGCGCGTGCTGCATCGCACCGAAATCCATTTCCACCAGAAAGACGATGGCGATCGCGTGCGGCAACTGCACTGGATGCCCGTAGTCCGCGTCGAAGCGCCCCTTGTGCGTGTAGACGAAGCGCTGGTCGAGTGCCGCGATGCCGGCGGCGTATGCCCCGCGCTGCACGAGTCCCTCGCAGAGGCTGCGCGAGAGATCCACAGCGCTGCGCAACTGGCTGGCCCACACCTCCACGTCGCGAGTATCCGGGACAAACGCGTCGATGGCTCGGAACGACGCGGCGGCATCGCCACAGATCGCCTCGTCGTAGTGGGACCCGCCCGGCGTCAGGAGGGCGGGTCGCGTGCGCAGGTGATCATCGGCCGCGCGGCGCTCCGGGTGGCGGCCGTAGTACTCGTTGTACGCGGCCGTTCCAGCCGTGCGCGCCATCCGCGCGAACATCACGTCCCGCTCGTCGATCCGCGCGGGTGCAGTGGTGCGCCGGGGTTCAGGCCGATCTGACATCCAGGGCACCATACACCGCCGGGAATGCCGGGAGGAAGCCTGCTTCGCTAACTCCTGAAGCTCAACTCGACCTTGTGGAAGGCCTTGGCCTCCAGGTCGCCCTTGAGACCGAAGGTGACGGGTTCGATCGTGAAGGCCGCTCCGGCGGACGTGACCGTCGGGCGGCCTGCTCTGCGATCCGCGTCTTAACCAGCTTCCGCACGAGTGTGGCCGGCAAGGGCTTGTCCGGTGGGAAGCGGACTGTGCCCTTGCTCGTGTCGTACGCCGCGAGGGGCTTCGCGTGCGCCGCGATCGGGTGCGCGCCGGGGTAGAACGCACAGTGTTTCGTGGCCGCGCCCATGTACACGAGCACCCGCCCGCCCACGCGAAACGCCGGAATGCCGTAGCTGATGCATTCCACAGCCTTCGGGGCGGCGGCCATGATCGCTCGCCGGAGATACTGCAGCGCCGCGCGCTTCTCGACACTCAGGGGCGCCAGGTACTCGTCGATGGACTGCGGTGGTGTCAGGCGCATGGTCATGGGTGACGCCAACGGCGATGTCGATATTGTAGCCGCGTCGGGCTGCGGTCTGATGCGAACGGATCAGCCAGCCGGCCGCCGGCAGGTGACGATGTACTCGCGCGAACTGGCCGTAAGGGCTGCACCAGCGAAGTCGCCGTGAATCGACTCGAGATCGAGTTTCGAGCATGCGACCAGGTGCTCGATCTCGAACCGGAAGAAGAAGCGCATCTCGAACGCCCACTCGCCGCGATGCTCGCCGTCTTCCTCGTCCCAGACAAAGGTCATGCGGACGGGCGTGATCTGGCGGGCAAGGTCGGCCGGGCCCGCGGTGACGAGGCGCCGCAGGCGGCGGCCTGGGGCGTGCTCGCCGTCGAAGTCGGTGTGTTCGGGCAGGCCCTCGAGCAGGAGTCGCAGGTTCGGGACGTACAGGTCGAAGACGAACGACCCGCCCGGGCGCAGGCAGTCGTGCACGGCGTCGAGCAGGCGCAGCTGATTACCGGTGTCGTGCACGTGGGACAGCACCCGAAACGGCGCGCACACGAGGGCGAACGGCCGGTCGCTCCGGAAGGTCACGGCGTCGGCCACCCAGACCCGCCCGCGATCGTCGGGCGCCAGCTTGGCGCGGCACTGCTCAATCATGGCCGGGCTGAGGTCGATCCCCCAGACGTCGAGGCCGCGGCGGCGCGCCTCGGCGAATAGCCGGCCGGTGCCCACGCCGATCTCGAGCGACGGCCCTCCGGCTTCGGCCATCCGGTCGAGGTACCACTCGTTGTCGACGCCGTCGCGCACCTTCGCGTAGACCGTATCGTAAAAGCGCGCCACCACGTCTGGGTACGGCTCAGTCACGTGTGCACCTCCTCTCGGGACGGCTCGCCCTCTTCGCGCCCCTTACTGATTCTGAAGACGTGGCCATCTGGATGCCGCACGTGCATCTCGCGAACGCCCCATGGCATGTCCGGCGGCGGCGTACCACTCGGTCCCGTCCCGCTGATAGACCGCAAGGCACAGCCCTTCATGCGGCGAACAGAACCCGGACGGACTTGCGCATCGGTGTCTCCTTTTCGTGAGTGGGCGCCACGGCACCGCGCTGTCAGAGAGACGGCACGGCGTCATGTTCAGGCACGTCCGATTCCGATGCACGCCTCGGCGCTGAGGCGCGGCACGCCGTCGCGTGACTCGGCTGTCAGGGATGCGATGTAGTCGCGGCCGACGGCCGCGGCGCGTTCGGGTCCCAATTGTTGGAACAAGAAGGCCAGCGGAGGCCCCGAGCGCGTGAAGTCGTCCCAGAAGGCATGCGGTGATTCGATCGTCAGGATCCCGGTCGATGTGGTGACCTCGACCTCCCTGAATCCTGCGCGGTACATCTCATCTCTCAGCGGGGTTGCGCCGGCGAGCCGTGCCCAGACCGGAGGCGCAGCCGGAAGCTGGAACTCCGGAACGACCCGCCGGATCGATTCGGCCACTGACGTCATCAGTTGCAGGTTCCTGGGATCGCTCCAGCAGACGACGGCCGCGCGCCCCCCCGGCCGGAGCACGCGGCGCAGTTCTGTCAGGCCCTTGTGAATGTCCGGGAAGAAGATCAGACCGAGGACTGACACGCTCGCGTCGAAGGAGGCGTCCGGCACAGCGAGGGCCTGGCCGTCCATCACCTCGGCCGTGATGCGCGTCATCCCTTCGGCGGCGGTGCGCTCGCGAACACGGGCGACCATGCCGGCCGCAAAATCGGTTGCGAGGACCTCGGCGCCGGCTCGCGCAGCCATGAGGCTGAACGTGCCCGTTCCGGCGGCGACGTCGATGACGCGCTCGCCAGGTTTGAGATCCAGTAGCCGCAGTGCCTCCGCGGAGAACTGGGAACTCAGACCCTCGAACGACTGTTCATACGCTGACGCGAGCGCGCCCCAGCGTTCCGGCACTTGATCTGGACTCGTCGGCACGTCGTCCCTCCCTCTCTGCCCCTCCGCCTGCCGATCAGACAGATCTTGCGCGCAGTCGGCGGCACTGACAAGTCGCTCGTTTGCCGAGTCGCTCGTCTTCCGAGCGGAGGGCGGTTCTCGCGGGCTGGTGGGCCTGGCTGCCGCCTACACCACCGCCCCGAACAGCCTGCCGACCGCATACGTCATTGCCATGGCGAGGGCGCCCCAGAAGGTCACCCGCACGGCGCCAGTCGCGGCCCCGGCGCCGCCGGCGCGGGCCGCGAGGCCGCCGAGCACGGCCAGAAACAAGAGCGACGTGGCGGTCACGGCCGGCGCGAGCGCCGAGGACGGCGTGAGCACCGCGCACAGGAGCGGCATCGCGGCCCCGACGGCGAACGTGCCCGCCGATGCGAAGGCCGCCTGGACCGGGCGCGCGCGCTGGAGATCGGAGATGCCGAGTTCGTCCCGGGCGTGTGCGCCAAGTGCGTCGTGCGCCATCAACTGATCGGCCACCTGCGCCGCGAGGGCAGGATCGAGACCGCGGGAGACGTAAATCGTCGTCAGTTCCGATCGTTCGTGCGCGTCGTCGGTCGCCAGTTCGTGACGTTCGCGGGCCAGGTCTGCGGTTTCCGTGTCCGCCTGGGAGCTGACCGAGACGTACTCGCCGGCCGCCATGGACATGGCGCCTGCGACCAGTCCGGCGACGCCGGCGACAAGCACATCGTTCCTGGCCGCCCCGGCGCCTGCGACGCCGAGCACGAGGCTTGCCGTCGACACGATGCCGTCGTTGGCCCCCATCACCGCGGCACGAAGCCATCCGATGCGTTCCGAGCGGTGTCGTTCCACGTGGCTCATGAGTCGTGCCATCGTCATCTCCTCCATCGCAGTCTGATGTGCCCGGCCACGCTGTCGCGACGAATATGTCCGCGGTGCAGTCGGACGGTATCGGGGGCACTGGACACCGGCAGGGTCTCCTGCAACGCGCTGCCATAGCGATTCTATACGCCGGCACTGGCGGCGAGATCGCCGGGCGCGGCGAGGAGCAACTGCTCAGTAGATGCCCACATCAATGGGGGACTCGGTCCCGATCGTCTTCAGGCGCTCGGCATACGTCGCCAACGCCTGCTTTCGCTGTTCGTCAGTCAAGCGAACCGGCCCGTAGACGATCTGCGGCGCCAGCACGTCGAACCCGACGAACTGCAGCACGCCTCGGTGAATCGGCCTCAGGATTCCCCCGATGTCCCCGTTGAACGCTCCTTTGAGATAAGCACCTTCCGGGCCGCCTGTGGTCAGGGAAAGCAGCGCCCGCTTTCCGCGAAAGACTCCTGACTGGTAGATTCGGCCACCGCCATACGCGCGTCCCATCGCAAACACACGATCAACCCACCCTTTGAGGACGGCCGGCAATCCGAACCACCAGAGTGGAAACTGCCAGATCATCAGGTCACACCACTCGATCTTCCTGATTTCGGCCTCAATCTCCGGCGAGAACCCGTTCGTGTCCGTGGCGTGCATTTCCTCGATCTGGGGTTTGAGATAGTCCGGGTTCTTGGCCGTCGCAAAGTTCTTCCGGCTGGACACGGGATCGAAGTGCATCGCATGCAGGTCGGACGTTCTCACCTCGTGTCCTGCGGCGGCCAGGGTCTGACGCGCCGTCTGGAACATCGCCGCGTTGAAGCTCTGGGGCTCCGGATGCCAATAGACGACGAGTACTTTCATGGATGAACTCCTTGCGACTTGCCCTGCGCGCTCCCGAGGGCGCGCGCCAGGACGACATTCGTGCCGAGCGCGACGAGGAACGCGGGGAGGGCCGTCATGATCGGCCAGATCCCGAGCGCGAGAAGCAGGAGCTGCCGGTGCTGGGTGGTCGACCCGGTCGACAGTGAATGGACGTTTGCGCCAACAGCAAGCCCGAATGCTCCAAGCGCCACGGCGACGGCGACGTGCAGTGCGGCCGGGCCGGGTGAGTGCTGCAGCCGAACGCGCTCGTACGCAATGTGAGCCCCGTATCCAATGGCGCTTACGACCCACGCGGCCAGGCGCCACGCCTGCACGTGAGACGCCGGTACCGCGAACACGATGCCAACAAGGGCGTACCCGATGCCCAGGAGAACGGCCACCGGTACCCACGACTGACGAGGTGATTCACCCATTGGTGTCTCCCAACGCTCCGGCTTCAACGGCTGGCGATCATGAACCTATCGCGTGTGTGCGGCAAGCGCATGTGGTGCGCATGTGGTGCGCATGTGGTCCGCAGACTGCGCCGGCCTACAGCGCGTGCCCGCCGGCGACCGGCGAGACCCGGGTCGTCACAGTGCTCGCCTCGTGCGCCACCGCGACGACGATCCGCCAGTGATCGGCGCCGCTCCGGACGATGTACGTGAACCCGAAGCGGGCGATCTCGGACTGTGACGCATCGTAGCGAATGAAGTCGCCGGTCAGTTCCGCGAGCCCCGGCGCGAGTGCGCGGCTCATCAGGCCGGACACCTCGGTCCTGTGATAGCCCTGGCTCTTCGCGTGCTCGATGAGATGGTTGGCGAGCACGAGCGCGGTCGCGTCATCCTGCACGATCCAGGCGCCGTCCGGGCGGATGAACGTGCAGGGCAACTCGTAGAACGGCACGACGTTCTCGCCGTGCAAGGTTTCGAACGCGCGCACGTACGCGTCGATCATCTCCGATGGTGTGCCTGTCATCGCTCGCGTCCTCTTCCTGCGTCCGGCTACGCGCCGTCCGGAATCTCCGGTTCGACCAGGTGGGCCAGCAGCGATAGCGACTCCTGCCAGCCAAGATAGCAGAACTCGACCGGGATGACCGGCGGCAGGCCCTCCTGGACGATGGTCACCTCGGTTCCGCAGGCGACGGGGCGCAGCGAGATGGTGACCTGCATCTCGCCTGGCAGGTTCGGATCGTCGAACCGGTCGGTGTACCCGATCCGTTCGTGCGGCGTCAGCTCGACGTACGTGCCTCCGAATGAGTGGCTCTTGCCCGTGCCGAAGTTCGTGAACGACATCCTGTAGCTTCCGCCGACCCGGGCGTCGATGTGATCGACCTTTCCCGTGAATCCATGGGGCGGAATCCACTTCACCATAGCGTCGGGGTCGAGGAAGGCGCGGTAGACGCGTTCGGGCGAAGACTTGAGCACGCGGTGAAGACGGACCGTATTTGGGGCGTTGGACATCGTCCAGTTCTCCTGTGGAGTGGTGATGTAGCGATTCTACACGCGAGCGACCGCAACCACCGTTGCCATTCTTCCGCCTGGCACGGCAGACGGTCCGGCGCAATCCGCCCCAACTTGAAATCACAGACTGTGATTTCAAGTCGGAGCACTCCTTGCCATTCAACGGCAACATGAACACGTCCCAATCACGACCGCCCACGTCGGCACGGGTCAATGGAGGAGCCGGGACGACGCCGGTTGCGGGTTGGCGAACATCCGGGCGATCGCCGCGAGGGGCACGTACACGTCAAGGCCCGCGTGGGGGAATTCGTTGAGGTTGCGCTGCACCCGCCGAAGCTCGTCGTGATACGACAGTTCGATGCCGCACACGAACTCCACGTCGTCCAGGGCCCCGACCAGCTTCCGATCTGCGAGGCGTGAGAACGGCTCGAAATCGATGGCCGAGCGTTCCGCGTGTACGACGTCCTCCGGCACCCCTAGGTCCGCGAGCAGGGCAGCCAGGGCGTCCGCGAAGCGCGCGCGAAACCCGGTTCGCGGCGCGAGCGGAAACACGAGGGTCAGGTACGTCCGCTGCTCGAGCGCGATGACGAGGTCCCGCCGATCGAATCGGCACTTTGTCGCTGCCCAACTTCCCAGCCGAACTCCGGGCAACTGCGGTTCCGCGGGCTTTCCGGGTGCCCGCGCTTGCTTCCCCAGTGCGTTCAACAACTTCTGCGTGCACATGATCAGAGCCATGTCTGGTCGCCTCCTCTGCACTCCAGCTATGCAAGTGCGAGGCCGGTTATGGTCCCGTTCACGTCGATGCCCGCGAGAATCAGTGCGCGCCTGGCCCTCGCACCATTCGGCGAATTCCCAGGTCGACGGCCGCGGCGAGCGCGACGCCGGCGGCGTAACACCACAGGTCGCTCCACAGGAATCCCTGACCCAGGGCGAGGGCTCCGACGCTGGTGGCACGCAGGTGATCAATCCATGGCGCCCTGTAGAGCTGGCTGAACTCGACCGCGAACGAGGTTCCCAGCGCCGCGGCGCCGAGGTGGTGCGCGCGGCTGCGCGGCCGGATGAGCGCCAGGCTCCAGAACACCATCGCGGCCCACAGGGTGTCTCCCGCGTAGCGTGCGACAAACGCCGGTTGCCACGCCGGATAGCGCCGCGACGCGAGGCCGGCCGCGATCGTGGCAAGCAGCAGCAGGCTCGTCACGAGACGCGAGCGGGTGGGAGACGCGTTGCTGGTCATGTCGCGCGGTGGCCCAGCAGGGCGATCCCGTACAACACCGGCCCGTGCAGCACGAGCGCCAGGATCGGCAGCCACATCCACTGACGACGCGACATCCACCCGGCTCGCGTGATTCGCCGGTACACCACAACGCTGACGCCAGCCTCCACCAGAACGGCCGTGACCACGCCAGGCGCGTATCCGCCGAAGAGCACCACGCCGCCCAGATGGCTGAGCACGTTGAGTGCCATGGTGGCCTGCAGCACCACGAGCGCGTACGACAGCGAATCCCACCGCAAGGCCAGCAACCACAGCACGAAGGCGGCCGCCGTCAACACGGCGAGGGCGACGAGGTACTGCTCGGCCGACGGAATAGTCGCCCATGGGCCGAGGAGGCTGGCCGCCTTCGCCTGCA
>Ga0315286_10006599_pt1 | contig 11308 bp, 6 predicted proteins | sample YL17G10_0_MG_FD_205038 | JGI IMG/M metagenome (GOLD analysis project Ga0315286, IMG submission 205038) | Sediment microbial communities from Yellowstone Lake, YNP, Wyoming, USA - YL17G10_0 | ecosystem: Environmental > Aquatic > Freshwater > Lake > Sediment | place: USA: Wyoming | collected...
TCGCGAAACGGTCAACTTGTGTTCATTGACAGGCGGCTCCCCCGCCCCGGACCCACCGGCAAAGCCGCAAACCGCCCAAGCCATCAGCACGCTCGTCCAGCACCTCATCGCGTTTCCCCTTCTCTTTCCCGACCACCCGTCGGCGCCGCCAGGGCCGCCTTCGCTTGGGGAATCTCAAGGGATCGAACCATCTTGGCCTGTTTGCACTCGGGATGCCTGCTTACCAGCAACTCAAAGCAAGCAAGGGCCTCTGCCCACTCTTTCATAACGTAGTGGGTGTATCCCGAAAGATAAATGGCCTGCGCAGCCTCCTGGCTGTTGGGATAGCGCGAAAAAACCTCCTGGTAAGTCCCGCGTGCCGCCTTCTTGTCGTCAAGGGTGAGATATATCCTAGCCTTCTCCATCAGGGCCATGGGGGCAAAGGGGGCCGCGGCATACTTCTTGTCGAAGTCGCCCAGAACCTTGATGGCCTCCGCCTCGCGGAGAAGTAGCCGGAGGCATTCGCCCTCTTCCATCCTGGCGTAGGCCCGATGCAGGTCGCCAGCGCTTTTCGCGAACTCCTCCCCCTGAACGCGCTGGAACATTTTCAGCGCTTTTTCGTGCCGCCCCATCTCTGCATAGGCGCTGGCCAGGAAGAGCAGCGTTTGAGCGCGGCGGTCGCCAACCATTACGTGCTGGTGATAGTAAACGGGGTACTTGCGCTCCCTGCACATCTGCAGCAGGCATTGCATGTGACTGGCGATCTGCCCCTTCCCAAAAGGCCGCATGGGGCGCAGGCGCAGTTCCTCTTCGAAGTGCCTTGCGGCGTCGTCAAACTCGCGGCGCATGTACAGACAGAGACCGTAGCGCTCGTGGCCGTCGGCGAGAACCGCCCCCCACGATTCGTCCGGCCGGGTGGCGTTCAACGAGCCGCTGGGTGGTTTCTGCGTCCGACCGGTGCGGACATCGTAATGTCCAGGCCAAAGCACCGCGGCGTATTCGTGCTCCGCAGCCTCCCCATCGAAGAAATGCTCCAGCAAAATGTCGCCCAACAAGACGTGAGCCTGGCCGCGATATGGTCCCTGCGGTTTCTGTGCCAGGAAGGCGCGCACTTGCTTGATCGCGGCGTCTTGTTCTCCTTTGAGGTGTAAGCATTCGCATATACGCAATCCAGACAGGTCCGCCAGTGCGTGGGCAGGGCCTTCCGCTACGACCCAATCGTACAACTTGATGGCCTCGTCGTACTTGCCAGCATTTTTCGCCGCTTCCGCCTTCGCGAAGGCCGAATTCAAGGGGCCGATGGTCATTTCGTGAATCTGCTGATTGACCCAGGCCAGCTTGCCGCGAATGGTCTCATCGGTCAAGTCGCCTTGGTAGTAGTTCTTGTGCAAGGCAAGGAGCTTGTTGGCGTAGTCTAGAGATTGCCTGGCCATTTGAAGCCGTTTGAAATCCTTGGACTCCGCGTGGAGGCAGCCCAAGTAGTAGGCAGCCTCTATGAAAGCATCATCCTTGCCCTGGCCCAAGAGGAAGCGGTCAAAACCTTTCGCGGCGTCCTCGGGTTTGCCCTCCGCCGCCATCACCCGCAGAAGTCCCACGGTGGCTTTGAGCCCCCAACGGCTATGGGAATTCTCTTTCAGGTCTGTGAACGCCCGCTTGGCTTCGGCCAGAGCGTTCTTGTCGCCCTCCGCATGGAACCGCAGGCATAGGCCCGCGTAGCGGGCCAGGGCTTCGTCGCCTGGGGCCGTTCCTGGTTTAGCCAGTGCTTTCAACCATTGAAGGGCCTGAACGCGCTCCTTCTGTTCCTTGGATGCGGCCAGGCGTTTGGCGGTTTCAAGAGGAGCCTCCGGCTCGGCGCAGTTCGCGGGGTCGCCTGAGGTGGCAAAACAGGCTGCCACCAGCAGCAACTGTACCGTGCCCCTTCCGATCCCCACGCTGGTGCTCCCCTTACTTGTCTTCCATGGTGATGGCCACGATCTCTTCCAGGCTGGTCTTGCCGCGGAGCGCGTTGGCCAGGCCCACCTGGCGGAGGGTCTGCATGCCCTGGCCGATGGCCTGGCGCTTGATCTCCAGGGCATTGGCCCCGTTGGAGATCACCCGGCGCAGCTCCTCGTTGAGGGGCATGGTCTCCAGGAGCGCGAAGCGGCCCTTGTAGCCGCCCTTGCAGCGCGTGCAGCCCTTGGCCTTGAAGGTCTTGGCGCCCTGGGCCTGCTCCGGGGTGCAGCCGGCCTCGATCAGCGCGGGCCCGGGGACCTCGGCGGGCTGCTTGCAGTCCGGGCAGAGCTTGCGGCCCAGCCGCTGGGCGGCGATCATCACGGTGGCCGCGCCCACCAGGAAGGGCTCCACGCCCATGTCCACCATGCGGGTGACCGTGCTGGGCGCGTCGTTGGTGTGCAGGGTGCTGAAGACCAGGTGGCCGGTCAGCGCGGCCTTGACGGCGATCTCGATGGTCTCCCGGTCGCGGATCTCGCCGATCATCACCGTGTCCGGGTCCTGGCGCAGGATGGAGCGCAGCGCCGCCGCGAAGGTCAGCCCGCGCTTCTCCGAGACCGGCACCTGGTTGACCCCGTCGAGCTGGTACTCGACGGGGTCCTCCACGGTGACGATGTTGTCCTCGATGTTGAGCACCTCCTTGACCGCGGAGTAGAGGGTGGTGGACTTGCCCGAGCCGGTCGGGCCGGTGACCAGCAGCATCCCGTAGGGCGACTTGAGCGCCTTGCTGAAGTCGCGGAGGGCCTTCTCCTCGAAGCCCAGGGCGTCCAGGGTCAGGGCCAGGCTGGAGGTGTCCAGCACGCGGATGACCACCTTCTCGCCGTGGATCATGGGCAGCACCGAGACGCGGAAGTCCACCTGCCGGCCCTGGACCTTCATCTGGAACTTGCCGTCCTGCGGGCGGCGGCGCTCGGCGATGTCCATCTCGCTCATGATCTTGATGCGGCTGACGATGGCCGAGTGCATCTTCAGCGGCGGCGAGACCGTCTCGTGGCAGGCACCGTCCACCCGGTAACGCACCCGCAGGTGCTTCTCGAAGGGCTCGATGTGGATGTCCGAGGCGCCCTCGCGGATGGCCTGCAAAATCATTAGGTTAACCAGCTTGACCACCGGGGCCTCCTCGCCCTCGGCGACCAGCTGGGCGGCGTCGAGCTCCTCCTCCTTCTTCTCGGTCAAGACCAGGTCCTTGTCGGCGTCGCCCTCCTTGGCGAAGAGCTCCTCCATCTGCGCCTGGGCCTTGTTGTAGGCCTTGGCGATGCCCTTCCGGACGGTCACGTCGCTGGAGACCACCGGGAGCAGCTCGCAGCCGGTGACGATCTTGACGTCGTCGAGGGTCAGGATGTCGAAGGGGTTGGCCACCGCCAGGGTCAGGGCCTTGCCGATCCTGGCGATGGGCAGCACCGTGTAGTACTGGGCCAGGTCCTCGGGGATCAGCTCCAGCGCCGCCTTGTCCACCTCGCACTTGGCCAGGTCGATGGGCGGGAGGTTCATCTCCTCGGCCACGCAGCCGATGATGGCCTTCTCGTCGGCGACCTTCCGGCCGATCAGCACCTCGGTGAGGCTCTTGTTGTCCTTCTCGGCGCTGGCCAGGGATTCGTCCATGGCCTCCTGGCCGACCAGCCGGTGCTTGACCAGGATCGAGCCCAGGCGCTTGTCGAACTTGTTCATTTCTTCTGGTCCTCGCCGGCCTCGTCACCCAGCAGCATGCTGCCCAGCTCGGTGAGGTCGTCGGCCGCGCCGGCGGGCGCGGCCTGGGCCTGGGGTTGGGGCTGGGGTTGGGACTGAGGCTGGGCCTGGACCTGGGTCTGCCCCTTGGCCTTGGCCCCGCCCTTGAAGCGCTCGTCAATGGCCGCCTTGATCTCGCTCCAGGTGGAGACGTAGACCTGGACCTTGGCGCCGGACATCTTCTCCAGCTCGCTGAGCACCTCGAAGTTCAGGAGCCCGCCCACCGCGATGGTGATCACGTTGCCGATCTTGTCCAGGGGGATGAACTGGTACTGGCGCATCAGCCGCTCGGGGAAGAGCTTGATGACGTCCTCGGAGAGGAAGTACTGCTTGATGGCGATGTAGGGCAGGCCGAACTGGGTGACGATGGTCTGGGCGATGTCCGCCTCGGTGACGTAGCCCAGGCGCACCAGCACCTCGCCGAGCAGCTCGCCGCTCTTACGCTGCTCGCCGAGGGCCTCCTCGATCTGCTCGTCGTTGACCAGGCCCTCGTCGCGCAGCAGCTCCCCGAGCCGCTTCTTGGTCATGCGCGTGATGCGGACCATGGGTCAGAGTTCTCCCGATCCGGCTCCCGGGGCCGGAGCCCCTCGGCCTAGCGGCCTCCCGGCCCGGGGATGGTGCGCTGGAAGGTGCGCTTGAGGTCCTCCGGGTCGGAGGTGTGGTGGATGGCGTCCTCGTAGGTGATCTGCCCGCGCTTGTAGAGCTCGAAGAGCGACTGGTTCATGGTGCGCATGCCCACCGCGCCGCCCACCTGGATGCTGGACTGGATCTGGTGGGCCTTGTCCTCGCGGATCAGGGCGCGGATGGCCTCGTTGGGCAGCATGATCTCGGAGGCCAGCACCCGGCCCTTGCCGCTGGCCACCGGCAGGAGCTGCTGGCAGAAGACGGCCTCGACCACGAAGGACAGTTGCGTGCGGATCTGGTTCTGCTGCCCGGTGGGGAACGAGTCAATGATCCGGTTGATGGTCTGGACGCAGTCGGAGGTGTGCAGCGTGGCGAAGGTCAGGTGGCCGGTCTCGGCCAGGGTCAGCCCCGCCTCCATGGTCTCGCGGTCGCGCATCTCGCCGATCAGGACCACGTCGGGGTCCTGGCGGAGCACGTGGCGGAGGGCCTCGGCGAAGCCCCTGGTGTCCGGGCCGACCTCGCGCTGGTTGACCAGCGAGGTCTTGTTGCGGTGCACGAACTCGATGGGGTCCTCGATGGTCACGATGTGCACCGGCTGGTAGGTGTTGATGTAGTCGACCATGGCCGCCAGGGTGGTGCTCTTGCCCGAGCCGGTGGCGCCGGTGACCAGCACCAGCCCCTTGGGCAGGTCGCAGAGCTTCTGGCAGACCGCTCCGGGCAGCCCCAGGGTGTCGAAGCTGGCGATCTCGTAGGGGATCACCCGGATGGCCATGCCCACCGCCCCGCGCTGCATGAACACGTTGGTCCGGAAGCGGCCGATGCCGGCGATGCCGAAGGACATGTCCAGCTCCAGCTCGCGCTCGAACTTGGCGATCTGGTCGTTGTCCAGGATGCTGTAGGCCAGCCGCTGGCTCCACTCGCCGTCGAGCATCTCGTGCTCGGTCGGGCTGAGCTTGCCGTCGATGCGGATGCGCGGGGGGCTGCCCGCGCTGCAATGCAGGTCGCTGGCCCCGCGCTCGATCATCACCCGGAGCAGTTCCTCGAGGGTTACCATGCCGGACCTCCGGAAAGAGCTGTGCTCAACGGTCGGTAATCGGTATCGGTCCAAACCGGAACCGGCCGGCTTTCGGCACTGCCGACAACCGGCAACCGACAACCGGCAACTGCCGTTGAACAAGTGTAGGGGGGTGACACTCTTTGTCAAGGGCGCGGAACGGTTCAGCGGCCCGGGCGGAGCGCAGCGCCGCCCGGGCGCTTCCCAGCGCGCTGCCAATATGCGCTTGACCCCCGGCTAGGCAGGGCTTAGACTGTGCCGGTTTGAAACCGGAGGGCGGTTGCCTTTCGGAAGCAATCCGCCGGGTTAGGAGAGGCCCCGATGAAGTCGCGCGCGTGGTTGGTCTTGATCCCGGCCCTCGCGGTGCTGACCCTCGGATGCGCGGACGAGCCGGCCAAGCCCCAGGCCTCGCCGGGAGCCGGCTCCAAAGCCGGCCAGCAGGCCCCCAAGGCCGCCGCCCAGAGCCAGGCGCCCGCCACCCCCAGGAGTGAGCCGCTGGCCGCGCCCAAGGCCGCGGCCGTGGCCGCCGAGCCGCCCAAGGCCGAGCCCAAGGACCAGCCGACCGCGGAGCCCAAGCCCGAGCCCAAGCCTCCTGCCAAGGCCGACCCCAAGGAGTCCAAGACCGCGGTGGTGGCCACCGTTGACGGCGAGAAGATCACCCGGGAGGACCTGGACAGCTTCACCAGCCGGGTGACCCGCGGCCAGCCCATCCCGCCGGCGCGGAAGGCCGAGGCCGACCGCCAGATCCTGGACATGCTCATCAGCCAGAAGCTGCTCAGGAAGTTCCTCGAGGGCCAGACCATCGAGATCGACCCGGACCTGCTGCTGGAGGCCAAGGTCGGCTCCTACATCCAGCAGCTTGCCAAGAAACGCGAGGCCGAGGCCCTGGCCCTGGCCCAGACCATCCGCAAGGACCTGGACGGCGGCGCCAAGTTCGAGGACCTGGCCAAGAAGCACTCGGCCTGCCCCTCCAAGGACAAGGGCGGCGAGCTGGCCGCCTTCCGGTCCGAGCAGATGACCCCGGCCTTCAGCGACGCGGTCAAGGGCCTCAAGGTCAACGAGCTCAGCGACCCGGTCAAGACCGAGTACGGCTACCACGTGATCCAGCGCCTGGCCCTGGCCGAGGGCTCGGACCCGGGCCTGCTCCACGCCCGGCACATCCTGGTCAAGGCCAAGGACCCCGGCGAGGAGATCCAGAAGCTGCTGGGCGACCTGCGCGCCAAGGCCAAGGTCGAGAACCAGCTCCCGCCGGCCCCGCCGCCCATGCTCAAGGGCAAGGTCCCGGCCCCCAGCCTGCTCGACGACGAGTAGGAGGCGCGGGTCCGGCGCCAAGACCGAGACCCGCCCCAACCAGGCCGGCGACCCCGCGCCATGCACCCAGTGGAGAAGATCCGCAACTTGGCGATCATCGCCCATATTGACCACGGCAAGACCACCCTGATTGACGCCATCTTCCGCGCCGCGGGCACCTTCCGCGAGAACGCCCGCGTCGCCGAAAGGGTCATGGACTCCAACGAGCTCGAGCGCGAGCGGGGCATCACCATCCGCGCCAAGCACTGCACCGTGGAGTGGCGGGGCTACCTGATCAACATCGTGGACACCCCCGGCCACGCCGACTTCTCCGGCGAGGTCGAGCGGGTGCTCTCCATGGTGGACTCGGTGCTCCTGCTGGTCGACGCCAACGAAGGGCCCATGCCCCAGACCCGCTACGTGCTGATGCGCGCGCTGCGCCAGAGGCTCCGGCCCATCGTGATCATCAACAAGGTTGACCGGCCCCGGGCCGACCCGGTCGGCGCGCTGCACGGGACCTTTGACCTCTTCGTGGAGCTTGGCGCCGACGACCGCCAAGGCGACTTCCCGGTGCTCTACGGCTCGGGGCTGGAGGGCTGGCTGGTCCGCGATCTGGAGGCCGACGCCCACCAGGGACTGGCCGCGCTCTTCGAGACCATCGTCAAGGAGGCGCCGCCGCCCCGGGCCGACCGCTCCGCGCCCTTCCGGATGCAGGTCAGCACCCTGGCCTGGAGCGAGTTCATCGGCCGGATCGGCTGTGGCCGGGTGCTGGCCGGCACCCACCGGGTCGGAACGCCGCTGGTCCGCACGGCGACGAAATGGCGCAGCCACGAGCGCCGCGAGGGCGAGTGGGACGTGGTCGGGACCAGCCCAGCCGTCTCCACCCACCTGTGGGTGATCCGGGGCCTCGAGCGCGAGCTGGTCGAGGAGGTCTCCGCCGGGGACATCGTCTGGCTCGCCGGTCCCGAAGAGCTGGGCATCGGCGATACGCTCTCCGCTCCGGAGCTGGAGCACCCGGCGCTGGCGCCGCTGGAGATCGAGGAGCCGACCGTCTCGATGTTCTTCCTGGTCAACTCCGGCCCGTTGGCCGGCCGGGAGGGCAAGGCGGTGGCCATGCGCCAGATCCGCGAGCGGGTGGCGCGCGAGCTGCACGCCAACGTGTCGCTGCGCATGGCCGACCTCGGCCGGATCGACGGCATCAAGGTTTCCGGCCGCGGCGAGCTGCACCTGGCCATCCTCATCGAGGAGATGCGCCGGGAGGGCCTGGAGTTCTGCGTCTCCCGCCCCGAGGTGATCACCGTCACCGACGCGGCCGGAGGAGTCCAGGAGCCCATCGAGCAGTTGGTCATCGACGTGCCCGGGGAGCACCAGGGGGTGGTCATCGAGAAGGTCTCGGGCCGGAGGGGCCAACTGCTGGGCATGCACGCCGGCGGCGCCGGGATGATGCGCCTGGAGTTCCGCATCCCCACCCGCGGGCTGATCGGTTATCGCAGCGAGTTCCTGACCGACACCCGCGGCCTGGGGATCATGGCCTCGCGCTTCGTGGCCTACGGGCCGTGGCGCGGAGAGGTCGTGTGCCGGACGCGCGGGTCGTTGGTGAGCATGGAGGCGGGGGCGGCCACCAGCTACGCCCTGGAAAATCTTCAGGAGCGCGGGGCGCTCTTCATCGGCCCGGGGGAGCCGGTCTACGCCGGGATGATCATCGGCGAGCACTCCCGCCCCAAGGACCTGGCCTGCAACCCCGCGAAGCGGCGCCACGTCACCAACGTGCGCTCCTCCACCAAGGAGATCGACATCCGCCTGGACGTGCCCAGGAAGATGTCGCTGGAGGCGGCCATCGAGTGGATCGCCGATGACGAGTACGTGGAGGTCACCCCCAAGTCCATCCGCATGCGCAAGGCGGTCCTCAGCCACGACGAGCGCCGCAAGCTCGAGCGCCAGGCCGCCGACGCCGAGGACTGAGCGGCGGCGCCGAATGCAGTGCAGAATGATGAATATGAAGGATGAAAGCTGCTCCCCGAAGGGCGGCCATCATTTCTGCATTCATCATTCATCATTCCTGACCGCGCCCGGAAACTGTCTCGCCACTGGACACGCGCGGGCTCTTGGGCTACCCTGAAAGCCGCCGCTGGGCCGGAGAGTCCGGCCGGCAAAGGAGATTGGGAATGCGCCTGCTCACGCTGACTCTGCCGCTGGTGGTCGTTTCCGCGCTGGCCGCCGCCCTGGAGGTCCCTTTGACCGTCGAGGAGCCGGTCGGCGCCGAGCGCCGGCTCGAGGTGGTCTCCGGAGGCCTGCCCCTGCCCGAGGGCCAGTACAAAGAGGGCAGCGCCTTCAGCCTCTTCGACGGCGGCACCGAGGTGCCCGTGCAGGTCTCGCCCATCGTCAAGTATCCGGACGGCTCGCTGCACTGGGCGCTGGTGAGCTTCCCGGCCTCGCTCCCGGCCAAGGCCAAGAAGAGCTTCATCCTGCGGGACGCGCCCGGCAAAGCCGCCCCGCCCAACCCGGTGACCGTCAAGGAGAACGGCGACCTGGTCGAGGTCGCCAACGGTTTGGTGGCTTTCGCGCTGAACAAGGTGAGCTGCAACGGCTTCGAGTGGGTCAAGCTCGGCGCCAAGGAGGTCTTCAAGGCCGCCAAGGCGGGCCAGACCGCCAACGGCAAGGGCGGCCCGGGCAAGCTGACCCATTTCTCGTACCTCTATCGCGGGCCGGTGCGAACCACGCTCTACCTCAAGGGCGGCTACGGCGAGGAGAGGGCGCCCACCTGGGCCATGACCATTACCCTCAATGCCGGCGAGAGCGCCATCCATATCGGACACGCCTTGCGCAACGGCGGCCTGGGCGCCAAGGACCTGAGCATCGAATCGGCCAAGCTGAACCTGGGCCTGGCCGGCGGCGACCTGACCGCCGGACCGTCCGGCGGCTCCGGCCAAGGCGGGGCCTTCGGCTGGCAGACTTTCACCGGGCCGATGGACCTGTTGGTCTTCATGCGCCACGGCGGCCCGGGCAACAAGGGCGTCTACAAGGCCGAGGGGGCCGGCGGCGAGCTGGCCGTGAGCCTCTCCGCCGACTCCGGCCCCATGAGGCTGGCTTGGGGCGCGCACAAGGCCACCGAGCTCGACCTGGTCTTCGGCAAGACCATGAGCCCGGAGGCCCTGGCCTCGCCGCTCCACGCGCTGGCGAACTGCGCCTGGTACGCCGAGCATGACGGCATGGGCATCGGCCGCGGCTTCGGCTCCCTGGCCGACGAGACCGAGACCTACAAGAGCATGGGCTGGAAGAAAGCCGACGACCCCAAGAAGCTGCCCCGCGAGGCCGGCGCCCCGAGCCTGTACCTGGGCGGCTTCGACGCCCACGAAACCAGCGAGTGCGACCACCTCCAGGGCATGGTCTTCGGCTACCTCCGCACCGGCCAGCGCGGGTACCTCGACCAGGCCCACGCTTGGGCGCGCTACTGGCGCACCTATCTGCTCTACCGCTCCGACGAGTGGGAGTACGGCAAGGATGGCAAGTACCCCACTCCCAAGTGGGGCACCGGCCGGGCCTGCTCGGAGGGCTGCCACTTCTACGCGGCGGGGCTGTTCAACTACGCGCTGGTCACCGGCGACGTCCATTCGCTCGAAGGCGCCTTCGACGCCGCGGAGTTCGCCAACGTGGCCTGGTACGGTCCCTACGCCGGCAAGAAGCCCGGCGACAACTTCAGCGGCTACGGGGCGCGCGGCTTCACCCGCTGCTACATCGTGATGAGCCGGGCCTACGACGTGGCCCGCGACCCGGCCTGGAAAAAGTACCTGCTGCACTACGCCCAAATGGCCACCCGCACCCCCCGGCGCGACCCGCGCGGCTTCTGCTACGGGGACTCCGGCTCGGGCGCCGGCAACGCCAAACGCGGCGCCGGCCCCGGGGCGCTCAAGCTCCTGGAGGATGAGAAGGTCGAGATCGTCGGCAACCTCTGCAAGCACCCCAAGTACGGCGAGTACCTGCCCCGGGAGGCAGCCACCTGGCCGGAGGCGATGATGGCCCAGGCCAACTACGTGAGCTGGCAGGCGCTTTCCGCCGCGGACGACCCCGAGGCGCAGTTGGCCGCCGAGGACGTCATGGACTACGCCATCGCCGAGGCCTACTTCGGCGCCAAGTACGCCTTCAACCCGGTCCAGAAGTGCGTGTACTACTACCTGCACCTCGACTTCCCCGTCCCCGACCACGTCCCGCAGTGGTCGGGCGGCAAGTGGGAGCAGTACCAGGCCACCGGCACGGACAGTTGGTACACCAAGTGGTGGCCCAACGCGCTGGCCGCCGGGTATCTGCTGACCGGCGACAAGGCGCTCAAGGACAAGTCCATGGAGATGCTCTGGTGGGGCCTGAGCCGCGACTACGTCAATGCGCCGATGGTCCCGCAGGGCGAGGCTCCGCCCTACGCGCGCGTCGAGCACAACACCAAGGGCGACTGGATGACCCCCACGGCGCTGGCCCTGGGGCTGGTCGCCCATCCGCGCAAGGACGAGCAGCCGCCCAAGCCGGTGGCCGACCTCAAGGCCGCGGCGCCGGGCGGCGGCAAGGTCGAGCTCTCCTGGACCGCCCCGGCCGACGAGGGCGGCGGCAAGGTCGCGCGCTACCAGCTCAAGTACGCGGACAAGCCCATCAAGGACT
>Ga0315286_10006600_pt1 | contig 11307 bp, 5 predicted proteins | sample YL17G10_0_MG_FD_205038 | JGI IMG/M metagenome (GOLD analysis project Ga0315286, IMG submission 205038) | Sediment microbial communities from Yellowstone Lake, YNP, Wyoming, USA - YL17G10_0 | ecosystem: Environmental > Aquatic > Freshwater > Lake > Sediment | place: USA: Wyoming | collected...
TTGCCGGCCTTTCTACCCTGCTGCTCCTGACCTGGTTTGGCTACCAGAACTGGCGCCCTGCTGCGGTGCGCTCGCAAACGGGCGTTCTCTCGGCGCTCCAGTTCCGAATCGTTGTGGGCCTCACCGACAGTGAACCAAAAACCTGGAAAGGCACACTGTCGGTCACCGGCGCGAAGCTGACCCAGGTTGAAGGCTGGCGCTTCTCGCAGGCGGACCGCGCGCAGGCCGATGGCGCGTTCGAATTCCAGACCCGGATCGGCAACCTCGAAAACCAACTGTTGCGCGAACACCCGTACGGGCAAACGGATTGGAATGATCCGCTCGTTCGCCGGGTGGTTCCCGAGGGGCTGATGGTGCGCCTGCAGGGCAGCCCAACGGCTCTCGTGCGCTTCGACTCGCCCGCCGGCTCGTTCGAATTTCCGGCCGGTCTGCCGCTCGGCCAGCGGCGGGCCGTGCTCGCCGGCAACGGCGCGGTCGAACGCCTGCCGCTGGAGGAGAAGTTGTCGGAAGAGGGCAAGCTGGATGATTACCCGGCCATCGCGGTGACGCCCCAGGGCGAGCGCTGGGCCGTTTGGTTGGCGTACCAGAACGCCGCCGACGAGGTCGTGGCCGCGGGCGGCGGCAAGCTCTACCGGCTCACCGGCCGCGGCGATCACCATGCGCCCGCCATCGCCGCCGCCGGCGACGGAAGCGTCACAGCAGTCTGGTCGCAGAATGATTCCGGCACGTTCCACCTCTACGCCTCCACTTTCGAGCGCGATCGCTGGTCCAAACCCCAGCGGCTCACGGGCCAGGACGGATCGAATATCTGGCCGCGGCTGGTTTCGAATGGCGCGGGCAAGATGGCGCTGGTGTGGCAGGCCTTCCGGCAAGACCAGTCGGTGATTGCCGCCCGCCTGCGCGACGGCAAGCGCTGGGGGCCGGAAACCCGTGTGAGCGAAGGCGCGGGCAATTGCTGGACGCCCTCGGCCGCCTTCGGCGGCGGCAAGCTGTACGTGGCCTGGGACTCGTACGCCACCGGCGCCTACCAGGTGTACGCGCGGGAATGGGGCCGGCCGGTGGAGCGGATCACGCGCGGCGAAAACTTTTCCGTCCGGCCGTCGGTGGCCGTCACCTCGACCGGGGTGCCGGTGGTGGCCTGGGAAGAATCGGCGCCGCTGTGGGGCAAGGATTTCGCCTTCCTCACCGATCAACGGGGCGCCGTCCTTTACAAGGACCGGCGCATCCGCGTGGCGGCGCGCGACGGCGCCGACTGGAAGGAAGTGCCGGCCGCCGTTGCCGAAAGCCTGCCGGCTGAGATCCGCCGCTTCGTGCAGCAGCCGGAGTTGGCCATCGATGCCGCGGGAAGGCTGTACATGGCGTTCCGCTGCCGCACCTCGGCGGCCACCTCGCGCATCGACTACTGGGCCGGCAACGGGCGCTGGGAGACGTTCCTGACGTGGCTGGATGGCGGCCGCTGGAGCCCGGCGGTGCTGATGCCCGCCAGCGTCGGCCGCAACGGCATGCGCGCGGCTATGGCGCTGGGCAACGGACAGGTACACGTGGCCTGGCCCACGGACCGGCGGGTGTGGCCGGGTGCCCGTTACGGCGACCTGGACGTGCTGGCCACAACGCTGCCGGCCGAGGCCCCGGGGGCGCAACTGCGCGCCGGCCGCCCCATCTCCGCCGAGCCGGTGGCCGCGCCCACCATACACCCCAACGAGAACGACGACACGCGCCGCGTCCGCGCCTACCGCTACAGCGTGGGCGGCAGGCAATACCGGGTCCTGCGCGGCGACCTCCACCGCCACACCGAACTCTCCGGCGACGGTGCCGGCGACGGCAGCCTCGACGACCTGTACCGCTACTTCCTCGACGCCGCACAGATGGATTACGCCCACGTCGGCGACCACCAGATGGGCAACGACGAAGAGTACAACTGGTGGATCACGCAGAAATCGAACGACCTCTACTGCATGCCCGGCCGCTTCGTCCCCATGTACGGCTATGAGCGCAGCGTCCGGTATCCGAACGGGCACCGCAACGTGGTGTGGGCCGAGCGCGGCAAGCCGGTGCTGAAGATCGGTCCCGCCGAGGCCAAGGGCGCCGCCGACAGCGGACCCATTATCTATCCCTACCTCAAGGAGACCGGCGGCATTGCCACCTCGCATTCCTCGGCCACCGACCAGGGCACCGACTGGCGCGACAACGACCCGATGCTCGAGCCGCTGGTCGAGATTTACCAGGGGTTCGAGTCCAACTACGAACACCAGGGCGCTCCGCGGGCCTGGCGTGAGGGGATGAAGCCGGTGCACCAGGGACTGCGACCGCTCGGCTACATCTGGAATGCCTGGGCCAAGGGCTACAAGCTGGGCGTGCAGTCCAGCTCCGATCACATCTCGACGCACAGCTCCTACGCCTGCATCCTGGCGGAGGAGTTCACGCGCCAGGGCCTGCTCGACGCCATGCGCAAGCGCCACGCCTACGCCGCCACCGACCAGATCGTGCTCGATTGCCGCATTGCCACCGCCGATGCCGGCGAGCACCTGATGGGCGACATCTTCGACAGCTCCGCCCAGCCCAGGCTGATCGTGAAAGCGATGGGAACCGCGGCCATCGAACAGATCGACGTGATCAAGAACAACACTTACATTTACAAGGTCAACCCGAAGGCCCAGGAGGCAAGCTTCGAATACGTGGACCTGGCGGCACAGCCCGGCGAGAACTATTACTATGTCCGCGTGCAGCAGGCCGACGGGCAACTGGCGTGGAGCTCGCCCATCTGGGTGCGGAAGAAGTGAAAGGTTCTATTTCACCTGAAACTTCAGCGTTCTGATCTCGTGGGGCCGCACGCGCAGCGCCTTCTGGTCGCCCGAACGCAGGTCCTCCTCCAACAGATTGACCTCCTGGAAAGCCCGCTTCTGGTTGAGGAATTCCACCGAGGTGTCCGCGGCAGACCCTTCCATTTCGAAGGCGCGTAGAATGACCCCGCCATCGGCATCGGCTTTCTTCAGAGCGCTGACCACCAGGTTCCCCGATTCGAACGAGCAGAACGACTGGGCCGGGGGCAACGACTTCCGCGACAGGTCATCGGCCACGGCGACGGAAATCAGCGGGTTGTTCAACGCCATTCCGGCCCGGTATGATTTCGCCGCCACCCAGTCTCCCTTGCCGGAAGACAGCGAGTAACGGAAGGCATACTTGCCGGCGGGCGGCAGGGTCAGCAGGAAGGGCTTGTCGCGGCGCGTGATGCCGACCGCCGAATAGGTGCCGCGGAGCATGCCGGCCCGAACCGCGCCGGGGGCCAGCGTGATTACCTGGCGGTCGGCGGCAATGGTCAGGCCCCACTCGGAGGTGCCTGCGAAGACCCAGTCCTGGATTTGCCGCCATTGCTTCCAGAATTCCTTGCTGATCTCGTCGCCGGCGCGCGGCTCGGATTTGGGAAGGAAGTCAGAGCCGGAAACCGCGCCAAACGGGACGCCGTACTGAATCTGGGCATCGGGGTGTTCGTACGGGAAGGTCTGCTCGATCTTCAGGAGCCTGCCCGGCTTCCAGTCCACGGTGTTCTCGACATCCACTCGTTTGGCGCCGCGGTAGAGGAACAGCCTTTGGGTGACGGGCACGCCGCCGAGGGCGCCCTCGATGCGCGCGATGGTCCTGACCGGGTTGTTCTCTTCGATCTCCACCCGGCTCACGGTGTTGATGATGGTGCGCCCGCTCATCACCTCCTGGCTCAGGCTGTTTCCGCCGCGCTCCTCGGCAGCGACGATCTCCATATCCTTGGCCACCGCGCGGTTGAGCTCCTTGTCAAAGACCGTGACCGCGCCGGTGGCCCGGTCCACAGAGACCCGGTAATACTCGTTCTCCAACTGGTCAGCGCCGATCACCCGCTTGGGCCTTTGTTCGTCGGCATCCGGTTTGATCTCCGAAGTGTTCGGAAACACGTCGGGTTTGTCCGCGGGAACGATGAAATAAGTCTTGTAACCGAGCGACGGGACGCCACGGGCCAGGAACACCATTTCCAAAGCGCGCGAGACCGTTCCGCTGAACTGCTCGACGTAGAACGGAACGGAGGCTCCCGTCTCATCGACCAGGCGGATGGCCTTCCGGTAGTCGTCGATATCGCCGGGCGAGGCATCGCCGTACAGGCTGAGGTGCGTTCGAACCACGTCGTCCCGTGTCCAACTGAGGGGATTGAAGACAACGATGGGCATGCTCCTGGGGAAGGGGCTGCGGACCCGCTCGGCGATATTGCGCAGCGAATCGCGCAGAATCTGCTCGCCCCGCACCGAAGCGATATTCGCGTACTCCAGCTTGCGGGCGTCGCCGATGTCGCCGCCCTGCCCGTAGTTGTTGTGGTCCATGGCCTCCAGGACCTTCTTCCACAGGCCGTCGAACTCCTGCTGCGGGTACGCGGCATAGCCCAGGGCGTGGTTGATGGCGGCGAATTTCTCCGCCGTCACGAGCATATCGGTGGCCGACGTGGTCGGCGGCCAAAGGTGGACGACGGACGAGAGAATATTGGCCCAGGCGTGCGGTATCTCGCCTCCGGTCTCCGGGATCGCCGGCGTCTTTTCAGCGCGCCGGAAGAATTCCGTGGGCGTGGAGAAAACTAGCCGCGCCCCCGACGACCGGCTGAAAGCCTCGATGGCCTCCACCAGGTTGTCGGCGGGCGCCCAGAGGTCGGTGCCCCAGTTCATCAGAATCGGCCCGTTCGTTGTCTTGCCGACGTCGGCCAGGTCCTTCTCGAGTCGCGCTCGCTTCTGCTCGTCGGTCAGCCTCGTGGAGGTTATGAAGGTGCCCCAGCCGTAGCCCTTCAAGGTGTTCCACACCAGCGCCCGGGAGCCGTCCAGCGCCTTGTAGTAAAACAGCGACTTGTCGGCGGGCCCCATGCGCGTCATCACCATGTAGGGAACGCGGGACCGCGCCAGGATCTGCGGAAACTGCGAGGTGTAACCGGGAAGATCCCCGAGGTTGGCAACCAGCGGATCGGCCCCGAAGACCTCTCGGGCGTAGCGCTTCCCGTACACCACGTTCCGCACCTGGGCCTCGCCGCGCGGCATGTTTTGGAGGATGGCGGCCCACTTCGGCGACAGCTCGATGCGCCCTTCCTTGACCAGTCGCTTCAGTTGCTCCAGCTCGGGCGACCCCGGGTGGGTCTCCACGAAATTGGCCACGAACACTTCGTCTTCCAGCAGGAAGCGGAACTGCGGGTATCGCGTGGCCATCTGGACGGCCTTGGCGATAATGCGGTTGCCGCGGCTCAGGCATTCTTCGCGCGTCCCGGCCCAATACAAGTCGAGATGCGAGAAGGGGACGACATACACGTCGGGCGCGCCCGCTGAAGCCACAGCAGGCAGAACAAGCAGACAAACGATCAGACGGATCGCAAAGCGTTGTGGCGAGCACATAGTGATGTCCTGAGCGCTGATTCGCGCAGAGGTAGGCTAACGGCGATAGCGCTTGCGCGCAATTGAATAGTTTTCAATGACCGTTTGCTTTTGGCGAATCGGGCAGAAGTAGGTCACAGGGGCATGGAGGCACTCGGACAGGCCGATTGTCTGAGCATGTGATGGGGGTAGTCTTGGGCTTTCGCGGAACCGGGCGGTCGTGAAGGAGGTCACGGTCTGTCCGGATCAAGCGGCTGTGTACGCCCACTTCGATGTTCTTCCAACGCCTCGTCTGCAAGACGCCCGAGAACGTCCGGGGATTGGGCAAGCAGGTTGTCCCATTCTTCCTCACCACGGAGCTCGTTGCGGATCGCCTGAGCAAGCGCGTCTTGTTCCGGTGGCGGAAGCTTTGCTGCCTGTCTGAAGGCCTCCTCGAGTGCCTTGGTCATCTTTGAAACCTCTGCAAGACCCCGCTTGCAACCCTGCAAGGACCTCGCGCCTGGCATGCATCGTTCGGAAGACCCCCACAGGCAATTCGTTCCTTGCGTACGATATAATACACCACGGAGGGGAGGCTCATGCCCCCAGCGCTTGATTCGTCACAACGCATACTCGAAACCCAGCGACGTTGGCTGAATCCCGATCCTAAAAATCGCTTGCTACCCGAGCGTTACGGCGACCTTGTTACCGAGAAGGCGCCAGCCGCTACGTGGTCTGGCTTTCAGGAGTGGGTAGCCAAAGTCGGCGAACGATGGAGCTTCCGGGGCCACGCTGACGAGTATTGGCTCTTGGATACCACGTTCGGACGTAAGACGACGCAGTTCGTGCAGAGCGATGACGGTACTCTCACCTCCCTTGAGCGATTTGTAGACCATGAGGCGGCTATTCTCCACGAATTCCAAAGGGCGGCGCATCAGTACGTTCGCTTCACGCCGGCCGACCATGAGATCGTCGATTGGCTTGCGTTGATGCAACATCATGGTGCGCCGACGAGACTGCTCGACTGGACCAGATCCCCTTATGTTGCGCTGTACTTCGCCTTGGAAACCGCCCGACCCGAAAAAGAGTGCGCCGTATGGGCGGTTGATCTGCAATGGTTGGAGGAAAGGTCAACCGAGATCCTACGCAAACGTGACCGTGACTGCCCGAGCCCCTCCGATTTTGACTCAAGGTACAGATACATCAACCGCCTGCTACTGCGCCAGTTGCGCGAGAGCCACCGACCTGATCAGGATGATGACGCTGTTGTTGTACCGGTGCATCCCAGGCGTGCGAGTCAGCGGATGACGGCACAGCAGGGGCACTTTCTGTGCAATCTGAATAATCACGAAACGTTCGTCGTCAGTCTTTTCAGAATGATTCCGAAAAGCGCGCGCGACCCCGCCTCGCCAGATGGGCCGCTCAGAAAGCTCATTGTGTCTCCTTGCCACCGGACTGCGCTCCTAAAGGAATTGCGCAGGATGAACATCCAGAGCGCCTCACTATTTCCGGGTCTCGACGGTTTTGCACGTTCTCTCAAGATCGAGTTGGAAATCCGGGTAGAGGACGACAAGGCCAACTGGAGAAAGACGCAGCCTAGCGATCTTGGCTGCGGATCACCTACTACCGGCGGATAGCATGCCGAAAGGCCGAGTTTAGGAATGCCAAATCAAAAGGGCTCTTTCGTGCGGCAAAGCCCCCCCGCGTGATTGAACGCGTCCGCCACCCGTTTTGCTAATGGTTCATCGCTGAAAGCTATAACGGCCGATTTTGCGCTTTCGGCCTTTATGGTGTTCCTTAGATCCTCATGCTCTTCCGTAAGAATGACGTTCGACGCGCCTTCGGGGGGAAAGGGGGCAGCCTGAACTGCGCAGTTCTTCACGAAACTCCGCATACCGTTCGGCCCTGTCCTAAGCCGTTGTGCCACGACGAAACCGATGTGTGCTGGCGGGGGTTGCTTGCCGCATCACACAGCGTGGCGTGGACCGGCGCGAAACCTTCTCTTCCGATGAGGACCGGCAGAGGATGAAAGCGGAATGCTGGATATGGGATGGTGGCGGCGTCAGCCCCCGGCGGATTGGTACCAGGTTCTGAACGCCGAGGGACTCGAGTCTGACTCCGCCAGCCAAGAATCGCGCAGTTCAGGCTAACCCCGTTTCCCCGGCAGCCAGGCACTATCCCAACTCCTCGTTGCGACATGCGCCGGGGCGCGATGCCGCGCTACAACCGGCGGCCGGCAGGCCACGCGTAGCGGTTTCGTCTTATACTGACAGCGCGCCGTCGGTGCCTTATGCGCCCACCACCTGCTTTCGTTCCGCGCCTTCATTGCCTTATGTACAGAATCGGCCTTGGCTCGCTCATTGGCAGGCTCGTCCTTCTCCTGACCACAACAGGCCGCAAGAGTGGCCTGCCCAGGGTTACGCCGCTCGGATATGACGAGATCCAAAACGCGTTCTACATCGGGTCGGGCATCCGGGGCGCCGAAAGCGATTGGTTCAAGAACGCGAAGGCTAATCCTCGCGTTCACATCAAGGTGGGGTCCCGACAGTTCGATGGCATCGCCGAGGCAGTGACCGACCCAAGCCGGATAGCCGACTTCATCCAGTCCCAACTGCGTCGTTACCCCTGGATGGTCGGCGCCATATTGGCTGCCGACGGCCTGTCGCGCGACCCCACTCGGGAACGTCTTGAAGCTTACGCGGCGAAGCTGGCGATGCTCATCGTGCGACCGATCGAACGAACCGGAAAGGGAGCCGGGGGAAAGGGGGCCGGAAAGGAGAACTCCGGATGCCGTTCGGCCCTATCCTGAGCATTGTGCCATGATGAAGGCGAGGTATTGTCCTTGAAGCTGCGTGAACGGGGTTTCCATTGGATTGCTACCTGCTGGCTTGCAGCTTGATGGTCTTGATCTGGCAGGGGCCCAGCTTCAGCAGGCGCTGGCCGGCCGGGCCGGTGTCTTCCTCCAGTAAGTTCACCTCGCGAAACTCCCGTTTTTGGCCCAGGAATTCCGCCGGTGTTTCCGCGGCGCGGCCTTCGATCTCATAGAGGCGCACCAGGATGGAAGCATCCTGGTCGGCCTTCTTGACCGCACTGAGGACCAAGTTGTCGGCCGTGAAGGAGCCGAACGAGCGCGTCGGCGGAAGCGACTTGCTCGACAGCCGGTCCACCACGCTCACCGGCTGCAGTGGATTGTTGAAGTCCATACCCGTGCGGTAGGCCTTGGCGGCCTTCCAATCGCCGCGCGCCGCCGAAAGCGAGTAGCGGAAAACATAGGTTCCGGCGGGCGGGTACTGCATCGAGGTGACCTCCTGCCCGCGCACGACTTTGACCGAGGTGTAGCGTGGGCCGCGCAACATCTCCCCGCGGATCAGGCCCTCGCCGATCTTCAGCAACTGCTGATTGGCGGCGATGGTCAGGCCCCATTCGGAATTCCCCGCGTGGACCCAATCATGGATGTGGCGGACCTGCCTCCAAGAGTCGGGCTTGATCTCATCGACGGCCCGGGGACCCGACCCGGGCATGATGTTGTCGAAGGAATTGGCGCCGAACGGCACGCCGTAGTGAATCGCCGGGTTCTGCTGCTGCAGCGGGAAGAGCTGTTGCAGCCGGACAAGGCGCTGTCCGCGCCAGTCGATGGTGTTCTCGATCTCGACCCGGTTCAGCCCGCGATACAGCGTGATGCGCTGCACCATGGGGATGTCGGCGATCTGCCCGAAAATTCGGATGACCGCGCGGATCGCGTTGTTTTCCTCCAGCTCCACGGAGTTGACGGCGTTGGGGATGGTGCGGCCGCTCAGCGGCTCGATGCCAATGTAATTACCGCCGCGCTCCTCGATGGCCACGATTTCCATGTCGCGGCAGACGTCGCGGCCGAGCGCCTTGTCGAAAACCGCCACGCGGCCCGTGGCCCGGTCCACGGTCACGCGCAGGAACTCGTTCTCCAGCACGTCGGAGCCAAGCGAGCGCCGTGATTCTTTCAGGTCGTTCTCACGGTCGAGCTTGACCTGCGCGGCGCCGGGAAGGTTCTCGGGTTGGTCGCTTGCCGCCAGGTAGTAAGTCTTGTAGCCCAGCGAGGGAACGCCCTGGGCGACGAAGATGACATCGAGGGCGCGGGAAATATTCTCGCTGTATTGCTGAACGTAAAAAGGAATGGATTTGCCGGCTTCGTCCAGCAGGCGCAGTCCTTTCTTGTACTCCGCGATGTCGGCGGGCGAAACGTCGCCGTACAGGGTGAGGTGCGCCCGCACCACGTCGTCCCGCTGCCAGCCCAGGGGATTGAACACTACGATGGGGAAGCTCTTCTCGATGGGGATGCGGACGCGCTCGGCAATGTTGCGCAGCATGTCGCGCAGGATCTCGCCGCCCTCCAGCACGGAGAGCGTCATGTAAGCGCGCTTGCGGTCGTCTCCGGTCCAGCCGCCCTGGCCGTCGTGGTTGTGGTCCATCGATTCAATCAGCTTCTTCCACAGGAAGTCGAGTTGGCTCTGCGGGTAATCGGCGTAACCGAGGGCGTAGTTGATGGCCGCGAACTTTTCGGCCGCCAGCAGCGTGCTGGTGGCCGGAACAATCTGCGGCCAGAGATGCGGCAGCGAGGAGACGATGTTGGGCCAGGAGGTGTTGATCTCGCCCGACGTTTCGGGAATATTTTGGCTCCCGGCGACACGCCGGAAAAAATCGATCGGGGTGGCCAGGATAAACCGTGCGACGCCCGACTGGTTGGCTCGTTGCACCGCTTCTACCAAATCATCAGGCGGCGACCACAGATCGGTGCCCCAGTTCATCAGGATCGGCCCGTCAGTGGTGGCCTGGACGTCCGACAGGTCCTTTTTCATTCTCTCGATCTTTTCGGCATCCTGCGTCTTCTGCGAGGTAAGGAAAGTGCCCCAGCCGTAACCCTTCAGCGTGTTCCAGACGAGCACCTTCGAGCCATCCAAGGCCTTCCAGCGGAAAAGCGATTTATCGGTCGGTCCCATGCGGGTCATGACCATGAAGGGCGTTTTCGACTGCGCCAGAATCTGCGGGAATTGGGGCGTGTAATCGGGCAGGTCACCGAGGTGCGCCACCTGCGGATCGACGCCGAAAACCGTCCGGGCATAGCGCTTGCCGAGCGCCATGTTGCGGGCATGGACCTCGCCGTCGGGCAGGCCCTGGAAGATGGCGGCCCATTTCGGCGCGATTTCGATGCGGCCTTCCTTGACCAGTCGTTTGAAGTCGTCCAGTTCGGGCAGTCCTTTGTGCGTCTCCACGTAGTTGGCGACAAAAACGTTGTCTTCGAGCAGGAAGCGGAATTCGGCCGATTCCTTCGCCAGCTTGATGGCCTGGGCGATAATGCCGTTACCGCGTGCCAGGCATTCCTCGCGCGTTCCGCCCCAAAAGAAATCCAGGTGTGAAAATGGCGTAAAGTACACTTCCGGGCCGCGGCTGCCGCTCGCCTGTGCCTGGGCGGAAGGCGGCCAGGCAAGAACGGCCAGAACGAAGAGGGCAATCAACAATCGCTGATTCATTTTCGTACCCCGGGAGCCATCCGCAGATTGCTACATGCGCCGGTGGCGCTGGAAGACCTCGACCGGGTCGTCGCCGCGGGCGAATTCCGCGCGGGCCTCGTCTTCCATCCCGCTGATCCGTTCGCACTCGCTCAGCACCTGCAGAGCAAGGTGTTTGGGAATCACCAGCACGCCGTCCAGATCGCCGAAGATGAAATCACCCGGATCGACCCGGACCGTCTCGGTGGTTTCTCCCGAGAGCAGGATGGGAACCTGGCAGCTCATCATCATGTAGCGGCCGAAGGCTTCCACCGGGTTGCCGTACCGGGCGAACACGGGGAAGCCCATGGAGATAAGCCGGCAGCTATCGCGCGTGGCGCCGTCGATGAGCGCGCCGACCGCGCCCCGGGCCCGGGCCGCGGTGGCGCTCAGTTCCCCATACAGCGCCACGTTGAAGGGAGTGCCGCGGTCGCGCA
>Ga0315286_10006601_pt1 | contig 11306 bp, 9 predicted proteins | sample YL17G10_0_MG_FD_205038 | JGI IMG/M metagenome (GOLD analysis project Ga0315286, IMG submission 205038) | Sediment microbial communities from Yellowstone Lake, YNP, Wyoming, USA - YL17G10_0 | ecosystem: Environmental > Aquatic > Freshwater > Lake > Sediment | place: USA: Wyoming | collected...
GACTAGCGCCCCTTCCTGATCCGCGCTCTACTCGCCGGCACCGTGTTCTCGCGCGGTGCCGGCGTATTTTTTTGAAAAATAAAAAAAAACGCCCCGACGATCGAATCGTGGGGGCGGTTCGTCGCGGCGACGTGAGTCAGTCGGCTTGCGCCGGACTGTTCTGGTATCTGCGCTGGTCGAGCTCGACTTTCTCGAAGAAAGCGACCGCGCACTTCACCGAGCAAAACGCTGCACCGCCGTCGACGGGAGATCCATAGAAACCATCAGCGCCGAAATAGAGCTTGTTCGGGTCGGTCCGCGGCGTATCCCACTCCTCGCAGTGGATGCAGGGAAGGCCGACTTCCTCTGCCTTGTACCACGCGAGATGGGTTTCGTTCGCAAGAAGCCAGTCGATCATGCAGCGCGTGCTGCAGAAGTCGCTGACCTGACAGGTGCCATCCGGGGTTCTTACGCCGAAGGTCGTGTCGTCCTGGTCGTGCAGGCCGCCGGAATTGTAGTACGAGTCGCATTGGGGGCATTTCGCTCCCTGTTCGAAAGTCCGGTTGCATTCGGGGCACTTCTCGCACACGGTGGTGGAGTCGGTTTGCGCGGTTGTCAAGGTCGCCTCCTTGGTTGGCTGCATTTTCGAACGAAATAAAATATCACAAATTACTCATTTTGTCAAGGGTTTGACGAACCGCATCTTTTTCAGTTATCCTTTCTCAACAATTCAACGTGGGCGGATGGCGGAACTGGCAGACGCACAGGACTCAAAATCCTGCGGCCGCAAGGCCATGAGGGTTCGACCCCCTCTCTGCCCACCACCACAAATCACCTGTCCGGTGATTTTGTGTTATCATGATGACATAATCCACAGCTCCTTCATGAACCCTTTCATCGTCATTTGCATCGTCCTGTCCGCCGCCACCCTGGTGGCGCTCTTGATGCAACGTTTGCGCCAGCCGCTCATCGTTGGTCATGTCATTTCCGGCATTATTCTGGGTCCGTTGATTCTGAATATTGTTCAAGATACGGACACAATCCATCTGTTCTCGCGGCTTGGCATCACGATCCTTCTTTTTATGGTCGGGTTAGGCTTGAGTCCGACCGTGATCCGCGAAGTCGGCAAGGCATCGTTGATCGTCGGCCTGGTCCAGGTCATCGTCACGTCCGCTCTCGGGGCGCTGCTGGCATCCGTTTTCGGTTTTTCGCTGTTCGCATCCATCTGGCTTGGGATCGCGTTCGCCCTTAGCAGCACGATCATCGTTGCCAAAGTCCTTCAGGATAAGCGCGATCTTGGAAAGCTTTATTCAAAGATCGCGATCGGGATGCTGGTGATCCAGGATCTGATCGCCGTCGTCGCCATTTCTTCGTTCGCGGCCGCCCGTCACCATCTAGCGCTTGATCAGGCGACCCTCCTGGCGATTTTGACTGCTCTCCTCGCGATCCTCATCGTCTTTTTCGTCAGCCTTTTTATCTTGCCCGTCCTGACGCCCCTGTTCGCGTCCTCCCAGGAATTTTTATTCCTGTTCGCCATCGGCTGGGTTCTGGGGCTCGCGGCCATCTCCCAATATATCGGCTTCACAAGCGATATCGGGGCCCTGGTCGCCGGCATGGCTCTAGCCGCGTCGCCCTATCATTTCGAGATCGGTTCGCGCATGAAGATGCTGCGTGATTTCTTTTTGGTCGTGTTCTTCGTTTTGCTCGGCGCCCAGCTCTCGTTCACGGGAATCCAGGCGATCTGGCTGCCGGCCGTGGCGTTCTCTTTATTTATTCTGATCGTCAATCCATTGATCGTGATGACGGTCATGGGTTTGCTCGGTTACAACAAGAAAACCGGATTCCTGACCGGACTCACGGTCGCGCAGATCAGCGAATTTTCCATCCTCCTGATCCTCATCGCGATGAATGCCGGTCAGATCGATAAAAACGCGCTGACCCTCGTGACCCTCGTCGGCCTGGTCACCATCACCGCGGACGCCTATCTCATGCGCCACGCCGAAAAGATTTATGCGCGCCTCTCGCCATGGCTTTCGATCTTCGAGCGGAAGGTCGCTATGGGTGACGTGTCCATTAACGAACCGTTCGAAGCCGTGATGTTCGGGTATCACCGCGTGGGCGAGGATTTTCTCACGGCCATCAAAAAGCAGACGAAAAATTACCTGGTCGTGGATTTTGATCCGCACACGATCCGGAAGATGGAAGAGCGGCATGTGCCGTGCCGTTACGGCGATGCCGCGGATGACGAGTTTTTGGACGAACTGCGTTTGCATCTGTCCAAACTTGTCGTGTCCACGGTCCCGGATTTCGAATCCAACGAATCCCTGGTCAGCAAGATCCGCAAGCGCAACAAAAAAACCGTCATCATCCTGATCGCGCAAACCGTGCATGAGGCCGTCGCGCTTTATAAGGCCGGCGCCACGTACGTGATCCTTCCGCATTACCTCGGCGGCAATTACGCGTCGCTCCTGCTCAACAAATTCGGCGCGAACAGCCGAAAATTCGCCAAAGAGCGGTCGCGCCATCTGGAACATTTGAGGGCAAAATTGGCATGATTTTTCGCTCTTGTCTGCCCAGGCCCGAAACGGTATCGTGCTAGGCGTTAGGCGCAAGCTTCTTAGCGTGTTAGGCAGACCTAAGAAGCTAAAAAGCTAAAGCCTAAGAAGCTAATTCCCGTGGCCCGGATAATCTCTATCGTGAACCAAAAAGGGGGCGTGGGAAAAACCACGACCGCCATTAATGTCGGCGCGTATTTGGCCGAAATGGGGAAGTTTGTTTTGATCGTGGACCTGGATCCGCAGGCGAATGCCACGTCCGGCATCGGCATCGATCATCGGAATCTGAGCCGCGGATTATACGAAGCGGTTCTGGGTCAGACGCCCATACGCGAGGTGATCCAGCCGACGGGCCATGAGGGTCTGCACGTGGTGCCCGCGACGTCCGCGCTGGCGGGTCTGAATATCGAACTCGTTGACATGGATCGCCGTGAATTCCGTTTGCGCGACGCGCTCATGGAAATCCGCAACGATTACGATTTTATTCTGATAGACTGTCCGCCGACGCTCGGTCTCATCACCTTAAACGGCATGGTGGCAGGGGACGAGATCCTCATCCCGGTGCAGGCCGAATATTACGCGTTGGAAGGATTGGGCCAGCTGCTCGAGACCGTCCAGCTGATCCAGGAGCGCCTCCGGCCCGAAGTGGACGTGCTAGGTGCGGTCATCACCATGTACGACGGCCGTACAAAACTTTCCGACGACGTCTTGCAGGAACTCTACAAATATTTTCCAAATAATATTTTCCGTTCCGTGATCCCGCGCAACGTACGCTTGGCCGAGGCGCCTTCGTTCGGCCGCACCATCGCGCATTTTGATCCGTCGTCCAAGGGTGCTAAGGCATACGAACGGCTCGCCCGCGAAATCGTGGAGCGCGAGGGACAGGGTTACCGGATTAAAGTGGTTTAAAAAAAATGTATGCTTTTTAAACAATCCGGTTTGGGACGTGGTCTCGGCGCATTGATTCCGCCGGCCAAATCCGCGTCGCCGCCTCCGTTTGAAGCGGTACCGCGTCCGTCGGCCGTTTCGTCAGCCGCGACGGGGGACGAGCGACCCGGGGCTCGTATTCTGGAAATACCGATCGAGAACATCGAACGCAATCCGGACCAGCCGCGCGTTCATTTCGATCACGCCGCGCTCGAAGACCTCATCTCCTCCATCAAACAACACGGGATTATTCAGCCGCTTGTGGTCGCGGAATTGCCGAACAACCGGTATCAACTCATCGCCGGCGAACGCCGTTTACGCGCCGCGCTGATCGCGGGATTGTCCAAAGTGCCGGCCGTGGTCCGTTCGGTCACCGATCAGGAGCGCCTCGAACTCGCCATCATCGAAAACGTCCAGCGTCAGGATTTGAATCCTATTGAAGAAGCCAAAGCGTACACGCGCCTGATGGAAGAATTCAATCTCACGCAGGATGAGGTCTCGACCAAAGTCGGCAAAAGCCGTCCGCAAGTCGGCAATACCGTGCGTTTGTTGCAATTACCCGAACCTATCCAAAAAGCCCTGATGGAAAAGCGTATTTCCGCCTCCAACGGCCGCACGCTCCTGTCACTGCCTACGGACGAGGAAAAAATGAAGATGTTCGACGCCATGGTGGCCGGCAATTTCACGGTGCGCCAAACCGAATCGCGCATCCAGCGCCCGCGCCAGCCGAAAATCCAGGACGCGAACCTCCTGGCCGCCGAAGAAAAAATCCGCCAGGCGCTCCATTGCCGCGTGCAAATCAAACGCGACATCCGCGGCGAAGGGGAGATCAAATTAAAATTCTTTTCCGACGAGGAATTGCAGGCGCTACTGGAAAAACTCAGTTCTTCTTAGTTTTTGTCATTCCTGCGCCGCGCCTGTCGGCGGGCAGGAAAGCAGGAATCCATCCGACCGGTCGTATCTTGACACGGTCGTCATTTTATGTTATTTTATTATCGGTTCGAAACCTGAAAAGGAGGGTGACCATGCGTCATCTGATCGCGTTCCTCGTTCTCGTCACGTTGTGTGGATGCGGAAAATCCGCACCGGCCAAATCCCGGCAGGAAGCGCACGAAATAACAGCATACGTCCTGGTGCCAATCATCCAGATCATGGGAGTAGAGTCGCCGGCATGGACGGAGTGCGTGTTGTCCGACAGGAGATCGGCATTCGGCGCGGAACAGGATCGTGTCCTGCGATTGCCAGACGGTCACCGCTGGATGATGCCGTCAGCAACCCGGATCGGCGCCATTCAGTCTTCCGATCTTCCGGTGCATTTTGGGCTCGACAAAGGGATGGGGTATTTCGTACATAAGTCGCTGCAGGACTTCATGCTGGACGCCGTTGCCCCGAACGGCTGCCGCTGGCAGTGCGACCCCAAGACCGAATCGCGATGCCGCGATTGACCGTGTCTCTCTCTGAACTGCAAACGCCCGCGCGTGAATCTCCGCCGGGCGTTTATCTTTTGCCTCTTTTCTGTCATTGCGAGGAACGAAGCAATCTCCGGAGATTGCCACGTCGTCGTCTAACTCCTCCTCGCAATGACAGAAGGGGATCACCCCTTCTTCCCCGGCAAAATCCCTTTGATCCACGATCCGATCTTTGATCGCGCGAATTGGCGGACCTTCTGTCTTGCGTGATGCGTTTTGACGAATTTGATCCACGCCGGATTCGGCCCTTTGCGCGATTTGTCCGTGACGATCTCCACCATGTCGCCGTTCTTCAAAACCGTTTCCAGCGGCGAGTGATTCTCGTTCACTTTGGCGCCGGTGCACGTGTTGCCGATGTCCGTGTGGATGGCGTACGCAAAATCCACGCACGTGCTGTCTTCCGGCAGGTCGATCACGTCCCCTTTGGGCGTAAAGACGAAGATGCGGTCGCGGAAAATATCGATCTTCAAGTCCTCGAGCGATTGCACGAATTTTTTCTTGTCCGAGAGTTCCTGCTGGATATCCGCGAGCTCGTACACCCATTGCGGAGTGGTTTTTCCCATGGGCACCGCTTCCTTTCCCAGTTCATCGTATGACCAGTGCGCCGCAATGCCGAACTCGCTTTCACGGTGCATCTCGGGCGTGCGGATCTGGAATTCCACGATCTCGCCCTCTTCGCAAAATACCGTCGTATGCAACGAGCGGTAGCCGTTCGGTTTCGGCTGGGCGATGTAATCTTTTATTCGTCCTTTGACCGGCGTCCAGCGGCTGTGGATGATCCCAAGCGCCGCATAACAGTCCGCGATGGAATCTACGACCACGCGCACGGCGATGATGTCGTAGATGCGCGCGATGTTGCGGTCGTTCTTCAGCAATTTTTTATACAACGAAAAAAGATATTTGGCGCGGCCGTGTACGTTCACGTCCTTTAATCCCGCGTTTCGCAAAATATCCGTGGTCATTTCCATCACGCGGTCCAGATATTCCTGTTTGCCTTCGCGCATGGATTTGGCGAGCTCCTGCACCCATTGGAATTCCTTCGGATAAATATATTTGAACGCCGCGTCCTCGAGCATGCCCTTCATTTCGCCCATGCCGAGCCGGTTGGCGATCGGCGCGTAAATCTCGAGCGATTCCAGTGCGATGCGATATTGTTTCTTCTGCGGGATCGCGTCGAGCGTCTGCAGATTATGCAGACGGTCGGCGAATTTGATGAAAACCACGCGCACATCCGCGGCCATGGCCAAAAACATCTTGCGCAGGTTCTCGATGTACCGCTCCATGCCGCGGTATTTGATTTTTCCCAGTTTGCTGATGCCGTCCACCATGCTCGCGACGTCCGCGCCGAATTCCATCTTAAGATCTTCCAGCGTCCGCTCCGTATCTTCTGGAACGTCATGTAAGAGGCCGGCAACGATGATCGAAGTCGGCAACCGCATTTCGGCGAGCGTGTGCGCCGTGGCGAGGGGATGGACGATGTAGGGGACGCCGGACGCGCGCTTTTGGCCGCGGTGCGCCTCTTCCGCGAACGCGTACGCCTTGCGGATTTGCGTAACGTCAGCCGCCGGATCATACGCCAAAACCGCTTGGCACAAGCCGTCAATCGTCTGTGCGGGCGCTTTGGATTCCATAGCTTTCAATATCATGGGCTAACGAACGAAAGAAGACAAGCGGGGAGAACCGAGTAACTCCTCCTGCCTCCTCTTAATCTAAGAGGAGGTTCTGAATCGGCCCTTCTTCACGGGTGGCGTATTTGTCATTGCGAGGAGTCTGCGACAAAGCAATCTCCGAATCGGATTCGGAGATTGCTTCGTTCCTCGCAATGACAGACTGGGACAGGACCCGTGATTCCGTTATTTCTTTTTCTTTTCCGCCCGCTCTTTCAGCAGCTGCACCGCTTGTTCGAGCGTCAGCTCTTCCGGCTTTTGTGTTTTCGGGACGGTCGCATTGACCGAACCGTGTTTGATGTACGGTCCATATTTTCCGCTGTGCAAGGTGATCGGTTTTCCCGTGTCCGGATGCGTGCCGATGGTCTTGAGCGCCGCCGCCCCGCGCACGCCTTTCGGCTGGGCGAACAATTCCAGCGCGCGCTTTAAGTCCACAGTCAGCACATTGTCCTCGCCTTTCAGCGAGCGGAAATCCGCGTCATGGACGACGTACGGACCGAACCGTCCGAGTCCGGCGCGCACTTCTTTTCCGTCATCCGGATGCGTGCCGAGCAAGCGCGGCAATGCTACGAGCGCCACAGCGGTTTCGTGGTCCAGCGCGTTGAGCGGGATCGTTTTTGGCACGCTGATGCGTTTCGCTTTCGTCTCGTCGTCTTCGCCGAGCTGGAGGTACGGTCCGTAGCTTCCGGTCTTTAAGAATATATTCTTTCCGGTTGCCGGATCCGTGCCGAGCGTGGTCGGTCCGATCTGCGCCTTTTTGATGATGTCCTGCATGGTTTCGGGCGTGAGGTCCGCGGGCGTGATGTCCGCCGGCAACGAGGCCTTCACATGCCCGCCGGTCGCCGGATTAACGGCTTCAAAATACGGACCGAACTTACCGATATTCACCGCGACGTTCGGCAAAGACGGAATCGCGACCGTGCGCGCATTCTCCGTTTCCTTGCTCTTCATTTCGTTCTCGATCCGCGTCTGCAATCCGTTCTCACCCAGATAAAATCCGCGCAAGTAGGGGAGCCACTCTTCTTTTCCTTCGGCGATCTTGTCCAGCGACGCTTCCATGGTCGAGGTAAATCCCGTGTTCACAAGATCCGTAAAATGACGCTCCATGAATTGCGTGACCGCGAACGCCGTGAATGACGGAACGAGCGCGTTGTTCGTTTTGTTCACATAGCCGCGGTCCAGCAGTGTGCTGATGATCGACGCGTACGTGCTCGGCCGGCCGATCCCTTCTTTTTCCATGAATTGGATGAGCGCGGCCTCGGTAAATCGCGCCGGCGGTTTGGTTTCGTGCTTGAGCGGCTTCGTTTCCTTGCACGCCGGTTCGTCGCCGGTCATCAATTCCGGCAGCGGCCGTTCCTTGTCTTCCAACGCCGCCTCCACATCGTCCGCGCCTTCCACGTACGCGCGCAAAAAACCCGGAAACAAAATCCGCATTCCCGTCGAAGTGAACGTATGCGTGCCAACCTGCGAGGTCGCGGTGATCTGCAGTTGCTTGCTTTCCGGCATCTGCGAGGCCATGGCCCGCATCCAGATCAGTTCGTACACGTTTTTTTCCGCGCCGCTCAAACCGGTCTCGTCCGGCGACGCAAACGTCAGACTCGGACGGATGGCTTCGTGCGCTTCCTGCGCGCCTTTGCTCGTGCTCGCATAGCGCCGCGGTTCCGGCAAAACATATTCCGCGCCGTACCGTTTTTCCACGGCAGATCGGATGCCCTTTAACGCCTCTTCGGACAGCGCCACCGAATCCGTGCGCATATAAGTGATGAACCCGTGCTCGTACAGCGACTGAGCCACGCGCATCGTTTCTTTCGAAGACAATCCAAGCTTGCGGTTCGAATCCTGTTGCAAACTCGAGGTGATAAACGGCGGCGGGGGACGGCGCGCGATCGGTTTTTCCGCCACGTCCGTGATTTTCCACGGCAGTCCCTTCACCTCCGTCGCGATCACGTTCGCCCGCGTCTCATCCAATAAAACAATATCCTTCGCCGTTTCTTTCGGCGCGCCGGTCTGTTCGTCAAAATCCTTGCCACTCGCGACGCGCTTTCCGTCCGTGTTCGTGAGACGCGCCTCGAACGTCGCGTTCTTTTCCAAAACCGCGGTCACATCCCAATACGCGCCGCGCATAAACGCGAGCCGCGCCCGTTCACGGTCCACGATGGCCTTCAATGCCGACGATTGCACGCGCCCGGCGGATAATCCGTAGGTGATCTTTTTCCACAGCACCGGCGAGATGCCATAGCCGACCAGACGGTCCAAAATGCGCCGCGCTTCCTGCGCATGCACAAGTCCTTCGTCAATGTCGCGCGGTTTGCTCAACGCCGCCTCGATCGCGCTTTTGGTGATTTCATGAAACACCATGCGGTGGACGGGCACCTTCGGCTTCAGAATCTGCAGCAAATGCCAGCTGATGCTTTCTCCTTCGCGGTCTTCGTCCGTTGCCAGATACACGTCTTCGGCGGTCTTGAGCGCCTGTTTCAATTCCGTGATGGTTTTGGATTTTCCTTTGGACACTACATAGATCGGCTGGAAATCATGTTCCACATCCACGCCCAGTTTTCCCGCATCCGTTCCTTTATACTGCGCCGGCACGTCCGCGGCCGACTCCGGCAAATCCCGCACATGGCCCATGGAGGCGATGACGGTGTAATCCGCACCCAAAAATTTCCGGATGGTTTTTGCTTTGGTGGGGGATTCGACAATGACGAGATGCATAATGATTTCACACCCTACACTAATAAAGCATTCATGACAATCAGTATCTGTCGTCCTGAGTTTGACGAAGGACCTCACTCCGAACTGCCGATTGAGATTCTTCACTCCGTCGAACTTCGTTCAGAATGACAGAAATCCAGCTTCTAATTTCTCTTCCGCATCCACATTTGTCCCCCGATGGGTTTGGCCAATCCTTTTATTTCGAGCAGCGCCATCTTTGACGACATGGTCGGCGCGTCGAGTCCGAGGATCTCCGCGACGCGGTCGATGTGCAGCGGTTCCACGAGCGTTTCCAAAATCGCGGCTTCGGTTTCGTCGAGCGGCAATTCCGCGCGCGCTTGCGCGATCAATTCCGGCCGGTCATACGCGATCGCCTCGAGTACGTCCGCGGCCATGGTGCAGACCTTGGCGCCGAGTTTGATGAGCTGGTTTGACCCGCGTGATTGTTCGCTCCAGATCGGCCCGGGCACTGCCAAAACCTCGCGGTTCTCTTCGAGCGCGCTCTTTGCGGTGATGAGCGAGCCGCTTTCTTCGCTCGCCTCGATCACGAGCGTGGCCGCCGAAAGCGTGGCGATCAAACGGTTGCGCATGGGAAAATGTTCGCGACGGCTGTCCGTTCCAATCGGGAATTCGGAGATCACCGCGCCGCCCTGGCTCAAAATCCTCTGCGCCAGATGAAAATTTTCGCGCGGATAAATCGAATCGTCATCCACGCCTGTGCCGAGAATTGCGACCGTGTATCCTTCGTTTTCAATCGCGGTCTTGTGCGCCTCCGCATCCACGCCCAGCGCGAGTCCGGAAATAATAGAAAGTCCGGAGCGCACCAAGTCGGGCACGATCGCGGCCACGCATTGTCTTCCATAAGACGTCATGCGCCGCGTTCCGACCACGGCCACGCTCGGCCGGTCTTCCAAAACGCCGCGCACGAATAAAATTTCCGGCGGGTTGCTGGACATCTGGAACGACTGCGGATACCCCGGATCGTCGCGGAACAAAACGCGGATGCCCTCGCGATCCAGCCGTTTGATCAACGCTTCCGGATCAACGCTTGCGCGCCAGTCCGAAAACTTCATGGCCGCCTGTTCGGGCGCGCCGTTTGCAATGAGCGCCTCTGGACTCGCGAGCCAGGCCCACGCCGGATTCGGATACGCGGACCAGAGTTTGCGGAGCGTGCGGCTGCCGAAAAAAGGGAAGGACGCCAAGCACGCCTTGGCCACGCGCGTTTCGTTCCATTCTATTATTGAAGTCATGTCGTCGGATCCTCCACCTCCATGAGGGGGAGCTAGAGGGAGTGTTCTCCGCCGTTCCGAAACACCTCCCCAACCCTCCTCAAAGAGGAGGGAGTATTTAATTTCGATTCCACTTGTTCATTGCTTCGCCCGTCCCCGTCGCAACCCAATCCAATATCGCTTTTGCCGCGTCTTTCAGGTCCGTCTCTCCCGCCGGTTTCTGTAAAACGTAATCCGCCGGATCCATTTTTTCCGGAGGCCGTCCGATGCCGATGCGCAGCCGCGCAAATTCCTTCGATCCCAATTCCTGCACGATCGACGCGATCCCGTTGTGTCCGCCCGCGCCCGACGCGAAACTGAACGCCATCTTCCCTTCGTCAAAATCCATCTCGTCCTGCACGACCAGAATATCTTTCAATTCCACCTTATAATATTGCTTGATCGCGCGCACCGCCTCGCCCGACAAATTCATAAACGTGAGCGGCCGCACAAACCAAACCTTCACGTCATCCACAAGCGACGGCGCCACCTCCGCCTTAAAGTTCGCCTTCTTCGAAAACAGCGCCTTCTCCTCCTCCGCCGCCGCCGTCACCGCATCCCACCCGATATTATGCCGCGTATGCGCATACTTTTTCCCCGGATTTCCCAACCCAATAACAAGTTTCATAAAGATATAAGGATGATACTGGCTCAGCCCACCCTTGACAATTCGCCCGAAAAATGGTTGAATCTATTACTCGCTCGTTTCACAACACGTCTGAAACAACG
>Ga0315286_10006602_pt1 | contig 11303 bp, 10 predicted proteins | sample YL17G10_0_MG_FD_205038 | JGI IMG/M metagenome (GOLD analysis project Ga0315286, IMG submission 205038) | Sediment microbial communities from Yellowstone Lake, YNP, Wyoming, USA - YL17G10_0 | ecosystem: Environmental > Aquatic > Freshwater > Lake > Sediment | place: USA: Wyoming | collected...
CAGCAATCGAACTGTAAGCTTTCAGATATACATCTTGATATTTTACGCTCCACCACAAACGTTCTATAAACACATTGTCCATCCAACGGCCCTTGCCGTCCATACTGATATTTATACTATGACTTTCAAGAATCCCAATAAATGCATCCGAGGTGAACTGGCTGCCCTGGTCCGTATTGAAGATTTCGGGACTTCCGTACCTCGCAAGCGCCTCCTGTAACGCCTCAACACAGAAGGAAGCATCCAGAGTGTTGGATAACCTCCATGCCAGAACCTTCCTGCTTGCCCAGTCCATGATTGCCACGAGGTAACAGAAGCCCCTCGCCATCGGTATGTAGGTTATATCTGCGGCCCACACATGGTTTGCTCTGCTGATATCCAGATTCCTCAGCAGATAAGGATAGACCTTATGATCAGGATGGGGTTTAGATAACCTTGGCTTCCGGTACATGGCCGATATGCCCATCTTTTTCATCAGCGTGCTGACATGCTGACGGCCTACCTTATGCCCCATGTCCTGAAGCTGATCTCGAAGGCTTCTGCTCCCCATAAATGGATGTTTCAGGTGAATCTTGTCAATAAGTCTCATCAACTCAAGGTCCCGATCGCTTATCGGCACCGACTCGTAGTACAAGCTCGACCTCGACAGTTCAAGTATCTGGCTTTGATGTGTTAAAGGCAGTGTATGCTCTCTGTCTATCATTTCTTTGCGCTCGACCCGGCTATGCGTCCGAGCGCGCCTGATAAAAAATCGTTCTCCATTGCCAACTGCCCGATCTTTGCGTGCAGGGCTTTTACGTCTGGGCCTGTATCTTCCTGCCTATCCTTGGCAAATACCTCTTCTGCCCTCTCTAATAACTGTTTCTTCCATTCCGTTATCTGATTAGGATGAACCTCAAAACGTTCCGCCAATTCCACAAGGGTCCGTCCCTCCTTCATTGCCTCCAATGCCACCTTTGCCTTAAATGCTGCACTGTGATTCCTTCTCGGTCTTTTTGCCATTGCCGCTGCTCCTTTCTCTTCTCTTAGTTTAGAGCAGCTTTATCACTTATGTCCCTGTCTAGTTTTTCCAGACCAGCTCTTCCTTTTTCCTTTACCCAATGTCTCTCTATGTGATGACCACTTCCATTCTTTTGCAGAGGGAACAAGCTCGGCTCGCACAGGATTCCCTTCGACATATCTCATCGCCATCAGTAAATGGCTATCTTCCTCTATCATGAAACCCTTATACCTTCCCTGCCACACATGTCCGCTGCTTCCATAGTGCCGGTGATATCTCCGCACATGACTCGTCATCAGCCACTGCATCCATTTGCTCAACTCTTCCCCCTTATCGGGTTTTACCACTATGTGAAAATGATTAGGCATAATGCAATGGCCATAGAGTTTTATCGTGTACCGCTCTTTTGTGCCTTTGCTATCAGTTTCACGAATGCCTCATAATCCTTGTCCTTATGAAATACTTCATGCCTGCCATTCCCTCGATTTATGAGGTGATATGTAATATTGTCTCCTAATCCTCTTACTATCATGGGCATTGTTCAGTCTATATGTTCAAAAAAGTAGCCTGTCCCCTTTTCTTTTCCACGTGAGGTTTTGTTCCATAGTAATCTTTCCAATAAGAGTAATTGCCAACCTGTGAGTTATAGGTCATGTTTCCTATCTCATTGTATTGATATGAAGCTGAGTATGTTGTCTGTAATGTTTGTTATATTGCCTGCATTGTCATATTGATAATCAAAGTCCTGAAAGCTTGGTGGGAAAAAGGCCCTACTATTTTTATCTGATGGATAATTTGCCTATACTCTTATTATTTCAATTGTTGGTTTAGTTGGCAACGTCCCCTAAACACACACTGATATTTCAAGACCTGATCCCATAAATGCGCTTCTTGGCTTTCTCTACTATTCCTTTTGCATCGGGATACAATGAATACGCCCTGCTTATGGCTGCTCAACGCACATTAGTTTTAGTTTGCTTATGCAAGAACAAAATGCTTCGACAAAGGCGCGCCAGTCCTTCTGGTCTGATGAGCCACATGACCCCGAAGTATTTTGGGAGGTACTCCATTTGCTGCAGTTGAGGCTGCTTGACGCAAAGTCCGATGCATTGTCCAATCCCGTCCACACTTCGTAAAAACTGTACTGGCCGTTGAACCCCAAGTCGTCATTGATGCTGTTAGTTAAGTCTGAGTAGGCTGCTGGAAGTATGGCACTTGCCGTTGTTGTCCCTATCACAATATCATCGAAGGTCCTGTAATAAGTAGTGTTCGGTTTTAATACCCAGTCAATTAATGCGACCGCATCTCCATTCACTCCGTCAACCAGCAGCGCCTTGTAATTGGCATCACTGGGTTTGTAGGGATCCTGATTGCAAAAAGCATCGGCTTTTGCTATCGCTGTAGTACCGGCAAGATATGGATCATTGGCAAAATCACCGACATGTCCTTCACTTGTAACAAATATCTTTAGTCCGGCAGAAATGCTTGTCCCGGGCTTACTCTTTTGTGAAATTGGCAGATTTGCAGAACATGTTTTATTACCCGTTAACGTATATCTGAATGTTGCTGTCCCTTCGATGAACTCATTCTCGGGTATCACAATTGGAATCATACGGGATATATATTCTGATGTCCCATTATCCAGGAAATAACCACTGTAGTTCAGTATAGTCTTGTTATTCTTTATGTTTGTGGAAGGAAGCGTCCCTAAGAGGCTCCACGAAAGCTTCTTCAATTTGTTATTAGCGTAAGTACTCTTAAAATAAATCGTCTTGCCGGCGAATGCTTTCTTAATCGTGGTACCATATTCATTAACGAACCCACAATCCAAAGCGTAAAGACTGGAAATATTAAGGAAGATAAAAACTGCCAACGCTACTATTACTCTTCTCATAAGAACACCTCCTACCAAGTGAAATAATTTAATCATTGAATCGTTGCCTCACGAAGGAATCTATTCGAAAAAACTTATGGAAACACTTTTGTTTGCCAGCGTAAACGTATAACCTGTTTTACTTGGTGTTATTGTGTAATTCCCATTGATCAACCCGTCGAATATATAATTGCCTGATGAATCAGTAATAGTGGTGTCTGACCGGGCGCCGGTCAGGGTAACAGTGACCCCAGCCATAGGACTGCCGCTGCTCATCACATTTCCTGAAATATCGTAATTCCGCGTCCCCCGCTCGATCCGTACCTTGCGGGCGTTGTCGTCATACTGATACGTCGTGGTATCGGCATATAATGTAATAAATGAAAAAAATGTGAGTGCAATGCTAATAAAGAAAATTAACTTCCTGTGCTTCCATTTTCTTCTCATCTTCTTTATCCCTCCAGATATATTCGTATTGTTATAAATAAAAACAGAACACGAATAAAAAATTATCTTATTCTTCGGCGGGCCGGCTATCCCGAAATGTATCGGGACCCTGGTCTTTCTGCCCCCTCCTTTCAGAGGGTTTAGCTTTATCGGAAAGTTATACTTGAATCGTTTTCCGGAAAGTTGGAAAAACGGAAACATTTTAAGCAAATGATTAATTTTATGTCAAGTGTTTTTTTAGGTTTTATTAAGTTTCCGGAGTTGTTAAAGGGTGAATAATTCAGTTTACTGAAATAATTAAAGTCTATGGAGGCTCTTGCAAAAGTCCTAAAACAGGCCAATTTGTCATTTCGAGTGAAACGAGAAATCTTTTATAATCAATGGGATTTGTCATTCCACGACTTGATCGGGGAATCCAATGTTTTCAATGCCTTCTGGATCCCCCGGTCAAGCCGGAGGATGACAAACCCTGAGTTTATAAACAAACACTAATTAACTATATACTTAATTAGCAAACCCGCATCAATTTACAACAGGGAAAAGTATTGTATGAAAACTCGAGTACATTTCGGAAAAGCCTCTTAATAAGAAGGTCAACCTGAGAAATATTTAAAAGTAGGTTACAATAAGAAAAAGGTTTCCTAACCTAATAGTATTGATAAAATCGGTAATAGCAACTGAGGATAAAGTATTTGAGCGGTTTTTTTTGCCGATAGTCAAATACAGTATTTTAAAATAAAGAGGCAAAAGCCTCGCAGGGAGAAACAACCGAGAATGAGCGCAAATACTTTATCCTCAGTTCAATCAGAAAAAATTATGAATAATCCGGGCTAACAGAATATTTCATGAACTTCTATCTTATCAGCCTCGGATGCGCTAAAAATCTTGTAGACAGCGAGAAGATTGCCGGATTACTTGCAAAAGCCGGATACCGCATCACCGACAGCATTGAAGACGCTTCTTTTGTATTCATTAATACATGCGGATTTATAAAAGCGGCTAAGCAGGAGTCCATAGATACTATTCTGTCCGTTCTTCAGGAAAAGCCTGAAGGCTCGGGGCTTGCAGTATATGGATGTCTTGTACAGCGGTATCTGAATGAATTGAAGGATCTTATACCCGAGGCAGACCTTTTTCTGCCGGTTCTTCCTTATCAAGAGGTTGTGAAGAAAATAAAAAAACTCTTCCCGCTGCAGCGGGACCATAAGGCCGGCGTACAAAAAAAGGTCCTTTTTACCCCCCCTTCATATAGCTACATAAAGATTGCCGACGGGTGCAGGAACCGCTGCTCTTACTGCGCCATACCTTTGATAAGAGGACCTTTGAAAAGCTTTCCTGCCGAAGATATAGTTCGTCAGATAAACGTCGCTCTCGACAATGGCGTGTATGAAATTAATCTCATAGCCCAGGATATAACGGCATACGGAATCGATTTATACGGAAAGCCCTCCCTGCCCTTACTCCTCAAGAGTATATTATCCATTGAGAGGGATTTTCGTATCAGGCTTCTTTACCTCTATCCAATTAGAATTACTTATGAGCTTATAATGATTATTAAATCTGACCCCCGTATATTCAAGTACCTGGATATCCCTGTTCAACATGCCAACAGCCGCATTTTAAAACTCATGAACAGGACCTACACTAAGGACGATCTTACTAAAAAGATAGCCTTATTAAGAGAAAAAATCCCTTCTGTTGTTCTCAGGACGTCTCTGATCGTCGGGTTCCCCACGGAAAGTGAGGAAGATTTCCAGGAACTGACGGACTTTGTCCGACAGACGCGGTTTGATCACCTCGGCGTTTTTGAATATTCTCCTGAAGAAGACACTAAGGCCTTTTTCTTAAGACCTTCCGTGCCTGTTGCGATACGGAAGAAAAGGAAAAAAATTCTGATGGAAATTCAGAAAAGCATTATTAGAGAGAAAAATAAGGCATTAAAGGGCAAAATATTTCCATGCCTGATGGAACTGCCTGTTGATGAATACGGCGCAGTCTGGACGGGAAGAATCTACAGCCAGGCGCCTGAAGTCGATGGTTTAGTTTATGTAACAGGCTATGAAGCAAAGATGGGCAAGGTTGCAAATGTTAAGATCAGGAAATATAAGGACTACGATTTCTACGGAGAATGTGTATAGATATGTTCCTTGAGATATTTGCCCGTATATGATTCTTGCACGTTGATTATCTTTTCCGGTGTTCCTTCAAAGATAATCCTGCCTCCTTTGTCACCGCCCTCCGGCCCCAGATCGATAATCCAGTCCGAAGCCTGAATAACATCGAGGTTATGTTCAATGATGACAACGGTATTACCGGCGTCTACAAGTCTCTGCAGCACCTGAAGCAGCGCCTCAACATCCCTGAAATGCAGGCCGATCGTAGGTTCATCAAGAATATACAATATGTCTTCCTTGTCCCTGTCCCCTGTGGTAAACTCTGCGCATATCTTGAGCCTTTGAGCTTCACCCCCCGAAAGGGTCGTTGCAGGCTGGCCGAGTCTCAGATAGCCAAGTCCTATATCCTGCAGGAGGAAAAGCTTGCTGATAATTTTCGGTTCTTTCTGAAAAAAATTTATTGCCTCGTCAACGGTTAAATTTAATACATCATCAATATTCCTGCCCCGATATTGTATACGCAAAGCTTCCGGTTTATATCTTTTACCATGGCAGTCCTCGCATTTAATATACAGGTCTTCAAAAAAATACATTTCCATTTTTTGATAACCTGCGCCTTTGCATATCTCACACCGGCCACCGTCTACATTAAAGGAAAAAAAACCCGGTTCGTATCCGTATGCCCTTGCCTCAGGCTGTTCTGAAAAAAGTTTTCGTATATGATCAAAAACCTTTAAATAGGTTGCGGGGTTTGATCTTGGGCTGCGCCCGATCGGGGCCTGAGAAATAAGCTTGACGCCTTTCAGGAATTGCAGACCGTCTATATTTTTATATGGCAGGGGCAATTCAAATTCTTCCTTCATTTCTCTCGCGATTGCATAGTACAGAGTCTTTACAATCAGACTGCTTTTACCCGATCCGGATACCCCGGTAATCGTCGTCATGGTATGGAGAGGAATTTTTATGTCGACGGATTTAAGATTATTGCCGACTGCGCCGTAAAGGACAACCTTTCTACTCCCGGATACGGGTCCTGTTTTCCCGCTTTTAAAAGGAGGTTCTATAAAATCCATGCCCGTTATATAGCGTGCCGTCCGCGTATCCGTTTTAAGGAAGTCTTCTTTCGTCCCTGAGAAGACAACCTCCCCTCCCATATGTCCGCCTCCCGGACCAAGTTCAACAACCCAGTCTGCAGATTCTATAATCTGTTTGTCATGTTCAACAACAATGACCGTATTCCCGAGTTTCGACAGATCCATCATAATCCCGGCGACTATTTCCGTATCCCTGGCATGAAGACCTACTGTCGGTTCGTCAAGCACATAAAGCGTTCCTGTCAGGAGTGAGGCGATCTGATTTGCAAGGTTTACCCTCTGGTATTCACCCCCTGAAAGAGTTCTCCCCTCCCTGCTCAGACTTAGATAATCCAGACCAACACGCTTCAGGAAATCGAGTTTCACCTTTATCTGTCTCAGTATCTCCTTGGCCATGTCCCTTTGAAACGGTGAGACGCCAAGATGTTCAAATATCCGTTTTGTATCTGCAACAGGCAGTGCGCAAAGGTCCGCTATATCGAGACCGTCGATTCTATATGCCAGAGCATCTTCACTCAGCCGCTTGCCCTTACATCGCGGACAGATAACAGGTCTTCTGTACCGGCTTAAAAAGACCCTTATATGGAGTTTATACCTTTTTCCCTCCATCTCCTCAAAGAATGCATTAATTCCATAGAGCTTTGAAGTTCCTTTGAATAATATCTCTTTCTCCCGTTCAGAAAATTCCAGGTAGGGTTTATTAAGATTAAGACCTTCTTTTGAGGCATTTCTGAGAAACTGCTGCTTCCACCAATCATAAGAAGGTTTATCCCATGGATCAATAGCCCCATTTGATATAGAGAGGGTTTTATCGGGTATAATCAGCTCTTCGTCATACCGGAGAATATTTCCAAAACCCTTGCAGTCCGGGCACGCGCCGACAGGATGGTTGAAAGAAAATAGAAGCGGATACGGCTTTTGCACTTGAATATTGCACTCCTCACATGCATTCTCCGAGGAAAAATCAAGGGACTTGGGACCTTCAGCGGTTATAAGTACGATTCCAATCCTGCCGTTTCCTTCTCTCCATGCCAGTTCGATAGAGTCTGAAAGCCTTGGTTCATCTTTGATGATAAGCCTGTCAAGGACGATTTCAAATTTTTCCATCCCCACTTTGAGAAAGGGGGGATTTTCTCTTTGATGAATTTCTTGAATATCCACAATTTCCCCGTCATGCCATATCCTGTAAAAACCCTTTTTCTTTAATTCATCAAGTGAAGTGTTAATCTTAAAAGTTACAATAGCCTTTTCGCCGGAATATTTTTCTATAAGCTCCGCAACAACCTGTGAGCTATCCCACATCCGTATTTCCTTCCCACAGTTTGGGCAATAAGGAGTAGATATCTTTGAATAGAGGAGTCTGAACAGGTCGTAAATCTCCGTAAGAGTTCCAACGGTAGAACGGGAACCACGCACAGGATTCTTTTGCTCAAGGGCAATAGCCGGTCTGATATTGCGGATTGCTTCAACATCGGGTCTGTCCAGCTTTTCAAGAAAAAGCCTGGCATATGTAGAGAGAGATTCAATGAATCTCCATTGGCCTTCAGCAAATATGGTGTCAAAGGCGAGCGAAGACTTGCCGGAACCCGACACCCCTGTTACTGCTATTACCTTATTATGAGGCAGGCAAAGGTTTATATTTTTTAGGTTATTCTGCCGTGCGCCTTCAATGATAAGTTCTTTATTGGACATCACAATATTTTAACACTAAAATACCTATATGTGTTCCATGTGGAACATCTTTGGCTACACAGCAAATTTATGGGTAATTATTCACCTTATTTAGTGTCTGTTTATAAACTCAGGGTTTGTCATCCTCCGGCTTGACCGGTCCCGAAAGCTTTCGGGACAGAACGCATTGAAAACACTGGATTCCCCGATCAAGTCGTGGAATGACGAAATGAGTAACACGAAGTTTATGGACATACTCTAATTAACCTAAGCGTTGCACAAACGGCAGGGCAGACACGATGAATCCCGAAAGCTTTCGGGAGTAATGCGACAAAGGACTATATTTCAATCACATAAATGCAGAGCTAACCTGTGGTGACTTTCAGAAAAAGGCCGGTTCTTATTATGAAAGTACATTAATGTGGCGTCCGCACTCAGTCCCGAAAGCGTTCGGGGCGAGGAGAACTACAAGACCTTTTCATCGCATCAGCCCTGCTGTTTGTAATAGTTTTTTGCAACTGATGAGTAAAGACATACCGGATAATGTTCCACGTGGAACTCTCAAGGATACATACAGTTGATGTCCGGGAAAATATCCTTTACAATAGATAGAGGCTGTTTAGCCCGGATTATTAATAAAACTGTCAACAGCAACCGAGGATAGAATGTATCCTTTCAGTTACGGGTGCAAAATCCTCCTCTTTGCAAGGGGAGGTTGGAGGGGTTTATGAAAATTAATCAAAACCACCCCTGCCCCTCCTTGCAAAGGAGGGGATTTAACCCATAACTGAATGCTTACGATACATTATTTAAAAGGAGCATTAATATGATAAACGAAAGCAATGAAGCGCAAAGAAAAGAGAGAGAAAAAATAGTAATGGAAAAAGTTAAGGAAGAAGAGATGATTGCTCAGGCACAATTAGAAGGAGTAAAGGAGTGGGTCTGGGATCTTCTTATTACTGAAAAGAAATACCGTCCGGAAGAGATAAAGATCGACCCACACTTCAGCTTGAAATTGAGCGATTGCGAGGCCATGGTCGGTATTGATTATGTTATCAATCTTAATTCAATAAGTTTTATTGTAATTAAGTGCTCTTCATCGTCTATTGAATCATGGGAAAGATATGTAAAAGCCTTTGCGAGAGTTGTTCGGAATTATCAGATCCCTTATGCCATGGTTACCGATGGAGAGAATGCAAAAATATTCGACATGATTTCAGGTTCTGTTATTGGGACCTCTGTTCACGAACTTTTCAACCGACAGGAAGCCTTGGATAAAATAAAGGATTTCATAAAGATTCCATTTCCACCGGAAAAGCTTGAAAGAGAAAAAAGGATTGCTTACGCCTTTGAAGGTATTAAATGCCCGGCCGTGAAACAGTAAGGGCGGGATAATATTGTCCACGAATTTAAACAATTTCATTTATTTATCAATGAGTTATAAATTTTCGGAGCATTTTTATTTTTGCGTACTCTGTAGTTAATTGCATAATTTGGGTAAACGAGTTGTTCTTTCATGAAGGATGTTGACACTTGAAAAATTAGACTACTTTGTGTGATAATATGGCATGAATATCGTGAGGAAGAAAATAAGGGGGCATGAATACGTTTATCTTTCCTCGCGTGAGGGATTACGTGTGATCCATAAGTATCTGGGGCGGACTGATTCCCCGGCTGTTGCCCGCATCATCGCCGAAAAGAACATGGCATCCGGCGTGCCTGAGGATCTCGGTTCGTTATTCTGGGATACGAACTGGAGGCAGATTCACTTAAGACGGCATGCAAGGTACGTTATCGAAAGGGTGCTTGAATTGGGCTGGCTGGACGCTGTATCATGGCTGCAGAGGGTTTACCCGGTGCAAACAATAATCGATGTCCTAACTGTAAGCAAGGTAATCACGGTGAAATCCGGAAATTTCTGGAAGTTATGGTTTGGGGTGAAAGATGCATAGGGATTGCTTTACAGAAAAAGGATGGAAGATTCTCCATGATCTTGCGGGAATCTTCAATAAGTGCAGTGCGGTACTGGCTGGTGGGACGGCGATCGCTCTCCAGATAGGACATCGTATATCCGTTGATCTCGATTTCTTTACCACTAAGCCCTTTAGAGTAGAAGCCATCATCTCCGATATAAGAAAAACGGAAAACTCCTTCAGGATTCTTTCGGAAAGCGAAGACCATCTTACTGCAGATGTGGGTGGTGTAAAGGTCTCTCTTTTTCGGTATGAGTATCCTTTTCTGCAGAAGCCGTTGATTTTTGAAAATGCAAGGATCGCAGGACTACTGGACATAGCTGCGATGAAAATCATAGCCATTAACCAGCGAGGGACGAGACGAGACTTTATCGACCTGTATTGTATTTTGCAGGAATTACCTTTCCATAAGATTGCCTGCCACATGGTAAAGCGTTTTGGAAAGGAGAGGATTAACCCGGTAAATATCGGCAAGTCACTCGTTTATTTTTCAGATGCCGAGTCAGAGCCTGAACCCCGATATCTGGAGGGTAAGACCGTACGATGGGAGGCAGTCAAAAAGTTTTTCAAGCAGCACGTAAGGCAGATGGTACTTGATATCGACATTGCGACCAAAGAAGATAAAGGCGGAACGTCGGGTAGGTAGGAAACTGACGTTGTCTGACAGGTCAAGTAGCGGCAATTTCAGGTTAATCGCATTTTTCTAAATTCATGTTATTCAGCGCTCAAGTCAGCTTCTATATCCAGATAAATCCGAACTTCTTTTCCTATCATAAACCCGCCGTCATCTAAAGCCGTGTTCCATAGCAGCCCGAAGTCTTCACGATTAACTGCTGTTGAAGCGGCAAACCCCATGCTAATTTCACCGAACGGGCTCTTCATCGGACCGCAATATTCTACATTGAAGGATGACGGACGGGATATTCCATGAATGGTCAGTTCACCGGAAACATTCAATTGCTTTGTTCCGGCAGAGTTAACGAAATCGCTTTTAAAAGTTATTTGGGGGCATTTTTCTGCATCGAAGAAATCCGGACTGCGGAGGTGGTCATCCCGCTTCCTGATGCCGGTATATATACCCGAAACGTCTATTGCTATTTCTACGGATGACTTGGCCATATCGTCCGGATC
>Ga0315286_10006603_pt1 | contig 11303 bp, 7 predicted proteins | sample YL17G10_0_MG_FD_205038 | JGI IMG/M metagenome (GOLD analysis project Ga0315286, IMG submission 205038) | Sediment microbial communities from Yellowstone Lake, YNP, Wyoming, USA - YL17G10_0 | ecosystem: Environmental > Aquatic > Freshwater > Lake > Sediment | place: USA: Wyoming | collected...
AAACAAAGGTCGTTAGTGCCTCTCTGAAAAGAGAAAAGGTGGAGGTGATCATTGATCGGGAGGGTAAACAAGAAAAAGTTCTGGCTGAAAAGGTTATCATGGCTGTCGGGAGGGCACCTTGTAAGGAGGGACTCGATCTTGACAAGATCGGCATCCAAATGGACGGAAAATTTATTAAGGTTAACTCGAGAATGGAGACAAATGTTGAAGGGGTTTATGCGATTGGCGATGTGATCGGGAAGATGATGCTTGCCCATGCGGCCTCTGCAGAAGGGATTGTGGCCGTCGAAAATATAATGGGTAAGACCCGTGAAATCGATTACCGGAAAATCCCAAGCTGCATCTATACCATCCCGGAAGTGGCATCGGTTGGTCTGAAAGAATCCGAAGCGAAGCAGAAGGGATATGAAATCCAAGTTGGAAAATTTCCATATCTGAATAACGGAAAAGCGTTGGCTATGGGAGAAACCGATGGGTTTGTGAAGATCATTGCGGAGAAGGAGTTGGGACAAATCTTAGGTGTTCACATCCTGGGCGAACATGCCACGGATCTGATTGGCGAATGCCTTCTGGCCATGCAGGTCGAGGCCTCTATTGAGGATCTGGGAGAGGTCGTCAAAGGCCATCCCGCTCTGTCTGAGATGGTCATGGAAGCAGCTTTGGATTGGCAAAGGAGAGCGATCCATCTCCCCCGAAGATAATCTTCAAGCCATAGAATCGCAGCGACCCAAGGGGAAAAAGGTATTGAAAGATTTTTCTTGACAGGTACCAATTAGTGTGATAATAAAGTCTGAACTTTAGACTTTATTATCACACTAATCCAGAGCGATGGGGAGACCGGTTCATAGGAAGAGAAGGTTTCGGAGCGCAACTTTTGGCTGCAGATTTTTGAAACGCAAAACATTACCTTCAATGATGACGGGTTGTCTTAGAGGACTCCGGGAGGTAAATTAGGGGATTCTACATTTTCGTTCGATAGTCGGAAGAGAAACCAAAATAAGGAAGGAACGAAAAGATGCATATGGGTGCAAAAAATCCTAAAGAGTTTGTTTTTAGACAATCGATTACCATTCTATTGGTGGGTATTTTGCTCGGCTCATGGGTGTATGATGCTCAATCTGTTCAGAAGGTCTATGATGATCTTTTTTCAGCGAGTTTTCCCAATGAGAGGGAAGGATGGGCGTCTGGCCGATGGGGGTGCATTCTTTATACGGAGGATGGCGGAAAGACCTGGGCGCGACAGAAAACGGAAACTGACGTGACCTTGAGTTCGGTCTCTTTTGTAGACTCCAAGAATGGTTGGGCTGTGGGAGATATGGGAATGATCATCCATACAAAGGATGGAGGCAAAACATGGGAGAAGCAGAAGAGCCCAGTGCCTTTCCGTCACATGAAGGTCCAATTTATCAGCCCCACGAAGGGTTGGATTGTATCGGAGCAGAGTCATATTCTCTATACAGAGGATGGGGGGAAAAATTGGACGATCCAGTTTAAAGCCCGGGACATCATCCTGAAATCGATCAGTTTCTGTGACCCTCTTCATGGTTGGGCTGCGGGGGAGTATGGGTACATCTACTATACCCGCAATGGTGGTAAAACATGGGAGAAACAGGCTGGGAGGTATGAACTCTCGGAGAAGACAGGGGAGATGGAAGGGGGAAACTTTCTCTTTGACGTAATGGCGGTTAATCCTCAGGCAGCCTGGGCCGTCGGGATCGACGGGTATGTCATTCGAACGGGAGATTCCGGGAAAACGTGGCAGGAGGTGGCGACCGGAGCGCCCAAGACACAGCTGTTTGCTGTTAACGCGGACAGGAATATCATCCTGGTCGCAGGAAACGGCGCTATTCTCATGTCTTCCGATGATGGGAAAAGCTGGAGGATTCCAGAGTTTAAGCCTTCAGTCATCTATGACTGGATCTATGGGATTACGCGCCTAAGCAGTGAAGCCTTTTTGACCGTTGGGTCAGGTGGAGCTATCTACATTAACGAAGGAAATCCACGAAACTCCTGGAAACGGGTCAACTATTAAGCAAAACTTACCAATTTTAGGGTGAAGGTATGGAAGAAGAGAAAAACCTTAGTCGGTTAGATCGTTTTTGCAAGTTCCTGTCCCGTTATCGGTTAGCGGTTTTCATGGGTCTCTTAGTGATCACAGGGATTTTTTCCTACGGGGCTCTCCATATCCGTGGAGAGGTGATCCTTCAAGAGATGTTTCCCTATGATCATCCTTATCTCAAGCTCCATGAGCGTTTCTCACAGGTTTTTGGCAGTGGCGGGTCAACAGTCGCCATCGCCCTCAAGGCAACGAAGGGGGATATTTTTGATCAGCCCTTTCTCAAAAAGCTTCAAAAAATGACAAATGAAGTTGAGATGTGGGACGAAGTATTTCGGAGTTTGACGGTATCTATCGCCAACCGTTCAGTAAAAGTCGTAAGGGCCTTGAAAAAAGGAGAGATCAGCATTGAGCCGGTCATGTGGCCAGAGGTTCCGAAGACTATAGAGGAGATGGATGTCCTGAAGAAGAAGATCTTATCAAATCCTGCGTACAATGGGTCATTGGTATCAAAGGATGGAACGGCAGCCATTCTCTTAACCGAGTTCAAAGAGAATGTCTCCTATCAGCGAGTCTATGATATGCTCGACAAATTACGCAAAGATTATGGCGATAGAGAGACCTCAGTTCATATTATTGGTTTCCCTATGCTCATGGGCGAGGTTTACCATTTAAAGCCCCAGATGTTAATGGTCTTTGGCATATGCCTCGTCGGAATGCTCATTGTTTTGTACCTCATATTTTTTGGAAACATGATGGGTATGATCGTCGTCATGGCCAATGCGCTTATCCTGACGGTGTGGGGATTAGGGTTTATCGGTTTTACGGGAATTAATTTCAGTCCGCTTTTGTATGTCCTTGCCTTTCTGGTGGGCGCCCGAATGATCGGGAACGCCCACCAGATCACCTACCGCTATTTTGAAGAATTGAATTCGAGTGGCGGCGATCGGCTCAAGGCAAGCTATGAAACGATGCGGACCATGTTCATTCCCAACTTTGCAGCCGTGGCGACGGATGCAGCGGGGTTTGCCGTTCTGCTTCTGGCAAAGATCGTTTTGATGCAACATCTGGCGATCATCATGACCTTCTGGATGATGAGCATCATCTTGACGGGTTTCATGGTTCCGGTCATCTGCGGTTTGATTCCCCTCAAGATTGCCAGCGAGAAATGGGCCAAAGATAGCTGTCAGGTCGATTGGTTGGCAAGCGTGTTGATGAAAATGACCCGTTTTTCGATTGGACCCGTGACCCGTTACATCGCTGGCGTCCTCATCATTGTCTTAGTAGTCGTATGTTTGTGGGAAACGAGTAAACTCAAGATCGGAGACCCCACCCCAGGTTCTCCCCTTTTCTGGGAATCCCATCCCTATAACCAGGATCAAAAATTGATCAACCAATTATTTGATGCGTCATCGGAGAATTTTTTGCTGTTTTATGAGGGGGCAAAAGGGTCAGTGTATGATCCAGCGGTTTTGAAGACGTTTGAGGCGTTCGACCGACACATGCAGGAGCAATTGCCAGACATTTATAAGTCAGGGGATTCGATTATCAATATCGTGAATATGGTGAATGCCACGCTTCATGACGGGGACCTGATCTGGATGGAACTGCCCAGAGAGATCGATCTGCTCACGGGCATCATGGGTTATGTCAGGCAGAACACCGATTTTGCAACCTTATTTAGATATATCGATGGTCCGATGGAGCGCGCTCAAATGAAGGTCTATTTTACGGATCATACATCGGACAACCTTCTTCGCATCCGGGATGCGGCATACGACTTCTTCAAGGATCACTCCATGAAGAATGACAAGGGGGAATACAAGTTGGCGGGAGGAAGGATCGGCATGGAGATTGCTCTCAATGAAGAGATGAAGCGGTCCCATGTCATTATTGACATGACCGTCCTGGTCGCCATCTTTATTCTCTGTGCCCTTTTATATAGGTCGATCACGGCGGGACTGATGCTGACCCTTCCTTTGGTCTTGGCCAACAGCGTGGCCGGCGCCTATATGTCATTAGCAGGGATTGGGCTCTCGGTCAATACTTTTCCGTTTGCTGCTTTTGGGGTGGGGGTGGGCGTCGACTTTGCGATCTATCTCTACAGTCGTTGCCAAGAGGAGTTTTCCATCCAAGGAGAGGATTGGGCAAGAACCATCCTCCAATCCATCTGCACCTGCGGAAAGGCCGTCGTCTACACTGGATTAACGGTCATTTTACCAATCATCACGTGGTATTTTTTCTCGGATTTGAAATTTCAAGCTCAGGTAGGCTTCTTCCTGGCGATGATCATGGGCGCCAACGTCATCCTGACCATGACGCTTCATCCTTTGATGATTTACATCATCAAACCGAAGTTCATCAGCAGGGAGAAGGCATTGGTCAAAGACGTAACAGTGAAGTCTGAAGCAACGGTCGCGTAAAAATCTTCAAAGAAGGAGGTGAGGCGCGGGAAGATCGGGTCAAGGAAAATGGAGAGAAGGTGGATCTTATGTTCTGTTTTAAGAGTTTGCAATACGGCCAAGGAAGAAAAAGGAAGGAGGGATTATGTATAAGAAAAAAGTATGGATGTTTGTTTGGATAGCAGCACTGGTGCTCACTTTGGGACTTTCACCAAGCTTGGCAAAGGAATTTCTGGTCTTTGACCATCCCCTCAGCCTACTGGGTTACGCGACACAGGGGGCGGCTTTTGGGATGCATAACTCCTATGATACGGAGGCGGGGTCGCAGGCGGCCCTCATGAACCTTTTTGTGGAAGGTGAGTACAGGATCAGCCCCAAGTTGAAATTCTATAGTTCTATTAAATATACACAGGACTGGGCCTACCAAATTAATGCCGGTCGTGAATCGTGGAATGATAAATTGTTCGACAAATCCAAAGACCATTTAAATGTGGACGGAAATTACTGGCAGATCATGAATGAAGCCCATGTGACCTTGACCCCCGGCAATTTCTTTTTCCGTGTAGGCAAACAGATCGTCTCCTGGGGAGAGATGGATGGTTTTCGACTCATGGACCAGATCAACCCTCTGGATAGCCGCCGTGGTTTTGGCGATGTGGAGTTTGAGAATACGATCATTCCTATCTGGCTTCTCAGAACCGAATATTACCCCAGGATCAGCACAGGCTGGCTTCAGGATATGGCCCTTGAATTTGTATTTAACCCGAATGCCGATTTCATTCCCAACCAAGACATATTTTTGGGAAATAATGATGCAGGGATCTGGGCGCCCATGGTGAAGATTGACGACCCCACCGTTCCCAGGGGTTCCTTGTATCTGGGGTCGACATTTAATGAAGTTCATAAGCCGAGCAAATGGAGCCGGGAAGGGTTTGAGTATGCGTTTCGGGTCAAGGCAGTCATCAAAGACACTATCATTACTTTGAATTACTTCTATGGTCTGGAAAATTCCCCGATCTTGAAGGTCTCTGCTATCGATCCTCTCGTGAGTGTTGCATCGGATGGGAGGTTACTACTTCACCTTTTTCAGGATGGCAAGTTTCCTCTTTTTCGTTATGTAGGGGTGACGGCGACCCGGGATATTCCTTTTCTTAAATCCGCCGCTTTGGGGGGTGTGGCCCCCGTATTTCGCTTTGAAACCTTCTATGCCTTCAGCGATACCTTTCTGAGTCCTTCGAATACATTCGAAAAATCAGATGAGCTGCGGTCAGCGTTTGGGCTTGACTGGAAGATCAAGGTGCCACTCTTGAACCCCAGGGCCTATTTCAGCGTCTCCCCCCAGGTATACTATCGTAGATTGATGGATCTTCCCCCCGGAGGAGTGCAGTTTACAGATACCGCAGCGAACCTCCTTAAGCGAAACAACTGGCAGGGCACGCTATTCCTCAGCACCACCTACTTCAACGCAAAATTAGTCCCGTCTTTCTTCTGGTTGCGGGATTTCACGGGCAAGGGTGATTTTTTCAGGATCCAAACCACCTACGCTTGGAGCAACAACTGGCTTGCCACCGTAGGAGTTATGCTCCTTGACGGGAAGAGGCCGAACGTCAGTTTCCAAGCATTTGACAACAAGGATAATGTCTTCTTTAAGATCACTTACAAGTGGGGGTAATCTCAATCGATTACGAGGAGGGAGTAAGAAGGCTGGGGGATGCATAGTAGCTTTATCATGAGCGGTTCAGAGAGGTAAAAAACATAAACTTACTCCTTCTTAAAAAGATTCCAATTCAATAAAATGGTGTATTAGAAAGGAGCTAAAAATGGAGAAGAGCAAGATGTCCAATAAGACGTTTCTTGTTTTATTCTGGATACTTCTAATGATGGCACCAACAGTATGGGCTGCAGAAAGATATGAAATTAGCCCCCAGGAATTTGAAAAATATAAAAAAGGAATTGAAGATCCATCACCATGGTATAAGAACACAGAGGGACTTAAGAAAATTATACCTCCAGCAACCTATAAAAAGCTGACTTTTGATGTAGAGGTTATGAAAAACACCTGGACTGAAGTGGTTGGGTTCAGGGCGCCGGATGTGGTAGGAAAGGTGGCTCCGGAGATCAAGCCGGGGAAGTATACTTATAAAGACAAATCACAATTTCCCTTTGAGAAGCTGATGTGGAAGCATATGTATGACCAGTTTAATCCCACGCCTACATCCGGGCGTCGCCATGTCGGCAATTTTACAGAGATAGAGATTGTCCCCACAAGACAATACTATTACCCCCTCCCTGTTGCCGAGGCGACAAAGAAATATATGGGTACTGCCAAACAGGATGACCAGGGTTATCTCATTCAGAAAAGTTACGTGGCTGGACATCCATTTCCAAGGCCTGAAGGAAAGTTTAAAGCCCAACAGATATTGTATAGTTTTGAAAAGCATTACATGTGGTGGGATTCTCATTACTATTTTGAACATGACTATGGGTTTACTGGAGATTTACGACAGGATTTTGACGCCCTGGGCCATTCCTTTTGGATGCGAACTCAAGGCCGTCTCCTTTCAGAACCATTAGGATGGTTGGATAAACGAGCTGAAGAACAAGGTGAGTATAAGGCCTTTCTTTGGTGGAATTTGTCCCCGAGAGATTTATTCGGAAACACCCTTAGCACAACATGGTATATTGATCCAGAACGGCCTGACCTCTACATGTTATATATTAATAGCCTCAGAAGGGTTCGAAGACTGTCATCCTCTGATACTCAGGACCCTGCTTTGGGCACAGATCAGATTTATGATGATTTTAACGGATGGAACCAAAAAATGTCTCCTAACAAGTACCCGAATAAATATGAGGTGATTGGTGAAGGAGAGTTTCTGGCTCCTCTTACATGGGATGGGTCGCCCTATATGAGTGTAAAGGAGGGGCACATCCTTAAAAATCTGCAGTTCGAGCGTAGGCCCATGTGGGTGGTGCAGGTGACTTCACTTGATAAGAGCTATGTTTATAGCAAGCGAGTCGTATATTTAGATAAAGAAACTTTGCTCCCTTGGTTTTCAGAGGCCTACGACCAGAAAGGTAGATTGTATCGTACTTTTTCCACAGTGTATTCCTTTGTTCCTGAGATGGGCCTATATTGCCAGTGGATGAATATAGCCCTCGATCACCTGGACACTCATAGTACCGCTTGGCTCGGGTATGCTATTCCAGCCCCCTGGGTAACTCGTAATGACATCAGCCTGAGCGGTTTAGTTAAATCAAAATAATTTTAGGATCTTTCCCATTGCCCTTGGCGATAGTATCGCTGAGGGCAATGGGATCAAGGGCCAACATTTTCTTCTGATTTGGGGACTTCATAATGCTTGATAATCAAGAACCCGGTCTGACAAGGGACATGCAGAATCGACATGAAAGGAAGCAAATATGAGACTACAAGACAAGATTGCTATTATTACGGGTGCTGCTGATATTGATGGAATTGGAGCAGCCATCGCTATTCGTTACGCAAAGGAAGGTGCAAAGATTGTGATCGCGGATATTTTGGATGGGAGTGCGGTTGTTGAGGCCGTGAAAAAAGTAGGCAGTGAGGCGGTGTTCGTGAAGACCGATGTTACGAAACAGGAAGAATGTAATGCCATGACCAAGACCGCTGTGGACCGTTTTGGCACAATCGATATCCTCATCAACAACGCCGCAATATATGCAGACATCATTGAAAAGCCCTTCATGGAAGTAACGACTGAGGAATGGAACAGAGTCATGGCAGTAAATGCTGGTGGTCCCTTTCACTGCACTAAGGCTGTTTTCCCTTACATGAAAGAGAGAGGGGGAAAAATCATCAACGTTGCTTCAGACATCATTTTAGTAGGTCTACCCGGCCTGCCCCATTATGTTGCTTCAAAGGGAGCGATTTTTGCGTTTACCCGTTGTATGGCAAACGAGTTGGGCGAATACAGGATCAATGTGAACTCTTTGGCACCCGGTTATACAAAATCGGGTGCAAGCAAAAAAGTAACGCAACGTTCGATGCTCGTGAATGAAGAAGAGACTGATGCGGTGATATCACAGATGAGGTGTCTTAAACGAGCAGAATATCCTGAAGATCTTACGGGGACAGCCGTCTTTTTGGCCAGCAGTGATAGTGACTTCTTGACAGGGCAGTACATTACCGTTAACGGAGGCATGGCCTTCCATTAAGCCGTTTCATATTATTGCAGCAAAAAATAAATTCTTATTAGAAAAGAAGGGAAGAGATCATGACCGAAGAACTTAAAAAAGTACTCGGGCTTCCTTCGTTAATGGCTGTGGCCGGCGCAATGACTGTCGCTACTACGTCACTCGTCTCTATCTGCCAGGGGGTGGGTCTCGGAGGGTATAGTTTTATCTATGCAATGCTCATTGCATGGGTCCTTTTGATTTTTCAGTCCTTCACTTTTAGTGAGCTCGCGATCACCATGCCTCGGGCTGGAAGCATCAGTTCATATACGGAGATTGCCCTTGGGCATTTTCCTGCCATTGTTGCCACAATTGCAGGGTATATTGTTGTCCAATTTCTTGCTGCACCTGCGGATGTGGTCCTCACAAGTACTGTCATTAACAATATTTTTTTACCTTCAGTTTCTCCAACCGTTATCGGAGTTATCATATTAATCCTCTGTATGGTGTTAAATCTATTTGGTGTGGACCTTTTTGCAAAGGCTGAAATTATTTTTACTATCCTTAAGATTTTTACGGTTGCGGCAGTCGGTTTTATTGGAGTTGTCGCAATGGGTAATCCTCAGGTGAAGTATATTGCCCCAGCATTGGGAATAGAAGATATATTTGCCTTTGTAACTTTGGGATTTTGGCTTTTCATGGGGCAAGAGTTTTGCTGTCCATTGGTCGAAGAGGCAAAAAACCCTAAAAGGGATTTGCCTCTGGTGATGTTCGCAGGACTTGTGATCGCTCTGACATTGAATATCCTTTGGGGAATTGCCTCGCTTAGATACGTTCCTAGGAGTACCCTATCCACTTCATTCATCCCTTATATAGATGTTTCCACTGCCATTCTTGGGAAAGTGGGATTATACTGGATAGGGGTTGCATCCTTTTTTTGCACTGCGGCGATCATGAATACCATTTTTGCTTCCATCCCGAGAATGCTTTACGGCATGGCCAATTCAGGCCAGCTTCCATCTATCTTCAAATGGCTCCATCCTCGCTTCCGTACCCCTTGGGTAGGGATTATCCTCCCTGGATTCGGAATGATTGCACAACTTCTGATAGGAATATCGACAATTGAGACGGTAGTCGTATTTATTGTTGCCTCTACGGTTTCTTGGCTGCTTGCTTACATCATTGCTCACATCGATGTCATCGTGTTAAGGGTGAAGTATCCCGATCTCCCGAGACCGTTTAAATCTCCACTCTTTCCTATACCTCAAATCCTGGGTATTGCAGGGACCATTTGTGCTCTGATATACATCTTTCCAGACCCGAAGATGAAGGCAGATATTTATAGATATGCCTTTTATTTTTTAGGCGGCACAGCAATCTATGCTTTTCTCTGGTGTACTTTTATTATGAAAAAGGGCCTCTTCAAACCTGTGAAATATGAGGAAGCCTTAAAAGAATAGGGAGAGGGGTAGAAATCCTCTGCTTCCGGAGAATACGATTCACGAAAAGACTTGAATCAGAAGGGAGTTGTAACCTTACCGGAATGTAATGAAATCATCTAAATGGTAAATTTTGCAGTTAAATAAAATATTCAAATTATTTATGACTGCCGGTGGATTTGACGCGGTTGAAATAATCGATTATCTCCTTGGCCACTTCTTTTGACCTGACAAGGACAGCGACTTCATTGTTGTTCGTTAAGGCATAGTAGGTCCAATTCGTACTGCCGACCAAGGTTAACCTGGCATCGACAATCATCAATTTTGCATGGGTCGTTTTAAAGAAGAGATCATAGATCACCTCGACCCCTCCTTCTGTCAAGACCTTTCCTGTACGGCGATTCCATTTGGTCGTCCGATCCTCTCCTTCCCGGACCTCCAAGATGACTTCTACCTTGACACCCCGTTTTTTCGCCTCGATCAATTCTTTGATGAGAAGATTCGAGGGAGTATTGGGATGTTCGTCATAATATCCCATTTCGAACATCATTACCTGAATCGATTCCTTAGACTCCCGAATCATCTTCTGCGCTGTCTGAAAATACTGGGCATCGATCACCAGTTGGATGTCCTCTGCCGGCAATGCGCTGGAAAGGGGAAGGTGGAAAGTGGAAAATAGGGAAAAGAAGAGAAGGCTCAAGAAAACTTTTTTTATTACGTCTCACCTCATCGTCTAATGGATGTTCTCTCTCCTGCTGGCCCGGCGGAGACGGTCCATGATGGCCCTGCCCAAACCGACCTCCGGGACAGACTCAGCCAGGATCACATCCAGGTTTAAGGCGTCGAGTCTCCGAATGGCTGCAAACAGGTTTACGGCTGCCTCTCTGAGATCCCCTTCTGGGGATAACACCTCCACATCACAAGACGGAAAAGAACCAGGAACTTGACGAAAGGCAAGCAATCCCGCCTTTTTGTTTTGATAGGCCCCGAGATCTTTCTCCCATCCATCAATGACGATGGGTGTTCTGGGTGCGTAATGTCTCGGAAGCCGGCCCGGAGAGGAAGGTTTCTCCTCTTCGTCCGGCCCTAATTCGACCCTTCCAATGATCGCCTCAATCTCTTCGAGGGGCAATCCCCCGGGCCTCAACAATCTGGGTCTCTCTTCTGAAAAAGAGACAATGGTTGATTCCAGGCCGACCTCACAGGGTCCTCCGTCGAGAATCAGATCGACCCTGTCACCTAACTGGTCCC
>Ga0315286_10006604_pt1 | contig 11302 bp, 10 predicted proteins | sample YL17G10_0_MG_FD_205038 | JGI IMG/M metagenome (GOLD analysis project Ga0315286, IMG submission 205038) | Sediment microbial communities from Yellowstone Lake, YNP, Wyoming, USA - YL17G10_0 | ecosystem: Environmental > Aquatic > Freshwater > Lake > Sediment | place: USA: Wyoming | collected...
CCACACCTGGCTTCCGGCGGAGCTCGCCACGTCGCTGGAGCGCACCGAGCTCGGTGAAACCGTCTTCGGTCTGCGCTTCGGCACTGCGGGAGAAGTCGGGGGCGGAACGAATGTCGAGCTCTCCGTGGATCTTCTCTCCGAACCGCGCAATGCCTCGGAGGAAGGATGGCAGAACCAGCGCTGGCGTCTCAGCGCGGCGGGCCATCGGTGGGAGGCAGCCGCCGGCGATGTCCACAAGCAGTCCGGCGGTCTGGCGGTGAGATCGCTCTGGGGCCGGGGCATCCGCCTGCAACGGGCGCAAGGGTCCCGTTCCGTGAGCGCGTACGCGATCCGGGATCGCGCCTCCGATGTCGAGCGCTCGCTCGGGCTCGATCTCGAGCAGCAGGTGGGGGGATCGGTGCGGCTGCGCTCGGAGCTGGTCCGCCGTCGCGTAGCGGCCACCGCCTGGCGCCCCGAAGGCTGGCGCGACCTGATCAGCCTCGCGCTGGAGGGCTCGCCCGCCGCCGGACTTCGTATGGGCGTTGAGAGCGGCTGGTCGAAGAGCCCATCGCGTTCCGGGGCCATCGAGGGCACCGCGCTGCAGCTGACCTCAAGCTTCCGGAATCAGGCTCTGACCGCGGATCTCCGGTGTTTCACCGCCGCACCGGGATACCAGGGCTGGAATCAGGATCGGGATGGCGTGGCCGCCTACGCGCGCTATCTCCCCACGCTCGGCGCGACGGCATCCGGCGCATCCCACCCCCTCGCGCTCTGGCTGAGTGTCGACGCGTACCAGGGTCGTCCCTCGGAGGGGGATTCGATCCCGATCTGTCGCAGCGATCGATCCCGCATCGGGAGCCGATTCTCGTGGGCCGGCGGCCCGGTCGCGGAGCTCAGTGCTGGATACCGTCGCGAGCAGGATCGGATCGCGGGGGGACGCAACCACGAATGGCGGGATCTGGGCCTGTCGGCGTGGCAGACCTTCGGGACCTTGATGCTGGCCGGTTCCTGCCGGTGGGGCCGGGCCTTCGACCGGCGCTCGGCCGAGGGCGGCGATCTTTCCGGCCTGGTGCTGAGCCTGGGCGGTCACCTCCTGGGACTGCAGGCGACCGCCCGCTGGAGCCAGGATTGGGCATGGCTCCCGGAACTGGATGAGAAGAGCGTTAGCTCGACCCGGGGCGGCGAGTTCAACTGGGCATCGCGGCGTCAGCGACTGAAACTGGCTCTGGGGGCTTCGTTCCAGACCCAGCGCTTTCCCCAATCGACTCGCGCGGAGCGCAACGAATGGTTGCTGCGCCCGCGCATCGAGTGGCGCATCGTGCGCGATCTCGCGATCCAGGGGGAGTTGACTTCGCGTTCCTCCGACGGCTCCTTCGAAACCGATCGATGTCGCATCCAGCTCTCCTGGTCGCGCCAACATGCGCTGCCCATGTTCTGGGAGCCGCAGGGCGGGAGGCTCTCGGGCATCGTCTTTCTCGACGAGGATTCCGACGGCCAGCCCGATCCGGGTGAGGGCCCGGTCGAGGGCGTCGTCTTCGTGCTGGACGGAGAGCAGCGGATGAGCCGGGCCGACGGGAGCTTCGCGTACCCGGCGTGCACGCCCGGGGTCCACGATCTCGACCTCCACCCGAACACACTCCCGGCCGGCCGGGTCGCGACGGGCGCATGGCCGCGCCCGATCACGATCGAGCTGGGCGACGAGATTCGGATCGCAATCCCGCTTGCGCGCAGCGGCGGTTTGAGCGGGTGCGTCTTCCGCGACCGAGGCAACGACGGCCGGATGGACCCGGAGGACGAGCCTCTGGCGGACGTCCGCGTCCTGCTGCGCCGGGGCGAGGAGAAGGTGACCGAGTCCCTGACCGATGCTGCGGGGGCCTATCGTTTCCGGGGCCTCGCCCCGGGAGACTACGTCGTCGCGCTCGATCCGGGTTGGGTCCCCGCCGGCTGGGCGCCCACCGTCGATCTGCCGCGGCGCGTGACCGTCCCGCCGGGCGACGAGCAACGCGTGGCGCCGCTCGGCATCGCGCCGAAGCCCAAACCCGTGATCCACACCTTCTCGGCGGGCGGGGCAGACGATCCGGCGCCCCCGCTCGACCGCCCGTAGCCGCGGGATTGGCTGGAACGAACCACACGCCGCGCGGGCGCCCCGCTCCGCGACATGCTGGTCACCCCCCGAACTTCGTCAGCCGATAGTTGATGGGGGTAGCGTTCCGCCAAGCGCGTAGTATGAGGCGATCGGATGGAACGGTTCATGGCGCGGCAGCCGATCTTCGACCGCCGCATGGAAATCGTCGGCTACGAGCTGCTGCACCGCTCGGGGCCGGCCAACGTCTTTGTCCCCTGCAATGGGGATCAGGCCTCGTCAAGTGTCATTTCCGACGTCTGCTTCCTCCACGACCTCGACCTCTACGCGGGCAACGCGAAGCTCTTCGTCAACGTGACGACCGACGTGCTGGTCAAGGGCTACGTGACCCTCCTGCCCGCCGACCGCACCGTGGTCGAGATCCTGGAATCGGTCGACGTTATCCCCGAGGTCGTCACCGCCTGCCGGGAGCTGCGGCAGGCGGGCTACAGCTTGGCGCTCGACGACTTCTGCGACGTCCCGCGATGGAAACCGCTGCTGCCCTTCGTCGACATCCTGAAGATCGACTTCGTCGCCATCGAGTCGTGGGAGCGGCGGCGGGTCGCGAAGCACTACCGGCCGCTCGGCGTCCGCCTGCTGGCGGAGAAGGTAGAGACGCCGGAGATCTTTCGCGAAGCGGCACAATCGGGGTATGAGCTCTTCCAGGGCTACTTCTTCAAGGTCCCCGTGATGATCAGTGCGCGGAACATCCCGGCCCAGCGGCTGCACTACCTGAGCCTGCTCGCCGAGATCCACCGCCCGGCGACCGACGTGATGCGGCTGGCCGACGTCATCAAGGCGGACGTCTCCCTCACCTACAAGCTGCTGCGCTACATCAACTCCGCCTTCTTCGGAATGCGCCAGCGCGTCGTTTCGGTCCGGCATGCCCTGCTGCTGCTCGGGGTGCGGGAGCTGCGGCGGTGGGCCTCGCTGGTCGCCCTCACCTGCCTGGCGGAGGACACGGCCGGGGAGGTAACGCGCAGCGCCCTGGTCCGCGCCCGGTTCTGCGAGTACCTGGCGGAGAAGCTAGCCCTGCGCGATCAGACGCAGTCGTTGTTCCTGGTGGGGCTCCTCTCCCTGATCGACGTCATCGTGGGACGCCCGATGGAGGAGATCGTCTGCGGCCTTCCGATCGAGGAGGAGATCAAGCAGGCCCTGATCGGCGAGCGCAATAGCTACCGCGACATCCTCGACACCGTGATCGCGTACGAGGCCGGGAACTGGGAGCAACTGCGCGACACGCTCGCGCCCCTGGGTCTGGCCGAGACCGATCTACCCGCCGGCTACGAGGAGGCGCTCCATTGGTCGCAGGAGCAAACGGCGCTCTCGCGGGCGGCGTGAGATCGTCTAACCGCCGCCGCCCCGGAGGTACTTCTCGAGCTGTCGGATCTCATGGTGCTGGTTGGCGATGATCCGCTTGATCACGTCGCCGACGCTGACGATACCGATCAGCGTCTCGCCGTCCATCACCGGCAGGTGACGCACCCGCTTCTCGGTCATCAGACTCATGCATTCGTCCAGGCTCATATCCGGCGTGGCATAGAGCACCGGAGTCGCCATCATCTCCCGGACGCGGGCCGTCTTCGAAGTCTTGCCCTTCAGAATCACCTTTCGTGCGTAGTCCCGTTCGGAAAAGATCCCTGCGACCTTGCCGGCCTCCAGGACGAGGAGAGCTCCCACGTCGTGCGCGGCCATCAGTTCGAGGGCCTCATAGACCACGGCCTCCGGCCCGATCGTCCAGACCTTGTTGCTCGCCTTCGCCTGCACCAGCTTGCCGATCGTGGGCGTTTCCATGCCGATCGTCTCCTTCCATCCCGAGTCGCCAACTGCGCTTAAGTTGTCCATAAGACATCTTGCGGCAAACCGGAATGCCCGGTCCACCCGATTCTACACGCCCGGCGCCGGGGAGACCCGGCGCCCCTCACTCCCGCGCGGCCTCGATCGCGATCTCGACGTAGCGCGCCAGATTCGCGGCCAGGACCGGCGAAAGCGCCATCCCCAGGGCGACGACCGCGGGCTCGATCCCCAGTATCCGAATCGGCGGCGTCGGCGAGCCGAGCGTCCGCCCCAACTCGATCACCTGGAGCAGATCCCCCTCATGGGTCGACATGCCGGCGAGGATCTTCCGGCTCTCCACGTCGTCCGGAGCGAAGAGCGCGTGCTCGCCGGGGACGCGGCCCATGCGCACCGCGTCGACGATCACGATCCGCTCGGTCTCCTCGGTGAAGTACGCAAGCAGGCCGTAGCCGCTGCCGGAGAGGTCGATCGCCTCGAAGTCGACGGCGAGACCGCGCTGCGCGATCTCCTCGACGATGCGCAGGCCGATTCCATCGTCGCCCATCGCATAGGTGCCGACGCCGATCAGGTAGCGCACCACCGCTTCTCCGCGACGAAGCCCGTCGCCTACTTCACGAAAGCGACCGTCAGGTAGTGCGTCGAGCAGGAGATGCAGGGATCGTAGGCCCGCACCAGCATTTCCAGCGCGAGTTCGACCTGTTTCTCCGGCTTGCGGGCCGCAAGCAGCTCGGGCACCAGTTTCTCGAAATCGCCCTGGATGTTCCCGTGGTTCTGGTTCGTCGGGATGATGCAGTCGCCGCCGAGGCAGATCCCCTCCCGGTCGTAGGCGTAACGGTGGAAGAGGATGCCGCGGGGCACCTCCACCGCACCGACGCCTTCGCCGAAGCGGGTCGGCTTCACCCGGAACTCGTCCCGGATCCCGCGGGTGAGCGTCTCATCCATCAGGCGCAGCGCCTCGTGAACGCTGTGAACCACCTCGACGAGCTGCGCCGCCGTGTTCAGGTACGGGTTGAAGCAAAGCGGCTGCAGGCCCAAGGTCGCGGCCAGCTTCTTCGCCTGCGGGTGCAGCTGATCGTGATTGTTGTTGAGGCGCGCCAACGCCCCGGCCATGTAGCTCGGGAGCCGGTTGCGCGTGTACTTCGCCGTCGACTGCGGGACGACGTACTCGTTCGTGCACGACCGGTAGTCGTCCAGCGCGTAGCGCTGTTTCACGCCGTCGGGAGTCACGGTCTGGACGATGCCGTCGTAGAGCCCGTACTCCTCCCGATTCCAGAGGGCCATGTACTCGGTCGGGCGCTCGAAGGCCGGGAACCGCCCGGCGAGCGACGCCACCAGCTCGACGACCGCCTTGAGGTCCGGCAGCACCTCGCGCTTCAGCCGCTTCGCCAGCGCGGCGAGTTCCTCGTCCGTCGGGAGCGCCGCGAATCCGCCCGGCACGACCCGCGTCGGGTGGGTGGTGCGGCCCGCCAGCAGCGCGCCCCATTCGTGCCCGAAGCGCTTCAGGCGCAGCGCGGCGCGCACCACCTCGGGGTGCGTCCCCACCAACGGGAAGACCGACGGCACGCCGACCAGATCCGGCGCGGCGAGGAAGAGCACGTGGAGCACGTGCGAATCGAACGTCTCGGCGTGCTTCAGCAGGCGCCGCAGCAGTTTCGTCTGGCGCGTCACACGCATTCCGAGCGCCGCCTCGGTCGCCTTGACCGAAGCCAGGGTGTGTCCGATGGCGCAGATGCCGCAGATGCGGCTGGTGACGCGCGCGACCTCGGTGTAGTGGCGCCCGCGCACCATCGCCTCGAAGAAGCGCGGTGCCTCGGGCACCTGCCACTCGCACTTCTCGATCCGCCCGTTCGAGACGTTCACCACGATGTTGCCGTGTCCCTCGACGCGGGTCAGGTGGTGGACCCGGATGCTCATGTCGCTCATTACGCCTCGCTTTTCCGGTAGGCGGTGAACATCTGCGGGACCGCGGCGGCCCGCGCCGCGGAGAGCCCGCCCTTCTCGACCAGTACCTTCGCCAGCGCTTCCGAGTTCGGGTGGTCGACCAGACCGCGGCAGGCCTCGCAGGGAATCCCGTCCGCCGGACAGGGCGCCCCACAGCCGGCCCGCGCCACCACGCCCATGCAGTAGTCGCCGAGGTGGTAGCGACAGACGGTCTCGCGCATCTTGCACTGCACGCAGACCGGATAGTTCGGGATGACCGGGTCCTTCCCGTGCAGCAGGTGCGAGAGCACGTAGACCAGCTCGTCGCGACTCATCGGGCAGCCGTGGAGTTCGCAGTCAACCTTGATGACGGCCGAGATGGGTTGCGCTTTCTGACTCGCCAGGTGAGGCCGGCCCGCGTCGGCGCCGTAGACGAACTCCGCGCAGTCGTCCTGGTGGTTCTTGAGCGCGTTGATGCCGGCGATCGCCGCGCAGGCGCCGTAGGCGATGACGATCTTCGCCCGGCGCCGGATTTCCTCGAGCCGCGCCCGGTCCGTCTCGCGCGTGAAGCTCCCCTCGACCAGCGCGATGTCGATCGGCTCGGTGGTCTTCTCCGACATCACCTCGCGGAACTCGACGACCTCCACGTGATCCAGGAGCCCCAGAAACACCGGCTCGCCGACGTTCGTCAGCTCGACCTGGCACCCCTCGCAGCAGGTGAAATCGAAGAACGCGATCCGGGCCTTCTTCTTCGGCTGGCTCACGCGAACACCTCCTCCAGGTCCTCGATCTCGTGGTAGGGAAAGACCGGCCCGTCGGTGCAGACGTAGCGGTCGTTGATCTGGCAGTGGCCGCACTTGCCGATCCCGCACTTCATGCGCCGCTCCAGATCGACGAAGACGCGATGATGCGGGATGCCGATCTTGTCCAGCTCGCGGATGACGAAGCGGTACATGACCGGCGGGCCGCAGATCACCACCCGCGTGTCGGGCTCGATCTCCACCTTGCCGAACAGGGTGGTGATGACCCCCACGTTGCCCTGCCAGGTGGCGTCGGGTCGATCGACCGTCTCGTAGTAGGCGACCGCGTCGGAGCGGCGCCACGTCTCCAGATCGGCGAGGAAGAGCTGGTGCTGCGGGGTACGCGCCCCGAAGAAGAGCGTGAACTTCTTGAACTCGTCGCGGCATTCGAGGATGTACTGGATCAGGCTGCGCGTCGGACACAGCCCGATCCCGGCGGCGACGATCAGGATGTTCCGGCCGCGCAGCTTGGGCAGGTCGAAACCCCGCCCCAGCGGCCCGCGGACCCAGAGCGAGTCACCCTTGGCGCAGCGGTTGACCGCCGTCGAAACGCGCCCCACCGAGCGCACCACGACGTCGAACGTCTCCCGGCGCGTCGGGGAGCTGGCGAAGCCGATCGGGATCTCTCCGTAGCCGAAGAGCGAGAGCTCTACGATCTGACCCGGGTCGTAGATCATCGGCTGGCCGTTCTTCAGGCGCAGCGTGAACATCTTCTCCGTGGCGGTCAGGGCCTCCACCCGCAGGATACCAGCCTCCATCGGAAGGAAGACGTTTCCCTCACCGGCCGTTTCCGTATGCTTCTGCACTGCCACTCAAACCTCCAGGATCCGGGCGACGATGCGCACCGGATCGGCGATGTCCGGCACGCAACCCGCCGAGCACCGGCCGCAGCCGACGCAGGCCGGTCCGCCCAGCTTCTGGTTCAGATAGCTCAGCTTCCGCATGACCCGATGGCGGTAGCGCTCGTGGCGTTCCTCGCGGAAGTTCTCGCTCGCCCCCTCGCCGAGCGAGACGCGCGCGAAGTCCTCGAGCTGGCAGCCATCCCAGGAGCGGCAGCGCGCGCCGCTCACCTGATCGATGTTCCAGTGGTCCTGCACGTCGAAGCAATAGCAGGTCGGACAGAGGATGTTGCAGGTGCCGCAGGAGAAGCAGTCGCGCGCCAGCTCCTTCCAGAGGTCTTCCTTGATGTAGCCCAACCGCACCTTGCGGGCGACCTCCGCCGCGGGGACCGGGAGCTTCTCGGGACAGCAGGTCATCATGCGCGCGTTCACTTGACGCGCCTCTTCGACCTTCGCCGCGCTGGCGGGCGTGAACTTGCCGGCGCGCACCAGCGCCTCGCCCTTGCGCGTCCGGGTCTCGAACAGATAGCCGCCGCGGATCTTCGTCAGGAACGCGTCGTGCCCCCGCGGCTCGACCTCCGGCGCGATGCTCCCCCAGAAGGCGCGCGGGAAAACCCGCTGGATGCTCGAACCGACGATGGTCGTCGCCTCCCGGTTCGCCAAGTAGTTCCGATCGGCGTGCTTCTCGGCAAACAGGAGATCGAGCTGATCGATCGCCTTCACGTCGTAGAAGTGGACGCCGAAGAGGATCTGCGGCTTGGGGAGAACGCAGCTCTCGGCGCCCTTCGGGGAGAAAGCGATCAGTCCCTGGGTCGTCGGGAAGATCGCCTTCTTGGGGGGCACCAGACTCACGTCGTAGTCGAGTCGGAGCTGGGCCGCCGAACGCAGTTCCGCGAAGACGAACTGGGTCTTCTTGGCGACCGGACCCCAGACCCGCCGGCCGCGGATCAGCCGATTGACCCAGGCGGCGAGGTCGCTCTCCCTCAGGAAGTAGGCTGCCATGCGCGCGATCTCCTTGGTGATGCCGGTGAAGCGGCACCGGCTCACGACATCGTGCCGCTTGGAAAACAGAAAAGCATATGGCAGGGCGGACGGCGGGTACAGGTCGATTCGCGAATCAACTGCATAGATCGAGCTTCAGGAAGCGGAGGCGCGCCCGGGACGCTCGAGCGAATCCCAGATCGTGGCCCCAATCCCCAGCACGCCCGCCAGATAGACCGGACCTCGCGGCCACAGCCCGCCCAGGGGGAGCGCGAGGATCGAGAGCCACAGCAGAATCGTCCGCGGTCGGCGGCCGCACGCCGAGGCGCGGGCCGAGGCGGAACGAGAGGCAGAGCGCTCCGATCAAGCTACCGAGGTTGATCAGGAACCAGAGCACGACCGTGACGTCGTAGGGCACGAGCGTCAACGGGGCCATTGCCAGCGGCACGAAGAGCGGGTAGCGGAAGGGAAACGGGCTCTCGATCCGGTACGGGTCTCCCCCGTGCGTCAGGGCGCGCGAAGCCAGGAGAAAGCAGGTCAGATCGTAGCCCTGCGGCCGGTGCGCCTTGTGCCAGGCTTGAACGAAGAGGACCAGCACCGCAAGGACCAGGAGGATCAGGACCAGGACGAAGACCGAGCGGCGGCGCCCCCGCGAAGACATGAAGGCCCGGCGGCTGGTTCTTCCACCGGGCCTTCGGTCTTGCAGGCCGTGCATGGCCCACAAGTGCTTGGCGGGTTTGCGCCACGGAGGCTTCTCTGGTTCGGCTGGCGCTCCTCCCCACGTCGCCGGGTCAAGCGTTTGCTGCCGAGGCTTCGGCTCGACCCCAGAAGGGAATCGCCCACTTCTACACGATCCCCGTTCCCGGGTTTCAAAGTTTCTGCGCCCGGGAATTTTCCCGCGCATCGCCCCTCGCCCGCACCTCAGAGACGCCCTACCCGCCACCGTCTCCGGACACGTAGGCCTCGAGAATCGCCCGGGCCGCCCGCATGGCCCGCCCGCGATGGCTGGCTCGATTCTTCTCCTCGAGCGTCATTTCCGCGAAGGTCCGGCCGGTCTCCGGCACCAAGAAGACCGGGTCATAGCCGAAGCCGCCCGTGCCGCGGGGCGACTCCAGGATCCGTCCCTCGCAAACGCCCTCGACGACCTCGGCCCTCCCATCCGGGAAGACGATCGCCGCGACCGTGCGGAAGCGCGCGCCGCGTCGAGCGGCCGGCACCCCGGCCATGCGATCGAGGAGCTTTGCCAGATTGTGGGCGTAGTCCTGTTCCGGACCGGCATAGCGCCCGCTGTGGACCCCGGGTTCCCCGCCGAGCGCGTCGACCTCGAGGCCGGTGTCGTCGGCAAGCGCGAGACGACCCGTAGCGCGGGAGACGGCCCGCGCCTTCAGCAGCGCGTTTTCCCGGAGAGTCCGCCCCGTTTCCTCGACCTCGGGCACCCCGGGAAAATCGGCCGCGCCGCGGACCTCGAGGGCGAGACCGGCGAGCGCGTGGCGCAACTCGACGAGCTTGTCACGATTCCGGCTGGCGACGACCAGAAGCATCGCCTCCCTCCCTCGAATCCGGCCCCGGTGCGGGGCAGTCCCCTAGAGCGCGCGCGGATCGAAGGGGCCGTCGGGCGGCAGTCCCAGTGCCTCGCGCTGCGCGGCGAAGAGCCGTCCCAGGCCGCCCCGCGCCAGCCCCAGCAGCGCATCGAGCGTCGCCTGCGGGACCGGCTCGGTTTCGGCGTCGGCGTGCACACCGACCCATCGGCCGTCATCGGTCATGACCATGTTCATGTCGACCGTCGCCTCGGAGTCCTCGGCGTAGTCGAGATCGCAGAGCAGCCGGCCGCGCACCAGCCCGGCGCTGATCGCCGCGACCTGCCCGGGGAGCGGGATCACGCGAATGCGCCCCTCGCGCACCATCCAGCGGCACGCCTCGCAGAGCGCGACGAAGGCGCCGGTGATCGCCGCGGCCCGCGTGCCGCCGTCGGCGTCGATCACGTCGCAGTCGATGGTGATCGTGTGAAGCGGCAGGCCCTTCAGATCGGTCACGGCGCGCAGACTGCGACCGATCAGACGCTGGATCTCCATGCCGCGTCCCGAGGGGCGGCCGCGCATCGCGCGCGAACCGACCGAGCGTGGGAGCATGCCGTACTCGGCGGTGATCCAGCCCTGCGTCCCATCGCGCAGAAACGGCGGTTGGCGGGATTCGACCGTCGCGGTGCAGATCACCCAGGTGTTGCCGAGACGGATCGAGGCCGAGCCTTCCGGATGATGGAGGACGCCGACGCGCAGCTCGATCGGCCGCACCTCCCCCAGACCTCGGCCGTCGCCACGCACCCCGGTCGCCGGCGGAACCATCGGATCCTCCTCTTCGTTCGCGACCGCCCCGTCCGGCGTCTATCGCTCGTACCAGGGCTGATCGCTCTGATCGACGAGGGCGACCGACTCGAGCGGTTCGCCCAGAAACGCCGTACCGATCTCGCGGAACCGCTGCGGCCGATCGGTGACGAAGACCGTACAGCGGCCGCGCTCCGGACCGCGGCGCGCCAGACCCAGCGACTCGAGTTGCGCCTCCGTCTCGCCCGCGGCCTCGGCGCCGGAATCGACCAGATCGACCGACGGCCCGGCGATCTCGGCGATCACCCCGCGCAGCAGCGGATAGTGCGTACAGCCCAGGATGAGGGTGTCGATTCCCTGCGCCAGGAGCGGCGCGAGATAGCGCTGCGCCGCCAGGCGCGGGACCTCCCCCTCGGTCCAGCCCTCCTCGGCCAGCGGCACGAAGAGGGGGCAGGCCTGCTCAAAAACCTGCAGCGGGGCCCGGCGATCCTCGAGCGGTTGCTCGCCGCGTGACGCATCGAGGTCCTGCTCCAGGGCGCGCCG
>Ga0315286_10006606_pt1 | contig 11300 bp, 9 predicted proteins | sample YL17G10_0_MG_FD_205038 | JGI IMG/M metagenome (GOLD analysis project Ga0315286, IMG submission 205038) | Sediment microbial communities from Yellowstone Lake, YNP, Wyoming, USA - YL17G10_0 | ecosystem: Environmental > Aquatic > Freshwater > Lake > Sediment | place: USA: Wyoming | collected...
TCCCTGACGGGTTCCCGCGGCGTGGCGCTGGCACTCGTTCCGGCCCTCGGCGTGCTGATCGTCCTTCGGTTCGGGATTTCCCGGGGATTGAAGATGTTCATTTTCCTTGGGCTCCCGACGCTGATCGTCGTCGGGTGGTACTCCGCCGCCCGTTTCTTCGAGGCGGACATCTATAATTACGGCAGGTGGGTGTTCTGGCGGGCCGCCCTGCGGATCTTCGCCGCGAACCCGTTCGGCGTGGGACTGGGCGGGTACAAGTATTTCTGGTTCCAGGCCCAGGAACCGTTTCCGCAAGCGTTCCGCCATTACGCGAAATCCGCTCATACGCCCCACAACGAATATCTCGAAGTGTTGGTCGGCCTCGGTTTCCTTGGGCTCCTGTTTTTCCTCTTCGCGATCGTCCCGCCCATGGTCGCGGCTGCCAGGGAGTGGAAGGCAGTTCCGCCGTCCCGGCGCGGTCTCGGCGCCGGAGCCTTCGCGGCGCTCGTGCTCACCGCGGTCCACGCCTTCGTCAACTTCAATTTTCATGAGGCAGGCATTTTCTGCACGGACGCACTCCTCCTCGGGGCGCTGCTTGGGTGTCTGCCGGCGCGGTCCCTTGGCCGCAGCGTGGGTTTGCCGCCGTGGTTTGTGAAGGGAGGATCCCTCTTCTGCGCCCTGCTGTCCGTCGCCTCGGTGTCCCTGCTGGCGGGGACGCTCGCGTTCGAACGGGGTGCAGCGGCGATTCGTGGGGGGGACATCGACTCCGCCGAGGGGTATTTCAAGGCGGCCTCCATGCTCGATCCGTTCCGGGCGCCCATTCCGGATGCGCTGTCCGGGCTTTCCTACCGCCGGTATTTGAAAACCGTGCGCCCGGACGGCGGCGGTGACGCCTTGGAGCATCTGGAGGAGTCGATTCGCCGCCAGGAAAAGGCGAGGGAACTCTGTCCCATGGAACAGGGGCATTCCTATCGGCTTGCGCAACTGTTCCGGGAGAGATACCGGTGGACAAACAACACCGGTGATCTGGAGGCCTCGCTCCGGCACTGGGACGATCTGCTCCGGGTCAATCCGTATCGTGTCGAAGCCCTTTGGGAGAAGGCGTCGACGTTCCAGGGAATCGGCAGGACCGTGGAAGCGGCCGAAGCTCTCCTTCGGGCGGTGTCCGTGGAGCCGAATTTCTGTCGGGGCTATGCTAAACTTGCCGAGTTGACGAGGGGGACAGATGAGCCGCAGTCCCTTGTATGGGAAGCCCGTGCCGCGAAATGCAGGGAAGCGGCCAGAGGACGCACGCTGGAGGAGAACGAACGTTGGCTGGTGGAGGAACCCGAACCCATGTCGAAGACGGCGGCGAGGAGAGACGAGGACGGGGAGCCCGATTTGCCGTCTGGCTTCTCCCCGTCGCGCTGATTCTTTTATCCGCCGGGGTCTCCCAGCAGATGGTGCACAGTGGAGGACTTGCGGCTGGCACGGGGATCCGTTCCTCCCTGCTTGAGGCGGTCAGCCGGCGGGCGGAGTTCGGGTTCGGGTTCCGGAACCTCCTCGGGGACATCGCGTGGCTGGAGGCGGTGCAGGTTTCCGGGAACCGGAAGATGACCCGTGACAATTACGACCGCCTCGCCGATCTGCTCGCCACGGTGGTCCGATTCGATCCCCGCTTCGTGGTCCCGTACCTTCTCGGTGGGATCGTTCTGGCGGATTCACCCCATCACGCCGCTGCCGCGCTTCAATTCCTGTTCCAGGGGGAGCAGCGGTTCGCCTCGGAGTGGCGCTTCCCGTTCTACACAGGTTATATCCGATACTTTTCGCTCGGGGATCCGGTGGAGGGTGGAATGGCTCTTCTGCGGGCGTCCCGGATTGCCGGCAGCCCGCCGCATTTCCCACTGCTCGCCTCGCGGATGCTCTCGGAGGGGCACCGGCCCGAAACCGCACTTGTGTTCCTGCAGAACATGATCGAGCGGGAGACGGACCCCCGGCGCAAGGCTTCCCTGGAGGAGCGGATGCGACGGGTCGAAGTCGAACGCGACCTGCAGATCCTGGAGAAAGCGATCGGTGAATACAACACGCGGGTGGGTGCACCTCCCGGGCGGCTTGCGGATCTGGTCCGTGCGGGCGAGCTAGCCCGGATCCCGGAAGAACCGTACGGGGGGACATACCTGCTGATGCCCGACGGACAGGTCCGAAGCGACCGGGCTCCGGAGGGGAGACTCAAGGTGCTGCGAATACAATGAGTTCTCCCCGCCCCGTGATCGAGGTGGAAGGGCTCGTGAAGTCGTACCCCACGGGGTTCTGGCGCCGCAGGGTACGTGTTTTGGACGATGTCTCCTTCTCCGGGGGGGAGAACGAGGTGGTCGGGTTCCTCGGCGCGAACGGGGCGGGGAAGACGACCACGATCAAGATCATGAACTGCCTTGCATTTGCGGATACGGGTACCGTCCGGCTCTTCGGGGAGCCGGGAGGGGTTCGCTCCGCTTCCCGGCGCAGGATCGGATTCATGCCGGAGCAACCGTACTTCTACGAATACCTGACCGGTTTCGAATTCCTCGATCTGTGCGGCCGGCTGAACGGAATGGGGCGGGAGGACACCCGCCGGCGGTCCGTGGAGATGCTCGCACGCGTCCGGCTTTCGGAGGCGGGTGACCTCGCCATCCGGAAGTATTCGAAGGGGATGATGCAACGGCTGGGGCTTGCCCAGGCGCTCCTGCACGACCCAGAGTTGGTGATTCTCGACGAACCGATGTCCGGGCTCGACCCGATGGGGAGGATGGACGTCCGGGGTATCATCACGGAGTTGAAGGCGGCGGGCCGGACGGTGTTCTTCAGCAGCCACATCATTTCGGATGTGGAGGCGCTCTGCGACCGGGTCATCCTCCTTGACCACGGGAAGAAGATCGCCGAGGGGAAGGTGGCCGAGTTGATCGGGGGGGGAGTCCGGTTCGTCGAACTCGTCTTCTCGCCGCCTCCGCCGCTCGCGTGGCTCGCCGCCGAGGGTATTCCCGCCGACCGGGCGACCCGATCGGGGGACGCGCTCGTGGTGCGGGCCGGGGACGTCGAAGAGGCGAACCGCTGGTTCCACGGTCTGGGCGCGCGGGGGGCGAGGCTTCGGTCGATGACGCAGGCAAGGCCGCACCTGGAGGAGATCTACGTCGCGCATCTGGCACGGATCGACGGGGCGGGAGTCGGCGATGGCGAGTAGGTTGCTTTCCATCGCGGCGAACACCTTCCGTGAGACCGTTCGGAACAAGATTTTGTACGTGATTCTCGCCTTTGCCCTGGTCGTCATCGGCTTGACCTGGTTCCTCGCCGATCTTTCGATGGGAGAACTCTCCCGCATCGTCGCGGACGTCGGGCTGGCCAGCATCCACCTGTTCGGCGTCACCATCGCCGTCTTTCTCGGTATCACGCTAGTCAGCCAGGAGATAGAACGGAAGACGATCTACCTCGTCCTCTCCAAGCCGGTCCCGCGTTGGGAGTTCGTTCTCGGCAAGGCGACGGGCCTGTGCGCTACGATCCTGCTCACGACCTCGGTCATGGCCGTCACGCTCTTCGCGGTGTACGCGGCATACAGCGGCACGGCGGAGCCCGGGATCCTCGTGGCCTCGGCAGGGGTCTACTTTGAACTCGTTCTGCTGGTCTGCATTGCGACCCTTTTCTCCACGTTCACCACGCCGACGCTCAGCGCCATGTTCACGCTTGCCCTGTTCCTGATCGGCCACCTGTCGCAGAGCTTGTTCGTTCTCGGCGGGCGGGCGAAGTCCGCCGGGGCGCGGGCGGCCGCGTCGTTCCTCTTCTACCTGCTGCCGAACCTCGAGATCTTCAACTGGAAGAATGGCGTGGTGTACGGGGAAGTCCGCTCGCCCGCTATCCTGCTCCCCGCCGCGGGGTACCTTCTTTGCTACGGCGCGGCGGTGCTCCTTCTGGCGTGCCTTCTCTTCTCCCGGAAAGATTTCAAATGATGGCGACCGGCGCGGGAATTCTTGCCCCTGCCGCCTCCTTCCTGCTCTCCCTTCTCCTTGCCCTGTACCTCACGCCGATCTTTCGGGACGCGGCCCGGCGGTTCGGGATCGTCGACGCCCCGGACGGGAAGCTCAAGACCCAGAAAGATCCCATTCCCTACCTCGGGGGGGTAGCGGTGTTCGCCGCGGTACTCTTTCCCGTTTCCCTGTTCCTGCAGTTCAGCGACAAGATCTCCGGGTTGCTCCTCGCGTGCTCCATCATCGTCCTGCTCGGCCTGATCGACGACATCGGTCGGCTCTCCCCCCGCGTCAAGCTGCTGGTTCAGATGATCGCCGTGTTCCTCATGATGAAATCCGGAATCCGGATCCGCATCGAGGCGTTTCCGCCGCTCCTGTGCGTCGCCCTCACCTTCCTGTGGATGATCGTGATGACGAACGGATTCAACCTGATCGACGTGATGGACGGCCTTGCCGCGGGAGTGGCGACGGTCTCCGCCCTGGCGCTGGCCGTTGTGTTCGTCCTCCGGGGGAACCGGATGGGACTCATCCTCTGCCTCTCCCTGGTCGGCGCCCTCCTCGGCTTCCTCCGGTACAACCGGCCTCCGGCGCAGATCTATCTCGGGGACACCGGCTCGCTCCTGACTGGTTTCCTCCTCGGCGGACTCGCCATCGAAGGAGATTACACGGCGAGAAACCCTTACGGCTGGTTCACCGCCCTGGCCGTCTTCGCCGTCCCACTATTCGAGATCGCCTTCGTCTCCTGGCTGCGATTCCGCCGGGGCGCATCCATCTTTTCCGGCAGCCGGGATCACTTCAGCCTCCGGCTCCGTCGTTGGAAGCTGACCCGCGGGCAGACGGTTTCCGCCAGTTGCGGGGCCTCCGCCGCCGCCGCCGCCGTGGGGCTGCTGGGAATGGGATTGGCCCCTCTCCCGTCCCTGTTTGCCTACGGATCGATCGGACTCCTGTTCCTTGTCGTCGCCATGTGGCTCAAGACGATCGACATGGGATTGTAGGAGGAACGGGATGATTCTCATCCTCGGGGGAGGGATCACGGGGCTGGCGGCGGCGAGAACGCTGGCGGCCGCGGGTGAGGATTTCCTGGTCCTCGAGGCGGAGGCCGAGCCCGGCGGATGGTGCCGATCGATCCGGTCCGGCCGGTACGTGTTCGACCGGAGCGGTCACTTCCTTTACCTTTCCGATCCTCGCATGCGGGAGTGGGTCCTCGATCTTCCGGGTATTTTGTGGGAGACGATCGCGCGCGATGCCCGGGTTCTCCTTCGGGGGAAGATCACCCCGTACCCGTTTCAAGCCAACTTGTACGGGCATGCACCGGACGTCGTCCGGCGGTGCCTCACCGATTTCGCCGCCGAGCGGATCCGGGAGACCGTGAGCGGGCCGGTCGAAGCGAAGAATTTCGAGGAGTGGCTTCTCCGGAGATTCGGGAGAGCGATGTGCCGGGAGTTCTTCTTCCCCTACAACCGGAAGATGTGGTGCACCTCCCTTCGCGGGATGGGGTACGGCTGGGCCTCCTGGTCGGTCCCGGTGCCCTCCATCGCGGATCTGCTCGCCGGCGCCCGCGGCGAGACACGAACGGGGATGGGGTACAACCCGTCCTTTCTCTACCCCCGCTCCGGCGGCATCGGCGCTCTTGTTTCCGCCCTGTCGACGGGGGTCGGCGGCCGGGTGCGCACCGCGACCCGGATTTCGCGGCTCGACCTGCGGAAGAAGGTCGCCTGGTCTGCAGGAGATGAGGCGTTCCACTTCGACGCGATTATTTCGACGATCCCCCTGCCGGAGATGGCCCGCTCCTGCTTGAACCTCCCATCCGGCGTTCGGGCGGCCGCCTCGGCCCTGCGGTGGGTGAAGGTCCTCTGCGTAAACTTGGGTGTTCGCGACCCAGCGGCGACGCACGGGCATTGGGTCTACGTCCCCGAGCGAGCGTACCCGTTCTTCCGGGCCGGATTTCTCTCGAACGTTTCCGCCGCCGCGGCGCCGGAAGGATGCGCGTCCGTGTTCGTGGAGACGAGCTTCCCCTCGGGTGCGCGCGTTAATGTCCGGGAGGAGGTCCGAAAGGCGACCGAGGGCCTGCGGCGAATGGGAGTTCTTCCACCCGGCTGGAAACCCGAGATCGTGGAACCTTTCCTTCTCGATCCTGCGTACGTCGTGTTCGATCATGCCCGGGATGCGGGGGTACGACGGGTGCGAGAGCATCTTAGCGAAAAGGGAGTCTTCACCGCGGGTCGGTACGGCGCCTGGGACTATTACGGAATGGAGGCGTCGATGGCGGACGGGATCCGCGCTGCCCGCGATGCCATCCAAAAGATTCGGGGAACGTCCGCGTGAGCGGGACGGAGAATCGCGGCGGAACGGCCCGGGCCCGCGTGGTCCACGTCATCACGATGTTAGAGTGGGGCGGCGCCCAGGAGAACACCTTGTGCAGCGTGGAACACCTCGATCCCGGGCGGTACGACCGCGTTCTGGTCGCCGGGAAAGGCGGGATGCTCGACGGGCGGGCGCGGCGGATCCCCGATCTGCGGGTCATCCTGCTGGACGATCTTGTCCGCGAGGTTCGTCCCGCCCGAGACGCGAAGGCGTTCCTTGCGTTGCGATCGATCCTCCGGGAAGAAAAGCGCGTGGCCGGCGAAGATCCCTTGGTCGTGCACACTCACAGTTCCAAGGCGGGAATCCTCGGAAGGGCGGCGGCGCGCGCGGCGGGGGCGGACGCCGTCGTTCACTCCATTCACGGGTTCGGGTTCCACGACGGCCAATCGATGCCGACGCATGCTCTCTACGTCGGGTTGGAGAGGATGGCGTCCAACTGGACGGACGCGTTCGTCGCGGTGTCGGAGGAGAACATCCGGGCGGGCGTGCAGGAGGGGATCTTCCATCGGGAGCGGTGCCGCCTGATCCGGAGCGGATTCGACACGGCAAGATTCCTCGCGGGGTCCCGCGCGGAGGGCCGGAAGATCCTCGGGATTCCCGATGGGATCCCGGTGGTCGGAACGGTCGCGGTGTTCAAGCCGCAAAAAGCACCGCTGGATTTCGTGGAGACGGCCCGGCGAGTGACGGCGGAGATCCCGGATTCCCGTTTTGTGATGGTCGGCGACGGGGAGATGCGCGAAGAGGCGGAGCGAGCCGTCGCGCGAGAGGGAATGTCGGGTCGATTCTCGTTCCTCGGCTGGCGGTCGGAGGTCCCGGACCTGATGGCGGCATTCGACGTCTTCCTCCTTACCTCGCGTTGGGAGGGTCTTCCGAAGGTGGTGCCGCAGGCGCTGATCGCAGGGTGCCCGGTTGTGGCGACGGCGGTCGACGGGACCCGGGAAATCGTCGATCCCGGGGTGGATGGTGTGCTCGCCCCTCCGGGGGACATCGATGCCCTCGCTCGCGGCGTCGCTGACATCCTGACGGGACGGCTTCCGCTAAATGCGGCGAGGAAGCGGGAGCGTCTGGTCCGGGAGTTCGACCAGGACGAGATGGTGCGGGCGCAGGAGCGGCTCTACGCGGAGCTCCTCGCTGGAAAGGGGTTTCCGGGTTGGTCATGATGGCGGTAGCGGCGTTCCTCGTCGGGGCGTGCATCGGATCTTTCCTGAACGTGGTGATTCATCGGTTGCCGCGAGGGGAGTCGATCGTGTCGCCCCGGTCGCGCTGCCCCGGCTGCGGCAGGGCGATTCGGGCGTGGGAGAATATACCGATCGCGAGCTTCATCGTCCTCGGAGGGAAGTGCGCCGGGTGCGGGGGGGCGATCTCCTGGCGGTACCCGGCGGTCGAGCTGCTCACGGCGGCCGGGTTCGCCGCGATCTTCCTTCTGGACGGGCCCGGGATCCCGCTGTTCCCCGACCTGCTCTTCTTCTCCCTCCTCGTGCCGATCGCTTTCATCGACATCGACCACCGGATCATCCCCGACGAACTCTCCCTCGGCGGGCTCGCCGCGGGACTGCTCCTTTCCTTCCTCCCCGGCGGGGAGTGGAAGGGGAGCGTCGCGGGTGCGCTGCTGGGAGGCGGCATCCTCTACGCGACGGCCTTCTTGTATGAAAAAGTGCGGGGGGCCGAGGGGATGGGCGGCGGCGACATAAAACTGTTGACGATGATCGGTGCATTCCTGGGGTGGCGCGGGGCACTGGCCACGATCTTCTTCGGCGCGTTCCTCGGAGCGGCGGGGGGGATGCTTGCGATGCGAAAGGGTGGGGAGGGGCTTAAGACGGCGATCCCGTTCGGGCCGTACCTGTGCGTCGCCGCCCTTCTGTCCCGGTATCTTGGAGAATGGTTTTGGAGGATGATCCTGATCGGCGGCATGGTGGAGTTTTGAACAAGCTCGACATCCTGTTCTACCTCTACGGGATGGACGGCGGCGGCGCGGAACGCCATGTCCTCTACCTGCTCCAGCGATTGGACCGGACCCGCTTCTCCCCGAGGCTGTTCCTTAAGTGCGCCGACGGGCCGTACCTCGGCAGGGTTCCCCCCGACGTCCCGGTGGTGAGCGAGTACCGGTCCTTCGAGGAGGAGATCCGAACGCCCACAGTCTGGAAGGAACTCCGGCTGGTCCGGGGCCTGGCACGGTATCTCCGTGAGCGCCCGCCGGACCTGATCTACGGCAGGATGTACAGCTCCGCGCTGGTGGCCGGTCTCGCCAAGCTCTGGAGCGGCTGCCGGTCGCCTCTGGTTGCCTCCGAGGGGATCTTCCCGAGCGTTGGGATCCTCCCCGACCTCGGCCGCTTCAAGTTTCCCCGTCTCCACTTCGTGAGAAAGGTGCAGAGAGACGTCTCGGCGGTGATCGTCTGCACGGCGAAGGCCATGGTCGAGGACGGCATCGCTTTTTACGGGTGCGCGCGGGAGAAGATGCGGATCATCCCGAACGGCCTCGACATTGAAGCCATCGACCGCGCCCGGCGGGAACTTCCCGGGCACCCTTGGGCGGATGGGACCCACGCTCTCGTGGTGGCGGTAGGCCGGCTCTGTCCGCAGAAAGGGTTCGACGTCCTTCTGGACGCGTTTGCGCCCGTTGCGGCCGTCCTCCCCTCCGTGCGTCTGGTTGTCCTCGGAAAGGGGAATGACCGGGAGGACCTGCTCCGGCAAGCGGCTGCCCTCGGGATCGCGGACAAGGTGGATTTCCCCGGCTGGCTGCCGAACCCCTATGCCCTCCTTTCCCGGGCGACTGTTTTCACGATGAGCTCGAGGTACGAGGGATTCCCCAACGCGCTGCTGGAGGCGATGGCGTGCGGGGTGCCCGCGGTTGCCACGGATTGCCCCAGCGGTCCTTCCGAGATCCTTGAGGGGGAGGTTGGGATCCTGGTACCAATGGACGACGCAAAGGAGCTTTCCGATGCCCTGCGGAAGGTCCTGCAGGACCCTGCTCTCCGCGACCACCTCGCCCGCGAGGGGCGGCGGCGTGTTGAGGAGCGGTACTCCCTCGACCGGATGGTCTCGGCCTACGAGCGGCTTTTCGAAGAGGTCGTCGCTTCCGGGACCGGTAGGGACTTGCGGGCAGAGAGGAAGACCCCGGAGATCAGGAGTTCCTCGTCAGAATAACCCCGGAACTCCCGGTCTAGGCGCCCGCGAATCCCGCGGACCATTCGGAGTAGGGACTCGTCGTAATCCACCCCCTCTCGAAGCGAAGGCGGGTGGGGGACAAGGTCCCCCTCCCGTCCGAAAACGTGGGTGATATACAGCGTGGCGTCATACCCCGATTCCCTCACCTTCCGGACGTAGTATGGATACATCCGGCGGTTCGGCTTCCCCGAGCGCTCCGTCATCCTCCGCCACAGCCATCCCGGGAAGATCAGAAAGGTCATCGGGTGGTTCCCGCCGGCCGAGAACATCTCGTGGTCGCGCAGGTCGATCTTGTGAGCCATCTTCCCCCCGGGGGCGAGCAGGCGGTCCATCGCCAGGAACGCCCGGTCCGGGTCGTACAAGTGCTCGAAGACCGCGCGGGAGAAGACGAGGTCGAAGTGGCCGGGGGGGAAGCGCTCTCCGCAATCCTCGAGGCCGGCACCAGTCAGGTACGCGAGTCGCTCGGGGTTGTACTCCCAATCCCCTCGCAGGTCGCCAAGGAAAGAGCTGTCGAACCATTCCCGGAACCCAGGGTCCAGCCGCTCCCGGAGGGCAAGGTAGACCTTGGAGAGGTGGGTCCGGTCCCGCTCGGGCTCGAATTTGTCGACGCATACGACCTGCGACGCCCCGTGGGACACGAAGAGGGCCCCCACCCCCAGGTTGTCCCCCGGCCCCACGACGAGGATCCTCTTTCCCCCGAGTTCATCGAGTCCGACGCCGCCATACTCCAGGTAGTCCCGGAACTCCGTCTCGATGTACCCGACGCTCTCCTGTACGTCCTTCCCCTTCAGGATGGTCCCGGAGGTTGTCGAGCGCACACCGCGGGAGAAGCGCCGTCCCTGGCGCCAGTCGTCCGCGACGTGGTACAACACCTTCACCCAGACCCGGCGGCGCAGGGACTCCGGGATCGGCAGCCTCACCGGAGGTCCTCCACCCGATAGTGCTCCTTCCACATCCCGAACTGGAGGATCGCCCAGAGGGCGGGGAAATGATTCCTGCGGCCCGAAAGGTGCTCCTCCACCAGCCGCCCCACCCCTTCGGGGAGGAAGTACCCTTCCAGCCGGAGGCGCTCCGCCCCCAGATACTCGCGAACGAGAGACCGCAGTTCCCCGCGGAACCAGCGGTCAAGAGGGACCCCGAACCCCATCTTCGGCCGATCCACCATCTCCTTCGGAAGGTAGCGGTGCAGGAGGCGCTTCAGGAGGTGCTTCTGCTCCCTCCCGCGGAACTTGTGTTCCACCGGGAGCCGGCCGGCGAACTCGACGATCCGGTGGTCCAGCAGCGGCACGCGGGCTTCGAGAGAGTACGCCATGGACGCACGGTCCACCTTGGCGAGGATGTCGTCGGGCAGGTACGTGAGGAGGTCTACCGCCATGAGTCGGTCCATCTCCGCCAACCCTTGCGTCCGGTCATAGGCGCGGTAGAAGAGGAGCCTGGTGTCGTCCGACACCCGTGGGAGAAGCGACGGCAGGCGATCCTTCTCGCAGATCCCCACCAGGTTCCGGTACGCGTCGATCGACCGGGCCTGCGCGATACTTGCCGCGGCCTTCCTCGCCCGGGGGTGCGGCACGCGGTAGAGGAGGGAGGAGAGGACCTTTCGGACCGGCGCGGGGATCGACCCGAGGAGGCCGAGGGACCGGTACCAGGCATACCGCGGATAGCCGCAGAACAGCTCGTCCCCCCCGTCGCCGGAGAGGCTCACCGTCACGAACCGCCGCGCGAAACGGGAAACCATCATCGTGGGAATCGCCGAAGGGTCCGCGAACGGCTCGTCATAAAACTCCGGCAGGTGCCGGATGATGGGGATGGCCTCCGATG
>Ga0315286_10006607_pt1 | contig 11299 bp, 5 predicted proteins | sample YL17G10_0_MG_FD_205038 | JGI IMG/M metagenome (GOLD analysis project Ga0315286, IMG submission 205038) | Sediment microbial communities from Yellowstone Lake, YNP, Wyoming, USA - YL17G10_0 | ecosystem: Environmental > Aquatic > Freshwater > Lake > Sediment | place: USA: Wyoming | collected...
GAGCGCGCTGTTGTCGCCGTGCTGCGAGGGGTCCCCGTCGTACTGGATGGCGAGATCACGACCGCCGAAGCGTGCCATAAGGCCGTAGTTCGAGATGCCCGCTCCGAGCTGCGCGCCACGTTTCGTAAGCTTGTAGATCGTCCCCACGTTGAATGTAAAAGTCGACAACGAGCTGTGCCAGATCGACTCCTCGACGTAGTTGACCTGGAGTCCTGCAGCGAAGCGGTCCGTGATCGTGCGCCCGTATCCGAGGCCGAGCGCCAGATCCCGGACCGAGTAGCGCTCGCCGGTGCCGAGGGGCTGGTCCACCGTGCGGACATCGATATCGCCGGAATTCAATGCGGTCAGGCTGGCGAAGAGGCTGCCGTAGGAGCCTGCGGGATACGCCACCGCCGCATACTCGTAGCCGATGTCGGCAATCCAGCTGCTGTGCGTGAACTGGAACGTGAGCGCGTCGATCCGGCCCAGAGTCCCCGTGTTGTAGTAGACGGACTGGATTCCCTCGGGGATCGACACGCCCGCGTTTCCCATGCCGGCCAGCCGGGCGCCGGGCTCGATCAGCAGGAACTGCCCGATCGATGTCCCCGTCTTGCTCTGCCCCAGCGCAACGGCGGGGACGAGGCTCGTCAGGGCGAAGAGGATCAGCACTGCCTTCCTCATGGAGATCCCTTTCATTTGATGATCGCGAACTTCCCGATGCTCGCGCCGTACTTGCCGCCGTCGACCTGGAAAACGTACAAACCTGGCGCGACGTCCAGGTTGTCCTTGGTCCGGAGGTTCCAGGGAACCATGCCGTCGTTGGAGCCGTCATGACGGAGGGTCTGCACGAGGTCTCCATGGACCGTGTAGATCCGGATCGTGCAGCTCTTCGGCAGACCACGGAACTCGATCCGGCGCTCGCCACGTCCCGAGACGGCGAAGCGTTGCGGCTCGAAGCTGGCCGACCCGACGTAGGGATTGGGGACGACGTAAGGTTTGAGCTGCTTCGCGCCCGCGGCGGCGTCCCCGACGTACTGCCCGCGGCTGCGGAAGAGGAAGACGTCCCCGGCCGTGAAAGGCTTCTTCATGTGGACCTGAAGGACGTCACCGCGCCGGGGCGGCACGATGACCCCATGCGTGCCGGTCGTGTCCACCTGGATGCGCCAGGTGACGTGCGGCGTAGCCGTGTCGGACGGTGCGTAGCTGACGAGGTCGAAATACTCGTCCGTGCGGCTCAGCGTGCCGTCGCCGTCGCGATCCCGGAAACGGAACTTCATGTGACGTTCGCCCGCCGGCGTGTGCGCGGTCGCCACGAACTTCGCCGGGGCGGGATCGATCGGGAAGATGTACAGCCCCATGTCGACGACCGAGTCGGAGAACTCGACCGTGAAATCGTTCGGGAACACGTCCCGGTACTGGTTGATCGGCAGGGAGTTCAGGTACGAGACCCTCAGGTGGGTCCCATGGCTCCCCGGATCGTACCCGGCGGAATCGAGCGTCACCGCCTTCTGCGTCCGGACGAGGGGAAGCATCCCGCTTCCCACCGGACCGATGCCCAGCGCGTTCAGGTCCCTGCCGGTCTTGAAGATCAGGGTGCCGGTCGTGGTGTCCGTGAGCGCGTATGTCGAGGCGCGGATCGATTCCGGCGAAACCGTCGCGAAGGAGAGTTTGAACACGTGGTCGTCGGGCACCTCGTTCGAATTCACGATCCTGATGCGGACCGAGCCGCTCCCATCACCCATGCCGTGCGTGACGCTGTCGGTCTCCGCCGAGACGAACCCGATGACCTTCGGCTCCGGCCGCGCCGCCACCACATTGATCGGCATGACGACGCCGCCGCGCGGGGTGTGGGAGACGGCGATCGCGCTCTCCGACGGGTAGAACCCGAGCGAATCGGATCCGTAGTCGTAGGAGCAGACGGCGTAGTAATACTGCTGTCCGTTGACGACCGTCGAATCGGTCCAGGTGTGGCGGATTCCCGTTTCCTTCCCGAGGTAGTAGGACACCCCCTCGACGGCCTGATCCGAGAACCCCCTCTTTCCGTCCACGAGGTCGAACTGCGCGACCGGCTTGCCGTTGCCGATCGGACCGGATCCGGTCCCCGTCGAGATCACGCGTGGGTCCTGGAACTCGGGGTCGGTCGAACGATAGATCCGGTAGCCCTCGAAATCGTTGGTCAGCGTGACCGGGTCGGTGCCGCGCTCCGCCTTGTCGTCCCAGGAGAGACGGACATACGCGTCTCCCGCCTCGGCCGTCGCGGTCGGCATCGGGGGAGGTACTGCGAACTGGTAGTTCGCGTTGTAGATCGCCTGAACGGTCCGCACCGTGCGGCGCAGCTCGTCCAGGTCTGCGCCCGCGGCCAGGGCGAGGCTGAAGCGCTCGGTCTTGCCTGCCTCAAGCTTGAACGGGCCGGATGCGAAGAGGAACCCGATGTTGTAGTTCTCGGCGATAGGCGGATCGAAGCGCTCCGTCGGGTCGGGATTCGTGAACTTCTCGTAGAGCTCCTGCGGGCCCCACCGCGTTTCCGTGGTCGTGAAGAAGAGGACGTTGTCGACCTCCGGGTTCGGGTTTCCCTGGCCCGCCTTGATGCGATTCAGCTTGAATCCGGTCAATCCGATCTGGTCCGACTCGTGGAGGTCGGTGCGATCGAAGTTCGTCTCCCCTTCGGTCGGAATTCCATCCCCTTCACCCGTGTCGTAGGTCTCGGGGATTCCGTCGGCTCCAACGTCGTGAAGTTCGGCGATCCAGTCCATGTCCTCATCGCCGGTCCACCAGCGGCCGGCCCTGTAGGCGGGCCGCTTCTCGAGGGGACCGTATTCCGCTTCGAAGCGGCTCATGTCGTAGTTGGCGACGGCATAGGCGCGGATCTCGTCCTTGCCCACGATCGGCTGGCCGTGGCCTTCGTCACGCTTCTCGTCGGTGATCCCGTCCTCGTCGTTGTCGATCCTGTCGGTGGAGTTTCCCGGCGTTTCGAGGTAGGCATAGCCTAAGTAGCCCGTCTTGCCGCAGTTGCCCGAGAGATCCCTTCCGTGGCCGTTCTTGTCCCAGGTGTAGACCAAGTTGATGACGTTCTGATCGAACGTCCGGTTGAAGTACGCGTTGTCGTCGTCCGATTCGTAGATCTGATCGCACGACAGCGCGGACCCGCCGACGCCCGAGTCCATGTAGAGGCCGAAGATGATGTTGTCGTCGTAGTCGGTCGTGCCCTCGTTCGTGATGTCGTAATGCCAGAAGATCACGTTGCCGGCCTGGGGGTTCGCCCACTGGAAGCCCCGGACCTCGATCCGCAACCCGAGGCCGCGGCGCGAATGGTCGGTGCCGTCCGGATAGAAGTCCCAGGCGTCGTAGTAGTCGTCATCCATGACCGTGAAGCTTTCCTGGTCCGCGGCGGCGCGTTTTCCGAAATAGCCGTTCCACTTTCCAGGCCAGCCCGGATCGTCCGGGTCGTTCATCTTGTCCGGCCAGAAGGCCGGCCACGTCCGGGGATCGTTGCTGAGCGCGGGGGACCGCGCCGGATTGATCCCCGGGTCCGGCTCGAAGAACCCGGGGCGCGGCTCGAACCGCATCACGCGGTAGTGGGACGGGCTGTTCGCCTGGCGCTCGCGGAATCCGGTCTCCATGATGTAGGCGTAATGGCCGTTCTCGTTGATCTTGGCCAGGACGAACGGGGTGATCCCGTCGCTGTAGTTCATCCCGCTTCCCTTCGGCACCTCGACCGAGTGGAAGACGGACAGGTCGACGTTGCCGGGATCGGCCGGGTAGTCGCCGACCATCCCGTAGTTCCAGAACACGGTGCGGATGTTCGCCGCGTCGTGCGTCCCGGACCTCTCGGCATCGAGTGTCCCGCGCTGCTCGGGCGGGACGCTGCCGGCCGCGGGGACCGGTGCGAGGGCCCCCGCCGTAAAGACCGGCAGGAGCAAGGCGATCAGGCCGCGTCTCGAGATCTTCATTCCCATCCCACTCCCTCTAGAGCTCCGATCCCAGCCGGAATCCGATTTCGATCCGCCGGGGCGAGTAGAACCGCGTCGGGTCCGCGAGCGCGACGACGTCCTGCGTCGGAAACCTCGTGTAGTAAGGGCTTCCCGTGCTGCTGAAGACCGTGCCGTTGAAGTACCGGGTGTCCAGGAGATTGAAGACCCGGCCGAAGACGCTCAGATTGAATCCTTCGAAGCCGAAGTACCTCTCGGCCCGCAGGTCGACAACCATCGACAACGGCTTGCGGCCGGAGTTCTCTCCTAGCGCCCCCCCGAAGCCGGAGTAGATCGCCGGGGTGAATGGCTGCCCGCTCGCCGCGCGCAACACCATGCTGGCCGAGTAGACACTCGGCGCCGAAGCCATGACCGTCAGATTGAGCGTGTGGCGTTGATCCCAGTTCAGTGGAATCTGCTGGGGTCGGGGGTCCTGGTGATTCTCGGCGCGCGTCGCGGTCTCGCGGGGATCGCTCGAGTTCCCCTCGGCCTGCTGGAACGTGTAGTCGAGCGTCGAGCTGATCGGCCCCGCAATCTGACGTTGATCGATGGTCGCGGTGAACCCGATCACATTGCCGAAGTCGACGTTCGTCAGTCGCGCATACTCCGCGTCGTTGTACGTGGAGACGAACTCCGTTCCCAGCAGATCGCGGATGTCCTTGTAGAACACGCTCAGATCGAACCCGAGCTGGTCCGAGAGGGAGTACTTGTACCCCAGCTCGTACTGCACCGTCTGCTCGGGTTTCACGTCGGGATTCCCCAGCACGCCGAATCGGCTCGTCCCCGCCTGGAGCGTCTTCAGGATCGAGTAGTTCGCGTTCGAGAACATGTCCCCGAGCGGCGGGAGCTGGTAGAAGTGGCCGTAGGCGAAGTGGATCCCCGATCGGTCCGTGATCGGGTACGCCACGCCCAGCCGCGGCGCGAACGAGACCTTCCGGCTCGTCGCCTGAGGATGCGAGAGGGGGACCCCGCTGATCGCGTTCGCCGGATTGTGCAGATCGCTCGGGATCGTCGAGCGGGCGTCGAAGTACTCGATGCGCCCCCCGAGCCGGATCGTCAGGTCGGTCCACTCCATCTGGTCCTGGCAGTACGCCGCCCCTTGAACGGGCCGGTAGGTCTGCACGCCGGGGAAATCCGGCGGCTCGTTCAGCCGGCGGACCAGAACGCCCGTCGTGTAGTCGAGATAGCCGGGCGACCCGAACTCGATCTTCGGAAGCTGCATCTCGATTCCGCTCTTCAGCAGATGATTCGAGCTGACCTGGCTCGTCATCGAGCTCTTGATAAGGAGCGCGTCCGTCGTCTGCTCGAACCGGCCGAGGTCGACCCCCTGGATGTAGACTCCCTCCTGGGCCCAATCCGCCCGCGGCGGCCCGGCCGCGTCGTATCGGGAATCGTACAGGCTGTCGTACGCATGATCGGTGTAGCTCTGGTAGTTCTGCCGGAAGCTCAGGCTGTAGAAGGTGGACTTGCTGGGGGTGTGCGTGACGTCGATCCCGTGGCTGATCGCGAATGTCTCCTGCCTGGACAGCCCGTCCGGATCCAGGTGAAACCAGTAGTTGCTGCGGCGCCCATCGATCCAATTCGCGATCGCCTGGTAGCCCAGCGCGAGGTCCGGGATCGACCTGTTCGTCAGCTTCACCACCCCCGACCACTGGCCCTCCTGTCCGAGCGGCATCCGCTTCCCGTCTCCCGTCGGATGATGGATCCCGTGCTGAAAGTCGTTCGTGTCGGCCGGCATGTACGTCCGCTCGGCGATCACGTAGTCGTCGTTCACGTACCGTTGCCCGCTCAGGAGGAACGAGGTCTCCGGGAGCGGTACCGGACCGCTCAGATTGAGCTGGTAGTTCTGGAGCCTTCCGGGCTGGACGTGGTCGCTGACGAGCCGGTCGTTGTTCCCCGGGAAGTAGTAGCCGCCTGAGAAGATCTCCACTCCCCACTTGAAAGCCGGCGTCCCCTCCTTCAGAACCGCGTTCACGACGCCGCTCATCGCCTGTCCGTACTCCGCGTCGAAGACGCCGCTGATCACCTGGACTTCCTGGAGGAGGGAGCGGTCCACGCGGAGGCTCGACTTGTTGTCGTACGGATTGTTCACGCTGATGCCGTCGACCTGATACTGCACCTCGCCGAGCCGGCCGCCGCGAACATGGCCGTCGACGACCCCCGCCTGGAGGTTGACGACGTCCTGCAGCTCCTGGACGGGAAGCGCGGCGATCTGCTTGCTCGTGACGGTCGAGCGGCTGCTCGTCAGGTGCACGTCGACGATCGGGCGCTCGGCCTTCACCTCGACCTGTTCCATCGCGACCGCAGTCTCCTCGACCTTGAGGTCCTGTCGGGTCGTGTTGTCCGCGGAAACCTCGATGCCGGTGATGAGAAGAGGCTTGTACGCGACGTGGCTGATCCGGAGATCATGGGTTCCCGATGATGCTGTACGTTCCCTGGAGATTGGTGAAGGCGCCGAGCTTCGTCCCCACGACGAGGATCGTGACGCCCGGAACCGGCTTGCCGTCCTTGTCCAGCGCCGTCCCCGTGATCTTGCCGGTCGTACCCGCGAGGAGGATTCCTGGAAGCGACCCGGCCAGCAGCCACAAGACGATCCAGGTCCTCAAGAGCCCCCGCTTGACCTCAACTCGATCCAAGATCGCGCTCCCTCCTCGTTTGCGAGCGGGGCGGGCATCACGCGAATCCGCCCCGCTCGGATCCATTCCCCCCGCCCGTTACTTGAGCAGGACGGCCCGCCCGTACGGTCCGGAGCGGACCCCGCCGGTCCAGGGATCCGTCACGCCGATGCGGTACAGGTACATCCCCGCCGCCAGTCCCTTCCCGTCGAGGGTTGCCGTCCGATTGCCGGCCTGCTGGACGCCCAGCGAGCGCTTCTGGACGAGCCGGCCTTGAACGTCATAGACCTCCAGCGTGACGATGCTCGCCTGCGGTAGCGAGTAGCGGATCGTCGTCGCGTCGCGGAACGGGTTCGGCTGCGCGGCGCCGAGCAGGAGAGATGCCTGCTGCGGATCGCCCACGTCCGCGACCTTGAGGTTCGGATTCATGTAGGCCCATACCGGACAGCAGTCCCCCTCGTACTGCCGGAACCACCAGGTGCGCGTCCCGTAGCTGTCGCTCGGCGGATCGAACGAGTCGCCGTCGAACAGGTCGACGCCGAGGAAGAGCGTGCCGTCGCCGAGGTCCGCCGGATAGCCGAGCTGCGTCAGGTCGACGGCCATCTCGGCCTGGTAGCCGTGGTCCGGAACGAGGCCGAGCGTGTCGACGGTTGTCCCCGCGTTCAAGTGGATCGCAACCTGCGCGTACCCGGACTGCACGAGCGTCGCCAGGTAGTCGTGCGGCGCCGCGGTCCCGTTCTGGGCCACCTGGAAGGAGAGCCTTCGCGGGAGAAGGACGTGATCCGGATTGCGCTGAACCATGTCGTTCATGAGGACGAGGAAGCCGTCCCAGCGGTCGAAGTTGGGGTGATACTGCACGACGCGGTCGCGCACGTCGAACCCCATGTAGAGCGTGCTCCCCTTGAAGAACGTCTTGACGGTGCAATCCCCGGGATCGGTGACCGCCGCCTGCCCGCCGTTCACATTGGGCTGGAACTGGCCGGAGCGGTACGGGCCCACGCCGGGATACGTCTGCCGAAGCGCGCTGTCCCCCCAGCGAATGTCGAAACCCTTCAGCTTCGACCAGATCGGATCGTTCAGGTTGCCGTCGATGACCGGCGTGGTCTCGCTCACCCCGTTCGGAATCAGGATCTCCGGTCCGACCGCGGGAAGCGGGGTCGTGATCGTCACGGAGGGATTCACGAAGACGTGGACCTCGTCGTACCACATCGCGTTCCCCCAGGGCCCCTGCCACCACACGCGGTTGACACTCATCTGGTTCTGGAACGGCCAGAACCAGTCGCAGTCGTAGATCGAGATGTTCCACTCGACGACGTCGCCCTGGGGCCGGGTCACGTTGTAGCCCATCGGGGTCAGGTTGAACCGCATCTCGACCGTGTACCCGGTATCGATCACCGAATCGTCATTCGAGAGCCCGTGGACGACCGTGACCGCGTCCCACGCGTCGATCTGTTCCTGTGTGCGCGGCGATCCCGGAGGCGAGGTCGCCCACCGTCCCGCGAACGCGGGGAGCTCGCCGGGAGGCTGGGGATCGTCTGTCGACGGGTACCACCACGAATAGAAGTACTCCGACGGCGGTTTCGGGAAGTTCGGATCGAGATGGTCCTTGAGCGCCATCAGCAAGCCGTCGAAGCGGTTGAAGTCCTTCGACCCGCCAACGGACTGGTCGCGGATCACCGCTCCCAGGTACATCTGGTTGCCGTAGACCAGGAGTTTCAGGGTCGCATAGGTCGGATCGATCGCGTCCGCGCCCGCCTCACCCTTCCATCCGCTGCCCGGGATCCCCGAGTCGAATGGGTACCGCACGACGATCGACTCCGCGTGGCTCCACTCCGGCTCGGTCAGGCGGCCATCCAGCGTGATCGGGTAAAGCGAGGTGCGTGCCCAGATATAGTCCTGGCGCGGCGCCTGGCCGAATGCGGGCCATGCGACGAACAGGGCCATGCCCAGTAGCAGCGCGAGTCTCAGTCCTGTTCTCATCTTGCTTCCTCCTGCAGACCCGCCGGCGACAGCGGGCCCTGCGCATCGAGCCGAGCGGGCAATCGGCTCATCCCCCACGAAACGAAAACTTGCGTATATCGACAGCGGCTCATCATGTCCCCGATCCCCGCCGCCTCTGCCGCGGCCGGAGGTCCGCGGCGACCGGCTCTCGGGTCCCACAGGAGTTCCTCACGACGAGCGTCGCAGGAAGGGTCTCGTGTCCGTCGACCGGGCCGCCTTCCTGAGCCGAGCAGATCCATTTCCGTACGGCGCGTTCACCGAGTTCGTAAGCGTCCACACGAACCGTCGTCAGGGGCGGGTTCATGTACTGCGCCAGTGCGATGTCGTCGAAGCCGGTGACGGCGATGTCCTGCGGCACCCGCAACCCCGTGTCCCCGATCGCGCAGATGAGCCCGACCGCCATGTAATCGTTCGCGGCGAAGACGGCGGTCGGCCTCGGCTGGCAGCGGAGGATCGCGCCGCAGCACTGATAGCCCGAGGACTCGGTGAAATCCCCCTGGAACTCGAGCGCCGGGGATGTCTCCTTCCCCGCGTCGCGGAGAGCGGTCCGGTACCCCCGGAGCCTCTCCTCAGCGTCGATGTTCCCCGGCGGGCCCTTGATCATCGCGATCGTTTGATGCCCGATGCTGAGGAGGTGCTCGATCATCGCACACGCCCCTTCGAAGTTGGCGATCGAGATCGAGTCGCACGTCTGAACGTTGAAGCGAGGGCTCATGAGAACGACGGGGAAGTTGTCCGTCATCTGGCCGATCGCGGCGGCGGTCCCCTCGTCCGGGGCCATCGCGATCAGACCGTCGACCCTGCCGCGCAACGAGCGCGCAATCGACACGAGTGCGTCGGTGTCGGCGTGGGAGCTGGAGACCAGGATCCGGTAGTGCTCCTGCCGCGCGGCATGATCGATCCCGCGGATGACCTCCGAGAAGAACTCGCCGTAGAGGTCGGGGAGGACCACGCCGAGGGTAGAGGTCCGACTTGTGGTCAGGCTGCGGGCCGTTTCATTCGGGCAATAGTCGAGTTGTGTCGCGGCGGATCGTACGCGCTGGTACGCCCCTTCCGAGACGCGGGAGCTTCCGTTGAACACGCGCGAGACCGTTGCGATCGATACTCCGGCGGCTCGCGCGACGTCGCGAATGGTCGCCACTTGCGACACCTCCTGGGCCCGGTGGATTCGAGACATGTAAACGGTTACACGAATCGGGGGAGATGTCAAGATTCTGTCTTCCAAAAGCGACCGTTCAATGAACAAAACTAATGCATACGCAGCGCTCCGTCGGGTTGCCCGGGAGGGGGTCGATCTGTATGCTTCGCGTCGCGATGAACGAGGAATCCCGTATCTCCACTGGAGTTCGCCGCAGGGCCGCAGCCCTGTCCGGCCGCATCCTGGCCTCCAATCTTTGCCTGTTTCTTCTCCTCGCTCTCCCGCTCTCGTCGTGCCGCTCGGGCGAGAAACCGCGCGACATCCCGGTCGGGCACTCTGCCGGGCCTTCCGGCAGGGAGGCCGCCTTCCTCGACACGCTCGAGGCGCGGACGTTTCGCTACTTCTGGGACCTGAGCGACTCGAAGACGGGCCTGACCCCCGATCGGTGGCCGACGAAGTCGTTCGCCAGCGTCGGGGCGATCGGTTTCGCGTTGACCGCCTACCCGATCGGCGCGGAGCGCGGGTACGTGACCCGGGAGGCCGCCGGGGACCGCGTGCTCGCAACCCTGCGCTTCCTCCGGGACGCGCCCCAGAACTCGAAGACCTCGGGAAGCGCCGGATATCACGGCTTCTTCTACCATTTCCTGGATTCCGAAACCGGCCGTCGCTTCAAGGACGTCGAGCTCTCGACCATGGACACGGCGCTCCTCGTCGCCGGGGCCCTCTTCTGTGAAACCTATTTCGATCGGGAATCGGTGCCGGAGGACAGCATCCGTTCCATTGCCGCCGCAATCTACGGCCGGGTCGACTGGAAGTGGGCGCAGGTGCGCCCGCCCACGATCGCGCTCGGATGGCTGCCCGAGAGCGGATTCCTCCCGTACGACTGGCGCGGATACAACGAGTCGATGCTCCTGCACATACTCGCGCTCGGCTCGCCCACCCATCCCGCGACGGGGGACGTCTGGAACGCCTGGCTCGAGAAGTGCCGGTGGGGATCGTTCCAGGGAACCGACCAGGTGGGTTTCGCGCCTTTGTTCGGACACCAGTACACGCAATGCTGGATCGACCTGCGCGGAATCGGCGATGTCTTCATCCGCGGACACGGGATCGACTACTTCGAGAACTCGCGGCGCGCCACCCTGGCCCAGCAGGCCTACGCCGTGTCGAACCCGGGGGGATGGGCCGGCTACGGCGAACGCCGCTGGGGGCTGACGGCCTGCGACGGCCCGGTGGATCGCACGCTCGACATCGACGGGAATCGGCGCGAGTTCCACACCTACTGGGCGCGGGGCGCTTCGTTCACCGAGGTGAACGATGACGGGACGCTCTCCCCATCCGCCGTCGGGGGATCGATCGCCTTCGCGCCTGAGGTCGTCCTCCCGACGCTGATGTCGATGCGGGAGACCTACGGCGCTCGGCTCTTCTCGACCTATGGGTTCCTGGACGGTTTCAACCCGACCCTGAAGCTTCCGATCGAGGTCCCACAGGGGCGCATCGACCCGGCGCTCGGCTGGTTCGACACCGACTACCTCGGGATCGACCAGGGCCCGATCCTGGCGATGATCGAGAACCACCGCAGCGGCCTGGTGTGGAAGACC
>Ga0315286_10006608_pt1 | contig 11299 bp, 8 predicted proteins | sample YL17G10_0_MG_FD_205038 | JGI IMG/M metagenome (GOLD analysis project Ga0315286, IMG submission 205038) | Sediment microbial communities from Yellowstone Lake, YNP, Wyoming, USA - YL17G10_0 | ecosystem: Environmental > Aquatic > Freshwater > Lake > Sediment | place: USA: Wyoming | collected...
ATTGGGTTGCCTTTTCGCCGCTTCTTTTTTTGGGAACGCAAGACCCACGGCGCCTCCGTGGACCTTCTTTCGGGGGCTGTTTCAAGCTGCCGGGGGTGGGTCTTGGGAGATTCGCTCGAGGAGCTTGTCGAGAGATTCGCGGTCGGAGGGGGGGCGCGATTCCATCGCTTTCAAGAGCAGAGACGGGCAGAGAAGCAACGTCAGCGGGCTGGAATAGGATTGCTGGTCGGCAAGCCGTTTAAGCTGCTTAAGCTCGGCGGATTTCAGGGAGAGAGACTTGGCAAGCTCCTTCAGAAGGCGGCCGTGATGGTTGATGGGCTTGACGACCACCGAATGCTTGTGAAACTGCTGAAGGACGATCAGGAGAGTAACCAAAGCCACGACGCCGAGGAAAAAGGCCGTCAAATGCGAGAAACTGGGGGTCTGGGTCATGTTCTCTTGGGTGCTCTTGAAAACCTCCTCGAGCGTGACCTCGGCCAGAATCAGTGAGTCAAGGGGGAAATACATGGCGATTCTCCAGTGGGGGTTGGTCAGCCGGCGGCTTTCTTGGGAGGATTATCGACAATGTGCGCAACGCTGCGCAGCACGGCCAGCGCATAACGCCGGACGCGGGGCTGGGGGTCGGCTTTGGCGAGGTCGGCAACCTCCCGGATCAGTCGCCAGAAGCCGATCTGCCGGAGCGCCCAGAGAGCCGAGATCCGATGATCCGCACGCTCGTCCTGCAGCATGTTCGAGAGCTGACCGGAAGCCGTGACCACCTTCATCGAGTGAAGGGCCTTGATCGCGTTGGCACGCTCCCGGCTGTGTCGGGAATGGGCACGCTCGGAGAGCATCGGTACAAACTCCACCCGGTGCTGGGCTTCCAGAACCTCGATGGCATTGGCGCGGACACGCGGGTCGGCGTCGTTCAGGATGTTATCCAGGAGAATGTCCGAAGGCAGGGATTTGATCTCGGCAAGGAGCGCAACGGCCTTCGACCGCACCTTGGCGTCCGGATCCTGACAGAGCTGCAGGAGGTTGGGGACCAACTGCTCGCCGATGCCGAGATCCTGTGCGATCTGGATCGCTTTGATGCGGTCCTGGACGGGGCCGGAACGCAAGCGGCGTTGGAGACGCTGCAGGGCGTCGGGCAGAGCCTTGAACATCGCCAGGCCCATCGCTTTGCGAGCCGGTCTTTCGAGGCGGTCGAAACGCTCCCAAAAGTGGTCGAAACCGATCTGGCCGACGCATCGCGTGACCACCCGGCGAACCGAGTCCGGGCAGTGGATCATCAGTTGGATGAGGATCGTTTCGTAATCGGCGGGTTTCCGCCGGACGAACTCGCGGGCAGCCAGGCGAGCGAGACGCTCGTCAGGATCGGAAAGAAAAGACCGCAGCAAAGCCGTCGAGGCCGTGCGGGGCCGCTGCATGACGACGCGCAGCAGGCGAATACGCCCGGCCAGATAGTCCTTCAGGTGCAGCCGGACCTGCTCCAGCCGTTGGTCCTGGATGACGTCGTGCACACCCGAGGCGGCGATCCATTCGCACACCCGCGCGGCGTCGTGGTTGTCCCGGCGGGACAGATCTCTGTCCAGGTCGGCGGCCTCCCACCACAGCCCCCGGTTCACTTGGTGCATGCACAGCTGCAGCTGCGGATCTTTCAGCCAGTGGGTCTTGCGGAGGATGGCATCCAGCACCGGGGGTTCGGAGATGTGGGCGAAAACAACCCCGAAGTGGGTGCGCAGAGAGGCGTGGCTGGCGGCCAGGAGGAATGCCTCCACGTGTTCGGAGTCCGGGGTCTGCTGCAGCCGGCGGACCATCGCGGTCTGGCCTCCGTGCTTACTGGTGCGCAGGATGGCCAAAGTCTTGCTGCTCGGAGAATCGGCCAGCAGCAGGGCCGCACGCAGCAGGTCCGGGCCGTACTTGCCACGATGAACGTCCAGGGCGCGAGCCACCGCCTGTTCGATCTCCGGCCGTTCCTGCATGAGCTGCAGATAGACGGCCGCTCGGTCGGCGTCGCGAATAGGTTGAGCGGCCGTATTGGAGGAGGCCGGAAAGTCGGCGCGTTGCAGTCTCCGGGTTTCAGTGGCGACCCACCGGGCCAGAGCGACCATGGCTTCGCACGCGGCACGAGAGACCGCTTCCTCCGTCCCGTGCAGGCCTTCGGACAGGACGTACGTGAGCCTGCCCTGCCGGCCAAGCGCGATGAGCTTCATCGCGGTGGTGGCGACGGCGGGGTCGTACGATCGGCCACACTCGCGCAGGGCCGGGTGGAACAGCTTGATGTCCTGGAGCACGCTCAGTTGCAGAGGTTCGGGCAGCCCATCGAACTGCCCGACGACGCCCGCCAAGCCGCGGACCGTGCACCGACGGAGAAGCGTCGCCAACGCGAACGCTTGCTCGGATTCCTTGCCCAGGCGGAGCGCCTCGAGCAGAACCGCGTCGGCGGCCTCGTTCTGCGACTTCGAAAGGGCTTGAATCAGCTCGTCGAGCATCTATTGGGGGATTATCGGACGTTTTGGGCACTTGGCTTAAATCCGCTACGACTTCACGCCCAGACCCACAGGAACGAGCGGACCCAAACGATGAATTCGCGGCAGGCGACCGGGGGTTAGGGAATTGCCACGTAGCTGGCTGGGTCGTTCCATTTGGACTCTTCGAACTGCTTGGAAGTATCCACAGTCAGCCTGCCTTGATCGGTGGCGGTGATGGCGTAGCGAGGGAGCGATTGGCGGGCGGGGCCGCGAATTACGGCGCCGCTGAGGGCGAACGTGCTGCCGTGCTTGGGGCACGCAAGTTCCTTGGTGGTTGCCTTGCTGACCAGTTGGGCGGCGCGCTTGTGAGTGCAATAGGAAGTGGCGGCATAGAGGCGCCCTTCGCGGCGGATCATGAAGAAGCCGTGCGACTTGGCGAATTTGTCGAACACGCCGTCCTTGGCGAAGTCTTTGAGTGAGCCGACGGCGACCGGGCCCGCCTTTTCGGCGCCGAGCGCCAAGTCCGACCGACATAGAACGCATACGCACGCGGCGGCAGACGCCGTAATCACAAATTCGCGACGGCTTAGCTCACCCATATCATGAAGCTCCATTCAGGAAAAACGGCACGGGCCACATCGCGGGGCGGCAAGATCAGAATGATATGCTGGCGATCAGCCGAAATTGGAAATCGGGGGCATCTTTTTCCCCCGTGAGCTGGAACGTGGGGGTAAAGGTGACCCACCAGGACCAGTTGGTTCCTTTTATCTGCGAGCCTTGGTAGCTGATGACCGGACCGGCGTAGACGGTCGTGGTCTCGTACTTGGTCCAGTCCCTGAAGATGGATTCGACAATCACTTCAGCGCCGGAGCGCCACTGCGGGCTGAGGCTGTAGGCGACGCCGAAGGTATTGCCAAGGACGCCCTCAACCTCGGTGTCGCCACCGCCGAAGACATCTTCGAGTTCGGTTTCGAAGACAAGGTTGTAGGCGACGGTCCACTTGCCCCAGTCTTTGTGGAGGAGCAGTTTCTGTTCGAGTTCAAGATCGTGTTCGCCAATGTTGATCTCGCCATACAGGCCGACGCCAATGGCATCGGTAACGGGGTTGGAGAGCAGCCAGATTCCCTCGAGGCCCACGGAGTCGAAGCGGACCCCGCTGACTTCTTTGGAGTTCTCGTACGCCCAGTTGGGGACATACGCCGACAGTCGAAAGTTATCGGTCAGGCCGTACTCGATTTCCTCGCGGAATTCGATACGCGTGTAGCCGTGCTCGTCGGGTTTGTGGCCAAGATACGTGACCCATTGCTCGAACTCGATTTCGCCTTTGACCATGGGGTAGGTATCGTAGGTGAAGGTGAATGGGCGGTAGCCGGCAAACGCGGGGACACCGCATAGGGACAGGATGCCCAGAGCGAGCATGAGACGGCGGAACATCGGAACCTCCTCTTGCGTTATTAACAAACATTCGCGAGGTAAAATGTAGCCTCCATGAATATAGTATCAAAATGGTCCTCGTCAAGCGGCCGGAGGAATGGGTACCCGTTATGTGAGCCAATATACGCTTTGGCGGGTGACCGGGGCACGGAGAATCCGAAGCCCGCCGGGCGGGGCAACGCGGGCCGGAAATCCTGGCGGCGGGCGAAGAGCGTGGGCGACGGTGCGGCGTGCAGGCCAGGTGGGGCGACCATCGGGGGGATCCGCACCCGGACGACACGGTTGCAGGCTTTTGGGGGGCGGTTACAGGGTCTTCTGGAACGCGGCAATCTGCTGGTGCAGGCGATTCACGATCTCCGGGTATTTGGCGGCCACGTTTGTTTTCTCGGAAGCGTCTTCATCGAGGTTGAAGAGCAGGGGTTGGGCCTCGGTCGGTCGGGTGGCGGCTTTGGCGGGAAGAATGAGCTTCCAGCGGCCGCTGCGGTGGGCGCGCAGCGTTCTGTCGATGTAAAAGTAGAAGTTCTCGTCCGGGCGCGGGCCCCTGTTGAAAAAAATCGGCGTGATGTCGCGGCCGTCGATGCGGCGGTCACTGGGCGCGGAGCCGCCGGCGAGTCTTATGAACGTGGGGAAGAAGTCCACGGTGATGGCGGGGTGGTTGGTGACGCGGCCCGGGGCAATTCTGCCGGGCCAGCGGGCGATGGCGGGTTCGCGGATGCCGCCTTCGAACGGCGTGCCCTTGCCTTCGCGCAACGGACCGGCACTGCCCGCGTCCTTCTTCTTTTCCAGCCAAGGCCCGTTGTCGCTCGTGAAAATCACCAGCGTGTTTTCGTCCAGGTCGTACTTCTTGAGCGCGGCGAGAATTTGGCCCACCGACCAATCGATTTCCTCGATGACGTCGCCATACAGCCCGCCAGCCGATTTGCCTTTGAGCTTGTCGGAGACGGCCAACGGCACGTGGGGCATGTTGTGGGCCAAGTACAGAAAAAATGGCTTGTTTCTGTTCTGTTTGATGAAGTTCGTGGCTTCTTCGGTATAGCGAGTGGTCAGCGACGGTTGGTCCGCGGGTTCCTCGATCACCTCTTCGTTGCGCATCAGCGGCGTGGGTGTCATGTCATTCGAGTAGGGGATGCCGAAGTAGTAATCGAAGCCGTGGCGGGTCGGCAGATGCTCCGGACGGCAGCCGAGGTGCCACTTGCCGACGATGGCGGTCGAGTAGCCGAGCGGTTTGAGGGCTGAGGCAAGCGAGATTTCCGAGTCGGGAAAGCCCGCCGTGTCTTTCGGGAACAGGACGCGCGTCAGCCCCGAGCGGATCTGGTAACGGCCCGTCATCAGCCCAACGCGAGAAGGCGTGCACAGCGCGGCGCACGCGTAAAAGTTGGTAAATCTCAGGCCTTCCCCGGCCATCTTGTCCAGGTTGGCGGTCTTGATCTGCGTGTTGCCGTAGCAAGCAAGGTCGCCGTACCCCAGGTCGTCGCAGAAAATAATGATGAAGTTGGGCGGCCGAGCCGAGTCGCTTTCGCGCGATTTCTGGTGGAGGCACCCCGCGGCCGTGAACGCCAGGCCGGTGGAAAGAGTGGATTGAAGAAACGAGCGGCGAGTCTGCATGGTTGTCGGCATCATTGACCCCTGAAAAACTTGTCCACAAATCTACCCGAAGCTGCCCGATTGTAAAATGCGAGTTGCCTTATTCCTGCGAGATTGTGGTTTCTGAAGTAAGAAGATGGCGGGGCAAACCGGGGCGGGCGTGGTAACCTACCCGATGAACATGCTCCGGTTGATGCTCGCGACCAACGCGTGGCACACAATCGCAGGAGTAATACATGAGGCGCATCTCCAGTGCAATTGTGGTCATTGGGGTGATGGCGGCGGCGGCAGCGGCCCAGAATCCCCCGAGGTTTGAAATGGTGGCGGGGAGCAGCCAGACCGCCAACCTGCTGCAGATCCTGCGACAGGAAATCGAGCAGGGGAAGGCGGCCCAGGCGGCCAAACGCATGGAAGAGTTGCTGGAAAAACACGCCGATGAGCTGGCGGCAGACGATGAGGCCGGGGTCATTTCAGTGGCGGCAGGCGTTGATGCAATCCTCGCGGGCACGGCGAACGCCGTGACAACGGAATTCGCCGCGCTGGTTGATGCCGCTGCGAAAAAGGCGCTCCAGACCCTCCGGCAGGACCGCACCGCCGGCTCCCAGAACTATTACACGCTTGCGCGACGATATCCGCTCAGCGCGGCAGCGGGGCCGGCGTTTGCAGAGGCAGCGGATCGCGCAGCGATCAATGGCGATGCGGCGGCGGCGAGCTGTTTTTATGACTTGGCCAAACGCAGCGGCTGGACGCCGGACCCCGAGCACGCGGCAACCTGGGCCATTTGCCGAATGCTCATTGCCGACACCGGAACCGATCTGCCGGCGGAGGCCGGAAATCGCGGCGCCGAACTGGCGGTGAAGCTGGCCGGCTATCGCGGGCCGGCCATTTTCGATGCGACCTGGTATGCCAGGAGCGACGCCGTGGGGTTGGCCAGGTTCTTTCCCATCGCGTGTGATGGCGTGCTGTTTTTTGCCGGAGCCAGGCATGTCCTGGCGATCAGAGAGACCGGACAGGTCGTTTGGCGCTGGACGTCGGGGGATGCTTCGACGCGTGCGCCGGTGACCGATCGCGGCAGCGAGCGCGGACGCGGCCCCAACTATGCGCCTGCGGTGTTTGCTGGTGTGGCGGGGGCGCAGATCCTGGTGACGCGGCAGCAGAGGGGTGTGACCGCGGATTCTTGTCTGCGCGCGATTCGAGCCACCGACGGAAAGCTGTTGTGGACCACCGAAGCAAGCCGACAGTTCGATCGGCTGTCCTTCGCCGGGAATCCGGCCGTTGCCGGACGATATGTGTACGCGGCGGCGGTGGATTTCACCGACGACGCGAAACTCGTGCTGCTGGCGGTCGATCTCCTGGATGGGCGATTGGTTTTCAAGACGGTCCTGGGGAATATCCTCGATCTGAAGCGGTCTCGAGAGGAGCGGCTGGGAGGATGGGATGACTTCTGGGAGCAGACGGAGCCGGCCGTGGCTGGCGATGCGCTGTACCTGACGCCAAACGTGGGGGTGGCGTTTTGTGTCGGACGCTTTGATGGGAAGCTGAGGTGGGAGCGAATTTATGAGGCGAAGGACGGGGGAAAGGTTTGGCGAGGCAACGAGGCGCCGCTGCGGGTCGATATGCAGGCGCGGCTGGGGCGACCGGTGAATCCGAATGAGCTCTTACGCTGGCGCGGCACGCCCGTGCTGTGCGGAAATGTGCTTGTCATCGCGCCACAGGACACCCCAGGCGCGTGGGGATTGGCCGCCAACACCGGCCGGGTAATCTGGGCGTCCGCTACGCCGGCCGAGTGGTGCCTCGTGGGACGTAGCGACACGGCGGCGATTTTCGCGGGAACATCCGTCGCGGCCGTCGATGCCGCCACCGGAAAAGTCAAATGGCGCTACGAACCCATGGGCGGGGCGAAGATCAGCGGGCCGGTGGTCATAGTCGGCGGGGCGGTATCTGTGCCAACGACGGATCAGCGAGTCGTCGCACTGTCGGTCGAAACCGGGAAGGTGACAGTCGGGAAAGTAAAGCTGGCGGGCGTCAGACAGATTCTTGCGTCGCCGACAGCCAAACGCGCTTTGGAGGAGGCGGGAATCCAATAAAACCATGAACGATCAATCACATCTGCGATTCCTGATTCATCCTTCATCGCTCCCCATTCATCGCTTCCGCTCTCATTCTTCGAGCGTCAGATCCTTCAGGTAGTCCTCCATCTCTTTGCGCGCGCTATCAAGGTTCTTCTGCCCGGCCTTCTGTTGGTCGTACAGACCCTTGATCTGCTTATCCTGCTCGTCAAGCTCTTCGAGGAGCCGAGTTTGTTGGGCGGATCTGGCGGGAACGGCTTTGATGTTCTCGCGCAGACGATTCTCGTCCTGCGTAAGCTGATTGATCTGGTTGCGAAGCTGATCGATCTGCCGCTGGGCTTCGGTCATCGTTTGCTTCAGGGCCGCGGCTTTCGCCAGGGCATCGCGGACCTTCTTGGAAATCTCGCCGTTCTTGGCAAAGAAGTCCAGCGTCGACCAGTCGGCGGGTAAAATGGCAATGGACTCGCCTTGCACAATCTGCTCCTTGACCGTCAGGCTCGCGGACTTCTCGGCGGGGACGGGGACGCTGAAACGATACAGATTCTCTGTGGTTTCCACCGCCTTCTCAGGCTCAATGAGCTTCCAGCCCTGCCGGAACGGGTGCTCGACGATCAAAGTCTTGTTTTTCGTGTCCTTGTTCTCGGCAACGTATTCCTGGGTGAAAACGTGGCGCCGTTGGATGTTCAGCACGCCCTTAACAATCTTGCCGGATTCGATCACGCTGTCCTGCTTGTTCTTGCTGGCGTTGACCAGCATCTGCAGGTCGATGCCATAGCTGAGCAGACGCTGCTGGCCGGGCGGAACGTTGTCGATCCGGGCGTCGCCGGCATACGACGAGCCTTCAAGGACAGTCACAGGGCCTTGGAGCAGGTGCTTCGTCGTGGTGTTCTTGATGCGAGCGCCCGTCAGAGGATTCTTCGGAAGGACCGACTGGTTATAGATCGAGACCTTTTCGACTTCGATCGGGTCGGTGATGATCGGCAGCATGCTGGATCGCTGCCGCGGAAGTGAGACGTTCGCGACCGTGTATTGGAACAGCTCGCCGATCTTCGAAGCGGACGCGACCGACGCGACCGACGCGGTGATATTGATGTCCTTATCGAGCTCCTCAAGCATCTTCTCGCGGGTCGAGGCTGGGGCGGCTGGGGCGGCGACGGCGAGGCGCGCGCGGCCCGTGACGGCGCGGTTGTTGGGGGCGTCGGCGACCTTGACGCCGACGGCTTCTTCGCCGTCCCTCAACTCGACGCGGGCCGGTCTCTTGCCAGCCTCCATGCCGGCGTCATAGCTCTGCGGCTTGAGGCTGGCGAACAGCTCCGGGTAGACCACCGGGCGGGGGATGTACAGCGGCTGATACAGTTCCTGGATGAAGCTGATCGGACGCCCCGAAACCAGCGATAGCTGAACCTCGCTCCAGTCGTTGTCCGTCTGGTTTTCGACGATCGCCCACCCCTGCAACGCCGCTTGGTCCTGCGGCTTCACCGGCATCAGCAGCCGATAGCTCGTTTTCCAGACCGGCGTTTCGACCACGTACCCAATGCGCACCGCCCGATCGGCCTGCCCGAGAAACTTGATGGTCACAGGCTTCTTGTCCTGGTCGCGGGACTGGGCGATCGCCCACAACGCTTTGTTCAGCTCCTCCTGAAGCTGCGCGTCTTCCAGCTCAATCCGCGTCACCTCATCGAGCGCCATCGAGCGGATCCCGGCGTCCGTGAGCAGGTTGAGCTGCCAGATTTCGATCTGCCCCTTCTCAACAGCCTTCGGTTTCTTCTCCAGCCCCAGGATCGTGCCGCTGAGCTTGTCGGCGCCGACGCTGATGCGAACCTTGGCGCCCCGAAGCTGATTGAGCAGCTCAGCCAGCGGCGGATTGTTGCTCAGATCAACCTGGAAGCTCTTGAGCGTCTTCGAGAGCGGGTCCTGCGACGGGTACACCACCGAGGCCACCCGCCCCGACGTGTCCTGCAGCACCAGGCTCTTCAGAATGTCGTTGATCTGATGCGTCTTGAAACGCAATTCGGTCGTCGCGTCGCCGGTGACAGTGCCGATGTGCTCGAAATAACCCACGCCCGATGAGAACAGCACCACCACCTTCACCGGAACCTCCGTGGCCCCTTTGGCGTCGGGTTTGGGGGGAGCGGCCGGTTGGGCAAAACCGGTAGCTGAGACAAGAAGCGACAAAATGCCAATGCGAAACGCGTTTTTCATGGCGTGTCCTTTCCGGATAATAGGCTCATGGTAATGACGCCGGCGGTGCGAGGGAAGTTGCAGCGCTTTGCAAGTTGATCGAGTTGACATACCCTTTGTAAGTCATGAGCGATCTCTTATTAAAGCCCGTTGCCGGGCCCTTTGTGGCGGAATTCACGCCCCCAGGGTCCAAAAGCCTCACAAACCGCGCGCTGGTATTGGCGGCGTTGGCAGACGGGGATAGCGAGTTGAACAACTGCCTCTTTGCCGACGATACCCATGTGATGATCCAGAACCTCATGCGCCTCGGCTTTGACCTGCGCATCGATCGCGCCACCAACAACATCGCGGTGCGCGGCAGCGGCGGAAACGTGCCGGCTAACCAGGCCGAGCTGTTCTGCGGAAACTCCGGAACGACCATTCGCTTTCTGACGGCCATCTGCGCGCTTGGCCGCGGCCGGTACGTCCTCGATGGCATCCCGCGGATGCGCCAGCGCCCGATCGCACAGCTTGAGCAGCTCTTGAAAAACCTCGGAGTGCGCATCAACTACCTCATGAACCACGGGTTCCCGCCCGTCGAGGTCTTCGGCGATGCATTGCCGGGAGGCATTGCACAGTTCGGAAATGCGCAATCGTCGCAGTTTCTGTCCGCCGCTCTCATGGTTTGCCCCTATGCACGCAATGAGGTGAACATTGACCTGGTCGGCGAGCAGACCAGCTGGCCTTATGTGGCGATGACCATGCGGCTCATGGACCACTTTGGCGTCATGAGCGAAGTGCAATTGGACAACCTAACCGCCCAGCCGCGAATGATCACTGTGCCAAGGGCGAAATACGCGGGGGCGGCCTATGCCGTGGAGCCGGACGCGTCAAACGCGAGTTACTTTCTTGCGGCCGCCGCGATCCATAACCGGGCGAAGGTGACTGTTCATGGACTGGGAAAGCAAAGTCTGCAACCGGATGTCGGATTTGCCGATGTGCTGCACAACATGGGCGCGTCCCTCGTTCTCCAAACGAATTCTGTGACCGTGATGGGAACAGATCGCCTCCAGGCAATTGATGTCGATCTGCGAAACATGCCCGACGTGGCGCAGACGCTCGCGGTCGTTGCCATGTTCGCCGAAGGCACCACCACGATCCGCGGCCTCCACACGCTAAGGCACAAAGAGACAGATCGCATCGCGGCGCTGGCGACTGAGTTGAAAAAATTCGGGGCCGACGTGGATATCCAGACCGATGACCTCGTGATCACGCCGCCCCGGAAACTCACCGCGGCAGCGGTCGACACCTACGACGATCATCGCATGGCGATGAGCTTTGCTTTGGCGGGGACAAAAATCGCCGGCGTCACGATCCGGGATGCCCAGTGCGTCAATAAGACCTATCCGGCGTTCTTTCAGGATCTCACTAACGTCGTCACCAGTCACGCGAAGCAGGCGTAGCGCTGTACTACTCATCCTCAACATCGTGTTCTGATGACAACATGTTAGGCCGCTTTCTCCATCAATGGCTTGGCCGACGCGGCCTTGGCGACGCTCAGCAGAGTCACGACCTGTTGGCCCTTGCCCGTCAGCATCC
>Ga0315286_10006609_pt1 | contig 11296 bp, 7 predicted proteins | sample YL17G10_0_MG_FD_205038 | JGI IMG/M metagenome (GOLD analysis project Ga0315286, IMG submission 205038) | Sediment microbial communities from Yellowstone Lake, YNP, Wyoming, USA - YL17G10_0 | ecosystem: Environmental > Aquatic > Freshwater > Lake > Sediment | place: USA: Wyoming | collected...
CCCACCCCCCACACCGATAATGTCAAAATCGGTCTTTACCTGCACTGACGATCCATCCTTGAACTACCACGGCCCCCCGCGAAGATAGGATACAAGCCGCCCGCCAGACCGTCAACGCGAAACCCGTGCCAAGGCTCAGCTCCCGAAGAGCTTCTGGCGGAAGATGAAGAAGACCGCGCCGAGGATGCACAGGCCCGCCCAGAGATAGTCCAAGCGAATCCGCTCCTTCATGTACAGGACCGAGAACGGCACGAAGACGGCCAGCGTGATGACCTCCTGCAGGATCTTCAACTGGCCGACGTTGAGCGTCTGATGGCCGATCCGGTTGGCGGGGACCTGGATCATGTACTCGAAGAACGCGATGCCCCAGCTCACCAAGGCCGCGATGATCCACGGCTTGTGGGCGAGGTTCTTCAGATGCCCGTACCAGGCGAACGTCATGAAGATGTTGCTGCAGCACAAGAGAATCGCCGTCGTAAGAACTACCCGCATACCCTACCCTTCATTCCCACCACAATCAGTTCCGGCCCGTGGCCCGATATGCCCTTGCCGGTGGCAGCGGCAAGCACGGCTTGTTTATGGTGACGCCGTAAGTCGCGTGGCCCAGGCGGCTTTGTCCACGGCCGAGGGCTTCCAGGCATCGAGCTTGGCCAGCAATCCGTCGGGCGAATCGTCCACGAGCAGCAAGGTGCGATTGGCCGAGTCGATGAACTGCTCCTGTACGGCGTGGTCCACGAAGCGGATCAGGTCGTCGAAGTAGCCCTTCACGTTGAGCAGGCCGCAAGGCTTCGTGTGCAGACCGAGCTGGGCCCAGGTCAGGGCCTCGAAGAACTCCTCCGCCGTGCCGAACCCGCCCGGCATGGCGATGAAGGCGTCGGCCAATTCCGCCATGAGGGCCTTGCGGGCGTGCATCGTCTCGACGACCCGCATCGAGGTCGCGGTGGCCAGGCCGAGCCCTTTGTCCATGAGGTCTTTGGGGATGACGCCGATGGCTTCGCCGCCGCCCTGCAGGACCGTCCGGGCCAGGACGCCCATCATTCCAATCCGCCCGCCGCCGAAGACCAGCCCGATGCCTCGCTCGACGAGCGCCCGGCCCAGCCCCCGGGCCGCCTCCGCATACCCGTCGTGCCCCCCGACCCCGCTGCCGCAATAGACGCAAACACGCTTTGTCATTGATGGTTGATGAAGGATTATGGATTATTGTCGTGGCAAGCACGGCACACGCCGCGCATCTGCCCTTACCTACTGCTCGATAGGCGAAACGGGCAGTCTATGTTCGCCGGCCGCGCGTGTCAAAGTCAATCCGGCCGGCAAACACATGAGCCCGCCGGGTGATATGTCGGGTGGCACGCTCAAACCTTGTCCTGAGCGAAGTCGAATGGATCGCTTGGAGCGTGTCTTCAGGAGAGGGAGAACGTGCCGAGGCAGGCATGGTCAAAGGGCACCCGCACGCGAGAGGCCGCGTGTGGAGACCTGAGAAAGACTTGGTGGTGTTGCCGCGAGGTCCGGCGAATCCCGCCACACACGGCCTGCGGTCTGGCGCCGCCGCAGGCCGTGCGGGCGATGCCGGCTACTTGACGTAGAAGCGCATGCCGACGGCGATGCTGAAATTGAGCTCGACGTCCGGCGTCAGGTCCAGAATGGGCGCGATCTCCGCAAAGAGATCGAAGGGCTTGCCGTCGAACAGGTAGCTGATGCCCACCGGGACCCGGATCCCGAAGGTCGTATCGCCGTCGTCATCTCGTCTGCCGTTGTCATCCCTGAACTTGAGCCGAGCGCCGACGCCGAAGTAGACGGGCAGCTTGCCGTCCAGTCCGCCGGGCTCGTCGAGCAGGTCACAGTTGTGCCACAGGTAGTCGGCATGGAGCTGGAAGCCGTCTCCGTCCCAGAACGACCACGCGGCGGCGCCGTCGATCGCGTGCTCTTCGTCGAGCCAGTATTTCACGCTCAGACCGGTGGGCTCCCCGACGATCAGGCCGATGCCGAGCTTGTCCTGCGCGAGCGTGGACGCGGAAATCAGCCCGATCAATACCGCGATAATCATTTTGCACTTCATATGATTCTCCTTTCACTTATTCCTGTCGCACCCGTAAACCGCCTTACTCCTGCGGCCGGGTACGGCCGATACTCGGTGCTCTGACTTCCTCTCCTGGCCCCAAAGACTGCAAAGACGTTTGCCTTCCGTTATCGGCAAGATGGGGCAACCGCCACACATTTTGCGGCCCGAGGTGGAGCCGTGGGGCAACGTCCGAGAATAGTGGGCGGCGGCCGTCAGTACCGGGAAGGCCGCATGGCCGTTGTGCAGGAGTTCGGCGGTGGTTTTGGCCCCCGGATGCCGATGTTCGGCCGACGCGGCCCCGGCGCCGGCCCCCGAACGACCTTCGCCCTGCAGATCGGGGCGCACTCCTACCGCGTCTTCCAGTGCCAGTGAATCGCATTCAGAGAGGCGAAAGGGCCGGTGGCTTCGTTGGCCGCCGGCCCTGTGTGTCCGCCAAGTGGGCAATGCGTCCTACGGTTTTACGGCTTGGGTGTAGAGGCGCTGGGGATGTAGAAGAACCGCACCTCGCCCAGGCCGACTGACGGCGCGGTGCCCCAGCCTTTCTCAATTGTCAGCTTGGCGTACTTGGCCGAGACCCCGCCGAAGCTGACGGTGGTGTTGTGCTGATAGCTATCCTGGCCGGGCGCACGAGCAAACTCCGGCACATTGGCCAAGGCCGTCCAAGCCGTGCCATCGGTCGAGTATTCAATCTTGACCGTCTTGGCCCCGAAGCCCAGGATGGGCTCCACCGTCTGGTTCTGGTTCCACACCCACAGCTCGTGCAGAGCGTAGACCTTGTCAAACTCGAACTGAATCCAGTGCGGCGGCACAGCCGTACTGAGCCACATGTCCGACGCGTTCGTCGAATGCCCATCGTTCTTATCGAGCCCAGAGCCGTCGACGGTCTTTTCCGGCCCCTTGCCGGGCTGTGCGCTGGACGCCGTGGCGGTGACGTTCTTGATCGGATAGGCCGGTGTGACGTCCTCCGACGTCTTCGGATACAGGCGGATGTCGTCAATGTACAGCATGCCTTTGGCCCCGGCGCCTTCAATGCCAATCGTCAGCGAGCTCACCTTGTTCACACCTGTGAGCTTGGACAGGTCGATGTTCCATTCCGTCCAGGCGGGTTTGGCCAGGTTGCTCGCGGCGCCATCGTACGGCACCTTGGTGCTGTTGATCTTCACGTACAACTGGCCGGTATTGCCCGCCACGCCTTGGAACCACAGGGACAGAGTCTTGATGCCGCCGGCGGTCCAGTCTTGGGCATGGTCGAACGTCCGCACGGCCTCGGAAAGAGCTGCGTTGGAGTTGTCACAAGCCACGGGCAACGACTGCTTGCCGCCGTGGACAATGGTAGACTCGCAGAAGGTGCCGTTCACAGGAGCGGGAAGGCCGACGAGGGCGCCATTGGTCTTGAAGTTGACAAAGTAACCATCAACCCAGGTATTGAAGAGGTCCTTGCCACCAGAGGTCGCGTAGCTCTCGAAGTCATCCACCACATAGTCCGGATAGGCCACGGTCGTGAAGCTCCAGACTTCGCCCGGACGCATGACGGCGTTGACTTCATCGACCCGCCAGTAGTAGGTCGTGCTGAATTCCAGCGGCTGGGCGGGAGCATACGAGGTCGCGGGCTGTCCCTGGCTGACCAGCACGCCCTGGGGATTAGTCCGACTGGCCGTCTTGACCGCCTCCTGTGAGGTCCCCAAGTAGACATCATAGCCTATGGGGAAGGAGCGCGTGATCCAGGTTAGGACCACATCACAGGGAACATCCGAGGCCTTGGGACCTGGGGTCATCGAGTATTCCATGAAGACTTTCAGGTCCTTGTCGTCCACCACACCATCACCCCACGGGAAGGGACCGATATCGCACAACGTCGTGTTCTTCCCCAAGTTGACCTCAAGAAGAGCCATATCTTTGGCGTCGACCTTGCCGTCGCCGTTGAAGTCCACAATCGGGAGGATCGGTGCCTGCCAGAGGTCAGCCCCGCCAAGCCCATTGGGACGCTGGGGATAAACGACGAGGCCAAAATCGCACAAGTAGCACGACCGCCCGTCAGGGGAAGTAGCTGTGACCCACTCCGAATAGCTTGTATTGATCGATGGCCCCAGATTTCGCGCCGGGCCCCAAGGACTGCCTTTTGTCGCACGAGTTGTTACCCACGCGTCGACGGCGCCAAACCCTCCCGAGCGGTCAGAGAAGAAGAAAAGTGTCAGACCATCAGGTGATATCCATGTGGGCGCATCAATGGCAGGACAGTTGACTGCGGAGCCAAGGTTCACCGGTGTTCCCCACGGATCGGAGCTGGTTGTCCGCGCACTCATCCAGATGTCCGCATCGCCGTATCCACCGGGACGCCTAGATGAGAAGAAGAGCTCCAGGCCATCTGCCGAGACAACCGGTACAGTGTCCATATATGAAGTGTTAACAATCAGTCCCAGATTGACCCGTGGTCCCCACGGAGCGTCTCTGGTGGCTCGTGTGGTCGTGTAGAGATCCTGGTTGGACAACTCCATGTACAGGACCAATCCATCGGCCGACATACTCCCAGGTGCATCCCAACCTGAGGTGTTTATCTGTGGCCCCAGATTTGTGGGCGGGCCCCAAGGGTCCTCTATGCGAGTACGTTTGGTCACCCAGATATCGTACCCCCCATTTCCGCCGGGGCGATTGGAGCAGAAATACAATTCCAAACCATCAGGCGAGACGACGGCCCCGTAGTCGTGGTACGCACTGTTGACTGTGGGCCCCAAATTCGTCGGCGTGCCGAAGACGAAATCGGCATGCGCTGGCGGCGCATCAAGACTCGAGAGCAGACCCAATCCAAGAAATGACATGACGACCAGGGGAATCTCACACACTTTCATCTCACACCTACCTTTCTGCCCGAAGGCAATAGACAATACTGGCATGTTATTGACAGGTCTTTCTGCAGAAAAGACGAGCTCACAATTGAAGGGCAGGTCGAGGACACGGCGCAGGTCACGGGACGTGCCGAACCACAAACCCGACGGCGACCGGCCACTCACGACGGTGGACCAGCGTCGCATGTCGGCGTTGGCCTTTTCCCGTTCGTGCAGATAGTCGTAATACCGCGCCCGGTCGAGATAGGCGCAACCATCCTGCGGGTCCGTCTTGATCCGGCGGGTGCAAAGGGCCACCAACTCCCGGAGGTGCTGGTTCATCGTTCGGGCGGGGCCCATTGCTTCGAGGGTCGAAACATCAGAAGCGAGGTCCGCCGTCCAGATTTCGAAGAGTGGCGCACCCAGCTCAAACACGAGCTTCGTTCCATCCAGGGCCCAGGAGCCCACCGTGATCGGGCCACCCAGCGTCGTGGCAGGTTCACTGTGCCCCAGGCGATAGATCCACAATCCCGTTCTGTTCTCCAGACCGCCGCTGCCCCCCAAGCACAGTTCCTTGCTGGACGGAGACCAAGCCGAGGCGCCCCAACCGCCGGAGGGCACGGGAAGGGGCCACTGGGCAACCAAGCTTTGCGAAGCCAAGTCTATGACTTTCAGGGAAGTGCCCTGCATGTATGCCACGCAGCGATTGTCCGGCGACACCGACGGGGTAAACCCCGGACACGGCATGATTTGTTTCGGCTGGGCATCTTCAGCCAGGATGGAGATCGAGTACAGGGTGGCGGGCGCACCGGCGCGATAGTAGACACAGGTGGAGTCCTTGCCCCAGGAGGGCCAGACGCCGCCGGCCAGCCGGCGGGGCTTGCTCCCGTCGGATTTCATCAGCCAGACCTCTTGACCTGCCGGGGCAGGAGGCTGCTTCTCGGGGTCGGGGGCCACGAATTCCGGGACGCGCAGGAACTGGCGGTCCCGCACAAAAGCAATATATTGTCCGTCCGGCGACCACCGGGGGTACTTGCCCGGGACAATCAGCAAATCGGTCTCTTTGGTGGCGGGATCGTACAGCGCCACCCCGCTATTGCCCGTGACCCCCATGCTGAAGGCCAGCTTCTTGTCATCCGGCGACCATTCGGCGCTGAACCCATCCGTGGTCATCCGGTGGCCCTTGGCCGAGAGTTCGCGATAGGCTTCCTCCGCCTCTGTCAGCGGTAGGAAGGCTGCTCCGGTCGGCGCATCGGCGAGAGGATGCCAAGATCGGCCGGCCGCCAAGGTGTCAAAAACATACTTCGCGGCCCAGGACCATAGCGCGTTCCGTGCGGCGGGCGAGGTCTGGACCATCTCCTGGAATACCGCCGCTGCTTGGTTGTATTCACCCAAAGCCGTGAGGGCGCAGAAGCGGTGGTAGCGGAAAACGGGTTTGTCCGGCCAGCGATTCAAATGGGCTTCGGCATCTGCGATGACTCGCTCGTAGTCGCCCTTCCGCAAAAGAGTCTCGCCGCGTTGGGCGGCCAGATCGAGGCACTGCGGGTCGTTCTGCGCCAGGCGGGCCAGCGCCTGGTCATACTCCGCCACGGCTTCGGCATACTTGCCCAACTCCCGCAGGGCCATCGCCCGCAGGGAGTGGCCGAGCGGATCGCGTCGGCGGAGATACGTCATGCCCAAGGCATCATCCCTCATGCTCTCGTATTTCCGGGAGGCATAGTAGGTCAAAGCGCGCAGACGGAGAGACTCGTAATGGTCTGGCCCCAACTGCAAGGCCTTGTGGAGTGCCGCAAGCTGTTCTTTGACGGTGGGGGCGGTCATGGCGCGCAGGAAATAGGCTTCGGCCGTCTCCGGCAGCAACTCCTCGGCTTTCTGGCGGTGCTCCTCGATCTGCTGGAGCTTCTCGGCATCCAGCCCTTCGCTCTCCCAGAGGACGCGAGCCAAGAGGAAATGGGCCGCGCCGGCGACCTCCGCACGGTGGTTCAGTAGATGATTCAGGATCGTCCCCGCCTCTTGGAACCGACGGTTGTCCACCAGAATGGTAGCCTGAAGAAGCTGGGCCTCTGGCCCAACGTACTGACTGTCGAGGATGGGCCTGATCGTTTCCAGAGCGGCCTCTCGTTCGGTCTTGGCATATTGCTCGCGGGCTTGGGACAGAATGTCTTTGTCTTGCAGGCCTTGGGCCTCCAGGAGCCGGAGGCGGTCCTGGTTCCAGAGGGACACGACCACCCCTGCCGCCACCGCGACGAGCGCCAGCGCCAAAGCGACAAAGACCTGCACGCGGTGGCGGCGGAGGAACTTGCGCAGGCGGTAGGTTGTGCTGGGGCCGCGGGCGAGAACCGGCTCGGATTCCAGATGCCGCCGGATATCCTCGGCCAGGCTGCTGGCGGTCTCGTACCGCCGGGCACGGTCCTTCTCCAGGGATTTCATCACAATCCAGTCCAGGTCGCCCCGAACGGCCTTCCGGAGCACGTCTGGTGTGGCGTTGCGGTGTTTTGCGACCTCAATCAGAATCTCGCCCAGCGTAGTGAGTTTGGTGGACGGCTTGGCGGGTTCTTGTTCCCGGATGACCCGCTGCATCTCGATATAACCCGCCTTGCGAAGCTCCTCTTCGCTGAAGGGCGTGGTCCCAGTGAGCAGTTCATAGAGCAGGACGCCCAGCGAGTAGATGTCCGAGCGGGTGTCGATATCCAAGTCGCTTAGTTCCGCCTGTTCCGGACTCATGTAGGCGGGCGTGCCGATGATGTGTGCATAGCGGGTAAAGAGCGTCTTTTCGGTCAGCTTCTGGTTGGTCGCCTTGGCAATGCCGAAGTCGATTACCTTGGGAACGGGCCTGCCGTCCTGGTGCGTCACCATGACATTAGAGGGCTTGATATCCCGGTGGATGATGCCCTTCTGGTGGGCATGCTGCACGGCGTGGCAGACCTGGAGGAACAAGGCCAGCCGGTCCTTGGTGCTCAGATTGCTCTTGTCGCAGTATTCGGTGATGGAAACGCCGGTCACCAGCTCCATGACGAAGTAAGGCCGGCCGGTCTCCGTGGCCCCGGCGTCAAGAACCTTGGCAATACTGGGATGATCCATCAGGGCCAGGGCCTGCCGCTCGGCCTCAAACCGGGCAATGACTTGGCGGGTATCCATGCCCAGCTTGATGATCTTGAGGGCCACCTTGCGGCGGATGGGCTCGGTCTGCTCGGCCATGTAGACCACAGCCATCCCGCCCTCGCCGATCTTCTCCAAGAGCTTATACCGCCCGATGACGGCGCCGGGGCCTTCCGTCAAAGGGGATGACTCCAATGTCATGCCGGGATTCAGTGGAGGAGACTCCAGGAAAGCCCCTGCACCATCGTGGAGCCTGAGCAACTCCTCGACCTGCGAAAGGATGTCGGACCTGCCTCCACAGACTTCCTCCAGGTAGGTGGCACGTTCCTCGCGCGTCGCCTTGTCCAGGGCGTCGCAGAAGATCGCCTTCACGTTCAGATGGTCTGCCGTCACAACCGGGCTCCTTCGTATCTGGTGCTCTATTGTGCAATGCGAAATCCGGGAACGGAGCATGACAGGAAAAATCCGTCCCAACGCAAAATTCTCGGAGAGGGGCGATCCGCCTACTGCGGGGGCAGGTCGCCGGATCGAGTGATGGCTCGGAGCAGCCAGGCACGGCCATAGGCCCAGAAACGGGCGGCTGTACGTTCGGAAACACCTGCGATTTTCGCCACCTGAGCGAGACTAAGGCCCGCGAAGTACCGCAGCTTGACTACCTCCGCCGTGGCAGGGTCTTCCCGGGCCAAGGCCGCCAGCGCCTCATCCAGGGCCAGCAGGTCATCGGGCGAGTTCTCCGCGGCAATCTCCTGGTCGTCGAGCTCGACTCTCCGAAGATGCCCCCCGCCTTTCGTGCTCCGTTTCCGCCGGGCGTTTTCCACCAGAATCCTTCGCATGGCTTCCGCCGCGGCCGCAAAGAAATGGCCGCGGTTCTCCCAGTTTTGAGGCTCGTCTCCCACCAACCGGAGATAAGCCTCGTGAACCAGGGCCGTCGCCTGGAGGGTTTGGCCCGGAGACTCATGGGAGAGCTTCTGCGCGGCGAGAAGCCGCAGTTCCTCGTACACGAGGGGCAGAAGTCCGTCCGTAGCCTTGGCGTCCCCCCGTTCGATCGCGTTCAAGATACGTGTGACGTCACTCATGCCAACTCCCCACCTTCTTGAGCTTCCGACAAGTGTATTCTCTCGGAAACGTGGAGAGGTTTCAAGTCCCTGGCTCCAGGAACACTGCGGCAGAGGAAGACGCGATGAAGTCGGAGTCCACAATAAACAGAAAGGGCCGGCAGCTTCGTTGGCTGCCGGCCCTGTGCATCCGCCAAGTGGGAGTGTGTGCTATGGTTTCACGAGACGGTTGTAGGTCCGCACATCGTCGATCAGGCCGGACTGCCGCACTTCTCTGCCAGCCCCCGGGGGAATCAACGGTGCTGCCACATCACGGTTCATAGCCAAGTCTGCCCCAGGTGGCTCGCTGCATCCGCCACAAGTCCTGGCAGCCGTCCTCGGTGTCGGGGATGAAGTTGTGCCGGACGTTGGCTCTCTTGATATCCCGCGCCTGCCGCCCGATCTTGATCGTGTCGATGCCCCTCCACTTCCAGTACTCGGCGTGGCCATCCGCAAACGTCAGCGTCGCCCCATCACCGTGGTGAACCGGCGGCCCGTCCCACCAACTCCTGTACCAATAGTGGACCGCATAAGGCCCGATGGTGATCCAGCCCTCATCGATGAACACCATCCGCTCACCCGGCCGGCCGATCTGGTCGAGGCGCTTGAGCCAGAGCCACACCCCATCCTCTTGCTTGGGCACCGACCGGCCATCCACGACATTGCACGTCCCTTCTTCCGGCCCGCCATTCATTCCGATGCTGATGGCATAGTTGAGCAACTCTTCGCGGAGGCCCGCAGGGCAGCGATAGGTTTTCAGCTCCTTGATATACGCCCACAGGGCACCGCCCTTGATCTCGGCCTCCTGCGTCGCCTTGGGTAGATGCGTCGCCTGATACACGCTCCCTGTCCGGTTGGTACATCGGCCGACCCACGCCGGCTCATTCTCATTGGGCAATGGCCCCCAGAACTTGACATCGCCCGCGTCGCCGTTGACGATCTTGCCCTCGTTGTCGTCGGCATACATGGTCCACGCGAGCTGGAGTTGCTTGAGATTGCCGAAGCAGACCGCCCGCTTGCCGTACTCCCGGACCCGATGCAGGGCCGGCAGCAGTACCGCCATCAGGATAGCAATGATGGCTACCACCACCAGCAGCTCAATCAATGTGAACCCTTTCGGTTTTCCCATGGCACGCTCTACGGACCTACAGAGCCGCTCTTGCGGACCGTGTGTGCAACAAGAAGGCGGTTTCAGTATCGCCGTCACGCCCAAGCGTCATCTATTGCTTTACAACCCGATTGTAGATGCGGACGTCGTCGATCAGGCCGGACCAGAAACTGCCCGGCGTGAGATCCCTGGCGCCCCCAATGTACAAGCCGTTCGTCGAGCCCGCCAGATTGGCTACCAGATCTCTGGCAGCTTCGACACCGTCAACGTAGAGAATCCGGTTTGATCCATCCCAGACGAATCCGATCCGGTGCCATGCGCCATCCGTGATGAGGGCCGAGGATGTCAGCCCTTGCCCCGCCAAGGCTCCCTTGGGAGTAGATGCCATTAGCCAGTTGGCCCCGCTCCCCTGGGACAAGATCACTTGTCCCGGCGCACCTCCTTTAACCCATGCGAACGCGCTGAACGGCCCGGTGGACGGATCACAAACGAACTTCGTCATGACGAAACGCGGACCGCCGTCGAACTTCAACGCACCACCGACCCTGCCACCGGCCGGCTGCCAGGCCGGATTGCCGATCACCGTGCCGTTGTTCGTTCCGGCGCTGTCGCGGGCAGTCGCGCCCTCTGCCTCGTCCAATGCCCAGTGCGCGATCAGGGTCGGATCGACAACCTCTTTTCCTATGTACTCCGCAAGGACGGTCAGGTCCTGGACATCCACGACACCGTCGCCCCAGGCAAACGGGCCGATGTCGCACAACGGCTCCGTCTCGCCCCAGCACTTTGCCATGACCAGAACATCTTTCCCATCGACCTGACCATCGCCGTTGAAGTCACAGATCGGGACGATTGGAGCCTGCAACACACCGCCGCTGCCGACGGACCAGAAATACAGGGTGCAACCATCCGGGGAGATTCGTGGGTAGGCATCATGTGATGGACTGTTGATCTTAGGCCCAAGATTCACCGGCGCTTGCCAAGGAGCAGAGAGGCTCGCACGCCTTGCCATCCACATGTCAGTACCTCCGTATCCGCCGGGCCGCTGATACCCATCGGTAAAACTGTCATTGAAGAGCAGCAATAGACCGTCTGGTGAGAGGGAGAGATACCCCTC
>Ga0315286_10006610_pt1 | contig 11295 bp, 12 predicted proteins | sample YL17G10_0_MG_FD_205038 | JGI IMG/M metagenome (GOLD analysis project Ga0315286, IMG submission 205038) | Sediment microbial communities from Yellowstone Lake, YNP, Wyoming, USA - YL17G10_0 | ecosystem: Environmental > Aquatic > Freshwater > Lake > Sediment | place: USA: Wyoming | collected...
AGGTAAACTTATAGCAAGCTACATGGAATTATCAATTTAAAACTCTAAAACATTTCGCCTTCGGCGAACCTGTTTTCATCCGCCCAGCAGAGCTGGGCGGTATTCAACAGATATTTTTATAAATCAATTTTCATGGTTGTTGGCGACCCGTTAGGGTCATGAATGTTTTCTATGAAATATCTCTTGATCATCTTTCCAACCTGAAGACAGATAGGGTCATGGAAAAATTGTAATCCTGGCCACTTTTGGTGATTTCCATTGACCTGACGCTCAGCGCCTTTTCACCCTTCTCTATGGTCTCGAGGGTTTCTATAAATGGACCTGGCTGTCCTTTCAATCTGATCAGGATGGTGAGTTCGCTTACACCTTTTCCGACTCCAGGTTCCAACATCTCGAAGTTGAGTACAGTCAAGCCCTTTTTCCCAGCAATGTTTATGATCTGCTCAATGATTTCAGACTGTATATTTGAATAGAGGATTCCCTTATCGTAAAGGTAAGGAAGAAGAGCGTCCTTACCGAGAAGGGTCTTCTCCCCCTGATCCCTTTTCTGTCTTTCCTGGACTTGAGACTTGAGCCGGTGACTTTCATACCATTCGCCAAGGAGAACCCTCTTTTTCTGAAGAGAAGCATGAAGAGGATATATCAAAAATCTGATAAGGGCAAGGATGATAATGAGATAGATCCCAATCTTCTTTATATCTATATTTTTTTGTTTAAAATTATCTGCCAAGCGAATTACCTCGAAAATAACTATCAAATCCCCCCCCTTTACCCTCCGGGCCAGAGGCCCTCTTGGGCCGGCGGCTAAAGGGGGGGATGGGGGATTACCTCGAAAGCTCTACGGTAACATTAAAGTTATACGAACCGGTAGCGGCGTCCTTTCCGGGCGCTCCCTTTAGTCGGACTGTCTTTATCCCTTCAGCGCCTCCAAGCGCCTTGACCACTGAAAGAGGGTCCTTTGAGGATACGGAAACCTCCAGGTTGTTCTCATTCAATACCACTCTGGTGATAAAAGTCCCAACAGGAAGGCTCTTGGCGAGTGTATCCATCACCTTAAGGGGTGAGCGCTTTGTGGAAAGCTTGTTGTTTACTTCTTTTATAATATCTGAATAATCCTCGATTCTCTGTCCGATTTCCCTATGGGAAATCTTTGCGTCTGTTGCATCTATCTTCTGCCTTATCTCACCTGCGGCGTGGTCATAATTTCTTACGGTAAGGTAGAGCATGAGTCCATAACCCAGGATAAGATAGATTGAGATCCTACAGATTAAGTCTATCCTTGACGAAAGACGAGCATCTCCCTTAACTTTAAACTCCTTCATGTGGAGAGCAGCCAGACCATCCATACACGGGGGATAGTCCCCGGCCGCCACCCTCAATATCTTTGACTCCCCAACATCCTTAAATCGAAATGGCACTGATCCATATACCTTTATCTGCTTGATATCTGATCTCCATCGGCCAAGTCCGGAGAGAAACCTCTCCACATCCTTTTCATCAATCCCAGCATCCGGATATGAGGCGCCACCCAGGAATCTGTCTCCAGAGTGGGCGAGGATATTGGTCATACCCTTGTATTGAAAAACCTTTACCTCAGGAACCTCAGAGGAATAGGCGAGATCCTCTGGCACGATGTAGTTGAAAGGAAAGATTTTTTTAACTTGGGCATACTGTTCGCTCTCCCATGCCCATATATCGAGCGTAGTATATGTGTTGGAAGACTCATAAACTCTGCAATGAAAGGCCGGTTTCAAGATTGGAAAGATATCCCCTATCTCTAAACCAACAGCCTTTGTCAGCTTTTCTTTTGGAGCTGGAGGATACCTCTTTCTTGTATGAAGAAGGAGCTCTCTGCCAACGATCAATACCTTCTTGCCAAGAATCCCCTTGACCGGTTTGAGTTTATCAAGGCTGCCCGAAGCGTATTTTACTGGCTTCTCATCCACATATCGATAAATCTCAAGACCGTCCTTGTGCCAGTAAGCTACCAACATTTAAGTAATCCCTCGTGACGGAGTCGTCGCCCCTGCCTGGCGCAGGCAGGTACGAACGACGAAAATGGTCTTTAGGTCATGGGCAAGAAACCCGTTTGGTTTAGGGTTATGGGGGTAAGGCTAAAGATTTAAGACCAATGACATAACCCAACAACAAAACCGGCCTCTTTACCCTAACCCTTGAACTAAAGACTTTTATTTTCTAACCGAGTACCCTATTCCTCCCTCCAGTATAAAACGCCATATGGGGAGTTCATGTTCTGTCGCGTATCCAGACCGGCCCTGATCGTATAGATGGTCCTTGGCCTGCCGACGCTAACGGTGATTTCAATGAAGGGGGATGGAAAGAAGTAGATTCCCTCTTCCTTACTGGCTATCCTCCGTCCGGTTAAGGCAAACAGCTCCATATCTGATGTAACGGGCATTTTTGATATATATTCCTTCAGCACCTTTAGAGAATCTTCGTTGATATCGAGGTAGGCCATTAAGACCTCGTCACTTGCCGTGTTTGGATTAAAGGCAGTAGAAGGGAGCATGGTCAAATAGGGTTCTATTTTACTGTATAGCTCCTTTCCCACTCCTTTAATCAATCCGAACTCGTCTTTGTATTGGATAGGGTAATTTCTTGGGATATAAGGTAGCCCTTCACCTTTATAATAAAACTCCTCTGCCCCATTTACCCTGGAAAAATTGTCTTCATCTATCCAGTCCAAAAAACTATCTATTATACCCGAGGCATTATCCAATCCCCCTACTTTCCTAATCAATCTATCCATTGCAAATGTATTCATGGTGACGAGGGATAGCACTCCGTTGCTGTCCTGAGCCTGAGCATAAAGGTCTTCTGATAAGGGAACCTTCTGCCCGTCCAGAGGAAGAGCCTTTAGTTCAGAAATTTCATTTCCGATAGCCGATACGATCTCTCTCTGTAACACCCGGCCATTTATAATAAAGTAGATGAGGGTATCATATGCCGACCTGGCCTTTAATATTGCCTCTGCCTTATTCCTTAAGCCTTCAGAGGCCTTCATATGTTCCTTGACCAGCCAGTTGAATCCTACGCCCACAGTGACAATCACTGCGGCCATCAACATCGTCAGCATGGTTGCTGAGCCATTATCGCGTGAGATACATCTCATTGTAATTCATCTTTAACAAGGAGTTTACATTTATACCAAAGACAAGCTTATCCTTTTTACCGTTATGATTATAGGAAATAATGATTGATGATGGAAGGAGCTTCATCCTGTTGCCATCAAAATTGTTGTACCATCCATATTTTCTATCTCGGATATCATAACCATAAAAACTGAATTCTATGCTCTCCACCCCCTCCAATAGCTTTACCGATCTGCCTTTCTTATAATCGGCGAAAATATAATCCCTTTCTATATCCTCATAGGATTTTGTGTAGACTGGAAGCTCATAATATACCAGAGACTGCATTCCTTCGGCTCCAGCTTCGTTCCTAATCCAAGCCACCACAGGAAGCTCACCCGCAAAAGGCGCAAGGGATATGTAGGAAACGCCTTCCTGACTACCCTTGAAGTAAGGAAACCACCCTTCGCTCCTCGTATGAACATAGTAATCGGTTATGGAGTTGAAGCTTTTATCTATCCAGATCTTCTTTGCATCATCCCAGAAGCCTAATCCCTTCTCAGCCAGGCCATGATACTGCTTGAGACTTTGATTCAGCGCCATCCCACCAAGTATCATCATGGAGCTGAAGATGGCCATGGCGACGAGCACTTCGATGAGGGTATAGCCTTCAGGGCAGCATCTCTTCCGGTGATTATAATGGTTTGTACCTGAAAACATTTACCTGATATTCCCTGACTATCTCTTTATAATTGAGTCTGAAATTCACCCGGTAGAGGAAAAGCTCATGGATGGGTGGTATGGAAAATTCCCCCCACCCTTTGACCGGCCTGGAGGCGCCCAATAATCGTGCCTCCCACTTCAGAGTGACGCCTTCTCCGATATCCTCTTCCCCGGAGCTCTTTTGCATATCTAAGGTTCTTATAAGGCCGGTTGCCTGCGTGAGTTTCGATGAGAGTACATTGGATTGATTTGCCCTCTCCAAATAGTCAAAACCCATTCTGAAGAGATACATGGTGGCTGCGATACTTGATGTCAGGATCAACGCAGCTATCAGAACATCGAGAACGATGAATCCTTGTTGGCGATTTTTCATACGCATCGATTTTTTATTGCTACATTGTCCCTTATTAAAGATCTCACCCCCACCCTAACCCTCCCCCTTGAGGGGGAGGGGTGGGAGGGGAGTATCAAGTCTTCATTTGGAATTTGGATTTAGACATTTGGAATTTTATTATCTATGTGCCTTTTCTCTCTAAAATAATGCCTCCTAAAGGGGTCTGCACATTTAAGGTATAGGCCTGATCTCCAACATATATCTTCAGGGTGCCGCCAGAGGTCGTCCCATTTCTATAGAATTCGATGGGTTGATCGATTTGTATAGAAGTATCATCAAAAGTTTTTTCTTTACCGTTGACTATCATCACGCCATCCTTCGAAGATAACACCTTTGCTTCGCTGTAGAGGAACGATTCCCTTTTGAGACTGGAAATGAAGACCATCACCTCCTCGGCCTTTAAGGAAGCTTTATAACTTCCGTACATGCTGTATGAGATCGGCAGGGCTACGGAGAACATGAGGCCTATGATCGATAACACGATGAGGATCTCTATGAGTGTAAAACCTTTTTTGTTCTTCATTATCATGAAGAATCCTACAATTTAAAGATTAAATGTAGAATGGCAAAGTTCAATTTTTAGTAACACTTTAGCGCTTTGAAAATCCCTCCCTGCCTCCCTTTTCCAAAGCCTGCCTGCGCGAAGCGCTCCGGCGAAGGCAGGGGAGGAGATGTTAGCTTCCCCCTTTGGAAAAGCCTGCCTGCCGGTAGGCAGGGGGGATAGAGGGGGATTTTATGGTGATTCTTTTAATTTCTTTGGCTTTTGAAATTCATTTTTCAAAAGGCTAAAGATGATGAACTCGTAAAAAGTAAATTTTCCCCTCCCCAGGCGGGAGGGGACTAAGGGGAGGGGGAAATAACATACAGAAATACGGCAACTTATCACCCCCACCCTCCCCCGTCAAGGGGGAGGAGATTTTCGACTTTTTACGAGACCATCAAAGATGATGAACTCGTAAAAAGTCATATTCCGTATGTCGTTCATGCTTCGACAAAGCCTGTGCTGAGCGAACCGTCTACCCTTCGACCGTTCGACAGGCTCACGGCTCAGGGCGAACGGTTTTTCCGAATGTCCTGAGCGAAGTCGAAGGAAGCGCTCATGCTTCGGCGAGCTCAGCACGAACGGAATATCAATAGGTTACACCGTTCACCCTGAGTCTGTCGAAGGGTGATGCTGACTTTTTACGAGACCATCAAAGATACAATTATTAAATAAATTGTTCTTCGTAGGGCAGGCCTTTAGGCCTGCTCATTGCAAGGCTGAAGCCTTGCCCTACAAAATGCAATCAATTTTATGCTCGCGGTAATAATTTGGCATTCATTTGACATTGGAATTATGGCATTTAAATTTGAGAATCTCATAATTTTATTCTTCCCACACTCATTACGGTAAGCATCAATGAGATGACGATGAATCCTACGATAAGCCCCATGATGACGATGATGGTAGGCTCAATCAAGATAAGCGCCCTCTTTGTGCTGTTCTTAAACCTCTCGTCAAATACCTGATAGAGCTCAAAGAATATCTCTTTAAGATTCCCGCCTCCTTCGCCCACTCTCAGCATATTGGGGACAATTTCCGGCAAAAAGTGTACCTGTGAAAAGACATCAGCGATCTTCTTGCCGCCTTTTATCTGTTCAACAAGAGACTCTATGGGACTTCTAATGCGAAGGTTCTGGATGAGAGCGGCAGAGAGCTTCAGTGCCTTGATAAACTCAATCCCACTCTGAAGCATGGAATACATGGAGTAGGAAAACCTCGAGAGCTCCAGATTCAATATGAGCCTGCCGATCAGAGGGAAGTTTAAAAGGTAGGGATAAAGGTTAGGAAGTCTCACCTTTGAAGGATAAAACTTTTTCAAAATGACAACTACTATAATAAGGCCGATCAAAATGCAGAGATTAGTAAAGCTCAATAATCCACTCACGGTATAAAGGACTTTGGCCGGCAGGGGGAGGGCATGAGTATCGGTACCAAAGATACCGAAAAATCTTGGGACGATAAAACTGAATATGAAAACAAGGGTCATGAGGCTTGCAAAGATGAGGAACACAGGATAGGTCAGGGCATTCCTTATCTCTCCTTTATACTGTATTTGGAACTTGTAGTACTGGGCGATGTTTTCGAAGGCCGATTGAAGGTTTCCCACTGCTTCACCGACACGTATCATTGTGACAAAAAGATGGGAGAAGCGACCTGTGTTACCAAATGCCTGGGCCACCTCCTTTCCAGCCTTGATATCTGTCAGCACAAGAGAGAGTATATCCTTAAATTCCTGTTTCATGGAAGGATTCATTAGAAGTTCAAAGGCCTTATCTATGCGTATACCTGACCTGAGGAGGATGCTCAGTTCCCTGGAGATGTTATACAAATCCTGATCACCAAACCCCTTTCTCAAGGAAAAGGTCTTCCTCTCTTTGGTTTTCTTTTCCACGAGCTCTATGACTGTAAGCCCTCGTTCCTTCAGCTTAGAGATAGCGTCCAGTCTGTCAGATGCAGAGATGACGCCCCTGATCTCCTGCCCGGAGGAATCGATACAACTGTATTGAAGCTCGCTCAGCATACCCTCAGGACCTCTTCCAAAGTGGTTAATCCCTTTGCAACCTTGAGCATTCCGTCTTCTCTGAGTGTTCGAAAATCTTTGTTATCCCGTAAGGCTGCCTTCAACGATTCCAGAGATCGCTTCCTAAGAAATACTTCCTTAAGCTCATCCCTATACTCGAACAGCTCGAAGATGGCAATCCTTCCCCTGTAGCCTGTTCCAACACACTTGGGGCATCCATCTCCTCTCATAAAGTTTGGGCCTCCTTCGAGCAAACGACTAAACCTCTCACCTATCTCATCGATTTGATATTCTTTTAAAACATCCTCCGATAGTCTATCATGATGACTACAGAAGGTGCAGTTTCTTCTAATAATGCGCTGAGCAACCAGGCCTATGATTGCGGCGTTAATGAGGTAATCCTCCATCCCCATATCGACAAGTCTGAAGAGACTGCTTGAAGCATCATTGGTATGGAGAGTGGAAAGGACGAGATGACCTGTTAGCGCAGACTGGATGGATATCTCAGCAGTCTCTCTATCCCTTATCTCGCCCACCATGATCACATCCGGATCATGCCTCAGAATAGACCGAAGGGCATTTGCGAAGGTCAATCCAATCTCACTTTTTACCTGAATCTGATTGATTCCATCGAGTTGATACTCTACGGGGTCTTCTATTGTAATAATCTTCCTCTCATGACTGTTCAGACGTGTGAGCACAGAATAAAGGGTAGTGGTCTTCCCCGAGCCCGTAGGGCCTGTCACCAGGAGTATTCCATTAGGGTTGGAAATAAGTTTTACAACCATCTCCTCATAGTCGCTCTCGATCCCGAGGGTTTTGATATCAAAAGTGAGCCTCTCCCGATACAGGAGCCTCATCACCACTCCCTCCCCTCTTACCGTGGGGATGGTGGAAACTCGTATATCGAGAAAGACAGAGGCAATCTTTGTGCTGAACTTTCCGTCCTGTGGAAGCCTCTTTTCGGCTATGTCGAGTCCTGAAAGAAGTTTGACCCTCGATACGGTAGCCAGATAAAATGTCTCTTCAAGCACATCCATATCATGAAGGATCCCATCGACCCTGAACCTTACTCTGTATCTTTTTTCTGAAGACTCTATATGAATATCTGAGGCCCTCAATTCTACGGCTTTGCTCAAAAGACCATTCAGGTATTTGATCACCGGCGCTTCAAAGGCCATCTCCTTCAGTTTTTCAGTATCCTCTTCAACGGAGAGGGAAACGAAGTCTTTCCCCTGCTCGTATGAGTAATTCCTCGACAGTTCCTTAATCGTTTGCTCTGGGGCAAGGGATAAATGGATGTTATATCTCAGGGCTTTTATCACATAGTCAAACACGGAGTAGTTTAAGGGGTCGTTTGTGACGGCATATAATATTTTATTGTCGTGATCTATTTTTAAGGGAAGGAAATTATTTTTGATAACGAAGTCGTAATTGAGCTTATCGCTTAGGTGGGCGATTAACCCTTCATCCTCCACCCGCTCACCGTTAAAGAGAGGGATATCGAACTGCTTGGATAATGCTTCAATGAGCTGGCTTTCTGTTATGGACCCAATCTGGATAAGGATCTGGCCGATATTTCCGCCGAGTTCCTTCTGTAGCTCATGGGCCTTATTGAGCTCCTCCTCTTTGACAGCAAATAGATCTTTTAGAATCTGTTCTAAAGACATGGTTACCAATTCGTGATCGTTTTTTCACCGAGTTTCCCATCAGGCCCGAGAGAGTAAAGGTCAAATGGCCCGTGATCACCAGGGCACTTGAACTGATAATCCCTCCCCCAAGGATCTTTTGGTATAATACGCTTAGAAAGATACGGCCCCCTCCATTGTGGATCTGTAGAATTGATGAGCTCTTCCAGGCTATTGGGATATCGACGCATATCGATCATAAAGGCCTGAACGGCTGAGGAGAGCATCTCTACCTGTGCCTTGGTTATCTCTTCTTTCGATCTCTCCAATCGACCCATTAAGTTAGGACCAATGAGGGCGGCGATGAGTCCAATGATCGCCACCACGATCAATATCTCTATCAGGGTAAATCCTTGCTGAGACCGGTTTAGCCTTTCCACGTCACACCCTTTAACAAAAGATTTAATTGAATTAAGTATTTGAAAGATAGATTAAATTTTATAAAATTTAACATAGTTTCATCGGGGACTCAAGCTCTCCTTTTGCTATTAGGTTTTATATAATGCTACCCCGGACACCTCAAATATTCTTCCACTACCCTTTCAGGCTCCCCTTCTCCCCTTATCTCACCCCCATCGAGCCAGATCGCCCTGTTACAGATCTCCTTTATGGCAGGGAGATTGTGGGAAACAAGTATGGTGGTCACCCCCCCCTTTATAAACCTCAAGGGATATATTGCTGAGGGCTTCAAATTTAGAATTTTTAACAGAGTTTACAGCCCTTGGAAGATTGAATAAAAAGTTTTTGAGCATAATTCATCCTATAAGATTTTTAGTAGTAGATTCTATCGTTTTAATAAACACCTCAGACTCCCTCAATAACTCTCTTACTCTGGATTCTTCAGGTATTACAAAATCCCTGTAGTCGCTTTTGTTTCTGAGATCAAAAGCAACATCAAGAAACTTGGCCACTTCTGGTAAAATAACACCTGTCTTAACAAACTCTCTATGAAAAAGCGAGATTACACCGGAATGTTTAGATGCAGAAAGCTGTTTTGTCGAAAGCAAGGCAAGTGTAGCATAAAACATGGAGTAATAAACCCTGTTTAATGCACCTCTGTTCTTTCCATTTTCAAGCAAAATCTCTGCTTCTTCTCGCGATTCTTTCGCTTCTTGAAGCCTATATTCAATGAGCGCCTTGATCTCTTCTTTCATATCAGGATGCCCTCTGACTCAACTGTTCTGTAAAATGGGGTTATTAGAGTGAATGTATCATTGATATCTTTCTCAGAATAAATGATTGGTGAAATAACGATGTCGTATTTTAAACCTAAATAAAAACATGTTTCGAATATATCCCTTTCAATATCCCAGTCAGCATTTTCAAGGGCAATTACAATATCAATATCTGATTCTTCATCAAAGTCTCCCCTTGCTTTAGAGCCAATAAGTTTCATCCAGAGCAATTTATATTTCTTTGATATCTCTTCCTTGAGGTCTGTAAGGGCATCCTTTTCATTTTTAAGCAGAGTCATCCCCATTTAAATCTCCTATGAGTGAGGCTAATAAGCTCACCCCACTTTTGATTGGGAATACCCGGCAACAACCTCCACCGGTTTCCCTATCATCTTAACAGAGTGGTACTCTATCCACATCATCCTAAACATTCTAAATATTCCTTAACCACATTTTCCGGCTCCCCTTCGGCCTTTATCAATCCACCATCGAGCCAGATCGCCCTGTTACAGATTTCTCTTACCGCAGACATTTGATGTGAGACAAAAATGGTTGTAACACCCCTATGGATTAAATTAAGTAAGGCCTCCTTTGACTTCTTCTGAAAAGCCTCATCACCTACGGAGAGAATCTCGTCTATGAGGAACAACTCCGGAGCGGTATGGATTGCGACAGAAAAGGCGAGTCTTAAATACATACCGCTTGAGTAAGTTCGGACAGGCATATCAATAAACTCGCCTATTTCAGAAAAGGCTATAATCTCCCCCATTTTCGCTAAGATTTCATCTTTTGTAAGACCAAGAAGGACACCATTTACCAATATGTTCTCCCCGCCTGTAAGGTCAGGATGAAAACCCGCCCCAAGCTCAAGAAGAGGTGTTATCTTTTGGAAGACCTTTATTTCCCCTTTGGTGGGATAAATAGTACCAAGGATTAAAGAGAGGAGTGTGCTTTTCCCTGCGCCATTCCTTCCTATAATACCAAGGCATTCACCTTGTTTAACTCCAAATGTCACTCCTTTCAGGGCCCAAAAATTAGAATTCTCTTTACTTTTAATGGACTTTGGTAGATTTACCACAAATTCTTTGAATCCAGGCCTATCCCTTTTCATGGGGAATCTCTTCCAGACATCCGATATTTCAACAACGCAATTCATATCACCTCGTCAAGCCTTTTTCCGAGTTTTTGAAAGATGAGGATGCCAAAGAGAAAAAATAGTAAAGAGCTTCCAAAAGAGATACCTATATTTCCCCAATCAATAGCGTTTGACATAAATATATCTCTCCAGGCCGTTATAAGATAAGTGAGGGGATTTAGAATAAGAAAGATCCGGTATGCCTCTGGAATAATATCTAAGGGATAAATAATAGGGGTCATCCAGAATAACATACTGACAACGACACCTATTATGTATTCCATGTCTCTGAAATAGGCATTTACCATAGAGATGGCTAAGCAGATTCCGATTGTTACAATAAATTGTATTGCAATCAAAATAGGGATTGATAGAAACCAGTTTATCCCGGGTCCTTTTCCGTAAAAGTATGAAAAGCCTATTATTATAGGTAAGGCAAATATAAAGTTGACAAATTGACCGAGGATTGTGGAAATGATAAGAAAATGTCTCGGAAAGCGGATCTTTTTTATGAGGTTAACATT
>Ga0315286_10006611_pt1 | contig 11294 bp, 13 predicted proteins | sample YL17G10_0_MG_FD_205038 | JGI IMG/M metagenome (GOLD analysis project Ga0315286, IMG submission 205038) | Sediment microbial communities from Yellowstone Lake, YNP, Wyoming, USA - YL17G10_0 | ecosystem: Environmental > Aquatic > Freshwater > Lake > Sediment | place: USA: Wyoming | collected...
ATCAGGATGCACCCAATCGTGTGACTTCCCCCCAGTTCGGAAAAAAAGAGCGCCCGGACAAGGGACGCATCTCTCGATTGTTCACGCCGTAGCCGTTTCCGCCATTCCGACAAGAACATAACACAATTTTGGCGAATCCGCCAGCCACGGCGCAACGCAACACGACCGTTTCCGCACCGCAATATGCGGCATTTTGACCATAGGGTTAACGCCTCTTAGCGCTGAGTCCTCGATCAGTCCCCTTCGCCGGGGTTGGGCGTGAAATATTTGGCGAATTTGTCGGGTTCTTTGGTGAAAGCATCGGCATCCGCAGGCGCGGCCTTCTTGGTCGTGATATTCGGCCAGGTCTCGGAATATTGCCGGTTCACGTCGAGCCAGCGCTCAAGCCCAGGCTCGGTATCTGGCTTGATGGCATCGACCGGGCATTCCGGCTCGCAAACCCCACAGTCGATACATTCATCGGGATGGATGACGAGCATGTTCTCGCCCTCGTAGAAGCAGTCGACAGGGCAGACCTCGACACAGTCGGTATATTTGCACTTGATGCAGACTTCCGTGACGACGTAAGTCATCGATCCCACATGGCTTTGCCGGGCCAGCCCACCGGCAATCCGACCCTTCTAGAATCCTTCGAAACTGGCCGAAGAGGGCCCTGCCTATCGCAAAGCTAAGCTTTGCACAAGGATACGCGTCCTTGCGGATTGCCGCAGTGGGCCGCCATCGTTAGCGTCTTTCAGTCACCTTGAGAGATGAACGCGTCGAGGCGCCGCCGGTCTCGCTTAGTGGGACGCGGACCGCGCCCGACCGACTTCTCATCTTGCGGTGGCGGCGGTGGCGACGGTGGAGTGAGGTCCTCGAATAAGCTCCGTGCCAAGCTTGCCGACACGCGCCGTTCGACCGATCCCAGCACACGCACCACGACGACACGCCCGAGGCTCGCGGTGATGATGTCGCCTTTGCCGACATGGTGCGCCGTTTTTCGGACCCGCTCGCCATTGACGCGGATCTTGCCCCCCTCGATCAGCTTCGCGGAGAGAGTCCGCGTCTTCACGAGACGCGCGCACCACAGCCATCTGTCGAGCCGCTGGCTCTCCATCCCGTCACCCTCGATCCGGGCGGCGCGTGGCAAGGCTCCGCTTCAAATCGGCAAGCGCAGCGAAGGGAGAATGTTCCGTCGAGACCGGACGCTCCTTCTGGCGAGGTGTCGGTTGCGGCGGTGGCCGCTTCCGTCCGTCGCGCTCGGTTTTGCCTGTCGCAGGCCTGCCCCGATGCCGCATTGGCCGTGCACTTTGCTCTTTCCGGCGGCTCGGACGCCAGATCTCCTCGAAGGCTTGTGGCGCAGGCGCTGTGTCCACTTCAGCCGCCTCAATTTCGGTCGAGACCTTCCGTCGCTCCAGCTTGAAGCCGAACGACCTCAGGATCGAGGCGAATTCCTCGCCGGAGCAGCCGACCACCGACATCAAATCCGGCACGACACGAAAGCCGCCATCTCCCGTGGCGCCGGACGGGGCAGGTTGCTCGCCGCCTGAACGATAGGCCACGCGCACGCGGATGAGGTCGGCGAGCCGCTCCAGCATATCGATGCGCACGGCACGCGCGCCCGCGAGATGGAATCCCACCACACGCCAATATGGCTCAGGGACGCGGCGATCGGCCTCGACCGAAGTAAGGCCTTGTTGCGGACGCGCCGGAAGTGCATCGAGCGCGATACCGTGATCGCGCCCCTCATGGAGCGTCCACAGCAAGACCAGAAGGTCCGCCGCCGCGGGTTTCAGTAGCGCGGGCACATAGACATTGAAGGCGCCGAAGCGGACGCCGTGCTGGCGCAAGCTGGCGCGCTCCTTTTGCTCAAGGGCTTTCAACTCGTCGGAAATGGCATCGCGGCGCAGCGTGCCGAAGTTCTCGACCAGCCTGAAGGCAATGCCTCGTGCAAGTCCGGCTAGCCCCGCCGGATCGCTCAAGCCGACGAGCGGCTTGAGCCTCGTCGAAATCTGCCTTTCGAGCCAAGTCTCGAGCCGCTTCATCACGCGCTCTCGCTCTGGCGGCACCAGATGCTCATCGGCATTGAGCTGGAGGCGAGGCTTGAGTGCGTTCTCCCCGCGTTCGAGCCGCGCGATCTCCGATCCGGCCCAGACAATCCTTCCATTCGGGGTGAACACGATGGCCTCGTCCGGCGCACTGATAAAGGCGTCGGCGCGTACGGTTAACTCGCGCGCCAGCACCCTGGCCGCCGCATGCCGCGCCGCACGACCGTCAATGCCGTCGCTCGAAGCGTCTGGTGTGAAGTCAAATCCGTCCAGCCTTCCGACATAATGATTCTCGACCATGATGGCGCCATCGCCGCCGATCTCGGCTGCCAGCTCCTCCTTGTCGCGCAACCGGCGCATCAGAACGCTGGTACGCCTATCGACGAAACGCTTCGCCAAACCTTCGTGTAGGGCGTCGGATAGAGTGTCCTCGATGGCGCGGGTACGCGCCTGCCAATGCTCCGGGTCGTCGAGCCAGTGGCCTCGATGCGAGACGAAAGTCCAGGTGCGGATTTGCGCGAGCCGGTTTGACAGCGTGTCGAGATCGCCGTCGGTACGATCCGACAGCGCGACCTGGCGTGCAAACCAATCGGACGGAATCTTAGCTGAATCGCTCATGACAAAATTATAGAGCGTGGCGACAAGCTCGGCGTGGCTCGCCGCCGAGATCTTGCGGTAGTCCGGGATCTGGCACATCTCCCAAAGCAGCGCGACCGCGGCCGGACCCGAGGTCATATCGCGGATTGCCGGATCGCGGCTCACATTCTCGAGCGCGATCACATCGTCGACCATGCGCGAGCGGACCAGCCTGCGATTCTCCGGCGTCTCCCGCAAGCTCTCCTTCAGCCGGTCAAGCGAGGCGACATCGAGAGTTCGGTTCCGCCATTGCAGGACGCCGATCTGATCGAAATTGTGGGTTTCCAGGCGATCGACGATGTCCGGCTCGAAAGGCGATGCTTGTCCCGTCACGCCGAATGTGCCGTCATTCATGTGACGTCCGGCGCGGCCGGCGATTTGGCCAAGCTCAGCCGGTATGAGATTGCGATGCGATTGGCCATCGAATTTGCGCACCCCGGCAAAGGCGACATGGTCGAGATCGAGATTGAGGCCCATGCCGATGGCGTCAGTCGCCACGATGAAATCGACATCGCCGTTCTGGTAGAGCGAAACTTGCGCGTTCCGCGTTCGCGGGCTGAGCGCGCCGAGCACGACGGCGGCGCCGCCACGCTGGCGTCTGACCAATTCGGCAATGGCGTAAACATCGCTGGCCGAAAAAGCGACAATGGCCGTGCGGCGCGGCAGTCGCGTGATCTTCTTGTCGCCAGCGTAAGTGAGAGTGGAGAGGCGCGGCCGCGAGACGAGATTGGCGCCTGGGAGCACCTCGCGGATGACGTCACGCATGGTGGCCGCGCCGAGCAGCAGCGTTTCGTTTAAGCCCCGCGCATGAAACAGCCTATCGGTGAAGATGTGGCCGCGTTCGCCGTCCGCCGCGAGTTGAATTTCGTCGATGGCAACGAAATCGGGCTCGAGGTCGAGCGGCATCGCTTCGACGGTGCACACATAGAATCGTGGCGAAGGCGGCTTGATCTTCTCTTCGCCGGTGATCAGCGCCACCTGAGCCGCACCGGCCCGCGCCACGACCTTGTCGTAGACCTCGCGCGCCAGCAGTCGGAGCGGCAGCCCGATCACGCCGACATCGTGGGCGAGCATGCGCTCGATGGCGAGGTGAGTCTTGCCGGTATTGGTCGGCCCGAGGACCGCCGTGACCCCCCGCGTGCTCGCGGACTTTGCGGGGTTTGCACTCGACCGCCCGGTCATGTTGTTGAGTTCCTTATTAACAAGCCCTTACTGACCAAGACCTTAGCGCCGGAACGCCCCCGGAACGAATCCCGTCCGAATCGCTGACATCGGCCTATTCGGATTTTGTTCTTCCCGCGTCCCGCTCGCTCGAGAGATTCAACCTCTTGTGTCGGCATTCATTTCTCGTCCCCGGATAGCGTGAAGGCAAAGGGAACGAAGCGGGCACGAATCAGGGGAGCATCGATCTTCGGGGTCTGTTCCCTACAATATCTTGGGTTTGCGGCCCTTGCCATTAACGATTGGAGTTGATTCGTGGGCCGCGGACAGAGCCTTGCGGCGCGATGCTGCGATCCCGGCTGACGATTTCTGACGCTAGGGCTGCGGCGCCGGCTCGTTGCTCGCCCGTTGCGCGCCCCTCACCTGGAACGAGGTGGCCAGGGCCGAGCCATAGCCGACCGGGGTCGGCAGCACGATGCGGTAAGGCACATACATCGCGGTCCCCCGCAAGGGCACCAGCCACACCTCGATCTCATCGGTCTGCGACATCAATTGGATGCCCGGATTGTCGGGCTGATAACCGGCGATGGGGATGAATCTGACCTGGCAGATCACCGCGGGCCCGGCGTATCCGCCGCTCTTTGTGTCCCGCTTCACCTGCACGACGCGCTTCGGCGTAAGCACGATATCGAAACGCTGCCTGCCGTCGAACACGGGAACGGTCTGCTCGCAGACCTTCAGGTCGCCGTTCGGATTGTCGGAATGGGCATAGAGAAAGGCCCCGCTCATAGGGTCGAAGACCCTTTCGAGCTGCTCCTTCGTCACCGGGATGGTGCGGGGGCTCGCCCGGTGCCGCGGCACGATGTCGACGTCGCTCACCCCACCACCGGCGAAATTCATGCGGAGCTGCTCGCCTTTGCCACCGCCTTGATAGCTGAGGGCATACAATGCGGGCTCGGGCCCCTCATTCGTCATCTTGCCCTTGCCGAGCGTGCTGCCCCGCCAATCGTAGATCAGACCCTGAAGGATCGAGAAATTGCCGACCCCTCGCATCTCGTAGTCGTCACCGCGGAACCGAGCCGTCACGGTGAAATTGCCCAGATTGAAGCCGGCAAGATCGACGCGATAGACGACCACGACCTGATTGGCGGTGGTAATGCCGTTTTCGGCATCGGCCGGGCTACCGGCCAAGCCACAGGTAAGGGCTCCGACGGCTGCAAGCCTCAAGCAATGTCCTGCTGCCTGCATTGTCCCCGTACCCTGACAAAAGCCAAAATGGCTGCTTGCCCTAATAGAAACGAACTGTGGGATTATTCGCGGAATTCGTCAATTCTGAGGTTTTGGCGCCGGTTGCAAGCCGTCTTGACCTCCTCCTTTCAGCCCCGTATATCTCGCCACGCCGTTGCGGCCGTTGGGCTTTCTTGAATGCCCTACCCCGCACCGGTTTCCGCCAGATTGTGGAGAAGGATTGAAGCGATGGCGCGTCGTTGCGAGTTGACCGGGAAAGCGGTGATGTCCGGGAACAATGTGAGCCATGCCAATCGCAGGACCAAGCGCCGGTTCTTGCCGAATCTCTGCAATGTGACACTGGCGAGCGAGGCACTGAAGAAGCGGGTCCGGCTCACCATCAGCGCCCATGCTCTGCGCTCGGTCGAGCATCGCGGCGGCCTTGACGCCTTTCTCATGAAGGCCGGCGACGACGAACTCTCCTTGAAGGCCCGCCGCCTGAAGCGCGACGTAGCCAAGGTCCAGGCTGCTCAAGCCTCCTAGCCCCCGGGTAGACGGACTCCCTAACCAGACTTAGACTACCGCCTGCTTAAGCCCCGGCATGTCCGCCGGCTAGACTGGTCGTTCGCGTCAATGGTTGGGGGGAGCAATGAAACGAGTTGGTCGCATTGTTTGCGGTCTGGCCGCGTTGGTCGCAATTATTGGGCTGACGCCGGACGCGTTTGCCCGTGCGCTTTTTGCCTATCCCTTACAGGGCCAAAGCCCGCAGCAGCAAGACGCCGATCGCGCGGCATGCGCCGATTGGGCGGTGCAGCAGACGGGTTACAGTCCAACCGGATTACCGATCATCGTGCGGCCCGGCATGGCCGGAGGCACGGTCACCGGGCTCATTGTTCCGACCCCCATGGGGCCCGGCATGACAGTGGCGCAAAGCCCAAGCGGCGGATTGATCGGCGGCGTCGTCGGCACAGCGGAAGCTGCCCAGCTCGATGCTCTCTATGCCAATTATCTCGCGGCCGGGGCGACCTGCCTCACGGCGCGCGGCTATCAAGTATCGATGTAAGGGGGATGGCGATGCGTTTCTCGAAATTAGCGACGATCATCACTGCTGCCATCTCGCTCGCGCCTTCGGCATCTTATGCTGCTGCAAGCGTCTATATTTGCGCGCTGCAAGCCGTCTATGAGTGTCATGCCATCGGCGATTGCAAAGAGGCAAATCTCGACGCCGTCAACCTCTCCGATTTCATGATCCTCGATGTCGACAAGAAGCAATTGACCTCGGCCGGCATGGGCGGTCCGTCACGGACCGAAGACATCGAGGGCATCACCGTCACCGACAAGGCGATCTATCTCTACGGCACCCAGGACCAAGAAACCTGGAACGCCACGCTGATGCTTGAGACGGGCGACCTCGTCGGCGGCATCGCCAGCGGCAAGTCGTCCTTCGCTCTGTTCGGCGCCTGCACGCCGAAATAGCTTTCGGTTTCCCTCAAACTTGATGAAGGAAGAGTCCATGCAGTTCCTCAAAAGAATGGCGGTGATTGCCCTTGCCGGAACTCTCGCCATGGGGCTCGGCAGCTTTGCCAGCGCAGCCAGCGAGTTCCAGGGCAGATGGAAGGTCAAGGACACTAAGGGCCACCCCTTCGAGATCGTTCTGTCGGCAGATGGCACGGCAACGGCCGAGCACAAGGACAAAGCAATGATCGGCACCTGGAAGGAGGAGAATGGCGCCGCGGCGATCACCTGGAACACCGGCTGGACCACCAAGATCGTCAAGGAGGGAAACGCCTACAAGAAGGAGGCCTGGGACAAGGGCAAGCCTCTGAGCGGCCCGCCGAGCAATACCTCTGCAGCGGAGAAGGCGAGCTAGTTCGGTCGCGGCGCTACTTCAGCTTGTCGAAAATCCGGTCCGGCGTGAACGGCAGATCCGGAAGGCGCACGCCCGTCGCATCGGCGATGGCGTTGGCGATCGCCGGCGCCACCGCATTGATCGCGCACTCGCCTTGCGCCTTGGCGCCGAGCGGGCCGACAGTGTCGTACGTATCGGCGAAATAAATCTCGCAGCGCGGCACATCGGCGAAGGCCGGAATGCGATAGTCGCGCAACGCCGGGTTCACCATCGCGCCGTTGTCGTCATAGACCATCTTCTCGTAGAGCGCCCAACCGAAGCCCATGGCGACGGCGCCGTCGAGTTGACCGCGGCACTGCATCGGATTGATCGGCTTGCCGATATCGGCGGCATGCACGCTTTTGCAATGAAGCAAAAGGGCCTATACGGGCCCTGGAACACTATAAGATGCGGATGTGCGTCTAAGACCCCGTAGCTCAGTAGGATAGAGCATCAGATTCCTAATCTGAGGGTCAGCGGTTCGAATCCGCTCGGGGTCGCCATACTTCAAAGGCTTAAGCTTGGCCTCGGTCTCGGCCCCGACTTCGGCCTCTAGCCCGCCAAGGCGGCCCGTAGGCTCTATCGCGTCGGCATCGGCTTTTCGCCGCGATAATCGTAGAAGCCGCGCTTGGTCTTGCGCCCGAGCCACCCCGCCTCGACATATTTCACCAGCAGCGGACAGGGCCGGTACTTGGAATCGGCGAGCCCCTCATACAGGACCTGCATGATCGAGAGGCAGGTATCGAGTCCGATGAAATCGGCAAGCTGCAAGGGGCCCATCGGGTGATGCGCGCCGAGCCGCATCGCCGTGTCGATGGCGTCGACCGAGCCGACGCCCTCATAGAGCGTGTAGACCGCCTCGTTGATCATCGGCAGCAGAATGCGGTTGACCATGAAGGCCGGGAAATCTTCCGAGACGGCGGTCGTCTTGCCGAGCGTCTCGATGAACTCCTTGGCGCGGGCAAAGGTCACGTCGTCCGTGGCGATGCCGCGGATCATCTCGACCAGCTCCATCACCGGCGCCGGGTTCATGAAATGCAGCCCGATGAAATGCTCCGGCCGGTCCGTGCCGGCGGCAAGCCGCGTGATCGAGATCGAGGAGGTGTTGGTGGCGATGATGGCGTCTGGCTTGAGGTAGGGACACAGCGCGACGAAGATCTTGCGCTTGACCGTCTCGTCCTCGGTCGCCGCCTCGATGACGAGATCGGCATCGCCGAACCCAGAAAACGTTTCGGCGAAGGAAATGCGGGAGAGCGTCTGCTTGCGGTCCTCGTCGTTGATCTTGCCGGATGCCACTTGGCGGGCGAGATTCTTGTCGATCGCCTTGATTGCCGCGTCGAACCGCTCCCGCTCCAGATCGTTGATCACCGCCTGGTAGCCGCAGAGCGCCACGACATGAGCGATGCCGCTTCCCATTTGCCCCGCGCCGACGATGCCGATTTTGCGAATGGGCATGGTCTTAATCTCTCGCGATGTTTTCGGTTCCGCGAGCAATGTCGCGCCTTGAACGATTTCGTCCATCGTCACTCTCCATGAACACACATCGCCCTAATAGCCCGCCTTTTTGAGCTCGGCTTCGAGCTCAGGCAGGACCGTGAAAAGATCGCCGACGAGGCCGTAATCGGCGACCTGGAAGATCGGGGCATCGGCGTCCTTGTTGATGGCCACGATCACCTTGGAATCCTTCATGCCGGCAAGGTGCTGGATGGCGCCGGAAATGCCGATGGCGATATAAAGCTCCGGCGCCACGACCTTGCCCGTTTGCCCGACTTGATGATCGTTCGGCATATAGCCGGCATCGACCGCGGCGCGGCTGGCGCCGACGGCGGCGCCGAGGCGGTCGGCGAGCGGCTCGATCAAGGTCTTGAAATTGTCCCCCGACTGCATGCCACGCCCGCCCGAGACCACGATCCGGGCCGCGGTGAGTTCAGGCCGCGCGCTCTGGCTGATTGCGCTCGTCTCGAAGCTCGATAGGCCGAGTGGCGCCGGCGGCGTGATCGCTTCGATTGGGGCGGAGCCGCCCTCGCCCGAAGAGGCGAATGCCGTGATCCTCACCGTGGCCACGATCTTTTTGTCGGTTGCCTTCACCGTCTCGATGGCATTCCCGGCATAGACCGGCCGCTCGAAAATATCGGGAGCCTTGATCGCGATGATGTCCGAGACTTGCGCCACATCGAGCAGCGCCGCCACGCGCGGCAGCACGTTCTTGCCCATGGTGGTTGCCGGCGCCAGCAGCACGTCGTAGCTCGCCATCAACGGAACAATGAGCGTGGCGATCTCCTCGGCAAGGAGTTGCGCAAGCTGCGGCGCCTCGGCGATGAGGACCTTCCGCACGCCATCCAGCTTGGCGGCTTGCTCGGCGACGGCGCGGGCTTTGTCACCGGCGACGAGTATATCGACATCACCGCCAATCTCGCGCGCCGCCGTCAATACCCTCGCCGTCGAGGGCGCGAGCATCTTGTTGTCGTGATCGGCGAGGAGCAGGACCGCCATCTACAGTACCCCCGCCTCGTTTCTGAGCTTGTCGACAAGCGCCGCCACGCTATCCACCTTGATGCCCGCCACACGGGTCTTGGGCTCGGTGAGCGAAACAACCTTCAACCTCGGCGTAATGTCCACACCGAGCGCCTCCGGCGTCGTCTCGTCGATCGGCTTCTTCTTCGCCTTCATGATATTCGGTAGCGAAGCGTAGCGCGGCTCGTTGAGCCTCAAATCCGTGGTCACAATCGCAGGCTTCGACAGCACGATCGTCTCAAGCCCGCCATCCACTTCGCGTACGACACGGATCTTTGAGCCGTTCAGCTCAAGCTTCGAGGCGAACGTGCCTTGCGGCCAGCCAAGCAGGCCCGCAAGCATCTGCCCAGTCTGATTGCAATCGTCGTCGATGGCCTGCTTGCCCATGATGACAAGCTCGGGCTTCTCGGTCTCGACGATCTTCTTCAGGAGCTTGGCGACAGCGAGCGGCTCAACGTTTCCTTCGGTCTTCACCAGGATGGCGCGATCGGCGCCCATGGCGAGCGCGGTGCGGAGCGTGTCGGCGGCCTTGGCATTGCCGATGGAGACGGCGATGATCTCTGTGGCCTCGCCACGTTCCTTGATGCGGACGGCTTCCTCGACGGCGATCTCGTCGAACGGATTCATCGACATCTTGGCATTGGCGAGATCGACGCCGCTGCCGTCCGCTTTGACCCGGATTTTGACGTTGTAATCGACGACCCGCTTCACGGGAACCAAAATTTTCATGCGGCCAAGCCTTCCCCGCATTTTCGATGAATGGCCCCGCCGAGCCGCTCTATCTCGCACATGCGAAATGGCCGGGACGGTACTGCCCGGCAGTGCACAAGTCAATGCTTTCCAGGGATTTTTGGAAGTTTAGGCCCCGCCTTGGGTCTGGTCGAACAGCGGTACACCGCGCCGCCGCATAAATAAGATCAAAATGGCGCCCGCCGCCAAGCCGCCAATATGGGCCCACCAAGCGACGTTTTCCTCGGTATCGATGAAAAGATTAGCCACTTGTGCGGCAACCCAAATGCCGAGCGCCCAAGAGGCATTGATCTTGAGGGGAATCCGCCAAAGCGCCAGCACCCAGACCTTCACCTTGGGATGCAGGATCAGATAGGCCGAGATGATGCCCGCCACCGCGCCGGAAGCCCCGATCAGCGGCAGGTCGGAATTCGGCATCATCCAGGAATGCAGCAGGGCGGCGAAGATCCCGCACATCAGATAGAACATAATGAAGCGGATATGCCCCATGGCGTCCTCGACATTGTCGCCGAACACCCAGAGGAACAGCATGTTGCCGAGCAGATGGATCCAGCTCCCATGCAAGAACATGTAAGTGATCAGCGTGAACCGCTCCGGCATGGGGAAATTCGGCGAGATCACGGTTTTCGCAGTGGGCCCTAAGAGATCGGCGGGAATGACGGCGAAGATGGCCGCGTTCTCACCCTCGAGCGGGACGATCCAGCCGCTCTGGAAGATCGCATAGACCGCGACGTTGAGAGCAATCAGCGCGAACGTGACATACTGACGGTCGATGCTTTTCAGCGGGTTGGTGTCGTGGAGCGGAATGAACACGGAGACACACGGACGCCTTCGACTAGCGGTTCTGACCCTTGACCCACAAGACGTCGGTCTCTCCCTTGTCGTTAGCGTAGCGGCTGGCCACGAACAAGAAATCCGACACCCGATTGATATAGCGCAATCCCGCTTCTCCCACCGTCTCGCGCGAGGCCAGCGCCACCATCAGCCGCTCGGCGCGGCGTGAAATGGTACGCGCGAGATGCAGGAAACTCGATGCCGGGGAGCCTCCGGGAAGCACGAAAGACCGTAACGGTCGCAGGTCGCGATTGAGC
>Ga0315286_10006612_pt1 | contig 11293 bp, 12 predicted proteins | sample YL17G10_0_MG_FD_205038 | JGI IMG/M metagenome (GOLD analysis project Ga0315286, IMG submission 205038) | Sediment microbial communities from Yellowstone Lake, YNP, Wyoming, USA - YL17G10_0 | ecosystem: Environmental > Aquatic > Freshwater > Lake > Sediment | place: USA: Wyoming | collected...
GCGAATTCGTCGCGCTGGCCCAACTGGCGACAGGACAGCGAGTTTCGCGCGATCAGGGACGCAAGCCGCAAGTAACCCTCGCCGCAACCCCCTCCCGCTGCCGCGGGAGTGGCAGCAGCAACTCACTCGCGGACAACGAGCTCTGCAATCTGTGCCGGTTGGTCGCCGCGATCCATGTCGGCGACCACGTCGAACACGGAGCCATTGTCCGGGCGCGGCTCGATGCCTTCGAGCTTGAGTCGGGTTGGCTGTCCATCACCGTCGACGACGCCGGTCATGCTGACACTCTGGTCATCCGCAGCGAGCCATCCGAACCGGCAGCCCAACACCGGCCCATCGCTGAGCGCGTCTTCGGTGTCTTCGGCGCAGGCGAGAAAAGCGACGCGTCCGTCGACGGTCACTGCAGCATCGGTGAAGCCAAACGGCACGCCCGCCACTTCGCCGAGAGGTATCTCGAAAATACGGCGGACCGGCGGGAACGGATTGCGGCTGTCGAGCCAGCCCACGAACTTGTCCAGCGAGACGTCGAGGATCGCGTTCCAGGGCTCGACGCCACGTTTGCCACTGCCTCGCTGCAACAGCCGCAGCCAGTGACCCTGGACCACGGCGCCTTCGATGTTCAGTCGAGCGTCGCGCGCATCGGCGTGGATACGCAGGCTGGCATAGAGATCGCTGCCCGAAATCTGCTGCGCCATCGCGCCCATGGTCGCCGCGACGATGACGATTTTTTCTCGATGCCGGCTCGAACCTGATCCGAGCGCCACGAGCCGGCCGTCCGGCAACACGATGCACGCCTCGAGATCCAGCTTGAATTTCTTGTTGCCGCGCTCGTCATCGAACACACGCGCGCCGTTCGGTCCGGTGGGCAGCAGGATCGGTTGCGTTGAACCGGTCGACGGGTCGAGCACGGCGAGCGCGCTGACGTCGTCCTGCAGGATCACCAGGCGATGGCCCTGCCGGCGAATCGAGGACGCGGCTCGCACATGCGCGGGCAGGTCCTCCAGCGGGTACGCGCCATGATCGTAGCGCAGCGGTCTCGGCGTGCCGAGAGTCGCGGTCAGGCTCGTCGATAGCGAGGCTCGGGGAGTGTGGAGTTCGGGTGGGCGTGGCATCGGCCGACATTGAGCGGGGCACGCCGGCCGGGGTCAAGCGAAATCCCGTGCGCCCGCGGCATCGGCCGAGACGCCTCTCTCCCGCTGACGCGGGAGAGGGAGCGAAGTCCGCTACGCGGCCTTGCCTTCGGCGAGTGCCTTGACGTCCGAGGTCTTGAGCGCCTGGCCACCGATGGCCCAGTCGCCGCTCTTGATCTCGTTGATCTTGACCCACGTTACGCCGCGCATGTTTTCACCTTCCACTTCGATCATCGCCGCGGTGACCTTGGCGATCATGTCGGCCTTCTGTTGCGGCGTGAACACATCCGTGATGACGTCGATGGTAACCAGGGGCATGTCGTTTCTCCTTCCGTTGGCTGAACGCGAGTTGCCGGGCTGATCCGGGAACTCAGGGACTGAGCTTTGAATTCAGGTGATCGATGACGGCGCCCATCGGACCCGCCGGGCTGAACTCGACCGCCTCGTAGTCTTCGTCGACCCACACCGTGTGGCCGGGCGGCCAGTAATAGACGTCGCCGGCATGGCAGGTCTCCTCGGTGCCGTCCGCGTAGCGCAGGTGAATCGAGCCCTTCAGCACCGTGCCCCAGTGCGGGCACTGGCAGAGGTTCTGCGGCAGGCCCACGAGCAGCGGCGTCGCATCGGCGCCCTTGGGAAAGCGGATACGCGCGACGTTCAGGTCGGCCCAGTCCTGGGCCTGGATACAGACACCGCCGGCTTCGAGGCGGGTCGGCAAACTGTTGCGATCGTGTTTCACCGTGATCTCCTCCTGTGTGTGCCGCTGGATGCTCTCGCGGCGTGTGGGCAAAGGATGGCGATCCGCGCCGGCCGAAGCTTGCAGAAGGCATGGAGAATTCATGGAGGTTTCCGGGGAGCTTCCCGGAAGGTTTCTGGGCGTTGACTCCGCCCGGCGGTATCCTGCGGACCATGCTCTACCGCTTCGACACCTTCGAGCTCGACACGGCCAAAGCCGAATTGCGCGCCGACGGCGCACTTCGCCCGGTCGAACCGCAGGTCTTCGCCCTGCTGACCCTGCTGGTAGAAAACCGCGAGCGCCTGGTCTCGCGGGACGAGATGCTCGACAAGATCTGGGATGGGCGCGTCGTGTCCGATGCCGCACTCGCGAGCCGCATCAAGTCGGCACGACAGGCGCTCGGTGACGACGGCCAGTCACAGCGGTTCATCCGGACGATCCACGGCCAGGGCTTCCGCTTCGTCGCCGAGGTGAAAGTCGCGCGAGCGGTGCAGCTCACCGACCCTCCGCCCGTGGAATTGCCCGCTGGACAGCAGGCGGAACAGGCCACGCGTCCGTCGATCGCCGTGCTGCCGTTTCGCCTCATCGGCGACGCCGGGCGATACGCGGCGATCGCCGATGCGCTGCCCCACGAACTGATCACGGAGCTGTCACGCCTGCGCTGGCTGTTCGTCACGGCACGCGGCTCGTCATTCCGCCTGCGCTCCGAGGACGCCGACATGCGCGAAATCGGTCGCGTGCTCGGGGTGCGGTATTGCCTGACCGGCACGGTGGACGTCGCGGGCACGAACCTCGTCGTCACCATCGAACTCGTCGATACCCGCAGCGGGGGCGTCGTCTGGGCCGACCGCTTCGCCGGCTCGGTTGACGACGTGCATGCGATCCGCGAGGACATCCGCTCGCGGATCCTGACGGCGCTCGAACTGCAGATTCCGCTGCACGAAGCGAACCTGGCGCGGCTCACTGTCACCGAAGATCTCGACGCATGGTCGGCGTACCACCTCGGCCTGCAGCACATGTACCGCTTCAACCGCACCGACAATGCCGCGGCCACTGCGCTGTTCCAGCAGGCCGTCGCGAAAGATCCGGGGTTTGCACGCGCGCACGCGGGGCTGTCGTTCGTGCATTTCCAGACCGCGTTCATGCGACACACGGACGACATTGCGGGCGAGTCCGACCTGGCACGTCGCTTCGCACAGCGCGGCCTGGAACTCGACCCGCTCGATCCGTTCGTGAATTTTACGATGGGCCGCACTTTCTGGCTCTCGGGCGACCTCGAAGGCGGACTGGCCTGGCTCGAGCGCGCCACCGCGATCAGCCCGAACTACGCGCAGGGCATCTATGCGCAGGCCTGGACCGAGACACTCGCGGGTCGTGGCCTGCAGGGCCGCGCGCACGTCGACCTCTCGATGCGACTGAGCCCGCTCGATCCGCTCTATTACGCGATGCTGGGGACGCGAGCCTTTACCCACATGGTGGTCGGCGAGGACCTCGCCGCAGCCGAGTGGGCCGAACGGGCCGCACGCTCGCCGGGTGCCCACGTGCTGATCGCGATGATCGCATCCGCCACGCAAGCCATGATTGGTGACGACGTGAAGGCCGGGCAGTGGGCAGCCAACGTTCGTGAACGCAACCCCGTGCTCACGCGCGCAGACTTCTTCCGCTCGTTCCCGATCAAGTCTGACGTCACGAGAGCACGCCTGGCGAACGCACTCGAACGCTGCGGGTTCTGAAACGTGGAAGCGTCCCGCCCCTGCCTGCCGAGGAGACGAACGTGCCGCTGGCACTCAAGAAAAGCGTGAAGCAACTGGTGGACGAGGCGTTGGCCGAAATCGAGACGCTGAGCGTCGATGAGGCGCGCGCCCTGCTCGGCCGGCCCGACGTCACGTTCATCGACCTGCGCGACCCGCGTGAACTCTGGCGCGAAGGCGGCATGCCCGGCGCGGTGAACGTCACGCGCGGGATGCTCGAGTTCTGGATCGATCCGGCCAGCCCGTACCACAAAGACTTCTTCGCGTCGGGCAACCGATTCGTTTTCTTCTGTGCGGGCGGCTGGCGTTCCGCACTTGCCGCGAAGACCGCCCAGGACATGGGACTCACGCCGGTCGCCCACCTGCACGGCGGATTCGGCGCCTGGAAGAAAGCGGGCGCGCCGGTCGAAGCGGTTGAACCGAAGCCCGTGCGATAGGATCGCCCTGGCGCGCTACGCCAGCGAGTGCAGCCCGATCAGGTTGCCTTCAGTATCGACGGCCAGGACGATGAAGCCGTAAGGGCCGATCGACATCTTCGCCCGCTGGATTCTACCGCCCGTCTTTTCCACAAAGCGCCGCGCGCGCGCCATGTCCTGCAGGTAGATCTCAAACCAGCGAACGGCGTTCTCGGCCATGACGATCCTCCTTGCGAGATGGTGCGTGAGGCGGCAGATTGCCACCGGAATGGGCATTTCGTCGAGCATGAACACCGTGACTTCGGGCCAGGCCCGCGCTGCCGCTGGCCTGATCCCGAAGCCTGCGAACTTGCTCGTCGGTCCTACCGAATCGAATCCTCGATCTGCTGCAGCATGTACAGCACCACCGAGGCGATGATCACGATCCCTGCGATTTCCATGGGTCACTCCTTGCGCCGACCGCCGGTTTGGCGTGCGTGAAGGATGGGTGCAGCACATTGCTGCGCCGCGTCAAGCAGTTGAAGCTTTCGTGAACGGCCCCGGCAAAGTGAAATGGATGTCTCGTTTAGGCGAGTGATCTGCGGATATCGACCGCGATGTCGTCGATCGCCTGCGTTGCCACCGGCGTGATCTGTGGCAATCCCGCAAAGCCGTGCACCATGCCCGCGTAACGACGGGAAATGACGTCGACGCCTGCGGCCCGCAATCTCGCGGCGAACGCCTCGCCTTCATCACGCAGTGGATCGCACTCGGCCGTCACCACGCTGGTCGTCGGCAGCCCTGTAAGATCCGCCCGCAGCAGAGCCACGAGCGGGTTGACCGCATCGTCCGGTGCACCCAGGTATTGACTCCACGACCATTGCACCCCGCTGCGCGCGAGCAGGTGCCCGCGCCCGTAAACATGCATCGATTCGGTATCGCATGCCGGATCCAGCATGGGATACAGCAACGCGACATGACGGACGTCGGGCCCGTCGCGTCTTGCACGCAAAGCCGTCGCCGCGGCGAGGTTGCCGCCCGCGCTATCGCCGCAGAGTGCAAAGCGCCCATCAGCGAGGCTCAGGTCTGCCGCGTGGTCAGCAACCCAACGGAGCGTCGCCTCGCAATCGTCGAGGGCACCGGGAAAGCGTGCTTCCGGCGCGCGTCGATAATCGACGGCGACGACTGCGCACCCACTGCTGGACGCAAGCCGATGGCAGATCGAATCGTGCGTGTCGAGATCGCCGAGCACGAAGCCGCCGCCGTGGCAGAACACGATGGCCGGCAGGTGGGTCTCGCTCGTCGGCCGGTAGAGGCGCGCGTTCAGCGGGCCTGCAGGACCCGGCAACGCAAGGTCCTCGACCGCGTGGATCGGCGTTTTCGGCGCGGTGATCAGGTAGGCCTTGTTGCCGGCCCGCATATCGTCAACCGCAACGTGTGACGGTGGCGCGCGCAATTCACTGCGCCTGTCGGCGAGCAACTCGGCAAAGGCAGGGTCGACAGGCATGTCGGAGGCGCCGGCTTTCAGCGCGCCGCCACCACTTCGATCTCGACCAGCGCGCCCGGCACGGGCAGCGCCGCCACCTGCACGGTGGTCCGCGCTGGCAGGTTGCCGTTGCTCGCTGCGCCGAAGTAGCGCGAGTAGGACTTCATCAGGCCCCCGAAATCCATGCCGCCGCCCTTCGCGGGGTCGCCCACCATGAAGACGTTCATCTTCACGACGTCCGCCAGCGTCAGGCCTGAGGCGGCAAGTTCCTTCTCGATCTTGCCGAGCACGCTCGCGGCCTGGGTCTCGGTGTCGCCGAGCCGCTCGCTGCTGCCGGCCGGTGCCTCGGGCTTTATGACGTCCGCCAGCGTGCCACTGACGAAAACGATTCGTGCAGTGCCCGGCACGGCGACACTGCTCGCGATCGGGAAATCCGCGAGTGGCCGGCGCACGATTGCATCGGCGGCCGGAGTGGCGAACGGCAGCAGCAGCGATGCGCAAGTCAAGGAAGCGGCGACAAGCCTGCGGTCGAGCGTTCTCATGGATCCTCCTGTCGAACTGGCGTAGGCACGCGGCAGCGCAAAAATTCGCAGGGCCGCGGTAGACATAGCATACTCAGTCCAGAATAACGCTCGCAGGGGATTCACAATGGAATCAACAGGGACCTCGCGCAGGAAATTCCTGCAGGCCTCCGGTGGCACGCTAGGCCTGGCGTGGCTCGCGGCCAGCTGGCCGCAGGTGGTCGCAGCGGCCGAGCATGCGCACCAGATGACCATGGATACGGCCGATCGCACCAAGTTCCAACTGCTGACCGCGGCGCAGGCGCGCGACGTCGACGCGATCGCCTCGCAGATCGTCCCGAGCGGCGCCACGCCGGGCGCACACGAGGCGGGTGTCGTCTACTTCATCGACCACGTGCATGCGGGGCTATGGAAGGAGCACGGCCAGGAATTCCTGGCGGGCCTGACCGACTTCCAGGCGAAGTGTGCCAAGCACCATGCGGGCGTCGCGCAGTTTGCCGACTTGCCGTTTGACGACCAGACCGCGTACCTCAAGCACATGGAGCACGAGCCGTTCTTCGGCGGCATGAGGTTCCTGACAGTGCTCGGGCTGCTCGCGCTGCCCTCCTACGGCGGCAACGCGGGCAAGCTCGGCTGGAAGCTCGTCGGCTTCGTCGACCAGCATGCGTGGCAACCGCCGTTCGGGCATTACGACGCCGAATACGCGGGGTTCGTGCCTTATGCGAAGACCGCGGAGAAGCAGTCATGAGCGCGCGCACGTTCAAGCCCGATGACACCGTCGACTTCGTCGTGGTGGGTTCTGGCGCGGCGGGCGGCGTGATGGCACGCGAACTGTCACAGGCCGGTTTCGAGGTGCTGGTGCTCGAGCAGGGGCCGCGCTTCACCGCCGCGGACTTCCGCCACGACGAGTTGGACTACTGGTTCAACGGCGCGATCACCAACAAGCTCGACACCAACCCGCAGACGTTTCGAAAGTCCGCGGCGCAGAAAGCAGAACGCGTAACGGAATTCCCGGCCGCGTGGTACGCGCCGAACGTCGGCGGCAGTTCCGTGCACTTCACCGCGAACTTCTGGCGCCTCCACGAAGTCGATTTCAACGAGCGCAGCCGGCTGGGCGAAATCCCGGGCACGACGTTCGCCGACTGGCCGATCACCTACGACGAACTCGAGCCCTACTACACCAAGGTCGAATGGGAAGTCGGCGTGTCCGGACTGGCGGGCGCAAGCCCGTTCGACCCGTGGCGCAGCAAGCCGTACCCGATGCCACCGATGCCCGTGAAATCCTCGGGCGTGCTGCTCGAGCGCGGCGCTCGCAAGATGGGGTGGCATCCATACCCGGCGCCGATGGCGATCGCTTCGGTCCCCTACAAGGACCGTGCCGCCTGCGCGCACTGCGGGTTCTGCATCGGGTTTGGCTGCGAAATGCAGGCGAAGTCGTCGACGCTGTACACCATGATCCCGGAGGCCGAGGCCACGGGACGTTGCGAAGTGCGTCCGCTGAGTTACGTCTCGCGCATCGAGACCAACGCGGCGGGCCGCGCGACCGGCGTCGCCTATTTCGACAAGGACAAGCGCGAGCGCTTCCAGAAGGCGCGCGCGGTCGTCGTGTGCGCCAACGGCGCGGAAACGTCGCGACTGTTGCTCATGTCGGCCAACACGAAGTTCCCCGACGGGCTTGCGAACTCGAGCGGCTATGTCGGCAAGAACCTGATGTTCAACACCTACGCCGAGGTCAATGCGCTGTTCGAGCACGAACTGAACGAGTTCAAGAGCGCGCAGGTCACGCGCGTCGTGCACGACTGGTACGACTCCGACCCGAAGCGTGGCTTCTACGGCGGCGGCGGTATCGATTCGCGCATCGGCCCGATGCCGATCGCGTGGTCGATGTTCGCGCCACCGCCGGATCGCACGTGGGGCGCCGGCTTCAAATCGCTGCTGGAGGCCCTGCCGCGCGCGATGATCGTCGCCGGTCACGGCACGTCGTTGCCGCTCGAGACCAATCGCATCGACCTCGATCCGGAACTCAAGGACGCCTGGGGCCTGCCTGCACTGCGCATGACGTACAAGGACCATCCGGACGACCTCGCGATGGCGCGCTACCTGCAGGATCGCGGGGTCGAGTCCATGCAGGCAGCCGGTGCGCTCGAAGTCTGGAAGGGCCCGGTCGCCGAATCGACGGGCGGACCGCACCTGCTGGGAACGGCGCGCATGGGCAACGACCCGAAGACGTCGGTCGTCGACAAGTACCACCGGTCGCACGACATCCGCAACCTGTTCGTCTGCGACGGCTCGAGCATGGTGACGTCGGGGCGCGGACAGCCGACGATGACGATCCAGGCGCTCGCCTTCCGGGCGGGCGACCATATCGCGCAGTTCGCGAAGCGCGGGGAGATCTGACGGTCAGCCGGCGCGCATTCCGGCGAGGCGCTGCGAGATGATCGTCTCGGCCTCGCCCATGATCCGGTCGACCAGCTCTTTGCAGGTCGGCACGTCGTGGATCAGGCCGGCGACCATGCCGCACGACCAGGCGCCCGCTTCCATGTCGCCCTGCTGCATGACCTTCACGTAAGCCCCCGCAACGTACTCGCGGACGTCGTCGATCGTCGTCGCCGCGCCCTTCTGCTTCTCGATTTCGACGACCTTGTCGACCGCCGAGTTGCGCAGCACGCGTTCCGTATTGCGCAGCGGCCGCATGATCAGGCGCGTGTCGAGTTCGGTGGCCCGCACCAGCGCCTGCTTCACGTTCTCGTGCACCGGTGCCTCTTTCGTCGCGATGAAGCGGGTGCCCATGTTCATGCCCTCGGCGCCGAGTGCGAGCGCCGCGACGAGACTGCGCCCGTCGGCCATGCCGCCGGATGCGACGAACGGAATCTTCAGCGCCTCGGCGGCGAGCGGCAACAGGATGAAGTTCGGCACGTCATCCTCGCCCGGGTGACCACCGCACTCGAAGCCGTCGACACTCACCGCGTCGCAGCCGATCTTTTCGGCCTTGAGCGAGTGCCGCACCGACGTGCATTTGTGAATGACCTTGATGCCATGCTGCTTCAACACCGGCATGTACTGTTCCGGGCTGCGGCCTGCGGTCTCGACGATGCGCACCCCGCCTTCGACGATCGCCTGGATGAGCTCGGCGTAAGGCGGGTTCGCGAACGTCGGCAGGAAAGTGAGGTTCACGCCGAACGGCTTGTCGGTCATTTCGTGGCAGCGCTTGATCGCCGCCGCCAGCTTCTCCGGCGTGCCGAGCGTCAGCGCCGTGATCATGCCGAGCCCGCCGGCGTTGGAAACGGCCGAGGCCAACTCGGGCAACCCGACGAAATGCATGCCGCCCTGGATGATCGGGTGCTGGATGCCAAAGAGCTCGGTGATGCGGGTCTTCATGGGCGGCCTCGGATTCCTGCTGAACAACAACCGGTCATTGTCGCCGATTCGGCGACGCAGCGCCCGGCCTCGCGGCTGGGCGAGATGACGAACTCGATGCAATTACCCGTGAAGACGCCCCTTGCGGGGCGTCCGTCGATGCCTCACCACTCCGGCGCCTCGCTCATTTCCTGGACGCGGCGATCTTCTTTGCTTCAGCCAGGGCCTTGTCCGCGGCGCGCGTCGCGCACTCCTTCGTGTTGGGCCCGGAGTCCGGATAGGCTTTGCCGAGCTTCTCGCAGACCACCGTCGCTGCCTGATTGATTCGCCACTCCAGCGTTGCGACATCCGTCGATTTCGCCAGGTCGAGGTCGGCGTAGCTCACGCGGCTCGACATGACGACCTTGTAGTACCCCGGCGCCGGACTGGCCGTGTCGGCCTTGCCCTCCTTTGCGATGGGCGAGGCCTCGACCACGATTTCTTCCAACGGCTGGGCGAGGACATTGCCCCAGGCCATGCACGCCGCGAGCGGCACTGCGACCGCGAGGAATTTCCTTCTCATGACGCACTCCTTCCCTATTGGAGCCTGAGCGTGCCGGGACGGCACGCACTGCGCCCCACGCTCCAAGACTAGAGCCGGACGCAGAGAAGGAAAATTCGGAGTGTTGGAACAGTGCGACGGTATTAATCGCTAGCCGACGAGGGCCCGGGCGCGCAATGTGCTACCGCGACCCGTCGAGCCACCCCCGATTCCGGAAACAGGTGAGCGCGGCCCGTGATCCCCCTTATCATCCGGACATGAGCCTGACCCGCCGCTTCGTCCTCGCCGTGCTGGTGGCGATCGTCGTCCTCATCGCGGTGATCGCGTATCGCACGGCGACCTACACCCCGCCGACGAAGACGGTGTCGGCGCCAGTCGATCTGGCACCCGACGTCAGGATCGACGTGGCGCGAGCAGCGCAACATCTGGCGGACGCGGTTCGCATCCGGACGGTCAGCCATCAGGACGCGAAGGACAACGACTGGGCCGAATGGGATCGTCTGCACGCGTGGCTCGCCGCGACCTACCCCGCAGCGCACGCGGCCATGACGCGCGAAGTGGTCGCCGGACACACGCTCGTCTACACCTGGCGCGGGGTGGACCCGTCGCTCCCGCCGATCGTGCTGATGGCTCACCACGACGTCGTGCCAGTGACACCGGGCACCGAGCAGGACTGGTCACACCCGCCGTTCGACGGCGTGATCGCCGATGGAGCTGTGTGGGGTCGTGGCTCCGTCGACGACAAGGGCTCGCTCATCGGGCTGTTCGAGGGCATCGAGTCGCTGGTCGCCAGCGGGTTCGTGCCGCGGCGCACGGTGTACGTCGTCAGCGGGCACGACGAAGAAGCCGGCGGTAAAGGAGCGTACGCGGCAGCGCAGCTGCTGAACTCGCGTGGCGTGCACGCGGAGTTCGTGCTCGACGAAGGCTTGGCCGTCATCGCCGATTTCCCGCTGCTTGGCCGGCCCGTCGCACTGATTGGTATTGCCGAGAAGGGCTACGCGACATTGAAGGTCACGGCCCCCGCCAAAGGCGGGCATTCCTCGGCTCCGCCACCGGAAACCGGTGTCGAAGTACTCGCCAAGGCCGTGCTGGCCATCACCGGCAAGGCCTTTCCGCTCGAATTCAAGGGACCGGCGGCCGACATGGTGCGCGCGCTGGCCCCGGATGCTCCCCTCCTCGTTCGCGTCGCCGTCGCGAACGAATGGCTGTTTCGTCCGCTGCTGGTGCGGCAGATCGCGGCGACGGCGGCAGGTGCTGCGACGCTGCACACCACGATCGCGCCGACGATGCTGCGCGGCAGCCCGAAAGAGAACGTGCTGCCGCAGGACGCGACCGCCTGGATCAACTACCGCATTGCCCCAGGCCTGACCGCGGACGAC
>Ga0315286_10006613_pt1 | contig 11292 bp, 7 predicted proteins | sample YL17G10_0_MG_FD_205038 | JGI IMG/M metagenome (GOLD analysis project Ga0315286, IMG submission 205038) | Sediment microbial communities from Yellowstone Lake, YNP, Wyoming, USA - YL17G10_0 | ecosystem: Environmental > Aquatic > Freshwater > Lake > Sediment | place: USA: Wyoming | collected...
TCGATGCCGCGGATGGCGAGGTTCATGTGCGCCAGCCGCCAAGTGGTGGGGTTGGATTCCTGCCCGAAGATGGAGATGTCGGTCTTCTGCCCGCCGTGGGCCTCCACGAAGCGTTCGGACTGCACAAACATGCCCGCCGAGCCGCAGCAGGGGTCGTAGACGCGGCCCTCGTAGGGTTCGAGTATATCGACCAAGAGGCGCACGATGCAGCGCGGCGTGAAGAACTCGCCGCCGAGCTTGCCCTCGGCCTGGGCGAACTTGCCGAGGAAGTATTCGTAGACGCGGCCGAGCGTGTCGCGCGCCTTGGCGCGGTCGCCCTTGAAGCCGATGTCGGCGATCAGATCGATCAACCCCTTCATCTTTTCCGGCGCGATGCCGCGGCGGGCGTAGTCGCGCGGCAGCTTGCCCTTGAGGTTGGGGTTGTCGCGCTCGACGGCGAGGATGGCGTCGTCGATCAGCGTGGCGATGTCGGGGCGCGTGGCCTGGTTCTGGAGGTTGGCCCAGCGCGACTCGGGCGGAACCCAGAAGACCCGCTCGGCGGTGTACTCGTCGCGGTTTTCCAGCAGGCTTTCGATCTGCAGGCCAGTGATTTTGTCGGCTTCGAGTTCGGTCTTGAGTTCCGCGCGGCGGGCCTCGAACGAGTCGGAGATGTACTTCAGGAAGAGCAGGCCGAGGACGACGTGCTTGTACTCGGCGGCGTCGATCTGCCCGCGCAGGGCGTCGGCCGACTTCCAGAGGATTTCGGCTCGGGCCAGGTCGGTGTTGTTTGTTTCATTGGTCGGCATCAGGGCTCCGTCTCGGTTTCATTCGTTGCACCGCATCCGGCGGGGTTTCTTGGGCGCTGCTCGGGAGGCCTAACGTTTGAGCTAACCGGACCGTTGCGGCAGGGTGCTAAAGGCCCAGAATGAAATGGCGGGCCTTTGGCGGCCTGCTGCAATGGGTCCGGTTGAGCGAATGGTTAGGCATCCGTGGCGTTGCGGTATGCCCGCTGAATGTATTCATGTAGTTCAAACAACTTGCCTACCTCTCCTGGCGAGCTGGAGTTCGGTAGATCGGAAGCGTCAATGTGTTCTTGGCCGTCTACGAAGACGGACGCTACGTCATATTCTTCTCTCTTGTGTTCCTTGTCCCATCTTGGGGTGGGATATCGACCGGCCCAAACAACGTATCTCTCGGCCCGGCCCAGCAACTCGCGTTGGTCCGCGTTCAATAGATTTTCACCGCAGAAATCTGAAACTTGGTGGGTGTAGATCAGTTCACTCTTTCCAAGTTTTAGCTTCAGAAAGTACGCCTTGACGATGAGTTCTAGCGCGAGCGCCGCAAGGAATTGGGCAGTGGCCATCGCCATGATGGTGTCGAACGTTGGGTTGGCACGGCCTTCGTCGTATTTCTGGATCAGTAGCTTCGCAGATGAGATGAACTGCCTCGATTGAAACTCCCAAGCGCCAGGATCGAACGCCTTCGCGTCTCCTTGCCTTCGCCAGCTAGCGGATGCACCGGTCTTCATTTCGGATGCCTAACGACGAAGCTCACCTGCCGCTATGGAGCGCAGCGGAATAGCGGTCAGGTGCAGCGTCCTGTTCGGCTGGTTCTCCATTCAATCGCTATTCCTTGCTTTCGACCCACTTGCCGGTAGCTGCGCCGTACGTGTAGCTCTTGTCACCAACCTTTGCCCGGGCACCATCGCGAAAGGCGACGCGATACTTGCCGGCATCCTTCACCAGTGTCACCCTAAACCCCTTGAAGAGAATCTGGGGGAAGTCCCCTCGGTCCTTGATGGTCGCAATCCCCATCACGTCAACCCACTGATCCAGAAACTCCGGGACCATAAGATGCGTCTCTTGATCAAACACACCTATGCATGTCTCCCTAGGAAAGTGCACAATGGGGCCTTCCATCGCAGGTGCGAGAGGAACTTTGTATTGCCGAGCGATCGGCTCAGCAGTCTGTTTCAATGCCTGGCGTGCTTCGGGTGGAGCCATTCGTTGGTTTAATGAGTTGATGACATAAAGGAGGTAGTCGTTGAATAGCGTGGCAACGTCACTATCCGGCGGTTGCGCGGCCAGCTGTCTTGCAGCCGCCACAGGTGTCTTACGTTTCGCTACGTATGAGCCGATGATTTCTTTGACTTCAGGCTGAGCAATGGCCAAAGGTGTGTCACCGCGGATAGTCTTCAAATCAGTTCTGGCACCACCCTCTAGCAGAACCTTGCATATCTTCTTGTACCCTACCGTGGCTGCGAGATGCAATGGAGTCTGCCCGTAACTGTCTGTGGTATTTGGGTCCGCACCCTGCTGAAGGAGAAAGTCAACTGTGCCTATAGAGCCATCGCTCTCAAACCTATAGAGCTTTGCTCCTTGTCCCCGAATAAAGTACTCGGAAGCAGGGACCGAAGCGTAATGGAGTGCGGTCCAACCATCAGCGTTGGTCGCATCAAGACGGGCCCCCTTACTCAAGAGAAACCTGACTGTTTCAAGATGCCCACCCTGAGCCGCGAGCATCAGTGGCGTGCTTCCCGAGGGATAGCCGATACGACCACCAACGTTGATCGTATCCTTCTCGCTGACTGAATTCACGTCAGTACCGCTGCCTACGAGTGCTCTTACCTTGTTGATGTCGCCCTTCTTGGCCGCATCGTGAATTTCAGCACCGAATGCTTCTAGCAGGCACAGAGAGGCAATCACAAAGCTGATTGTCGCAGAGGATACGATTGTGTGGGCCCTAGTCGTTGTCATGTTCCACTCTCCTTTCTCAGCCGAACTCAAAGTAGGCAGTTCCATCTAACCGGATATCCGCTCCGGCGTGGTCGGTGTAGCGCGGGCGACCGCTCGCGCCGGTTTCAGTAGCGCCACGCCAGCAACGGGTTGCCGCCCGTGGCTTCGCGGTGTATCTGGATACGCCGTCTCGCTCGGCAGTGTATCCCGTTCTGAGCCCGGCGACGCGGCACCACGCAGCCCCCCCGGCGTCATCCGGGCCTCGCCCGGACCAGCAACGCCCGTCCCGTGTCGGCCTCCAGCCATCGCCCGCTCACGCCCCGCCATCGAGAGGGCTCCTCACGCCGCGACCGCCGCGATTGAGAACGTGGGTGTAGATCATGGTCGTGCTGACGTCCTTATGACCGAGCAGTTCCTGGATGGTGCGGATGTCGTAGCCGTTCTCCAGCAGGTGGGTCGCGAACGAGTGCCGCAGGGCATGGCAGCTGGCGGGCCTGACGAGCCGCGCCCGGAGCGCGGCTTCGCGGACGGCCTTCTGTAGGACGGACTCGTGCAGGTGGTGCCGCCGCCTGCGCCCCGAGACGGGGTCGGTGTAGTGCCGGGTGGCCGGGAAGACCCACTGCCAGCCCCACTCGAACGCGGCGCGCGGGTACTTGCGCTCGAGGGCGAGCGGCAACTCCACGCTGCCAAGGCCCTCTCGCAGGTCCCGCTCGTGCTGCACCTGCACGCGGCCGAGATGCGCTATCAGGGGTGTGGCGACGACAGTGGGCAGCAGGGTCACACGGTCGCGCGCTCCTTTCCCGTCGCGCACGAGGATCTCGCCGCGCGAGAAGTCCACATCCTTCACTCGCAGGCGGCAGCACTCGAGCAGGCGCAGACCGGCGCCGTAGAGCAGCGCTGCCATCAGGGCCTCCACGCCACTGAGCGAGCGCAGCAACGCCCGGACCTCTTCACGACTGAGCACCACAGGCAACCGCGCCGGCCGTTTGGCCCTGACAATCTCGTCGAGCCAGCCGAGATCCTGGTTCAGCACCTGGCCGTAGAGAAAGAGCAGGGCGCTGAGGGCTTGGTTCTGCGTGGACGCGCTGACCCTCGCCTCGACCGCGAGGTGGCTGAGGAAGCGGGTGACTTCCGCCTTGCCCATCTCGGCGGGATGCCGCTTGTCGTGGAACAGGATGAAGCGCCGGATCCAGCCGGCGTAGGCCTTCTCCGTGCGGCGGCTGTAGTGCCGCAGGCGAATGGCGGCGCGGACCTGGTCGAGCAGCCGTATGCCGGTGGGGCGGGGCACGCCCGGCGGCGGGCCCTCGCGCACGAGGGCAAGGGTGGGCGTGAACACGCGATACGGATCCTGTCCGAGGCAGGCCGCGGCCGGCATTCGTCCTCCACGTCGGGGCATGACGAGGCTGGGTGCTGTGGCGGCGAGTATCTACCAGGCCTCTGTCACCGGGCAAGGAATATCGGTGATGCGCTCGCGATCCCCGGCGGTTCGCCCGCCACCTCCGCCTCAATACGCCGGCAACCTCATCATCACGCCCGGGCCGATGGGCCAGTTGAGCCAGTAGAACGCCAGCAGCAGGGCCGTCCAGGACACCAGGAAGGCGATCGAGTAGGGCAGCATCGCGGAGATGAGCGAGCCCACGCCGAACTTCGGGTCGTAGCGCCGCGCCGCCACGATGAGGATCGGCAGGTAGGGGAAGCAGGGCGTGATGATGTTCACCACCGACGCGCCGATGCGGAAGACGACCTGCGTGCACTCGGGGGTGAAGCCGAGCATGGCGAACATCGGCACGAACACCGGTGCCAGCATGGCCCACTTGGCCGAGGCCGAGGTGATGAAGAAGTCGAGCGACGCGGAGAACAGCACGAGCCCCACCAGCAGCGGCGCGCCCTGGAAGCCCATGCCCTTGAGGAAGCGCGCACCCGAGATGGCGACGATGCCGCCGAGGTTCGACCAGTTGAAGAAGGCGATGAACTGCGCGGCGGCGAAGGCGAGCACGATGTAGGTGCCCATGGTGGCGAGCGTCTCGCCGGTCATCTTCGTGACGTCGCGGTCGTTGTGGATCTTCCCCGCGGCGATGCCAAACACGAGTCCGGGGATGAAGAAGAGCAGCATGATGAGGATGATGATGCTGTCGAAGAACGGCTTGAGCTGCTCCAGGAACGTGGCCCCCGGGCCGCGCAGCGGCGCCCACGGCGTCAGCACGAGCGCGAGGAAGAGCGCCACGGTCAGCGCCAGCGCCAGGCCCGCGGCCCGCAGTCCGCGGCGCTCCGCCTGCGAGATCTCGCCGAGCGCGTGCGCGTCCGGCGGCGCGTCGGCGGCGGGCTTCCAGGGCCCGAGCCGCGGCTCGACGAAGCGGTGCGTGACCCAGGTCCCGACCACGGTGAGCACCGGGGCGGTAACCGTGAGGAAGAAGTAGTTGCCCAGCACCTGCGGCTCGTAGCCGGGCAGCAACTTCGAGGCCCTGGTCGCCTCCTGCGTGAACCCGATGAGCAGGACGTCGAGCGGCGAGGGCAACACGTTCGCGCTGAAGGCGCCGCCCACGCCGGCGAAGGCGGCCGCGAGCCCGACCAGGGGATTGCGCCCGGCGGCGGCGAAGAGCATCGCGGCGATCGGCGGCAAGATGATCACGCCGGCGTCGGCCGCGAGGTGCGCGAGCATGCCAGCGAAGATCACGGCCGCGGTGAGCAGCGTGGGCGGCATGCTGGTGACGAAGGCGCGCAGTGAGAGCGTGATGAGCCCGGTCTTCTCGGCGACACCCACACCCATCATCGCCACCAGCACGATGCCGAGGGGCGCAAAGCCCATGAAGTTCTTCACCGCCTCGGTGAATATGCGCCGCAGCCCCTCGCGGTCGAGCAGGTTGACGGCGGCGATGATGGAGCCATCCTTCGGGTGGACGGCGGTCACGCCGAGCCGCGCGCAGATCCACGAGGCGACCAGCACCACGCCCGCAAGGATCACGAAGATCGTGATGGGGTCGGGCAGCCGGTTGCCGACGCGCTCGATGGTGTCGAGCGCGCGGGCGAATGCGGGCCGGCGCGGAGGCTTCGGCGGACTGGGACGGCGTTCGCTCATCACGGGCTCGTGGGCGGATTCCTGGGCGGACTCGCGGGCGCGCGGCGCACGGTTGTCAGAGCGCGCAGATTGCGGCAGGCTCCCGCTTTCCGCAAGCCCTGAAAGGAACCTGCTCCATGATGCGCATGCGCTTCGCCCTCGCGCTTGTACTCACGCTGGCTCCCTGTCCGCCCGCGTTCGCCCAGGCCGCCCTGCAGCCGCAGGCCGCAGCCCCGCCCACGCTCGAACAGGCCCGCGCGGGCATGAACATCCCGTCCGCCTCGCTCGACCTGCGCGGGCAGATGGACTCCATCGGCTTCGCCTCGACCGCCGCGCAGATGGCGAAGGTCTGGGAACTTTCCGCCACGCCGCCCGCGCCCGATTCGTTCGGCGCGCGCCCCGCTCCCGGCGTGGCCGCGGTCATCTGCCCGCACGACGACTACCTCTACGCCGGGCGCGTCTACCACCAGGTGCTGCCGCTCATCACCGCCCGCCGCGTGATCCTCGTGGGCGTGTTCCACCGCTATCGGCGCTTCGGCGAACACGACCGGCTGGTCTTCGACAGGTACCGGGCGTGGCGCACGCCCGACGGACCGGTGCCGGTCTCGAGTCTGCGCGAGGCACTCCTCTCCCACCTGTCCCCGGAGGACTTCGTGCAGAGCGCGGCCATGCACGACTCCGAACACTCGCTCGAGGCGCTGGTCTACTGGCTCCGGCACCTGCGCCGCGACCTGGAGATCGTGCCCGTCATCGTCCCGGCGTCGAAGTTCGACCGTCTCGAGGAGCTGGCTGGCCGGCTCGCCGCCGCGCTCGGCGCCACGATGACGGCCCACGACTGGCAACTCGGGCGCGACGTGGCGATCGCGATCTCGACCGACGGCGTGCACTACGGGACGGACTTCAAGTACGTGCCCTTCGGCGATGGTGGGATCACGGCCTACCAGAAGGCGACAGAGAAGGACCGTGCGCTCCTGGCCGGGCCGCTGAGCGGCACGCTCACGGCCGGCAAGGTGCGCGGACTGTACGCGGCCTTCGTGAATCCCGAGCAGCCGGATGAGTACCGGCTGACCTGGTGCGGGCGCTTCGCCGTGCCGCTCGGGCTGCTGCTGCTCGAGCGCCTGTCGCGCGACCTGGGGCCGCTCACCGGGCACCCGATCGCTTACGCCACCTCGGTCGGCTGGCCCGAGTTGCCGGTGCGCGACCTCGGCCTGGGCGCCACCGCGCCGGCCAGCCTCTACCACTTCGTCTCGTATCCCGCGGTGGCGTTCACCCTGGGGCGCGCGAAGTAGGGCCGGTGGACGGGCAGGCGGGGGCCGCCCCCCGCTTCGTCCCCACGGTTCCCGCGTTCGTCACGATCGGCTCGGCGCCACTGGCCAGGCAGGCTAGGGTCACGCGGCTTCGCGCAGTCCCACTCCCACCCGATGAGGAATCGCCATGATGCCCCGCCCGCGCCGCTTCGCCTGCGCGCTCACCCTTCTGGCCCTCTGCCTGCCCGCCCTCGCGGCGGCACAGGCGCCCGGTCCGCAGCGCGCCTACATGGACACCACCTGCGCGCCCTGCAAGGACTTCTTCCAGTACGCCAACGGCACCTGGCTCGCCACGGTGCAGATCCCGCCCTCCTATCCCGCCATCGGCATGGGCCGGGAGATCTTCGACCGCAACCAGGTGACGCTCACCCGGTTGCTCGGGCGGCTGGCGAGCGAGGCGGACCAGCAGAAGGACGCCACGCTCCAGAAGGTCGGCTGGCTCTACGCGGCGCTCATGGACTCGGCCCGCGCCGACCGCGAGGGGCTCGCGCCCATCCAGGGCGATCTCGCGCGGATCGATGCCATCCGCACGAAGGAGGACCTGCGCCGCGAGTTCGCGAACCTCGACGGCTACTCGCCGTTCGGCTTCGGGACCGAGGTGGATCCCGGGCAGAGCACCATGAACACCGGCCAGGTGTCGCAGGGCGGCCTCGGGTTGCCCGACCGCGACTACTACTTCCGCACCGATCCCAAGTCCGACACGCTGCGGCAGTTCTACGCGGGCCACGTCGAGCGCGTGCTCGCGCTCACGGGCATGGCGCCCGGGCCGGCGCAGGACGCCGCCGTCCGGATCATGAAGCTCGAGACCGCACTGGCCGAGTCGTCGCTCTCCATCACCGAGCAGCGCGACCCGGAGAAGCTCTACCACAAGATGCCGGTGAGGCAGCTGCAGGCGCTGGCGCCCGCCGTGGACTGGGTGGCGTTCTTCAGCGAGTCGGGCGTGAAGGCCATGGCCAGCCCGGCGGCGTCGGTGGACGTCTCGATGCCCGCGTTCATGCGCCGGTTGAGCGCGCTGATCGAGAGCACGTCCATGGAGGACTGGCGTGTCTATCTGCGCTATCACACCGCGCGGGGCGGGCTGCCGTGGCTGGGGCAGGCCGCCTTCGACGAGATGTTCTCCTACAACTCGAAGCTCACGGGGCAAAAGGTGCCCAGTCCGCGCTGGAAGCGCGCCGCGAGCTCCATGGATGGCGCCATGGGCGAGGCACTGGGCAAGGCCTACGTCGAGACCGAGTTCCCACCGTCGTCCAAGGCGCGCATGGTCGAGCTGGTGAACAACCTGCGGGTGGCTCTCAAGGCGCGCATCGAGACACGACCCTGGATGAGCGACGCGACCAGGAAGCAGGCGCTCGCCAAGCTGAACGCCATCCTCCAGAAGATCGGCTACCCGAACAAGTGGCTCGACTACTCTCCGCTGAAGATCGATCCGCGGGAGTCCGCGTTCGCCGGCCTGCGCCGGGCGCAGCAGTTCGAGCAGAGGCGCCAACTGGCCAAGATCGGCAAGCGCGTGGACCGCAACGAGTGGCAGATGACCGCGGCCACGGTGAACGCCTACTACAACCCGCCGACCAACGAGATCTGCTTCCCGGCCGGCATCCTGCAGCCGCCCATGTTCGACCCGAAGGCCGACGACGCCGCTAACTACGGCGCCATCGGCGCGGTGATCGGGCACGAGCTGACGCACGGTTTCGACGACCAGGGCCGCAAGTATGACGCCCAGGGGAACCTCAGGGACTGGTGGACCCCGGAGGATGGCAAGGAGTTCGAGGCGCGCACGCAGAGACTCGTGGACCAGTACAACGGCTACATCGCCGAGGACACCCTGCACGTGAACGGCAAGTTCACGCTGGGCGAGAACCTGGGCGACCTGGGAGGCGTCATCGTGGCCCACCAGGCCTGGAAGCTGTCGCTCAAGGGCAGGCCGGCGCCGCAGTCCATCGGCGGCTTCACGCCCGAGCAGCGCTTCTTCCTGGGCTTCGCCCAGATCTGGCGGAACGTGTACCGCCCCGAGCTGACGCGGCTCGTCTCCCTGACCGACCCGCACTCGCTGCCGCACTGGCGCGTCGTCGGCCCGCTCGCGAACATCCCCGAGTTCGCGCAGGCGTTCGGCTGCCAGTCCGGCGACGAGATGGTGATCACTCCGGAGAAGCGCACCGACGTCTGGTAGACCCGCGCGCGGCGCGCGGCGCACGGGCCCGGAGCCCGGACACGCGGCGGGGCGGGGGACACGGGGCCCGCAGCGGGGGTCCCGGCCCCGGCCGACGCAGGATACGGCGGCCGGGGGTTTGCCGGAGAGCGAGCACCGCCAGGATGGCGGCGCGCAGTACCCACCGCAGGTGGGTCCGTCCCCGCGGAGGGCTTCGTGTCCCCCGCCCCGCCGCCCTCGAGCGGGCACGTGGCCGTTGACGCCCCCCACCGCGGTCATTATGGTCTGCTCGCCCTCACGGGACCCGCGGACACGGCCGGCCGGAGCCCGGCCGTGTCCCGCGAGGCGACGACTCCGCAGTCCGGCGCTCACGCAGAAGCCATCCGGGAGCATCCATGGCCAATCCGCTCTTCGCCACCAAGCCGCTCAGCCTGTTGCTCGAGGAGATGAGGGGCGAGAACCGGCTCCGCCGCGTGCTCGGCCCCATCCAACTCACCAGTCTCGGCGTCGGCGCCGTCATCGGGGCCGGCATCTTCGTGGCCACCGGCGCGGCCGCCCACAACGTGGCCGGCCCCGCGCTGATGCTCTCCTACGTGATCGCGGGCATCACCTGCATCTTCGCCGCGCTCTGCTACGCCGAGTTCGCCTCGATGGTCCCGGTCGCCGGCTCGGCCTACACCTATGCCTATGCCACGCTTGGGGAGCTGTTCGCCTGGATCATCGGCTGGGACCTGGTGCTGGAATACGCCGTCGGCAGCGCGACCGTGGCCACGGGCTGGTCGGGCTACTTCCAGAACGTGCTGCTCAAGCTGAACTACCAGCTCCCGCTGGCCCTGCGCGAATCCCCGTGGAAGTACGACGTCGCCACCGGGAACTTCATCACCACGCACTCGATGATCAACCTGCCGGCCATCATCATCGTCTGCATCGTCACGGCGATCCTGGTGAAGGGCATCCAGGAGAGCGCCAATTTCAACGCCACCATGGTGGGCATCAAGCTGGCTGCGGTGCTGTTCGTCATCGGGGTCGGCATGTTCTATCTCAACCCGGCGAACTGGCATCCGTTCGCGCCCTACGGCTGGACCGGCCTGAACTTCTTCGGCCATCACGTGGCGGGCCAGACCGACCCGCAGGGGGCGCCGATCGGCATGCTCGCGGGAGCGGCGATCATCTTCTTCGCCTATATCGGGTTCGACTCGGTCTCGACCCATGCCGAGGAGGCGCGCGTGCCCCACCGTGACGTGCCCATCGGCATCATCGCCTCGCTCCTGATCTGCACCGTCCTCTACATCCTGGTCGTCGTGGTCCTCACCGGCATGGTGCGTTACAACCAGCTCGACACCGCCGCCCCGGTCAGCATGGCGTTCCGGCAGGCGGGCCTGGGCTGGGCGGAGGCCATCATCGCCACCGCCGGCGTGGCCGGGATCACCTCGGTGCTGCTCGTGATGATGCTGTCGGGACCCCGCGTGTTCCTGGCGATGGCCCGCGACGGTCTCGTTCCCCAGAGCTTCTTCGGCGCCGTGCACCCGCGGTTCCGGACCCCGTACAAGACCACGATGCTGATCGGCGTGTTCGTCGCGGTGCTCGCGGGCCTGCTGCCGATCGACGCGCTCCTGCACCTGACCAACATCGGCACGCTGCTCGCCTTCGTGATCGTCTGCACGGCCGTGCTGATCATGCGGGCCAAGCACCCGGAGGCCGAGCGGCCGTTCAAGGCGCCGTTCTATCCGGTGGTGCCCATCCTCGGCATCCTGTCCTGCCTGCTGCTCATGTTCTCGCTGCCCGTCGCCAACTGGTGGCGGCTGTTCGTCTGGCTGGGGCTCGGCTTCGTCATCTACTTCGCCTACGGCCGGCGCCACAGCGTGATGGCAAAGTCCCGCGCCGCCGACAGGCGCTGAGGCCACCGTGGAGACCGCCCGGGAGTTCAAGCGCGAGCTCAGGCTGCTCGATTCGACCATGATCGTGATCGGATCCATGATCGGGTCCGGCATCTTCATCGTCAGCGCCGACATCGCCCGCACCGTCGGGGGCCCGGGCTGGATGCTGATGTCCTGGCTCGTCGCCGGGGTC
>Ga0315286_10006614_pt1 | contig 11291 bp, 13 predicted proteins | sample YL17G10_0_MG_FD_205038 | JGI IMG/M metagenome (GOLD analysis project Ga0315286, IMG submission 205038) | Sediment microbial communities from Yellowstone Lake, YNP, Wyoming, USA - YL17G10_0 | ecosystem: Environmental > Aquatic > Freshwater > Lake > Sediment | place: USA: Wyoming | collected...
CTTGACCGTTTCCACCGTTTTCCTATCCGAGGTGTTCCCCGGCATGGCCCAGCACTTCACCGGGATGCCCTCCTTCGTCACCGCCAGGCCAATCACAACCTGAGGGAGATCCGGCCGGTGATCCTTGGAGTGGCCATACTGCCGAAGACCATTTGCATCTTCTTCGTCCATCTCGAAGTAGGTGCTGGTGGTGTCAAAGAAGATCAGATCCACTTCCAGATTCAAGAGATCCGCCACGGCAAAGAAGACTGCTTTATGAATGATCTCCCGATACTCCAGGAGAACATCCATCGCCCGGTACAGATGTTGAAGCTCTATCGGTTCCGGATTTCCCAGGGCCACGTCTTCTCCGACCCATTCTTCGGCGCCTTTCTTGGAATCAGGAGCCAGGGCCCGGTTGGCCGTCATGGCAAAGGCCGCCCATTCCATCGGAGAGGTAAACGATCGGTCCTTCATGCATTGAGAAAGAGCTTCCGGTATCCCCAGTTGTTCCCACAGAGCACGCAGAAGATAGGCACCGCCCAAGGGAACACTGCGAATCATATGCAAAGGCGCCACGGTGCCCCCCCCAGATGCATTCCCATGAAGGGCGTCTTCCGGGGACAGGAAACGGTTGATGCTTTTGGCCAATCTTTTGAGGGCGTCCGTATCCAGCTCATCGGTTCTGCCGAAGGTATGCAGAACCTGGGCCTTGGCGCACCTGCTCCGAGGGTCCCAGAGGTTATGAGCAAGCTGGACGTAGGTCACGGCAGATCCGCCTTTGTTCTTGCGGGAAATGGTCCTGATGTACATGCCTATTCCCATAGCAATATATTATGAACAATGTCAAGCATATAATTATAATTCGTGTGCCTATGCTTTTTGCAGTTCTTCCCATATGTCATCGCGTGATTTCCATAACTTACATTGATCAAAAGACCAATATATGCCTATGGCTGTCGAACTTCGGCTTCCCACTCCTTTATCTCGGTAAATCCCTGGAAATGTCTGCCTTCTTTCCCCCAAATCTCCCAAACATAGTGCCCTAATTATGCGGCATAATTACATAATAGTGCTTGGCATATAGTCTACTATTGTCATAGGTTGATAGTATCATGTTCGTCAGGGTAAAACCTTCCGGAGAATATCAGTACCTCCAGGTCGTGGAGAATCGATGGGAAAGGGGAAGACCCCGGCAGCATGTCATCGCTAGGGTCGGGAGACTGGATCGATTCGCCGGGTCCGGCCAGGTGGACGCGATCCTACGTTCTCTCTTGAGGTTCTCCGAGAGGGTCAAGGTGGTCGAGGGCATTCAGAGCGGGCCCCTGAGTCCTCTCTCCGTTCGGAAGATCGGTCCGGAACGGTTCATGGGAAGTCTCTGGAGCGGACTGGGGTTGCAGGAGGTCTTTGATAAATAGACAGAAATGGATTTGGGCTTCGATTTGTGGCACCACAGCTCCACCATCCGGGACGGAGGTCGGAACCCGACGGCCTCGAATGCCCGGGTGGCAAGGGGGCGGAGGTCGGTGCGGATGCGGAAGCGTCGGCCGTCGAGGCCGATGGTGACGGTCTGAACCTGCCGGAGGTAGTGCATCAGATGAGGCCAGGAAGCCTGGACTCCTTGCACTTCTCATTGCCGTTGCAGGTCCACCTCCAGCCGCAGAGCCAGAAACGAGGCCACGATGTGACCGATGGAGGCGTCGTCCCGATGGTGGTAAATGGGCCGACCTTTAGGGTAGATTTCTCCTCGCGGAAGGTGTGGTCCACCCGTCACAGGCTCTGATAGCTGATAGCTCCTGGCCACCTCTGCCGCTGAAAGGTCCGTGTCGGTGGCCAGCACAAGCTTGCCGTCCAGGCGAGCGTCGCGCTCGGCCGGCTCCCGGGCGATGCGCACCGACCCCTTGGCGGACGCAGGCTCCGCATACGACTGATAGAGCCTTGCGAAAGCGGGCATCTATTCCCAGTGGGGCGGAGGCAGTCTCTCGGAAGGGGAAAAACAAAAGCCCCCCCATCGAGCTGAATCGGTGGGGGGGGCAAAGCGGGTCGGGACCGGAAGGTCCCGGTTCCCTTTATTATTTAGGAAGCGAGCAGAGGAACTGCTCCAGTTCCTGATTGAACTTGTCCGGCTCCTCTTGCTGCAGCAGATGTCCGCTATTCTTGAAGACCACCAGATGAGAATTGGGGATTTGGTTTTGCATGTAGACCCCGGCCATGATGCTTTTTGGGAAAACCTTGGAGTCAGCGACCAGGATCAGGGTGGGCACCTGGATCTGGGGGAGAAGCGCCCGGTAGTCTCGGGGTGCAAAGTCGTAGAGCAGGGTGACCGCAGTCCACGTTGGGGTCTTACATACCATCTTGTATCGCGCATCAACCTGCTCATCGGTGGGCGGATTCTTCCAAATGTTCCGGAGGAAGGCCTTGTGGGTTGTCTCCCGGTTCTGCCACAGGCCAATGGCGACGTTGTGCAGGGCGTCCCAGTTGTAATCATAATAGGCGCCGGAATTCCAGGTTTCGCTGGACATGGGACAAGGGCTCATATCTTCGAGGGCGAGGGCCTTTAGCCGATCCGAGCCAAATTGGCGATAATAGTCGAGGACCACCATCACTCCCATGGAGTGGCCCACCAGGGTCACCTTTTGCAAGCCCATCGCCTCGATGAACTTTCTCACATCCCTTGCCAATTGGGGGACGCTGTTTCCCTCCATAGGCTTGCTGGAATTGCCATGGCCGCGTAGATCGATAGCCAGAGCCCGATAATTCGGTGCAAAATAGGAGAGTTGATTGGCCCAGATTCCGCTATTGCCGCACCATCCATGGATGAAGAGAATGGGGTCTCCTTGTCCCCGATCCTGATAAAAGATCTGCAGGTTATCCTCCAGGTCCATAAGGAGGGCAAAAGCGGAGAAGGGGATAAGGAGAGCTGATAAGACGCAGATTGTCAGAGCATACTTCAGAGCGGCACTGTTTTTTCTCATCTTGACCTCCATAGTTTGCAGGAAAAACCTGATCCGGAGAAATCCATCAGTACTCCCCGGGGAACCCGGGCTCCTGAGCAGGGGCCTAAGAAAAGCGCACCCCGCCACGAACAGGATGGCGCCGGGGGGACTGGAATATATCACAACGCCTCGCTTGGCAGCAATGCGAAAAAGAAAATCTCCTCCCGACACCCACCAAGAGAAAAGAGCTATTGAATTTCTTCCTCCTCTTATGCTAATTCTATACTTGCCTGAAACCAGCTGGATACACATAGGCTCCAATGGGCCACAAAAGACAGAAAGGAAGTGGAGGATACATGACTCTTCAGTACCGGACTTGGCCATTCTTCTTAGGTTTCCTCCTCCTGGGGCTCGGGTTAATCCCTAGTTCGAGCGACGCCCAGGATTTCTCCGCCGAGCAGACCGTAATCACCCGAGCGACCAAAGAGACAGGCACTCTCTTTCATCGACCGGACCGGTGGAGATTGGAGGTGAAGGGAGAAAAACACACCGACATCAGCATCTTCCGTCTCGACAAGAAGGTGATCTGGATCCTCCTGCCCAAGGAAAAGCAATATATGGCGGGTTCCCTATCGGACGAAGATGTGCCACTTCCGGCGCGGATTCCCGGGGAGATCGATCGAGCCGTGGTGGGCCAGGAGGAGGTCGAAGGGTTCATGTGTGACAAGCTCATGGTTCGCTACTCGAAAGGGGATGAGGTCGGCGAGATGGTTTTCTGGGTTTCCCCGCAACTGGGAGTCCCCCTTCGTTCCGAGGCCCCGGATCTGGGATGGAAGGTCGAATTAAAGAACATCAAGTTGGGACCCCAACCGGATGAGCTCTTCGAACCCCCCGCGGACTATGGGCTGTTCACCCCCCCCATGGATATCCTTCGCTGAGTTAGCCTGGATCCGATTTGATCCGACTGGAGGCTGGAATTCAAGGCCGCATTGGGGAAGGGAAGGAGGGAACTATTGGAAAAGATCTCCATCAGGAGAGTGGAAACCAAGGAGGATCTCCGCCGTTTCATCGTCTTGCCCTGGAGGATATACAAAGACTACCCTCACTGGGTGCCTCCCCTGATCTCCGAGCAGAAGTACATGCTAAACAAGGAAAAGGGGCCATTCTTCGAGATCGGAGAGGCCGAATACTTCCTGGCCTTTCGCGGCGAAGAACCGGTAGGTAGAATTTCAGCCCACGTCAATCGTCAATGGAACGAGCACTATCAAGATCGGAAAGGATTCTTTGGATTCTTCGAGAGCATCGAAGATGAAGAGGTGGCGGCCGCCCTCTTCAGGGCAGCAGAGGACTGGCTCCGGAAAAAGGAAAGAACCTCCATCCTGGGGCCCATGAGCTTCTCCATCTACGACGAGCTGGGGCTTTTGCTCGATTCCTTCGATCAGGATCCGGTTGCCCTCTTAACCTACAACCCGCCCTATTATGTGAAATTCATCGAGGGCTTAGGTTTTCAAAAGGCGATCGATTGGTATGCCTATCTGATGACGGATCAAACCCCGGTGAACCGGGTCCTGTTTGAGGTGAGAGATCGGGTCTGTCGCAGGAACGGGCTAATAATTCGCCACGCAGAGTTAAGTCGGTTTAAGGAAGAGGCGGCTACGGCAAAGGAGATTTTTAACGAGGCCTGGTCCGAAAACTGGGGTCATCTCCCCTTCACCGATAAGCAATTCGACCATCTGGCCAAGGGATTGAAGATGATCCTGGACGAACGCCTGTTATTCTTCGGGGAGATCCATGGGAAGTCGATTGGCGTCTGCGTGAGCATCCCGGATGTGAACCAGGCGGTGAAGCGAGCCAATGGGAGGCTGCTTCCCTTCGGGTGGTATCACATCTGGCGAGGCCTGAAAAAGGTGAAGAAGCTGAGGACCATCATCATGGGGGTGAAGAAAGAGCACCGCCATATGGGGATTGACGTCGCCTTCTATGTGGAGACGATCGAAAAAGGTTTGGCCATCGGTTATACCGAATCGGAATGCTCGCTGGTTGCAGAGACCAATACGTGGATGCGAAAGGCCCTGAATGATCTGGGGGCGAAGATCTATAAGACCTACCGGCTTTATGAGAAGCCTTTATAGGAGGGGCCCCTCCGGCTTCAGTCAGAGATGGGCGCAATCAGAGAAGTAAATCTTGCAAAAGCGGGGGCAGGAATTGACCGGGCAGGGAGGTGGCTGGGTCAGGGTCGGCCGGTAGAGATCTCCTCCGCTTCCTTCATTTTGATCTTCCTTGGCTTGACCCTTCTCTTTTCCAACCGGATTCCCTCCTTCCAGCTGCTGCTCGTGAAATATGTAGGCTTGCTTTTGCTGATCGGGCTGGCAAGACGGAACGCAGAGGGAATAGAAAAGCCCGGATGGGTCCTCTTTCGAGACTTTCTCCCCATCCTCCTCGTCTTCGAGGTCTACGACGGCCTCGGCTACGTGCTCCACCAGATCAATCCCCATGATGTGGATTTGGTCCTGCTCCGGATTGACCGCCTCCTCTTCCGAACGGACCCCACCCTCTGGCTGGAGCAGTTTGCGACCCCCTTTCTCAATGACCTCATGCACCTGGCCTACTTTTCCTTCTACTTCCTTCCTATCCTCCTGGCGGTCGTTTTCTGGGCAAAGGGAAAGAGAGGGGCTTTCAACCGGTTCGTCCTGGGGGCAACCAACGCCTTCTATCTCTGTTATCTCGGATATATCCTGGTGCCGGCTGCCGGCCCGCGCTCCACGCTGGCGTCTTTCTATCGCATCCCTCTGGAGGGAACAGCCATTACCGATTTTATCCGGGGCTTCGTCGCCTCGGCAGAGAGCCTTCAATGGGACTGTTTCCCCAGCGGCCATGCGGCGGTCACCCTCGTCGTCCTCTGGTACGCCTTTCGGGAGGAGCGAACGGCCGGTACCTTCATTCTTCCCATCGCATGCCTTCTATTGATCTCCACGGTCTATTGTCGATACCACTATGTTATCGATCTCATCGCCGGAGTTCCCGTGGCGGCCATCTCCGTCCTGTTAGCCGACTGGCTGGAGTACAAGAGCCTCCAACATCGAAACCGGAACCAGATTCGCCCCTGAACGAGCGCCCCACTCCAGGCGCCTCCGGCCCCTCTCCACTGAGGCAAAAGGTGCCTTCCCTCTTTATCCCCGGACTGTGCGCAGCAGCGCTTTGGCATTCTCCAACGGCACCTCCGGGGGGATGTCGCAGCCTGTCATCAGGATGTAACCCCCATCCGGGGCGGCGATCTCGATACATTCTTTCGCCTTTTCCTCCACCTCCCGCTCCGTCCCCCGCAACATGATCTCCACCGGGTCCACGTTTCCCGCGAGGCAGACCTTGCCCTGTAAAAGCTGCTTCGCGGAAGCGAGGTCCACCTTATGATCCAGGCTGAAGCAGTGAATGCCCGATCCGGCAATGAGGTCGAGGCGATCCGCGGTATTGCCGCAGATGTGAAGGAAGAGGTAAGCCTCACGCTCCCGAACCCACCGGGCGACCCTTTGAATCCCCGGCAGGGCGAAATCCGCAAAGCTCTTCCTGGAGATGAGGTCGCCGGAGGCGGTGGGATCGGCCAGGGCCACCCCGTCCACGATCCTTTCCTCCAGGTAAGGCTCCAGGTAGAGGCAGATGGCCTGCACCGAGATGTCGAGGAGATCCTGGACCCGATCCGGGGCATCGACCAGCGCCATCATAAGCTGGTTGACCCCCAGGAGCTGACCGGCAAACGTGAGAGGGCCATTGATCACGATCGTCAGGAAGACCCTGTCCCCCAAGGTTCGCCGGAGGGAAGAGGATGCGGTCCGAATGGTCCGGAGGATCGGGTCCTGGTGAAGCTTGGATAAGGGCAGATTCTTCGCCTCCTCCACGTCCCTGAGGACCGGTCCCTCCAATTTGGGTGCACTGATTCCCTCAAAGCGCAGCTTGCCTCCCAGCGCGCCATACAGGGCATTGGGATAGCCAGATCCGGGAAAGAGGATATCGAAAGGAAGGCGATCGTAGGCCATCTGGAGCACCCTGGCCATCTGTTCGGGGTCCTTGCTCATTTCCAGCAGCGTCGTCCCCACCGTGCGTGCGATCCACATCCCGCCTCCCCAGACCGCCACCGGCACCTGAGGCGGCCTCCCCAGGGAGAGGGCCTCGAGGACGATCTCTTTGGATTCCATCTTTACCCCCTTATCCTTCATAGCCATTGACTACGATCTCGACCTTCCCCGTGGCCAGATCGAGAAGCAACCCATGGGCGATCACATCGGCAGGGACCAACGGATGCTTCTTGAAATTCTCCACGCGCCGTTTGATTTCTTCTCGCGGATCTTCAAAGGTTCCCAGCCAACCCAGGATCTTTTGTTCGAGCGGTTCCCCTATGAGGGCTTTGGCGCGCTTGAAACCTTCCTCTCCCAGGCGCTCCTTCATGCGGGCCACGGCCAGTTGCGGGTCTTTCTGGATCTTGGTGAGGCCACAATCGGTGTGGGTCATGAAAGCGAATTCCTTCATGTTGGCCAGATAGAGGAGGACGAAGAGAGAGGGCATATCCGGCACCCCACCTCGGGTCAAGACGATCCGCTCGACTTCCTCCCCCTCCTTCTTCGGCCGCGCCCCCACCGCCTGCCTGTTGATGTGGGGGGTCCATACAGGTAATGAGGACCCTCTGGCCGGGCAGTATGGTGGTGGGTTTCCGCAGGAAATCGGGCTTGCTGGCATAGATCTCGTTCTTTTTCAGGATCTCATCAAGCCATCTTTCGGCCATTTCAAGCCTCCCTTTCCGGTTCGGACTGCTCGAATCCTTCGCTCATGAATCGGCGGAACCCCGCTGGGATCTCGACCTCCGCCGTCCCCGCCGAGCAAAGAGGAATGCTCTGGATCAGGTTTTCCATCTTGTGGAAGGGGACCGTCAAAACCAGTTCTTCCGGGGAAAAGCGGCGCATCCGGCGGGCGGTGTAATCGAGGAGGCTGAGGTTGATCTCCCCTGAAATCAGAGGATAGGCGATGGTCATATAGCAGGCTGAGCCCATCAGCTGCATTTTGGGAGGGATGCCATCCATGAAGGCCGCCAGGGTGAGGAGTCGGCAGGCCTGCTCCGCGTTTACGAGGAAGATGACCAGATCCGGCCTTTCCTCCGCCGCCTCCAGCGGAGCAATGAGTACATGATCCGCGAGCCCCAGAGGCGGATTCAGGGTCAGGGAACGGACCCGCTGTACCGCCCCCAGGGAACAAAATAGCTTCTCTCCGTGGATCAGGAATTCCTTGAGCGCCTTGTCCGCCTCCCCGGTCGGTCGGGGTCCCAGGCCTAAATGGAAGGTCCCGCCCCCGCAGGAGGAGGTCTCCCGGCTCAGGCTGAAGATCTCCCCTTCCCGAGCTTTTTGCAGGGCATGGCAGACCCAATGCCGGCCCTCCTTTCCGCGGGGATCGGGCTCCATCGAATAGGTCACCGCGATGGGGCTCCCCTTCAGGCCTAAGACCGGCTTAAGCTCTTCCGTGTATCCTCTCCAATCCATCATATAGCCCCCTTTTTTCTTATCGCACGATCCAGGCCAAGCATGCCCCCCGTGCGGCAGCACTTTGGCCAAATCCCTTCCACCTTTCCACCTTTCACCTCCCACCATCCCCCATCACCTTCGCCAGCCCCCCCTCAATCCGGGAGCCTGGGGATGAGAAAGGATACTTGCATTCGATAATCGAGATACTCCTGGCCGAACCGGTGAACCAGGCGCGGTTCCTCGACCTTCTTGAGATAAAGGACTGCCAGGATGCAGATTAACGGATATAAAAGGATCAGGGCGGCGAGGCAGCGAAAGAGAAGGAGGATTCCGAGCAAGTTCAGGAGAAAGCCGAGCCCCATGGGATTTCTGGTGTAGGTGTAAGGGCCGCAGATGACCACTCGCTGAGTTGATGGTAAAAGCGGGTATCCGAAGACCTCCTGGGGATGTCCCTTGCCTTCACGCACCAATATCTGCCAGGCAGCCTTGATGAAGGAAAGGCCGGCCAGCATCAGGATGGTCCCAACGGGGTAGGCAAGAGCTTTCCACGGGAAGGGCGGCCAATGAAGCAGCCGGTCCAGGAGGCGGCCCGTAAAAAGGGTGAGGCCAGGGGCGAAGAAAAGAAAGAGGAAGATAGAGCCCGAATAGACGAATATGACCTTGATCCGCGACATAGAGGAAAATACCATGTCGCCGCTTTCCCCGTAAAGGGAAAAACTTCCTTTTGGGAGTTTCTCCATGGGTTCGCCTCGTCCTCATAATGCACTTGACAAGGAAGGCCGGCAGCACTAAATAGGCAATAGCGGGCACTGCACATGGAATTAGGACGTAAGATAGTTTCAGAGAGGGAGGTTTCAAAATGGAGAAAAGCGACCCAGAGCATAAGGCAGATCATATTCTGAAGAGACTCAACTTCGGCAGAAGGACGTTCTTGAAAGGCTTAATTGTATCCGGGGTAAGTGGCTTAGGCGGTAGTTTATTTCGGCCTATCGCGGGAATGTGTTCAGAAAGTGGCACGATACAAAAAGGTGGCGATTTCCTGGTGGAACCGGTCCGGAAAGTTCCTATCATTAGAGACGTTGACGTTCTCGTGGTGGGAGGAGGGATGGCCGGTGTAGGCGCAGCCGTCACAGCCGGAAGAATGGGCTTGAAAACACTTCTTGTGGAATACTTTGGATGTTTAGGCGGAAATGGAACATCTGGCATGGTGAATAATTTCTGCGGCTATGCTACAAGCGGGAAAAATCCGGCGCAAATCGTACAAGGAGTTGGTGGGGAGGTACACCGGAGACTGTTCGAGCAAGACGGGGTGAAATCGAGAACGAGTTACACCTTCGATCCGGAGATTCTGAAGATGCTGTTAGATGAGGTGATGGACGAAGCAAAGATCGAACTCTTGTACTATACGCAGATGGTCGACCCTATCTTGGAAGGAGCCACCATCAAAGGAGTGGTCGTCGCAAACAAGGGTGGATGTCAGGCCATCCTGGCCAAGAGGGTATTGGATTGCACCGGGGATGGCGACGTCTGTGCTTCGGCCAATGTGCCATTTGAACTGGGGGATGGAAAGGGCGGATTTTTAGCCTGTGATATGGTTTTCCACCTGGTGAATGTGGGCCAAAACTTTAATCCGGAAATGGTCACGCCCGCAGCGGTTGAAGCCATGAAATTAGGGGGATACAAGATAACCAGAGCCCAGGCCATCATCCAGAACATCATGATCCCTGGGGCCTATTGGGTCAATTGGGCCGGAATTCCCTGGGCAGTTAATGGCATAGATCCATTCAATCTCACTCAAGCTGCCATTGAGGGAAGAAAAGTGGTTCGGGAATTGCGGCGGTTTCTGAGAGATAAGATCGCAGGCATGGAGAATGTGGAGGTAATCGATACTGCGGCGAAAGTGGGTTTACGAGAGACCCGAAGGGTTATGGGGGAACATTTGTTGACCGGTGACGAAGTCTTACAAGGGACGAAGTTCGATGATGGAATCGGAGCCTGTGCCTGGCCTATCGAGATCGTAGATCCGGTCAAGGGAAGAAAGTTTGTTTGGCTGAAGGATGGGGATTTCTACCTGATCCCTTACCGGTGTTTGATTCCCCGGGGAGCAGAGAATTTGTTGATGGCGGGACGGTTCGTTAGTTGTACGCATGAGGCACAAGCGTCCGCTCGAGTCATGGGGCCGGCGGTTGTCATGGGCCAGGCTATTGGCACCGCTGCTGCACTTTCCATCCAAGAAGGAGTATCGCCGAGAGAATTGGACGTGAGGCTTCTGCAAGCTGAACTGAGAAAGGCGGGGGCTTTCTTGGGGTAAAGGACCAGATTCTTGGAGTTCTAATCTAATCGGCCTCCTGCTGACATTCACAGACAACTCCCTGATTTTTCAAACAGATGCCTCAATCTATCCTTTCCAGTATTCTCTAATCCTTTTCGGTTTCCTCCGGTATATTTGGTCACAGAGAAGATCCCTTTCCCAACCCACACATACCTCCAAGAATCTCATATATCATCCATTGCGACATGCTTACCACTCCATGGAGCTCGCGGAATAGGCAGGCGTCGAATGGAAGCCGATAGGGACCGACTGATCTTTGATTTCACGGGGTGCCTTTTTGTTCGGATGTCTCAAAGCTGCGTGGAATTTCCGAGGCTTCAGTCGGGCACGGTGCCCCGTACCCCCGGCCATACGCATGCACCCGCATCCCCCTAAAACCCAATCCAAGGGGATGATCCCATGACCCCCGAGGGCATCACCCGCCGGCTCACCGCCATCCTCAGTGCGGATGTGAAGGACTATACCCGCCTGATGCGCCAGGACGATGTAGGGACCGTCTGCACCTTGAACGCCTGCAAGGAGGCGATGGAGATCCTGATC
>Ga0315286_10006615_pt1 | contig 11291 bp, 5 predicted proteins | sample YL17G10_0_MG_FD_205038 | JGI IMG/M metagenome (GOLD analysis project Ga0315286, IMG submission 205038) | Sediment microbial communities from Yellowstone Lake, YNP, Wyoming, USA - YL17G10_0 | ecosystem: Environmental > Aquatic > Freshwater > Lake > Sediment | place: USA: Wyoming | collected...
CCGAGCACGGCCAAGACCACCGATACCACGGTAACGATCAAGGCCACGTCCAGCAACGCGGCCACCGTGATCGATAGCGTCTCTTTGAAAGTGACCATCAATCCCCGGTACGCGGTGAGCCTGAGCTCGAGCACGCCTCAGACCACCACCGGTTCCTCGTACAGCTTCAACATGATAGTGAAGAACACCGGCAACATCGTGGACAGTTATCTCATCAGCATATTGAACGCCGATGAACTGGCGACGCTGGGATGGCAGGCCGAGGTCAGACCGACCGGCGGCTCGTTCGGGCAGAACCTCACGCTCAGCGTCAATGCAGGCAGCCAGACGACATACGAGCTGCGCCTCACCCCGACCAGGGAGAATCCGGATCCGACCTTGCAGGTCGTGCTCACCGCTACTTCGAAGACGAGCAGCAACGTCAATGATGTGCTCGCCTTCGCGCCTGACCTGCCGAAGTTCACCGTGCCCGGAGGCGGAATCACCGTCACTGGTGACCAAGTATCCAGCACATCGCCCATCATTTCCACCGGGACGATCATCCTGGTGGCGCTGGTGCTAGCAATGACCACCATACTGTTGCTAGTCAGCCTGCAAAAGGGGGTGCTGAAACGAAGAAAGCGCTGATTGGTCTGATCCTATCGCTGCTGCTCCTCACCGTGATCGCGCCGGTCATGGTAGAGGCAGCCACGACCACGCCGCTGTTCGCCAGCCTAACCGGGTCGACCCAGGTCGCGATCAACGAGAAGCATCAGTACCAAGTTGTAGCCGTCGGCGGCCCCGGCGAGGGTACGGGCGGCAACTACAGCTTCTCTTTCGACGTGGTCGGTAGCTCCAAGACCAATGCCCTGGTCACGCCCGACTCGGGCACTTCGATCACCGGCATATTCAAGACCAACGTCACCGCCTCCAGCTTCGCAGAGGACCTCACGCTTTCGGTCAAAGTGACCTCATACAACGCCACTGCCGCCAGCAACGTTACCAAGAGCATCGTCATCAAAGTGGTCAAGCCGATCGTGATCTCGGCCAACGTGGTGAACCAAGGGAACGCTACCCTGACCGGTGTGCCGGTGACTTTCTTCGTCGATGACGTGCAATTGTACAACACCACCATAAACCTGAATTCGAAAGCGACCAAGACCGTGGTGTATAACTGGACGTCGCAGGCGATAAGCGACGGCGAGCACTCGGTGCGGGTGGAGTTGGACCCGAACAGCCAGTTCGTCCGCTTCTCTTCCGGTGGAACGATCTTCACCCAGACCATTTGGGTGGGGGCCTCGGACACCTCGGGCAATGACGCCATCCTCATCGGCCTTTTCGTCCTTTTGCTGTTCGTTACCTATCTGGTCTACAAGCGGCCGGCCAAGCGCCGTAAGAAGTGACGCGCTCCAAACCTCTTGTTATAGATATTCCCGGTCTGCGAGCTTCCGCTATAGTTCACAGCTGTCCGAGAAGTAAAAGGTTTATACCCGGTCATCTGGTGATTCACCGATATCCATGTCAGGAAAGCTCGTCGAGGTCACCAAGGAGAACTTCGGGTCGATCAAGTCAAAGAACGCCAAGCTGGTGGTGGACTGCTGGGCCAATTGGTGTGGTCCCTGCCGGGCCATGGCACCGATATTCGAGCGCCTCGCGGACCGCTACCAGGGGAAAGTGTCGTTCGTGAAGATGGACTGCGACAAGAACGCCGATCTGGTGATGCAGCTTCAGATCATGGCGATACCGACAATACTCTTCTTCAAGGACGGCGAGCTCAATGAGACCGTGGTAGGTTTAGTGGACGAGTCAGAGCTCGACGATCACGTCAAGAGGCTGCTCTGAAGCCTCAGAGCTTGTCGTGAAGGGCGGTGAGCTTGTCCCCCAGCCGCTTCGAGTTCACTGCCACGGCCACCTCTCCCCTGGTTTTCTCCAGGAGCGAGCGCGCAATGTCCTGCTTCCGCCTTATGGACACCAGGGCGTCAGGGTAGTCGAAGCGCATGAGCACCTGGAACATCTCCTCCATCATCTCCAGGTTGCGGATCGCTGGCTCCATCTGCCCTTCCCTGAGAGCCTCCAGGCAGAAGCGCCGCAGCTCGCCGATGGCATCGGCCAGGCCGAGCAGGTACGACGTCATCGGCACCCCGAGCTCCTCAGGCGTCGGCAGGTCATCGGAATGCGCGATGGCCACGATTATCGCCGCCTCGGCCAATTCCTGCATGGCGTCCTCCACCAGGCCGGAGTTCCAGATGTCGGGGTGGTCCTCCAGAAGGCTGCGCAAGCGCTGGGCCTCGTCCAACGCTTCCTCCATGGCGTCCTCCACCTTCTCCTTCTTATGCAACGAATGCACCACGCTCCCGGAGAGGCGAATGATCGCACGTGATGATTTGATGGCGATCTCGCGGACGGTGTCCTTCTCGTCCAAGCGGGCCTGTATCCGACCGGCGATCTCGTCCAGGTTCTTCATGATCAGGAGCAAGAAGAAAGTGAAATAAAAACTATCCCCTTATGGCGCGCATGCGCTCCACTTTCCGCTCGATCATCTCCTTCCGTCCGATGTCGTGCCGGACGTAGATCGCCTCGCCTCTGACGTGCTTCAACGCCCGCTCGCAATTCGCCTCCGCTCTCTCCAGGTCGGACGCGATGCCTACGATACCGACAGCGCGCGAGCTCGATGTCAATATGCGGCCGCGCTCCTCGTTCACCGCGGCGTAGAACACCTTAGCTCCGGCTTTCGCGACCGCCTCCTCGTCCACCTCGATCGGGAGGTTGGCCTTCGGCTCCAGGCCGTAGCCGGCCGGGACGACGTACTTGCATACCGTGGCCAGCTTCGCAAAGCTGACCTTCGAGCTGGAAAGGTCGCCGTCCGCGATGCCGTGGCAGATCTCGACGAAATTGGAGTCTAGCAAAGGCAATACGTTCATCGCCTCGGGGTCCCCGAATCGAGCATTGAATTCAATGATCCTCGGACCGTTCGCGGTAAGCATGAACTGCCCGTAGAGGACGCCTTGGTAAGCGCACTCCTCCTTACGGAGCGCTTCGACCGTGCGGTTCATGCTCTCCATCGCCTTAGCGAGGTCCTCCTTCCGAACGAAGGGAAGCAGGTGGTCCTGTAGCGAGTAAGAGCCCATCCCCCCGGTGTTCGGTCCGAGATCGCCCTCGAAGGCGCGTTTGTGGTCCTGGACCAATGGCATTGGTATAACGCGTCCTCCGTCCACGAACGCCTGCAGCGTGAACTCCTCGCCGACGATCTTCTCCTCGAGGACGACCCCGACGCCGCCGATGGAGTGGTCGAAGATGTCCTTGACGTAGGCGAGCGTTTCTTTCTTGTCCGCGAGCTGCTCGCCCTCCACCTTCACGCCCTTCCCTCCGGTCAGCCCGATGGGCTTGACGGCCAACGGGAAATCGGCTTCCTTGGCAAACTTGACGGCTGAAGCGTGATCGGCGAAGACCCCGAAGCGAAGGTTCCCTGGAACGGCATGTTTGGCGAGCAAAGAACGCGCAAAGCCCTTGTCGGTCTCCATGCGTGCCGCCTTCTTCGACGGCCCCACCACCCCGATGCCTTCGTTCCTCAATGCGTCCGATAGGCCGGCCTCGAGCGGCGCCTCTGGACCGATGACCACTAGATCGATCGAGCGGTCCTGCGCGTACCGGACCACCTTGGCGACCTCCGTTTCCTTGATCAGCAGGAGGTCCTTCGCCAAGCGTGCAATGCCAGGATTCCGGTTCTTCATCACCGCATAGATGTCGGCGCCGCCGCGGACCAATGCGTCGACGATGGCATGCTCCCTGCCCCCTCCCCCAACCACCAGGATCTTCTCTGCCATGATCTCATCCTGGCAATCGCATCTGCGCTAATAATGCTTGAGTAGTCCTCTTGACCGATTAGACGCCAATGCCTAGGGAAAGGAGCAGCTCGTCGATGCCCTCTCCGGTCTTGGCGGACGTTAAGTGAAGTTTTCCGTGCTTGCGAACCCGTTGGTAATCCCGCTTCAAGCGTTCCACGTCGACGTCCAAATGGGGGATGAGGTCGATCTTGTTCAAAACGGCGATCTCCGCATCCAGGAATATCATGGGGTGCTTGTTGATCATATCGTCACCTTCGGTAGGGGAGATGACCACCATCCTATGGTCCGTGCCTAAGGGGAAGTCAGCGGGGCAGACCAGGTTGCCGACGTTCTCGATGAACAGGAAATCGTAGTCCTCGGACGGCAGGTCGTCCAAAGCATGATCTATAAGGTGAGCGTCCAAATGGCACTCCTTGCCGGTGTTGACGTTGAGCGCTGGAATGCCAGCTTTGGTGAAGATGCTGTAATCGTCCTCGCCGCTCACGTCGCCAGCGATCGCGGCCACTTTCATGCCACGCTTGCGCAGGATTTCGGCCATCCTTACGATCAATGCGGTCTTGCCCGATCCGATCGACCCCATTACGTCCACTGACCTGATACCTTTCGACCTTAGCTTCCGCAAGTTCTCTGCGGCGAGCTTGCGGTTCTCCTCTAGAACGTCCGTCCCAATGCCGATCGTAGTGGTCTTGTGCACGAGTCGGAATACCGCATCTCCCCCAAAATCTTTTGCCGATTTCGTTCGAGATTTTCGTTCTCAAACTGGATTGCTCATTTTGATAATAAGTCCCCTTGCGAATCTAAACAGCGTTAAAGTGATGAATTTCGAGAATCGTTAGCCAGCATCGAAAATTCAATAGGACATCGAGAACCAATTTTTTCCTATGCTGGAACAAGGCTTAAGTACGGACGACTGCCATAGTGACACAAACCCTTTACCAATGGTTCGGGAGGAAACAGTATACCTCTTCGAGTGGTGGCGAGAATAATGGATACGCCAAATATGAACGAGCGTAGCTTAGCAATAGGCCGCGCTATGGGAAAAAGAGCAATGCTCTATCTCGGAATACTCGTGTTCGTTTTTGCGCTGTTGTTGTTACTTAACAGCAGCAATGCGAGTGCCGCAGATGTATACGTGTCCGGTTCCGTTTCTGGAACCTGGAGCACGGGAAACAACTATTACGTTGTTAGCGATGTGAACGTCGATGTAGGAAATACATTGACAATCCAGACCGGAGTCAACGTTTACTTCGACCCTGGCACTTCTCTCAACGTCGATGGTCGTTTACTTGCAACTTCAACAGACCCTAACCGCCTGATCAACTTCACGTCCAACGCGACTGTTCCTGGCGCGGGCGACTGGAATGGCATCTCATTTAGCGGTGCCTTAACACCAGTGTCCACGATCAACGGTGCACACATCGAGTTCGCAGTAAGCGGTGTGACCAGCACTGATTCGAACGTCGCCCTATCCAACATCTGGATCAACGACATGTCAGGCAGCGGAGTAAATATCCTCAGGGGATATATGGTATTGCCAGACCTGACGGTTACTCTGGATCGTCTGTACATCACGAACGTCCTGGATGGTATTATCGTACAAGGCTGGGACCGGAACTTGACCGTAACGGTCTTGGACTGCGTCATCATGAATGCCGACAACAATGGCATTTCATTGTCAACCATCAACGTAATATCAACCTGGAATCTCACGATCACGGCGAACATAGTCAACACCGATCTTTCAGCATTGCTGGTTGGCTTCAACAACGCCATCATCGTCGATAGCGTCGGGTCCGTCGCAGTGGACATCTCAGATGGAACGACAATCTTCGACGCGACGTATGGTGTGTACGCCTCATCCCTAAGAGGCGAGGTTGAGCTGGCAGTCAACGATACTGAGATCGCAAGGTGCACAGAAGGTATCTATGTGATTACCTATGCTCCTGTGGGCTTTGGTGACGCGACCGTTGATGTCTCGAATACCGATTTCTCCGCCATTGGTGGAGCAGCGATTGGTGTTGAGACGTCCCTTGATAGCGCTGACGTAACAATAACCGACGTCTCGGTCTCAGCAGCTACCTATGGCGTATGGATCCGGGCTTACGATGACGACATCGACCTTGCAGTCGATGGATTGACCGCAGATGGCATTGGTGTCGCAGGCATCCAAGCATGGTGCGATGGTCTGAACGATATCACCCTTTCGAACATCGTTTTGAACAATACCGGTGTCGAAGGACTAGGATTCCAATCCTGGTCAGATGATATCGTCGCAACCGTTGACAATTGCGAACTGACGAACATCTCATTCCTCAACGCCATCGTGTTCAACTGCTTCGTTGGCAGCGTGGATGCGGCCATCACTGATGTTGAAATCAGCGGCGCAATGGTCGACGCAGCGATATGGATCTATGCGAATCTGAGTGCCACGGTGACAATCGAAGATGTTGCTATATCTGGATCCGAATCTGGCGTATATCTCGCGGCAACTTATGGTACCGCCGACCTCAGCCTGATAAACGTATTGATATCCGACCCGAACCTGAACCAGGGCATTACTGTAGTGGCGGAGGAAGCTAACGCCGTCGTCGATATCAACGGGGTAACAATCGAGATGAACCCGTTGATCGATTTCGCCGTTTACTTCTCTAACCCCGAATTTGACGGCATCAACGTGATGGCCAATCTGACAATTGACTTCGTGGCCGTCGATCTTACCGTGATTGGTGGTATCGATTGCGTTGAGCTGAACACGATCGAGGACGGAATGTCTGTCGGCATCACTGGCGCTCTCATGATGGACGGTATCCATGATGGACTGCTAATGAACAGCGGTGGAGAGCTGGAACTATCAATAATTGACTCCGCGTTCATCATTGACGTCGACATTTATAATGATGTGAATTATTTCACAACAACCACGGCAATCGATGGAACGGCAGCGGAGGACGTGGAAGCCACTCTAGCCAATGTTGGCACGCAGTGGCTGCATGGTATCAGCCTGGTGGCAGAACAAGAGTACATCGATGTCACAATGACCGATGTGACAATAGAGCCAACAGCAAATGATACATTCTACGTGAGCGCATCCGGTATCTATCTGGCATGCTACGAGGGAAGCGCAACGGTCAACCTCACCGACGTGGAAGTAATCCTCGATTATAACATCACCTTGTGGTACACAAGCGGAGATGGAATCGTTGTCGAAGCGAATGACACGGTCAGCTTCACAGCGGTCGAATTGGAGGTAATCGGAGCAGATTACGACGGCGTCAGCGTAACTTCATACAATGGCGCGGTCGAGGCGGACATCAGCCTGGCTGAAATCGAAGATATCGGTTACTCCGGCATGCTGTTCTACTCCGAGTACGACTTCGTCGATCTGACCTTGACCGACTCGGTAATCCTCGGATGCGGCCTCGATGGGGCCGTCGTACAGGCAGTCACGGACGTCAACCTGGTGTTCGACAATGTTACCGTGGATGGAGCGCTCGACGGGGTATTCGCCCTCAGCACTGATGGCAATGTCTCGGCGGACTTCTCTGACATAACGGTAATGGAATGCCAGACCGGTATCCGTATCCTGGCGCCCAACGGTTGGATCCTCATGGAAATGGATCCGAGCAGTGTCGAATTCGACGGTACTGGAATCTACCTGGATGCGATGGGGACAGTCGACCTGAGCATCTATGATTCGTCCGTTGGCTATTCGGACATCGGTATTGAGATCCACAGCTTCGACGGGGGCATCAACGTTCTCCTCGACAACGTGGAGCTTGGATACAATAGCGTATATGGCTTGTTCGCAGATGCCGACAACTCGGACATCGTGGTGACTGCGATAAACGGCACGATAATGTCCAACAACGAGATTGGATGGTATCTGATAACCTCTAACGGAAGCGTGCCGATTAACCTTGAAGACATCACGTTCGAATATGGTGGCACTGGAGTATGGGTTGAGTCATCCGACGAGCTTATTGCTAACGTCGTGAACAGCCAATTCCTAGGACAGGAAGTTCTAGGTATGAACCTGAACTCCGATGACAACATCACCTTGAACGTGGAAGGCAGCACCTTTGATGGACAGATTGCCGAGAACGCACAACTGTTCTATCCATCAATGTCTGAGGGAGAATACATAATCATACAGCCAGAAGCGGGCAACTGGACTACAGACAAGGGAATGACCGCTACCCTGCCGTTCGACTTCGACTTCAACGGTGTAACCTACACCGAAGTCTTGATGTCCTTGAACGGTTGGTTGGCGTTCGGCGATGACGGAGCACCGGACGTATATAGCGTCTACTACTTCGGATCGGACAGCCCGAACCTGATCGCTCCAGCGCAACAATATTGGAGCGCAGACGATTCAGCAATGGACGGTTACTTCCACGGAATGGGCTACAAGTATGACGGCGAATTGAACGCGGTCATATTCCAGTGGTTCGTTTGGGATTCTGAACAGCCACAGCTGACGAACGTCTTCGAGGTAATCCTCTACGAGAGCGGTGCAGTCGAGTTCCGCTACGCGATGATGGACGGTTACAGCCTGCCAGACTATGACTTCGGTATCAACATGTATGATGGACCGAACTGGAACCTAGAGCTCGTTGATATGTACGCGCTCGGCATGGACTTCCAGAGCGTCTTCTTCAGCATGGAAACGATGTCCGATGGTGCGGCTATCTACGCTATCGCGGAAGAGAACATGGTCGCGACGATTAGCGACTCATCCTTCAGCCACTATATGGGCGGGGGTGTGTTGTTGGTCGCCGTGGACGGTGTGGCTAGCATCGACATGCAAGGGTCGGACTTCAGCTACATCTACGCCATTACCGAAACCATGGGGGCGTTCGTGGCAGCTGCTCTGGACAACGTAATGACCGCTGACATATCTGAATGTACATTCGACACTATCGGAACGGCAGCCATCGTATTGTTCGATGCGCCCGACCTCGGTGGAGTCGACTCGTTCATGGTGGAGAACAACCACTTCAATGAAGTGATCATCACCACCGCGATCGTGTCACTGATCAGCGACGAAGAACAAACAGACGCTGCTGGCTATGTCAGCAACAAGGTATTTGCCCAGAATGACGGAACCCATGTGGGCATCATGGCGATCGCGACCATCGTGATGGCAGATGATGTGGCATGGACTATCCAAGAGACCGACGTCATAGAGAACAACGACTTCACGGGCGAGATCGACCCATGGTTGCTGAACTCCATGTTCGGCCTGACGGTACCCTATCTGGGTGACGTAGAGGTCGATGGGACCCTCGGAATGATAAACGACATCTTCGTCTTCGAATCCGAAGTCGGAGACAACCAGATCGTGCACAGCGTGTCCGTCGCCGGCAACTCGTTGAGCGAGGGACCATTTACCGAATACTACGATCTGACCCAACCGATGGATATCGGCGCAGTGACCATAATCGAAACGGCATCTATCGATGGACCGGCCAACCTGGTGAAGACGACCGACGTCTCCGTGACCGACAACCAGATCAGCGCATATAATGCGCCATTGTACTCTGGAGTACAGGTCATTGTCGACGAGTCGTTGGCGAACCCGGTGGATGGATTGCTCGATTCGACCGTCAACGTGAACTTCGTCAATAACACCATGATAAATTGGGAGAGCTATGGCGTCGCCTTAGGCATGTACGTCGTCCAAGAAATGAACGATGGAGACGGCGAAGGCATGCTTGACGTGAACGTTGTTGCGACCGACAACTATGTCGATGGATTCGGCGACGGCATCTATGTCGGCGTTGACACCTCGGCTAGCAACCTGTTCGGCGATATGGCCTCGAACGTGAACGCCTTGGTACGGGACAACGTGATCTATACCTGGTATGATGGCATAGAGATCGGTCTCCAGACCACTGATTCGTTCCAACACTACTTCCCGCCATATGAGCAGGTAGTTGACTCGATGGCAACGATGACAATCGATGTCGAGATCATCAACAACTCCGTTTCAGTGGAATACGATGATGGCATTGATGTGTCTACCAGCGCCCAAGCTAGCGAAGATGAGTTCGGTGTGTTCACAAACGCTTATGCCTCGATAACTGGACCAGTTAACGTAATGGACAACGAGGTCTGGGTTTACTGGTCAGAAGGAAGCGGCATTAGCGTGGAATCATCGGTGTCAGCCGCGGTCAGCATGGCCAGCGCGATGTCCGATGTGCCGGTGACCGTGGTAAACAACACAATTGACATCTACTACTACGGAACGGGTATCAGCATCGAGAACCTCGCCTCCGCTTCGACGTTGGACCTTCGCTTCTACGACCAACCGAATGCGATGATGATGTCGAACGTCAACGTCATGAACAACACCGTCTATGGTGGATCTGGAATCGCAATCGACCAGCGCTCTGAAGCTGTTGGTGGAGAGAGCCACGCGATCGTCACCGCAGACATTGTGGTGATGAGCAACATTATGACAAGCGTCGAGGAAACTGGCATCTCCGTCGATATAAGTGCATACACTGACCTGTCCTACTATCCGTGGGCAGAGGTCGATGCGATGGTATCGATCACCGAGAATTCGGTATCCGGTTACGGAAACATCGGTATTGAAGTAACGGTGTGGCCCGACGAAGAGAACGAATGGTACGTTGATTTGAATGGAATGGTATCAATCGTTAACAACACGATAAGCCTCATCGACGTCGGTATCTCCGTCTCAACAGTCGTTCAAACGGAAATACTGCAAAACACAATTACCGATGTCGCTGATGGAATAGACGCCACATGCTACAGCCTGACCATCTTCGAGAACACCATAACTGGTGTGACTGGGAATGGTATTTGGTTGGACGGAGCCTCGGGTACGGTCGAGAACAACACCATCGAAGGTTATGGTTCAGTTGAGATGAACGATGCGGAAGGCATCTACATCGTGGACGCTGGGTCATTGACCATCCAAGGCAATACGATAACGAATGTTGGCAGTGACGGAATTCACGCGGAATACCTGTGGAGTGTTTCGATCACCCTGAACACCTTTGAGAACATCGGAGCTTCTGGTGTCTATCTCAGCGGTGAGGAGTACACCTCGGGCTATCTGACCGTCTCCAACAACGTCTTCACGAACCTTGGCGACAGTGGAGTAGAGCTTAACGACGTCAACAATGTCGATATCCTCGACAACGTGATGACCAACGTGTCATACTTCGGTGTCGAGATCAACGACGCGTCGAACGTGTATATCGAGAACAACACCATGACTGGAATGTACGGTGGAGTTGACCTGTACGATATCGGCAATGCCAACATCATGAACAATGTCATGTCAGCGGGCGTAGCGGCTCAGGGTGGGGAAGAGGAGAAGTCCCTGGGTCAGTGGGACGACGTCGGATATGGCATAGATGTTGACGATGCGGAAACCATCATCGCCATCGGAAACGAGATGACTGGATTCGACAACGGGGTCGAGTTCGATTACGT
>Ga0315286_10006619_pt1 | contig 11285 bp, 8 predicted proteins | sample YL17G10_0_MG_FD_205038 | JGI IMG/M metagenome (GOLD analysis project Ga0315286, IMG submission 205038) | Sediment microbial communities from Yellowstone Lake, YNP, Wyoming, USA - YL17G10_0 | ecosystem: Environmental > Aquatic > Freshwater > Lake > Sediment | place: USA: Wyoming | collected...
CTCGGGGCAGAAACCAGATGGCGGCACCGAGTTTGGCGTGGGCGAGGATGTAGCGGACCGTGCGGAGTTGGTGTGAACGATCGCGAATGGGGAGACACTCAGACTTGGTGGCCCAGAGACCGCCGGGTGGGACATCAGTCTGCGACTTGAGGTAGTGGGAGGATTCCTTCTTTGCGATGCCGACGTAGTGGCGGGGGTCAATCTCGGGAAACCTCGCCAACAGGTGGAAGTGAACACGGTCGATGGAAAGCACAATCAGCTCGACGTTACGTTTACGCAGCGATTGGGAGAAGTGCTTGACTGCGAGGCGCTGCTGTTCGGGACTGAGATAGACTGGTGGGCGCGTCATGAGGGAGCGTGCCTTCTTGTAGCGCTCGGCATACCGACCTGGAGGTGGTAGGGACTTGTAGTCGCCCTCGATGTGTTCGCGATGGTGGCGGGTGCGGAAGCCGCGGGGATCTCCGGGGAGCCAGGTGCCATAAGTGTTCCCCATGCAGTGGTACCACCCGTTCCAGGCACTCATTGGGGCATTATCTTTGTGAAGCAGCACAAAAGCAATAACGCCCACGGAGCTTGCTCCGTGGGTTGTGTGCAGATGCAAAAAACCCACGGAGCAAACTCCGTGGGCGTTAGAGGTTGTCGGATTGGGGGAGGGATTAGTACATTCCACCGCCCATGCCGCCCATGCCACCCATGCCGCCGCCGGGGGCGCCGGCGGGTTCGGGTCTGTCTTCCTTGATCTCACTGACGATCGCGTCGGTCGTCAGGAGAAGGCTGGCGATGCTGGCGGCGTTCTGCAGCGCGATACGCTCGACCTTGGTGGGAACGATGACGCCCATTTTCATGAGGTCGCCGTATTCGTGGGTCAAAGCGTTGTAGCCGAAGTTGCCTTCGCCTTCCTTGACCTTCTGGGCGATGACGGAGCCATCAACGCCGGCGTTTTCGGCGATCTGCTTGATCGGGGCTTCGACGGCTCGGCGGACGATTTCGACGCCGAGCTTCTGGTCGTCGTTGTCAGCGTTTTTCAGGACGTTCTTGAGGACCTTCGCCGCGGCGCGGATGACGGCGACACCGCCGCCGGGGATAATGCCTTCTTCAACGGCGGCGCGGCAGGCATGGAGGGCGTCTTCGACACGGGCCTTCTTTTCCTTCATGGCGACTTCGGTGGCAGCGCCGACCTTGATGACGGCAACGCCGCCGGCGAGCTTGGCGAGGCGCTCCTGGAGTTTTTCCTTGTCGTAGTCGCTGGTGGTTTTTTCGATTTCGTTTTTGAGCTGCTCGATGCGGCCCTTGATGGTCTTTTCATCGCCGGCGCCTTCGATGATGGTGGTGTTGTCCTTATCGATGAGGATTTTCTTAGCGTGGCCGAGCTGGGAAAGCTCGATGTTTTCGAGTTTCATGCCAAGCTCTTCGAAGATGGCAGTGCCACCGGTGATGATGGCGATATCTTCGAGCATGGATTTTCGGCGGTCGCCGAAGCCTGGGGCCTTGACGGCGGCAACGCGGATGATGCCGCGGAGCTTGTTGACGACGAGTGTCGCGAGGGCTTCGCCTTCGGTATCCTCGGCAATGAGGAGGATGGGCTTGCCGGACTCAGCGACCTTGCTGAGCAGGGGCACCAAATCTCGGGCGGAGGCGATTTTTTTTTCGTGGATGAGGATGTAGGCGTCTTCGAGGACGGCCTGCATGGTGGCGGGGTCGGTGACGAAATGTGGGGAGAGGAAGCCCTTGTCGAACTGCATGCCTTCGACGAGTTCGACGTTGGTGTCGAGGGACTTTCCTTCTTCGACGGTGATGACGCCGTCCTTGCCGACCTTGTCCATGGCGTCGGCGATCATCTTGCCGATCTGGGCGTCCTGGTTGGCGGAGGAGGTTCCGACCTGTGCGATTTCCTTGGAGGAATCGACCTTTTTGGACATTTTGGCGAGTTCATCGACCATGGCCTCGACGGCCTTGTTGATGCCGCGCTGGATCTGGGAGGCGTTGGCGCCCGAGGCGACGTTCTTGAGGCCTTCGGTATAGATGGCTTCGGCGTAGATGGTGGCGGTGGTGGTGCCATCGCCGGCGACGGCGGAGGTCTTAGAAGCGACTTCCTTGACCATCTGTGCGCCCATGTTTTCGTAGGGGTCTTCGAGTTCGATTTCCTTGGCGACGGTGACGCCGTCCTTGGTGACGGTGGGCGAACCGAAGGATTTTTCGAGAACGACGTTTCGGCCGGAGGGGCCGAGGGTTACTTTGACGGCTCGGGCGAGTTTAGCGATGCCGCGGCGGATGGCCTCGCGGGCCTCTTGATCGAAAGCGATTCTTTTAGCAGCCATGATTGTAATTCTCCTTATCTGCCAGTTGTCAGTAGTGGAAAGCATGGCCCAGCAGTCCAGCGACGGACTACGGACCCCGGACGGCTGACGACTCCCTACTCAACGACGGCGAGGATGTCGTCCTCGGCCATGATGATGAGTTCTTCGCCATCGACCTTGAGTTCGGTGCCGGCGTAGCTGGCGAAGATGACTTCGTCACCCTTCTTGACGGTGACCGGGGAGCGAGTGCCATCTTCGAGTCGCTTTCCTTCGCCGACGGAGAGGACCTTGCCGCGTTTCGGTTTTTCCTTGGCGGTGTCAGGAAGAACGATGCCGGACTTGGTTTTGGTCTCGGCTTCGACCCGCTTGATGAGAACCTTGTCGCCGAGGGGACGCAACTTAGCCATTGCTGATGCTCCTTCTAAAAACCCACAGGTTGGTTGTTTGTAGTCCGTTGTTCGTTGTTAATGGTCAGTTTCCAGCGGCGACGGACGGCGACGGCGGCAACTGATAGATGATCATCTGGTTGTTGTTCCCAGGTGTTGTTCTGGTTCCGATGCGAGTGAGTCTCCTTTGTCATCCTTTGGTTTCCCGGGGTTCGATGGGCCAGCGGTTTTCGTGGTAGCGGCGGATGATGCGGGCGAGGGCATCGAGCAGGAGGTTGAAGTCAACGGGTTTGCTGAGGACGCTGAAAACTCGCATGCCGAGGGCTTCGCGGAGCAGATAGTTGCTGAGTCGTTCGGCAAGGAGGACGACGGGGATGGTTTTTCCCAGTTCGCGCATGAGTTTGAGGATCTGAAGGCCGCCGAGGCCGGGCATTTGCATGTCGAGGACGACGGCGTGGAGGGAGGTATTTTCGATGAAGTCGAGGGCTTCGCGGCCGGAGTGGGCGAGGATGGTCTGGACGCCCTGGGGCTCGAGCAGTCCGACGATGGTGCGGTGCCACCCTTCCTGCTCGATGGGCAGGAGGACGGTGAACCGGGATGACGAGTCAGTCTGAACCATAGGCACCCAGCCGAAATACGCGGCTAAAACCCGAGAGGGATATAACAAGGGGCGTGCCGGGGGGTAGGGGAGGAAGATGTGAATGTAAGTTGTTTATTTACAAATAGATAGAAGGACACGAAGAATGGATGACAGGGGAATGGCGAAGGGGATGGCTGCCAAAGCTGGCGGGCGAGGTGGAGGTGTCTGCCAGATAGGCAGAGGTGGCGGGGAGTTAGAAGGGGAGGGGTTTGTTGAGGAGGTGGTAGCGGAGCATGGTCAAGGCCATTTTGGCGGCGCGGTCGCGGATCATTTCGCGGTCGCCGAAGAGGTTGAAGGTGCGAGCAAGCAGAAACGGTGAACGCTGAACGATGAATGATGAATCGGCGGGAGATGAGGAGGGGGGAGGGGAAGAGGCGAGGGCGATGCAGACGGTGCCGACGGGCTTCGTGGGGGTGCCGCCGTCGGGGCCGGCGATGCCGGAGATGGCGAGGGCGTAGGTGGCGTTGGCGCGTTGGAGGGCGGCTACGGCCATGGATTGGGTGACGGGTTCGGAGACGGCGCCGTGTTGGTCGATCAGGTCAGAGGGGACGCCGAGGAGGGATTGCTTGGCTTCGTTGGAGTAGGTGATGAAGCCTTGTTTGAAGTAGGCGGAGGAGCCTGGGATGTCGGTGAGCATTTTGGCGAGGAGTCCGGCGGTGCAGGATTCGGCGGTGGTGATGGTGGGGATTTTTGATTTTTGATTTTTGATTTTCGATTTGAGGAGATCGGCGACGGCCTGGGGCAGGGATTGGTCGTCGGAGCCGTAGATGAGGTCGCCGAGGGCGTGGCGGCATTGCTGTTCGGTGGCGTCCAGTTCTCGCTGGGCTTGTTGTTTGGTGTCGAAGCGGGCGTTGATGCGGAGGGAGACGATGCCGGCGGCGACGGTGGTGCCGACGGAGGGGTTTCGGGGGCGGTTCATGAGTGGGCCGAGGAGTTCGGCGACGGCGGATTCGCCTAGGCCGAAGGTGTGGAGGGTGCGGGAGAGGATGACAGCCCCCCCACCGCGGGCGGTGATGTGGGGGAGGACGTCGGCGGCAAACATGGCCTTCATTTCATTTGGGACGCCGGGCATGACGAAGATTTCGCAGGGGTTCAGGGTTCGGGGTTCAGGGTTCAGGGAAGAGCGTAGCTGGTTTGATCCTGAACCCTGAACGCTGAACCCTGACCACTGTGCGTGGATGCCGGCGGCGGTGCCGCAGGAGTTGTGGATCATGGTGGCGCCCTTGGGGATCATGGCTTGGATCTGGTTGAGGGGGGGCATGGGGCGGTTGCGGGCGGCGAAGAAGTCGTGGAGCTTTTGGAGCCAGGCTGGGTTGAGTTCGAGGGGGACGTTGAGGACGGCGGCGAGGGCTTGTCGGGTGAGGTCGTCGGCGGTGGGGCCGATGCCGCCGGTGATGATGAGGCAATCGCATTGAGGAGCGGAGGAGCGGATGGCGTCTTGGATGGCGGGTTGGTCGTCGCCGACGGTGATGTGAGCGGAGACGTCGCAGCCGACGGCGGCGAGTTGCCGGGCGAGGTAGGCGGAGTTGGTATCGACGGTTTGGCCGAGGATAAGCTCTTCGCCGATGGAGAGGATGAAGGCGTTCATGATTGGGGGGATTTTGGGTTTGTGGCGGGGAAATGCAACTGAGCTCCCTCGCCCGTTCACGTTTTGCGCCAGGCGCGGCGGCGGGGGAAGAGTTTTTCGAGGGTTTCGGCGAGGCGGTGGACGATTTCTTCGACGCGGCGCTGACGGTGGGAGTTCAGGTCGGTGTTGCCGAAACGGACACGGTAAAAGAGTCGCGTCAGCCGGCGAATGGCTTCGTATGATTCCGCGGGGAGGAAGACGAGGGTATTGGCGAATTCCTTGGCGGTGAGGTGCGGCTGGCGGACGATCTGGTGGCGATGGAGGGCGAGGGTGAGGGTGTCGTAGAACGCCAACTGCCGGGCGAGCCGGAGCTGCTGGCGGCGGGGAAGCGTGTCGAAGCCGATGCGGTGGGCGCGGCGTTTGAGACGCCCTCGCGAGACGAAGTACCAGATGATGGCGGCGCACATGCCGGCGGCCATGAGCGCGATCAGCAGGCTCAGGACGTTGAAGAAGGTGTCGTAGAAGGCAGAGGAGAACGCGAGGTCTTCCCATTTGTGTGAGATCCATTCGCGCCAGTTCAGGATTTCGCCCGCGGTGGTGACGGCGGTCCTGGTGATGGTGGTGTCGAGGGACTGCAGCATGTTCTCGCGGTCCTTGACATCGTACGCTACGACATGCTCAGCCCACTTGTATTCGACAAAGTCGAAGAATTGCTTGATCGACTGCCAGAGGGAGGCCGAGCGATGTCTGGAGTCTTCGCGGCCGCTGGTGGGGTCGAACGCGACCCAGCCGCGAGGGGTGAGAACCTCGACCCAGGTGTGTGCGTTGGCCTGGCGGACCACGTAGCCGTTGCTGTAGACGTTGTAGGAATCGCCGTCGCAGCGGAAGCCGACCACCATGCGCGCGGGGATGCCGACGCTCTGGCACATGAGCGTCATGGCGCTGGCGAAGTACTCGCAGTGGCCGCGTCTGACCTTGGTGAGAAAGTTGTAGACGGGGTCGCCATCCTTCAGGACAGTTCTGTATTCTGTGAGGTTGAGTGTGTAGGTGAAGTTGGACTTGAGGTGGTGTTCGATCTTGCGGGCAATTTCCTCGTTGGAATCCTGGATGGCGTAGATGCGAGAGTGTTGGGCCGCCAGACCATCGGTGACTTCGTGGCGCAGCGTGTAGATTCGGATGCGATCGAGGACCTTGGCGTCGGAGTCGCCCCCGATCAGTAGGGTTTGGCGGAGGATATTGTCGAAGAGTTCGGGGCGGGTGGGCTGGTTGGTGCTGATGACGTCGTACTTTAGAGATGAGCTGACGACTTCGGCCGCGTGGATCGACTCGTCGGCGGGGACGTAGCGAAGGCCGAACTGCCGTTCCGTCTGGAGTCGCATGACGCCCGGCAAAGCAAAGAGATATCGTGCCTCGGACGGCTCGAGGCGGATCTGCTGTCGCCACTGGGCGCCCGTTGAGACGAGGTGAGTGCTCAGGTCGCCATCGGAGGCGAGGTCTTCGTCGTTGTTCTGTCGGGCGCGAGTCCACTGGTAGCGTTGCAGTCGGCCGGGGTCTGGGCCATAGGTGTCCAGGGTCAGGCCGCGGAGAAACAGGGACTCTGTGCCCGCCACGCGCTTGTCGCCTTTGAAGACCATCACGTGGGCGACGATGTCGTCGTTTTGCTTGATGTTGTTGATCTGGTCGAACGCCACGCGGTCGCTGAAGCCGGTCATTGCGGCATTGGTTTTGAACTGCAATTGGCCCAGGATGCCGAGGCCCGCGCCGCGGGGGAAGAAGATGAAAACCAGGACGGCCATCGCGGTAGCCGCGGTCCAGACCAGTCCGGTGAGTCGGCGCATGGAGCGGGCGAGGTAGCGTTGATCCTGCTGGAGCGTGGCCGGGCTGATCTTGTCGGAGAGGATCAGGAAGGCGGCCTTGGCGCGATCGGCCTCGACCTTCAGGTGGAAGATCAGGCAGCAGTAGAGCGACATTGTCATGTAGACCAGCATCAGGAAGCCAAAAAGCAGGCTGGCGGTGTTGATGGCAGCGGCGACCATCAGCAGGAGGCTAAGAACCAGCAGTTGCGTATAGTCGCGGTTGGCGCGTTGCTCGTAGAGCTTGATGATCTGGAGAAAAGCGAGGAACTGGCCGATGCACAGGAGCGGCGGGCGGCGAAGCGCCCAGATCTGCATGAAGACATACGTAAGCGAGAAGAGGGTGACGACATTGGCCAGCCAGCGAGGGAACGGGGTATACCGGCCGCTGCGCACCAGCCAGGCGTTGACCCCGACGGACAGGACGCAGAAGCCCCAGAAGCCCGGCGACTCGACGGCCATCGCGAAGCCGGTGAGTCCCAGCAGCAGGACCAGGTACAGCGAGGGTTTGAATTGTCGCAGATCGTACATGGGGTTACTCGCGGTGGTTCATTTTGCCTGAGGCTCCTGGTCCGCGGGCATGGATTGCCCAAAATCGACTTCGGCGGGGAAATGAAACCAGCGATTCGCGGCGTCGGAGTTGGCGGAGATGACAATGCACTTGCCGCGGGCCTGGTCGATGAGGGTTTGCGTGACTTCCCGAGGCGTGAAAAGGACGCTGGTGGTGCCGCTGCGGAGATGGCGGCGCCCGTTTTCGGCCAGCGCGTTGGAATCGGCAGTGGTGTTGAGTTCGAGGCGCGCCAGGACCGCCATGAGATCCCGGGCGTGGCGCTTGCCGCGGCTGGCGGGGATAAGCACCCAGTCTCGGGACCAGACGGCAAGGCCGACGGAGAATCCTTCGTCCAGGGCGCGGGTGATCAGTGAGCCGGCCATGGCAATCGTGCGTTCAACGGCGTGGTGTTCGGGGGCGCTGCGCTGCGCAATGTAGGTATCGACGAGCACGAGCAGGCGTGGCGGGGCGACGCGGGTCATTTCCTTGGCGACGAGAGAGCCGGTGCGCGCGCTGCGTCGCCAGTGGATCCAGCGGGGGTTCTCGCCGTTGCGAAACTCCTTTACGCCGTAGAATTCGTCGGTCCCGCCCCTCCGGGGCTTCATACGAGCGCCCCCAAGCTCGGCGGACATGAAAAGTGTCAGGAATTTGCGGTCCACGTGTGCAATGGCAGGGTAGACGAGAATGCTGTCTTTCTGGCTGCGTTCGATGGCGCGTTTGATGAAGCCGAAGGGAAAGCTGGTACTGAGCTGATACCGGTCGAGCTGGTGCAGGCCGCGGCGCTTGGGCATAACCTGCGTGGGCACGGCGGCCTTGGTTCCGGCGGCAGCGTGCAGCAGATAAGCTTGCGGCTGCTTGGCGAATGCCTCAGCGCCGGTGAGTTCCCCTACCGTTACGGACAGGCTTGGCCAGAAGCGTTTTCGGTTCGCAAACTCGTACTGGAAGGTACTGGACTGTCCGACGAAGATCGACTCCGGGAGCACGCGGTTCACCTGGATCCGCCGGAGCACAATCCGGCTGATGAACGCGCTGACCAGCAGCACGCCGATCATGAGTCCAAAGACGGCGAAGAGCAGGTTGGCCTGCGAGTTGATGGCAGCAAGGCCCATGAACAGCATCATCGAGGTGTAGAGCAGCCCCATTAGCGAGAAATCGAGCGAAGGTTTCTTCTTGACGGACGGCATGGGCACGCGCATTGTTTTCGGTCAGGCACAGCGAACAATCCGTCTCAGGTTGGCGTTGGCACTTGATCGAGTATTCGCTTCAGCACGCGGACCGTTGTGTTGGTGTCGCCGTTCTGGAGATACGCTTTGCTGATCACACGGTGGGCACAGACCGCGATCGCCAGCGATTTTACGTCGTCGGGGATGACGTAGTCGCGGCCGTCGAGCAATGCGGCGGCCTGGGCGGCCTGCGTCAAGGCGAGCGAGCCGCGGGGCGAAATGCCCAGGTGCAGCTCATCGTCGTGCCGGCTGGCATCGACCAGATCCAGGACATAGTCGACCACGGCGGAGTCCAGGCGCACCTTGGGGACCTCGTCCTGAATCTCGGCGATCTCGGCGCCGGTCATCACGGGCCGCAATTCATCGAGCTTCGTGCGGGCTGGTTGGAGCATCAGGATGCGTTGCTCGGCGGCGCGGTCCGGGTAGCCGACGGAGATCCGCAGCAGAAAGCGGTCGAGCTGGTTCTCGGGCAGGTAATAGGTTCCCTCGAACTCGAAAGGGTTCTGCGTCGCCACGACCATGAAGGGACGCTGCAGGGGCATCGTCATGTTCTCGACGCTGACCTGCTCTTCGCTCATGGCCTCGAGCAGCGCAGACTGGGTGCGCGGCGTGGTGCGGTTGATTTCGTCGGCGAGGACGATGTTGGCAAAGATAGGGCCGGGCTTGAAGTCGAACGATTGCGTCTGGTTGTTGTAGACGGAAACCCCGATAATGTCGGATGGGAGCAGGTCCGGCGTGAGCTGGATGCGAGAGAATTTGCAGTCGATGCTGCGGGCCAGTGCCCGGGCAAGCACCGTCTTGCCGACGCCGGGGACGTCCTCGATGAGGACGTGACCGCGACCCAGCAAGCCGATCAGGAGCTGATCAACAGCCGCCGAATGGCCAAAAAAGACCGATTGTATGCTCGCCCGCAATCGTTCAAATCGCTGATGCGCCACGCGTCACCTTTTCACAGGGCAATCGCATTTGCCATGCTTGGGGTTTGTAGTGCGGCCTTCAGGCCGTCGGATACGGGCTAAAGCCCGCACTACAAACCCAAACACAATTGCCCTGCACCTTTTCCGTCATAAGGACCGACCATCGTCAATCACCAATCCAAGCCGCGGGTATTTTATAGGATTGCTCGGCGATGTACATGACCTAAAGCATGTGGCCGCGGGAAGCCGAAAGACGACGGCCCCGATGCACTCGTATGCAACGGGAGTGCATCGGGGCCGCGTAGATCGGTGTGTATCGGTACTGGCCTGACAAGCGGGCAGCCTCGAGGGATTAGAAGCGTCCGATCGTCGGGGCAACGGGGCATCAGGCCGCTTCCGCATCATCATGCGCGGCGGCGGAAGCCGTGTCGGCGGTATGACCATCGACAACACGCAGGATGTCGTGCACCAGTTGCGCGATTGCTGCGCGTTGCACACAGGCATCTTGGCCGGACCATTCGAAGAGCAGTCGCTGCACCTGATCGTAGAGTTCGGGGCCACGCACCTTTTCGCCACCATTCTTCCGTTGGTCGCTCATAGTACTACCTCCATTTAAACAACCCGGTCTCATGCTCCCCCGCGGGAGCCCGTTGATATCGATTGATCTCGCAGCCGGTGCATAAGCGCCCTGCCTCGCCCCAATGTTCGGTCCCAGTTGGTTATCGCCGACTGCTGTGTCTGCCCTGCAGTACAAATCTAATACGCTGCAAACGCACAATGGTTCTGCTTGGAGCCGGGCAGCCATGCTCATCTGCATCGCGTGAGGCAATTTACAGAAGACCTCGGCGTGGTCGGTGGGAGCAAGCGCCGCAGTTCGACCAGAAAAACGCCGGGCCGCTCTTTTAGGAGCGGCCCGGCGGAGTTTTTCGGACTACCGAACAGTCCTACTCTTCAGAACAGAAAGATCGCGGCCGTTACAGCACCGGCACAGTCGAGAACAACTGCGCCAGAACGGAAGGCGCCGCATCCTTCTTCTGCGGCTGCACAATCGCCAGCACGTCCTGGTTGGCCGACAGTCCGCTGGTCTGGCCGATGTAGGCTGAGTCGATCAGGAAGTAATCGTCAGCGTTCACCAGACCATCGAAGTTGAGGTCGCCGTTGGCGTAGCCACCAACCTGGGTGATGTAGCCGCTGTCGACCGCGAAGTAGTCGTCGGCGTTGACAAACCCGTCCTGGTTGACGTCGCCGTTCCAGGAGTACTTGACGACGATATTGTTGGCGTCTTCCGCCAGGGTCAGGCCGGTGAAGCCGTCGGTCCGGGCAGCGGCGGCGCTGCTCATCAGACCAGGGCCATCCCAGGCGCCGTCGGCGCGGCCGGACTTCAGCATGCTGAAGACCTCGGCGGCAGTGGTGCCGGCGGTCTTGCTGATCACCAGGGTGCCCTTGGCCAGATCCAGCGACGTCTGGTTGCCGACCAACAGGCTCTTGACGTTCACCACGCCGCTGGCGCCAGCATCCACAGCAACGGTTTCAACGCCGCTGATAGCGATGATCTGATCGCCGAGCTTGAGCTGGGTGTTGCCGACGATGACGTCCTTGCCGGTCAGGTCAATGCCCTTGACCTTGATGGTGTCGTTATCTGCGCCGGCGTCGATGGTCATACCGCCGGTGGGGATGAAGTTGCCGGCAGCGAAGTCGCCGATGATGGTGTCATCGCCGCCGCTGGTGTTGACGGTGAAGGTGGAGATGGAGGAGAGGGCGCGGGAGGCGATGGCTGCGCCCGAGCCATCGAGGGTGGTGAAGACCTTGACATCGGTACCGACGAGGGTGATGTAGTAGATGTCGGAGGTGG
>Ga0315286_10006620_pt1 | contig 11284 bp, 5 predicted proteins | sample YL17G10_0_MG_FD_205038 | JGI IMG/M metagenome (GOLD analysis project Ga0315286, IMG submission 205038) | Sediment microbial communities from Yellowstone Lake, YNP, Wyoming, USA - YL17G10_0 | ecosystem: Environmental > Aquatic > Freshwater > Lake > Sediment | place: USA: Wyoming | collected...
GGACCCCAAGGCGGGACAACTACCTGATCCGCGTCTATGAATACCCCCCGGACTGGGAGAACCTGCCCGAAGCGGAGGTCCAGCGCCGCCTGATGATGTGCCGTCTCCAGCTCCGCGAGATGGGGGAGAGTGACGGTTCGATGATGGTCTTCAGCTTCTGGCCGGACGTGATCATGATCAAGGAGGTCGGCGATCCGACGGCCGTGGCGGATTACCTCGGCCTGAACCGCAAGGAGCTCCAGGCGCGGATGATCCTCGCCCAGGGCCGGCAGAACACCAACTACGCGATCGACATCTACGCCTGCCACCCCTTTTTCATCCAGGGGATGGCCACGATGACCAACGGCGAGAACACCGCCTTCGTGCCGATCCGGGAGTTTCTGATGTCGCGCAAGGAGCCGGGCTATGTCGGCTACCAGTCGGACTCCGAGGTGTTCACCCATATCCTCCACTATACGATGAAGCACCTGAACCTCGATCTGGAGACCTACAAGCACATCCTCACGCCGCTCAAGGACGGCGAGCTGGCGAACCACCCGAACGGCCCGTGGCTCCGGATGCTGAAGCAGAGTTGCCGGCCGCTGATCATTGACGGGCCGAACTGCGTCATGGGCTGCCTGCCCGACAAGACCCTCTTCATGCTGCAGGACAGTAAAAAGCTCCGTCCCGGCGTGGTGGGCGGCAATCCCGGCATGTTCGCCTTCTCCTCGGAGATGTGCGGGCTGGACGCCGCGATCCCCGCTCGCGACAAGAGCCGGGATTTTCAACCGATGAAATATGATACGGTCTTTGTCGGACCGGAACGTCAGGAGGTCGGGCGATGGAACCAGATGGACAGCTTAAGCCGTCTACACTGAGCACGAAGGATCTGCCCTGGCAGGTCCTCTGGAACAAGGAGAAATGCAACCTCTGCGGCCGCTGCACGGCGGTCTGTCCCGTGCAGGCGATCGAACCCGGCGTTCACCGGAAAAGGGTCCTGCAGGTTCCGCTGGGGCTTGCGGAGAAGCCCGGCAATCTCTTCGGCGTTTACCACGGCGTCCGCCAGCGGACGGATGTCGCCCATGCCTGCATCGGCTGCGGGATGTGCGACATGGTTTGCCCAAACCACGCGATCATGCCGATCCACAACGACGAACCCGACAAGCTCCGCTTCCACATCAACCAGGGGGGGATCCCGAGGCGGCGCGGCGGACGCCGGAACGCGCGGGAAAGCCTCCTCGACAGTATCAAGTTCGTCCGCATCTCGATGCTGACCGACCCCGCCCTGGACGCCGGACGCCATGAATTCGAGCTCCGAACGCTGTTGGGACGGATCCTCCCGCCGGAGGAGGCGCTCCGAGTCACCCGCGAAGGCGGATGGCTTCCGCCGGTTCGCGAGATCTACCCGCTCATCCTGGGAAGCATGTCCTTCGGGGCGCTCTCCCCGACCATGTGGGAGGGTCTCCAGATGGGGGTGGCCTATCTGAACGAGGAGTTGGGGATGCCGGTCCGTTTCGCTACCGGCGAAGGCGGCTGCCCGCCCCGGCTCCTCCGGTCGCGGTTTCTCAAGTACATCATCCTCCAGATCGCGAGCGGCTACTTCGGATGGGATGAGATCATCCATGCGCTGCCCGAAATGAAGGAGGATCCCTGCGCGATCGAGATCAAGTACGGCCAGGGGGCGAAGCCCGGCGATGGCGGACTGCTGATGTGGTATAAGGTCAACAAATTGATCGCGGCGATCCGGGGCGTGCCGATGGGGGTGAACCTTCCCAGCCCGCCCACCCACCAGACGAAATATTCCATCGAAGAGGCGGTCGCGAAGATGATCCAGTCCATGTCGATGGCCTGGGGCTTCCGCGTACCGGTCTACCCAAAGATTTCCGCGACCTCCACGGCGCTCGCGGTCCTGAACAACCTGACCCGGAACCCCTATGCAGCGGCGCTGGCGATGGACGGCGAGGACGGCGGCACGGGGGCGGCCTACAACGTCTCGATGGACCATATGGGGCATCCGATCGCGGGGATCGTCCGCGACGCCTATCTCAACCTGGTTAAGATCGGCAAACAGAACGAAATCCCGATCTTCGCCGGCGGCGGTGTGGGTAAGAACGGAAACCTTGCGGCGAACGCGGCCGCCTTGATCATGTTAGGGGCGAGCGGCGTCCAGGCGGGCAAATACATCATGCAGGCGGCGGCCGGCTGTCTCGGTTCGGAGGCGGACCGCTGCAACATCTGCAACATCGGACTCTGTCCGAAAGGGATCACCTCCCAGGATCCGCGCCTCTACCGGCGGCTCGATCCCGAAAAGGTGGCCGAACGCCTCGTCGACGTCGTGGTCAGTTTCGATACGGAATTGAAGAAGATTGTGGCGCCGCTGGGACGCTCGACGTCGCTGCCGATCGGCATGTCCGATGCGCTCGGAATTTCCGATCGCGATGCGGCGGACCGCCTCGGCATCCGGTACGTACTATAGAATAGACGCTATCGAAAGTCGTCACACCGGTGAAAACCGGTGTCCAGTGTTTCAGTGACGCGTTAAAATCTCTGGATTCCGGTTTTCACCGGAATGACGATTCTTGGGAATTTTCGACTTTTTACGAGGCCGTCAGAATAAGGTAAGGGGTAATTATGTCCACGAGACCAACCATCATCATCCCCGGGTCCGAAAAGGGCGCCCGGGTGGATTCGCGCGTCCTTGAGGAGCGTATCCAGAAGGCCGTCGCCGACGGACACCGGAATATCGAGATCATCGCCCAGGGCCAGCACGGCCTCGGCGGACGTCTCTGGCGGGCGGGGAATGAGCCCATCTCCATCCGGATCCTGGGGACGTCGGGACAGCGGGTCGGCGCAATGGGTTTCCCGAGCACGCTGATCGATGTGGTCGGGCCCGCCTCCGACGACGTGGGCTGGCTCAATGCGGGCGCCCGAATCACCATCCGCGGCAATGCCACGAACGGCGTGGGCAATGCGATGGCCCAGGGGAAGATCTATATCGCGGGGGATATCGGGGCGCGCGGGATGACGATGACGAAGCACAACCCCCGTTTCGAACCCCCGGAACTCTGGGTTCTGGGGGGCGTCGGCGATTCCTTCGCCGAGTTCATGGCCGGCGGTGTAGCGGTGATCTGCGGCCATGAAACGCACCAGTTGGACAACGTCCTCGGTTACCGCCCCTGCGTCGGGATGGTAGGGGGAAAGATCTTCTTCCGCGGACCCCACCAGGGATTCAGCGGGAAAGACGCGCGGCTGACCATCCCCGACGACGACGAGTGGCGTTGGCTGACGGCAAACATGGCGGAATATCTGGAGGCGGTCGGCCGGCCGGTTCTCCTTTCCGAGCTGATGGCGGACCGCGGCGCCTGGCAGCTCCTTGTAGCCCGAAAACCCCATGAAAAGGCCGGTGCGTCGGACCGGAACATCCACCGTTTTCACGAGGAGGTCTGGGACAGGGAATTGGGGATGGGCGGTATGATCGGCGATCTATACGTTCAGGAGCGCGGTCCCGTACCGGTAATCGCGACGGGCGCGATGCGCCGCTTTGTCCCGCTGTGGGAGAACGAAAAATACCTCCCCCCGTGTCAGGCCCATTGCCCGACGGGGATCCCCGTCCGGAAGCGGTGGGAACTGATCCGCAACGGAAAGATGCAGGAAGCCGTGGATCTGGCGCTCGCGTACACCCCCTTCCCGGCCACGGTCTGCGGCTACCTGTGTCCCAATCTCTGCATGCAGAGCTGCACCCGTCAAAAGGCCGACCTTCCATCGGTCGATGTGGCGCTCCTCGGCCGAGCCAGCCTCCAGGCGGTCGTCCCGGCGCCGGGGCCGGCCACCGGCTGGAAAATCGCCGTCATCGGCGGCGGCGCGGCGGGATTGTCGGTCGCCTGGCAGCTTCGGATGCAGGGCCATGAACCCGTCATCCACGACGTTCGCAAACGCCTCGGGGGGAAGATCACGGCGACGATCCCAAGGAACCGGATTCCGGACGAGGTTCTGGACCATGAGCTGAAGCGCCTGGAGGGGGAGATCCCCCGCAAAACCCTGAAGCACCCGCTGACGGAAGAGGAGTTCGGAAAACTGCATGAGAAATTCGATGCCGTCGTGATCGCCGTGGGGGCGCAGAAGGCGCGGATCATCCCCTTCCCCGGTCATGAGCGGGCGGTCGCCGCCCTCGATTTCCTCCGCGAAAGCAGGCTCGATCAGGCGAAGGTGGGGAAGAATGTCGTCATCATCGGGGCGGGGAACGTCGGTTGCGACGCCGCCGCGGAGGCGGTCAGACTCGGCGCCGAATCCGTCACGCTGATCGACATCCAGGCGCCGGCCTCCTCCGGTGCGGAACGGAAACACGCGGAGGCCGCCGGGGCAAAGTTTCTCTGGCCCCGCTTCACGAAGGTCATAACAGAGACGGCCGTGGAGCTCAAAGAGGGCGAGGTTCTCCCGGCGGATACGGTCATCATGGCCGTCGGCGATCAGCCCGATCTCGGATTTCTCCCCGAAGAGATCCGGACCGAGAGGGGTTTTGTCGTCGTCGACGAAAAGTTCCGCACAAGCGATCCGAAGGTGTTTGCCATTGGCGATGCCGTCCGCCTGGGGCTGCTCACCGAGGCGATCGGCGCGGGTCGGACCGCGGCCCGCGCGATCGATGATATGCTCCGGGGACGCGAGGAAACCTACGACCAACTCCCGGCCATCGATTCGGAACGGGTGAAACTCGAGTACTACGATCCGCGTCCGCCACGTTTCTCGGATGCCCTCTCCTGCGCCGCCGGTTGCGCCTCCTGCGGCGCCTGTCGCGACTGCGGTCTCTGCGAGACCCTCTGTCCGCAGAACGCGATCTCCCGGAAGGAGAGAGAAGGGGGCGCTTACGAATATGTCGTCGATGCGGACCGCTGCATCGGCTGCGGTTTCTGCGCGGGGGCCTGTCCCTGCGGGATCTGGCGTCTGACCGAAAACGATCCTCTGGAGTAGGGTGCTTTTGGCACAAGTGTTGCTTTTACTATTTCGGGAAGAGGGATATTTCCCCCAATCAAGAACAATTTTGTACCAAGAAAGGATCTGGCCATGTACGAATTGAAAACAAAGAAGGATGTGTTGAAAGTCGTCAAAGAGAAAAACGTCAGCTTCATACAATTCTGGTTTACCGACGTCCTCGGGGTGCAGAAGATCTTCAGCATCACCCCCAACGAGCTGGAAGAGGGGATGGAAGAGGGGATGGGGTTCGACGGCTCCTCCATCGCGGGTTTCTGCCGGATCGAGGAGAGCGACATGATCGCCATGCCCGATCCCTCCACCTTCCAGGTGATTCCCTGGCGGCCCTCCGACCGGCCGGTGGCGCGGATGATCTGCGACATCCAGAATCCCGACGGCACCCCCTATGAGGGCGACCCCCGCTATGTGTTGAAGAGGGCTCTCAAAAAGATTACCGACCAGGGCTACACCTTCTACGTCGGTCCCGAACTCGAGTTCTTCTATTTCGCCTCCGATAAGGCCCCCGAGTTCCTGGACATGGGCGGCTACTTCGACGGCCTCCCCGTGGACCGGGCGACCGACCTGCGCCGCCAGACGATCTTTTCCCTCCAGGATATGGGGATCCGGGTGGAGTACAGCCACCACGAGGTGGCCCCGAGCCAGCACGAGATCGATCTTCGCTACAACGACGCGCTCCGGATGGCCGACGATGTGATGACCTACCGCACCGCGGTCAAGGAGATCGCCCGGCAGAACGGCGTCTACGCGACTTTCATGCCGAAGCCGGTCTTCGGACAGAACGGGAGCGGCATGCACGTCCATCAGTCGCTCTTCAAGGGGTCCAAGAACTGCTTCTTCGATGGCCGCGACAAGTACAATCTCTCGAAGATGGCCAAGCACTACATCGCCGGCATCATGACCCACGCCCCTGAGATTACCGCGATCTGCAACCAGTGGATCAACTCCTACAAACGGCTGGTCCCCGGCTACGAGGCCCCGGTCTACGTCTCCTGGGCGAGAAGGAACCGCTCCGCGATGGTCCGCGTCCCGATGTACAAACCCGGGAAGGAAAAGGCGACCCGGATGGAGTACCGTTCGCCCGATCCGGCCTGCAACCCGTACCTGGCCTTTGCCGTGATGCTCGCCGCCGGGATGAGGGGGGTCGAGAAGGCCTATCCGCTGCCCGAGCCGGTGGAAGAGGACATCTTCGAGATGGACGAGAAGGCGCGCGCGAAAGCCGGGATCACCTCGCTGCCGGGGAGCCTCTACGAGGCGCTGGTCGCCGTGCAGGGGAGCAAGCTTGTCCGCGACACGCTTGGGGATCACGTCTTCGACAAGTTCGTCGAGAACAAGAAGGTGGAGTGGGATCGTTTCCGCATCCATGTGAGCCAGTACGAGATCGACCGCTACCTGCCGATGCTGTAATGCAAAGGGAAGGCAAAGGGGGACATGATGCCACATCGTGTCCCCATCCGGGAAAGGGAGTTATTCGGATTTTTCCTTTACGAAAGGGGATCTTTCTGATAGCTCCTTTTTATTATACACCGCATTTAAAAAATGCACCGACGGTCTTCGCAGGGGGCGTGAAAAAGCCGATCGCCCCGGCAAAGACCATTCTGTATGTTGTTGATCTGAAACATTCGCAAGGAGCCGCAACGTGATGTTCGGGAAGGGACGAAAACAGGCTCTGCTGGTCCTGGAGGATGGAAGCGTTTACCGGGGGAATGTCTTTGCCGGGAAGGGCGAGGTCTTGGGCGAGGTCGTTTTCAACACGGGGATGACCGGTTACCAGGAGATCCTCACCGACCCCTCCTACAAGGGGCAGATCGTGGCGATGACCTACCCGCTCATCGGCAACACCGGGATCAACCCGGAGGATATGGAGTCGGCAGGAATTCATCTGGAGGGGTTCATCGTCCGGGAGCATGAGGAGCCGCCGAGCAACTGGCGCTCCCGCCAGAGCTTGAAGGCCTTCCTGGAGGCCCATGAAAAGCTCGGGGTCGAGGGGATCGACACCCGCGCGCTGACCCGGCGCATCCGTCTGACCGGCGCCATGCGGGGTGTTCTCTCCACGGAAACGGAGGAGATCGACCAGCTCCTCCGGCGCGTCCGGGCCTATCCGGGGCTGGTCGGCCGCGACCTTGTCAAGGCGGTGACCTGCCGGCAGCCCTATCTCTGGAAGGACGGTGCGCCCAGGAAAATGGCTGTCGGGTCCGTCTCCTCCGTGCCCGTTCCGGATGCGCGGGTCCGGCGCGTCGTCGTCCTGGACTGCGGCGTCAAGTACAACATCCTTCGCCACCTGGCAAAACGGGGCTGCGAGGTCATGGTCCTCCCGGCGACGGCATCGGGGGAGGAGATCCTCGCCTTGAGGCCCGAAGGCGTTTTGTTGTCCAATGGACCCGGCGATCCGGCGGCCCTGCCCTATATCGTGGATGCGGTTCGGTTGATCCTGGGAAAGGTTCCCATCTTCGGCATCTGTCTTGGCCACCAGATTTTGGGGCAGGCGGCAGGCGGCCGGACGGCGAAGCTGAAATTCGGCCACCACGGGATCAACCAGCCCGTCAAGAACCGCCGGAACGGCCGGGTCGAAATCACGTCCCAGAACCACGGTTTCGTTGTGCTGCCCGAATCCCTGACCGGGGAACGGGAGACGGTCCACGAGAACCTCAACGACCACACATCCGAAGGGCTCCGCTATCCGGCCCTCTCGGCCTTCAGCGTCCAGTATCACCCCGAGGCGGCGCCCGGCCCGCACGACGCGGATTATCTTTTCGATGAATTCATCCATCTGATGGAGGAAGGAAAGAGGCGAACGACTTGATCCTGATCATCGATTTTGGTTCCCAGTACAACCAGCTCATCGCCCGGCGGGTCCGGGAACACCAGGTCTACTGCCAGATCGAGCCGCCGGGGATCGAACTCGGGAAGATCCGGGAGCTCCGGCCTGAAGGAATCATCCTTTCCGGCGGCCCCTCCTCGATCTACGAGGCGCACTCACCGCGGGTGGCAAAGGGGATCTTCGATCTCGGCATTCCGATCCTGGGGATCTGTTACGGCCTCCAGTTCATGGTCGACGCGCTGGGAGGCGAGGTGATCCGTTCGGACAAGCGTGAGTACGGTTTCGCCGCATTGAACATCCGGAAAGAGGGGGGCGGCGTCCTCGCCGGCGTCGAGAAGAAGACGCGCTGCTGGATGAGCCACGGAGACCGGATCGGCCGTCTGCCGAAAGGTTTCCGGATCACCGCCTCGACGGAGAACACCGAGGCGGCGGCCGCCGAGGACGCGAAGCGGCGGCTCTACGGACTCCAGTTCCACCCGGAGGTGGTCCACACGGCCGAGGGGAAAAGGATGCTGGAAAATTTTCTGTTCGGCGTCTGCCGTTGCGCGAAGAGCTGGACGATGAAATCCTTCGTTCTGGATGCCGTCGAGGAGATCCGGGGGACGGTCGGCGACAAGCGGGTGATCCTCGGTCTTTCCGGAGGGGTCGATTCCTCCGTTGCGGCCGTCCTGCTCCACCAGGCGATAGGCCGCCGGCTCACCTGCGTCTTTGTGGACAACGGACTCCTGCGGTTGGGCGAGGCGGAGAAGGTGAGGGCCCTCTTCGGGAAAAATTTCCGGATGGACGTTCGTTTCGCGCGGGCGCGGAAGGCCTTTGTCGAGGGCCTCAAGGGGGTGGCGGATCCGGAACGGAAACGGAAGATTATCGGCAGGATCTTCATCGAGGTCTTCGAGAAGCAGGCCCGAAAGATCAAGGGCGCGGAATTCCTCGCCCAGGGGACGCTCTATCCGGACCTCATCGAATCCCGGTCGGCATTCGGCGGTCCCAGCGCCGTGATCAAGTCCCACCACAACGTGGGGGGGCTCCCCAAAAAGATGAAACTGAAGCTTGTCGAGCCGCTGAAGCACCTCTTCAAGGACGAGGTCCGGCTCCTCGGAAAGGAGCTCGGGATGTCCGACGACGTGGTCTGGCGGCAGCCCTTTCCGGGACCGGGACTTGCGGTGCGGATCATCGGCGAGGTGACCGAAAAGCGGCTCGTCATCCTCCGGAACGCCGATGCTGTCCTGATGGAGGAGATCCGGGCGGGGAATTACTACCGGAAGCTCTGGCAGTCCTTCGCCGTCCTCCTGCCGATCAAGAGCGTCGGGATCATGGGGGACCAGCGGACCTACGAAAACGTCATCGTCATCCGGGCGGTAACGAGCGAAGACGCGATGACGGCGGACTGGGCGAAGCTTCCCCACGACCTGCTGGGCCGCATCTCCAGCCGGATCATCAACGAGGTCCGCGGGGTGAACCGGGTCGTGTACGACATCAGCTCGAAGCCGCCGAGCACGATCGAGTGGGAGTGAGGGGTCTGTGGGTGGGACCCCGGGCCGCTCAGGATCTTTTTTCGACCCTGTAGCTGCTCGCTCCGCTGCCGGGAAAAAACTCGCGCTAAAGCGCTCAGACAGTTTTCCCGGCGGGCGCTCCGCTGCGCGCACAGGGGCCCCGAAAAAATCTCCGAATCGCGGCTCGGGATCCCACCCACAGACCGTGGAAGTAGGTTAAGGTAAAGAGATAAAACGGAAGCAACATGCCCAAGAGAACGGACATCCATAAAATCCTGATCATCGGCTCGGGGCCGATCATCATCAGCCAGGCGTGCGAGTTCGACTACTCCGGGACCCAGGCGTGCAAGGCCCTCAAGGAAGAGGGCTATGAGGTGATCCTGGTCAACTCGAACCCGGCGACGATCATGACCGATCCCGAAACGGCGGACCGGACATACGTGGAGCCGATCACGCCGGAGGCGGTCGAGAAAATCATTGCGAAGGAACGTCCTGACGCGCTGCTGCCGACACTCGGGGGCCAGACGGGTCTGAACACTTCGGTGGCCGTGGCGGAGTCCGGCGTGTTGGCGAAGTACGGGGTCGAGATGATCGGGGCGTCGCTTCCGGCCATCCACAAGGCGGAGGACCGCCGGCTCTTCCGGGCGGCGATGAAGAAGATCGGCCTCAGGGTTCCCGGAAGCGGCTTCGCCCGGTCGATGGAGGAGGTTTTCGCCGTCGCTTCCGGGATCGGCTTCCCGATCATCATCCGCCCCTCCTTCACTTTGGGGGGCACGGGAAGCGGCGTCGCCTACAACCGGGAGGAGCTCGCCGAAATCGCCAAGGGGGGCCTCGATGCCAGCCTGATCCACGAGATCATGCTGGAACAGTCGGCCCTCGGCTGGAAAGAGTATGAGCTCGAGGTGATGCGCGACAAGGCCGACAACGTTGTCATCATCTGTTCCATCGAGAACATGGATGCGATGGGGGTCCACACGGGCGATTCGATCACCGTCGCTCCGGCCCAGACGCTCACCGACGTGGAGTACCAGCGGATGCGGGATGCGGCGATCGCCATCATGCGGGAGATCGGCGTCGAGACGGGCGGCTCCAACGTCCAGTTCGCGATCCATCCCGATACCGGCGAGATGATCGTCATCGAGATGAACCCCCGCGTCTCCCGCTCCTCCGCCCTCGCCTCTAAGGCGACCGGTTTTCCGATCGCCAAGATCGCAGCGAAACTCGCCGTCGGATATACGCTGGACGAGATTCCGAACGATATCACACGGGAGACGATGGCCTCCTTCGAGCCGACGATCGACTACTGCGTTGTGAAGATCCCCCGCTGGACCTTCGAGAAGTTCCCCGAGACGGAGGACTTTCTGACCACCTCGATGAAGTCGGTCGGCGAGACGATGGCGATCGGCCGGACCTTCCGGGAGGCGCTCCAGAAGGCGATCCGCTCCCTGGAGATTAAGCGCTTCGGTCTGATGATCGATCTGCCGGATGGCGTCAGCCGCCCCGAAGAATTCCTGGCGCAAAAGCTCACGAAGCCCAATTCGCTGCGCCTTTTCTACATCGCCGCGGCCTTCCGTTGCGGCATCCCGCTGGAGGAGGTTCGGCGGCTGACAAGCATCGACCCCTGGTTCCTGAACCAGATCCGGTCGCTCGTCGAGGCGGAGGAGGAGATCCGAAAGACGCCGTATTCGACGGAGCTGCTTTATGAAGCGAAACGGCTGGGATTCTCCGACCGCTATCTCGGCGGCCTCTGGAACCTCTCCGAGGAGGAGATCCGCGATCGCCGCTATGCCGCCGGGATCGTCCCCGTCTACAAGCTTGTCGACACCTGCGCGGCGGAGTTCGAGGCCCATACCCCCTACTACTACTCGACGTACGAAACGGAGGACGAGACCCGCCCCTCGACGAAGCCGAAGGTGGTCATCATCGGCGGGGGCCCCAACCGGATCGGCCAGGGGATCGAGTTCGACTACTGCTGCGTCCATGCCTCCTTCGCCCTTCGGGAAGAGGGGTA
>Ga0315286_10006621_pt1 | contig 11284 bp, 9 predicted proteins | sample YL17G10_0_MG_FD_205038 | JGI IMG/M metagenome (GOLD analysis project Ga0315286, IMG submission 205038) | Sediment microbial communities from Yellowstone Lake, YNP, Wyoming, USA - YL17G10_0 | ecosystem: Environmental > Aquatic > Freshwater > Lake > Sediment | place: USA: Wyoming | collected...
GCGTTCGGTGAAAACACCCCTGTTCATGCCTGTGGGAACCTACGCGGCCGTGAAAACACTCTCGCCGGAAGAGCTCGAGGAGCTCGGAGCGGAGATTATCCTGAGCAACGCCTATCATCTCCATCTGAGGCCCGGCGAGGAGCTCATCGAAAAGCTTGGGGGGATCCACCGGTTCACGGGGTGGGGGAGGGGGTTTCTGACCGATTCAGGGGGGTTTCAGATATTCAGCCTCTCGTCGTTGAGGAAGGTCGAGCGGAACGGAATATCCTTTGCCTCCCACCTCGACGGCTCGAAGCACTTCCTTTCCCCCGAAGACGTGGTGATTATGGAGAGGAGGATAGGGGCCGACATCATCATGCCCCTCGATGTGTGCACGAGCGTTCCGACATCCGAGGCGGAGGCCGCGACGGCCGCACAAATCACGGGGGAGTGGGCGAGGCGCTCGAAGGATGTGTGGGAACGGGCGCCGGGAGAAACCACCCTCTTCGGCATCGTTCAGGGAAACATCTACAGTGACCTGCGGGAGCGATGCGCGAAGGAGCTCGTTGCGATGGATTTTCCGGGGTACGCCCTCGGGGGCCTCTCCGTCGGCGAGGAGAAAGAGGTCATGTACGAGATGGTGGAGAACACCACCCGCCACCTCCCACCCGACAAGCCGAGGTACCTCATGGGAGTGGGAGCGCCCGAGGATATCCTCGAAGCGGTCATTAGGGGTATCGACATGTTCGACTCCGCGCTCCCCACGAGAAACGCGAGGAACGCCACCGTTTTCATCCCCGGAGGTAGGCTGCTCCTCAGGAACAGCGAGCACAGGGAGGGCGAAGGTCCAATCCAGGAGGGGTGCGGATGTTACACCTGCTTGCGCTTCACTCGGGCATACCTGCGCCACCTGTTCAAGACCAGGGAGATGCTGGGGTACAGGCTCGCGACGATCCACAATCTTCATTTCCTCATGCGTTTCATGTCCCTATTGAGGAAGGCGATTGAAGATGATCGGGTCGAAGAGTTCAGGAGAGACCACTACGCGGCTTCAGGCTGATTAGCGCCGGAGCGTCTCGTTCGACCCGATTATCTGGAAGCACATGTCGAGATTCAGGATGTTCTCCCAGTCCTGTTTCTTCGAGGAGGCGTCGGTCGAGCGCGTGTCGGAGTCCGTTCCCGTAACGTTTCCCTCCTTCGCGTACCAGTGGAAGAGGCATTTACCGGATGAGCGGAGCGCAAACCAGTAGCTGCCGTTCTCAAGGCGCGCATCGGCAGCGAACGGGAAAGACAGCCAGGGATTGTTGATCATCATGAAGCGTACGCGGGTCGAATCCACGCTCCCGCTTTTCAGGAGCAGCTGGCCGGGAACTCCTCCGTTGTCAGCGTAGACCTCAATCCATAGTTTTCCCGAATCACCGAGCTTGATCAGGGGAAGTTTCATCTCCGAGATCTTTGCCGGGAACGGCAAGGCTACCCTTTGGGCATAAACCATGTTCCTTGTGGCGACTATTTCCATGCTGTCTTGAAGACTGCTGTTGTGTAAAATCATCCCGGTGACGCCCGGCCCCAAATCCTCGGGGGGAGCGTCTATTTTAAGGCCTTCTATATCCATATTCGGTTCGGTGGAGTACAGGTTGACCTCGGTGAGAACGGGGCTCAGCACAAGCTTATTGACTTCGAGCGCGCCGCTTCCGGCGTACGTGAGACGTACGGCGTCGCTCTTGATATCGTAGATGTACTCCTTCTCGAGCCGGGCCTCGCCGGTCTCGATGCTCCACCGCTCGGAGGCGCTCTCCGAATCGGGTCCGCAGGAGAACCGGATCACGCGGGAGGATGATCCGAAGTGGTACCCGCGCGGGTCGTAGGATACCCAGCCGAGGTCGGGAAAATAGACCTCCACCCAGTAGCGCTCGCCGTTGGGCTGGTCGAAGAGATACCGTTCTTTTTCGGCGGCGAGAACCATCTCCCTCTGAACCGATATCCCGTAGGCCACCCTCGCGGGTATCCCCATGCCTTTCAGGAGGGACGTCATGAGATTGCATATCCCCTCCTCGTCGCCGGACCGGGATTTCAGCACCAAGACGGCGGTCGAAGAACCCTTGTTTTCCGGATGGCGCGAAAGGCGGATGTTCCTGTCGATCCAAAGAAACGCGCTTTCGACCACATCGAGTTCCCGGAGGAGGTTTTGGGATATTGCACGCCCGATGTAGTTGACGAAGAGGTCGCTGGAAGGCGAATCGGGGGTGGAGACAAGGTATTTCTTCTCCCGCTCGTCGAGAAAGAGGGGGAAGGGGGAGTCGCTGTTTAAAACAGGGAAAAGGGAGCGCATGTGCGCAGTAAATTGCATTTCGAGGTGGATCTTTCCGACTTCCCTGTTCCATGAGAGCTCGAGGACGCTGTTCCCGTACTTGTCTTCGGTCTCATTGACGGACGTCGGGTTCGGAACGACGCTCCTCCTGAACTCGGTTATCTCCTGGGTTTTCAGCTGTTCGGAGAAATCAGCGGGGAGATAGGTGCGGTATGTAAGATTTCGAGACCCTTTCTTCGCGTTGAACCCCTTCGTTACGTATACGGTGACCGTGCTCTCCATGCTGCCCTCGCTCCGGATGATCTTTGCGTAGACGGAAGAGACAAGGACAGAAAAGCCCATCGAGAGCACGACAAGTATGAGAAGTAATTTACTCACTCTCGCCATGCGATGTTCCGAAAATAGTAGTGATCTCAGGATTGAATAGTACTACCCGGTTTTTTTAAAAGCAATAAAAAATGAAAATACCCATCACCGTAATAAACACCATACTCATTGTAATCCACCTTTCAAAAAAGTAGGGCGAAACGAGCATGCGCAAACCTCTGGTCGGTCTCTGTTTCATCTTTGTGTTCTACACCGTAACCCTCCCCATGCTGTTTATAAACGGGGATGCCAAGTCCCGGGTCGGGGCAGCCGGCCCCGCGAGAGAATGGATCGACGACCGTGCATCAGGCCGTGTATCCGGCCGGATCAGCGGGGTCGGCAGCGGGGGCAACGTCGAATATTTCGAATACAAATCGCCTAAGATCATCACATCCAAGAGCGAGATCTACCGATACGAGCCGATCGACATCATCATCGAAGACCCCCCGCGATCAGACGGGTTATATGCGCAGGTTCTCCGAGACGGGAAAGCGAGACGTTCAGGCGACGGGCAGACCAAGATCCCCTTTCTCCCCGTATCCGAGGGGCCCGAAAGACGCGGGGACGAGGCCGTGAAGCTCAGGGCCGTTTATCTGCCCGACTGGAACGAGAGGCCGGGGACCTACGATATCGCTGTCATGAACGCGAACGGCGAACCATACGCGCCGCAAGTGCCGTTCACCATTAAAAAGAGGCCGCTCCCTTTCGTCAAGAAGGGGCTTGCGGTCGTGAATCTGGAGATGAACGGGAGTATAAAGGGGCGTTCCTTCGTCTCACCCCAGGGAGTGCTGAAAGATTACTCGGCTTTTTTCGAGTGGATTCAGTTTATGAACGCGGATGCTCTCTGGATCCTCTCCGGAGAGACGACGGCGTTCCGACCCCACACGGCGGGCGGTTATCAGAAGGCCGCCGATCCGGCGGACGCCCCGCCCTGGGACAGAGGCCCGCTCGAAAACCTCCACCTCTTAAAGACACTCGCTCCGAAATATGGGACCGACATCGGAGCCTACGTCATGTGTTTTTACGTGCCGGGGGATCACGGGGTACCGCCCCGGTATGAGGCGGCGACGGGGTACGAAGCGGCCGCGGACAGTCTCTACAGGGCCAGGCACATCTCTCTCGGTTCGGAGAGGAGGATCCAGGACATCATCGAGCTGGCCTCGACTTTCCAGAACGACCCGGCTGTGCGATACATAGGGTTCGATTTCATACGGACCGGGAAGGGGGACGGGTACGAGCTCGCTGAGGAGGTTGTCGAGGGGACGAATATAAAGACCCCTGACAATTGGGCACGTCTCTCTTCGGAAGAACGTGTCAAGTGGTTCGCGAAAAAGATCGAGGTGGAAAAAGACCCGCTGGTCATAGAGAAATGGAGGTGGTGGAGAGCCCACAAAGTGGCGGGAATCATCAAAAGGGTGATCGATGAGGCCGGGATAACGAAACCGGTGTGGGTCTTCACGCTTGGGTGGAACCACGGGAAAGAACACGGCCAGGACCCCGTGATGTTCATGGACGCAGGGGTATCCATCGACGCGGTGATGCTCTACGAGGCGACAAAGGAGCAGTTCAAGAATCTGCTGCCCCAATGGAGGGGATACATGAGGGCGGGGGACGCCAACATCATCGTCGGCAACTGTGTCGACTACAAGCTCCTCGACTCGGAAGGACTTACGCCTCCCGACGAGATGTACAGGCGAAACGTGGAGGGGTACAGGAGCATCATACAGGGGGGAATTGCGAAGGGGGTTTTTTTCCACGATCTTTCGAGGGCGTTTTATGGACGGAGGGGAGGCTACGGGGTCAGGGACTACGCGCTCGCCTTCCAATCGAGCGTGAACAGCCTCCGCAACGACCTCCAGGTCTCGAATGTGATGATCGACGTGGTGGTTCAGGATTGCGCGAACGGAGAATCCGACAGGGTCAATATCAAGGGTTTCATCGAGATGAAGAACATGGGGAAAGACTCAATTGAAAGGATCGTGATCGAACTCGACGACCGGCAGGACACCGGGACCCTGACATATTTCTGCAGCGAAAGGCCGATCGCCGATGCGGCCAAGCTCGTGATAGAGGGGCTGGGAGCGCAGGAGACCCGGCGGATCGAATTCGCTCTCGACAGAAGGCGGGGGACCGCTTCCGGTGAGAGGCTGAGATTTAAGTTTGATGTTGCCAAAGAGGGAGTGTATTATATTACCGAGCTGGTAAAACGAAGCTAATCGGGAAAGAAGGTTCCATGAGAGCACGGATCGTATCGATTGTCGTTCTCTTCGGGTTTCTCGGTTCGATCGCCTTCGTCGCGGGAGGATGCTCAAAGCTGCCGGGGCGAAAAAAAGGGGGGGCGGAGCAGGGCGAAGGAGCGTCGTCCGGCCGGGACGAAATAAACGCACGTACGCCGGTTGAGCAACCGATCAGCAGGGAGCTCGAAGACCTCCTTGCCCGCTCGACGCCGATAAAAGAGCTCACCCCCGAGCTCTTCGTCGCGCTCACCATAAAACACCAGCGGGAGAGCAAACAGTGGGTCGAGGAGTCGAAGTCCCTTCCAGTCGACGAGCAGAAAGAGCACATCGACAAGGCGAACAAATCATTCTTCGGCGCATACGGCACCACGGAAGATGCCTTCGTGAAGTACAGCCAAAACCACATCGACGAGCTGAACAGCTACATGAGCGACCATCCGGAACTTATGAAGGACCTGGCGATCGAGGACTGAACCCGCGCCGCGCGCCGCGCGCCCCGCGCCCCGCTTATTCGACGGTGTACGTGTGGCCTTCCCGGGCGTAGAAGAGGTTTGCGAAATCCCGCTTGTATATAGCTTCGTTTTTCTTCAGATCGGCGTCCGTAGCCGTGGGATCGTGATGGGTGAGCGCAAGGCTTTTCACGCCCGCGAGCTTGGCCACCTCGATCGCCATTTCGGGGATGCTGTGCCCGAATCCCTGCCTGGGCGTCGGGAGCGAAGTGTACTGCTCTTTGCTGTACTGCGCGTCATGGATGAGCAGGTCGGCGCCCTTGACAAACTGCACAAGCCTTGAGTCGCCGAAGAGGTATCCCTCCACGTCGGTGGCAAAGACGACAGACTTACCCCCATATACGAATTTAAACACGAAGACGCCGTTGGCGGGGTGTGAGTAGACGTTCAGCAGGCTCACCGTGACCGTCGAGTCCTTCGCTTCGATCTTGTCGAGAAACCTGTTCTTGAGCTGAGGTTCAGGGTTTGACGCGTCGAGGAGGATGACGTGGTTGTCGTAGATGGAGGTGATCCGTTTCTCGGACACCGCCTGGTGCATGCCGATTGGGAAGTTCGGCGGGGTCATCGTGCGATCCAGCACGCATTCGAGCTCGCACCCGAAATTTTTCGGCCCGAAGAAGTTTATGATGGCTCGACCTATATAGAGGGGGGTGAAAAAAGGGAGACCCTGGGTGTGGTCGTGGTGGAGATGGGTGAAGAGCTGAGTGATCTCGAGGGCGCGCTTTCCTGGTTCCTTGAAGTAATCGGCGGCTATTTTCTTGCCCGCTTCGATGATGCCTGTCCCGGCATCGACGACGACGATCGCCTTCCCCACGGTTACCTGGAGGCACGTCGTGTTGCCGCCGAATTCGAGCATTTCCCGGCAAGGCACGGGGTGGCTGCCTCTCACCCCCCAAAAGGTGACCTTGAACTCAGCCATTTTCGCCCCTTTCGGTCCTACGCACACCTGACTCGGTTATTAAATAATCGACACCTCTGTCGTGTTCCTTTACCGGTAATGCTTCGACAAGGCACGCATCGTAGGTAATGCCGCAAATTGTTATATTATTGTGGTTATGTATAAATCTGTCATAAAAACCGCCGCCGTATCCGAGCCTGTCCCCCCTCCGCGTGAAAGCGAGACCCGGTGCGATGACGAGGTCGATGAGGACGGTTTCAGGACAATGCACGAGGGGCTCCGGGATTCCGTAAAACCCCGGTCTTAAATCTCTTTCGAGGTCATGGACGACGAAGGCCCTCATCTCTTTCTCCTCAGGAGATATCCTCGGAACCGAGAGCGTCTTTCCCGAGGCAAGTGCGGCGCGGAGGATGCCCGAGGTGCTCGCCTCGCTCCTGAAGCTCACGTAGCAGAAAACCGAACGCGATTCCCTGTAGACCTTCCAGCCCAACAGGTGCCCTTCGATGGCGCGCTCGAGGCGTTCCCGCTCGGCAGCCGGCATAAAGTCACGGAGTTCCCTGCTGCGCTCCCTCAGTTCGCGCTTGTTCATCATCCATCCTCCTACTCTCGGATTGGATCCGGGATTTGAAGAACTCGAGCCTTTTTTTCAGCTCTTTTTCGCCCCCCAGTTCACCCGGCACGTAGAACCGGAGGGCTTCAGGAAGATACTCCTGGCTCACGAAATGATACTTGTAATCGTGTGGATACTTGTACTGTTTACCCGCGGGATGGGCGGACCTGAGGTGGGGGGGAACGTCGAGGGTCTGGCGGGTCCTTACGTACTCAAGCGCCTTCTCGACCGCGGTGTAGCTAGAGTTGCTCTTCGGTTGGAGGGACAGGTAAAGGGCGGCGTGGGCGAGGATGATCCTCCCCTCGGGCATCCCGATTGATTCGACGGCCCTGTAGGCGCTTTCGGCCAGAACAAGGGAGAAGGAATCCGCGAGCCCCACATCCTCGCTCGCGAGAATCACGAGCCTTCGGGCGATGAAGAGGGGATCTTCGCCTCCTTCGAGCATAAGTGCGAGCCAGTAGAGGGCCGAATCGGGATCGGATCCGCGGACGGATTTGATAAAAACGGAGATCACGTCATAATGGTAATCCTCGTCGCGGTCGTACAAGAGGGGTTGTCGCCGGATGATGTTCTCGAGGGATTCCTTGTCGATGGTGCGGCTCCCGCCGTATATCAGCGCGGCCTCCATGAGGTTGAACATCCTCCTCGCATCGCCGTTCGCGTATCTGACGAGGTAGTCCCTCGCCTCGCCGGCGACCGTAAATCCCTCTTTCTTTTCCGCCGCGGTGAGGATCCGGGAGAGGGTTTCTCCCGAGAGCTTTTCAAACTCGAATAGGAGCACCCTTGACCTCAGCGGGGGAATCAGCGCGAAGAAGGGGTTCATCGTCGTCGTGCCGATCAGGGTGACATCGCCTTCCTCGAGGGCGGGGAGGAGGCCGTCCTGCTGCATCTTGTTGAAGCGGTGTATTTCGTCGATGAAGAGGATCGTCCGCCTTCCCGCGCGCCTGTTCTGGCGCCCCCTTTGAACGGCGGCCCTAAGGTCCTCGATCCTCGCGGTGACGGCGTTTAACCTGACAAAATCGCTCTTCGTGATGCGGGTGACGAGCTTCGCGAGCGCCGTCTTCCCGCACCCCGGGGGCCCGTAAAATATCGACGAGACGAGCCTGTCCTGCAAGACGAACCGCCGGAGGATGCCGTTTTCCCCGATGATCTTCTCCTGGCCGAAGAACTCGTCGAGACTCGCGGGTTGGAGCTTCAACGCAAGCGGTTTCGCGTCTGAAGGGCCTTCGCTCCCCGCGCTCTGGCCGCTCTCGTTCTCTTCGAAAAGGTCTCCCACGTCACTCTGCTCCCCGTCTCAGGGTTTCACTGCTTCCACGAACGATCGACCGATGTCGGCAAGCTCCCGGGCGCGGCTTTCCGTATCCGCCTCGGCGATAATCCTCATTACCGGCTCCGTGTTCGAGAGGCGGAGGTGCACCCACTCCCGGTTACCGGTCGCCTTGACGCCGTCGATGCCGTTCACCTTCCACCGGGGGAAACGCGCCGGCATCCACTCGAGCATTTTTTCGTGCAGCACGCCCCGATCCATATCGGGCACCCGGCACTTCTCCTTCACCATCGAGTAGGACGGGTAGCTCTCCACCAAACCGCTGACCGTCATTCCCGATTCAGCCAGGAGCTCGAGGATGAGCCCCATGCCGACGACGCTGTCCCTGCAGGGGTTGATCCCCGGTACGATGACGCCGCCGTTTCCCTCCCCCCCGAAGAGGAGCTTTTTCTCGAGGAGTTTCGAGGTCACGTTGATCTCGCCGATCCTGGTCCTCTCCGCGGCGACCCCGTGGCGTTCGGCGAGGTCGTCCACCATCATCGAGGTGGAGAGGTTGCACGCCACGTCAGTGCGGTTTTTACGGAGGAAGGCTTCGCCCGCGAGAACGAGGGTGTACTCTTCGCCGATGGCCTTTGCGGATTCGGAAACGATGGCGAGCCTGTCTCCATCCGGGTCTTGGGCGAAGCCGATATCGGCGCCTTCGCGCGCGACGAGGTCCGAGAGGGAGCCGAGGTTACCGGGAACGGGCTCGGTTCCCCGGGGGAAAACGCCCCCGGGCAGCTGCGAGGCCGGGACCTCGTTCACCCCCACGACTTCGCACCCGAGTTTTTCGAGAAACAAACGGCCGACGACCGCGCCCGCACCCCCCCCGGGGTCGATCGCCACCTTGAACCTTCGGCGCTTGATCGACTCCCGGTCGATCGCCCGGAGGACTTCCTCGCAGTGGAGATAGGCGGCGTCGTCCCTCGCGATCGCCGACCCAACCGATTCGAACCCCTTCCATCCGGAGTCCTCGGCGGCGCATGTACGCGTTCCACCGGTCGCAAGCCCGGCCGCCGCTTCTATGACCCGGATCTGCGGATCCGTCAAGAAAAGCCCCCGGGAGTCGCAGAACTTCATGGCGTTCCACTCGGGAGGGTTGTGGCTCGCCGTTACGGCGATCCCGCCGTCGCATGCAAGTTTTTTGGCGAGGAGCAGAACCGTCGGCGTCGTCGCGACCCCGAGGGAGACCGTTTCGTACCCGAGAGCCATCGCTGACCCCGCAATGAGGCTTTCGATGAACTCGCCGCTCCTCCTCGTGTCCCTCCCCACGACGACCCTCCTCCGTGAGGCGCCCCCGACGGACGTCTCCAGCGCGTGGAAGAAGGCGCACACCGTGCGCAGGATGAGGTGCGGCGTGAGGTCTTGGCCGACGATCCCTCGAATTCCGGAAATGCTGACCATCAACGCCATGGAAAACCCTCCTCGATCACCCCTGATCCCCTGAGTGCAGGTGAACCTGCGTGTAGGGGATCCTGATGCACTCTCTCTCGAATCTCTTCTTGATCTCCAGCTTTATTGAGTTGTTGAGGACCGTGAAATCCGGTTTTAGGTACCACACCCCGAAAAGCAGTTCGACGCCGTTGTGGCCGAAGCTTTGGATGAGGAAGAACGGCTCGGGGTTGTCGAGGCAGTAGGGGTTTCCCTCGGCGATCGCGAGGAGGAGATCCCTCACTTTTTCCAGGTCTTCCCGGTAGGAGAGGGTGATGTTGATGTCGAGGCGCCGGATGGGAAAACGCGTCATGTTGGTGACTTGCGACTTGATCAGCTGTTCGTTGGGGATGCGGACAAACTGGTTGTCGAATGTCCTGATCTTCACGGAGAGGAGATCGATGGAAAGGATGATCCCCGAGGTGTTGTCCACTTTTATAATGTCGCCCACGGAGAACGGCTTTTCCGAGATGAGAAAGATGCCGCTGATGAGGTTCGAGACGCTTGTCTGGGAGGCGAAACCCAAGGAGATTCCGGCGATTCCCGCCGCTCCCAGTATCGCCGCGAGCTTCACCCCGAGCTGTTTGAGCACGAGGATAAAAATTATGAACGCGCCCGTGTAAAAGAGGGCTTTGCGTATGATCATCGACGACTGGGGGGAGAAGCGCCGGTTGGCGGCCTTGCTGGCGAAAAAGACCAGCATCTTGACAAAGAAGAACCCGACGACGACGGTTACGATCACCCGCAGGGCTATGAGAAGGATGTTCGGGTTGAACACCGTTCGAAAGGTCGATATGAAGAAATCGAACATGGTCCTCCCTCCCTCTCACTCGGTGGTGGTGAAGTACCGAAGGAAGCTGAAGCTCTTCTTGAAGAGGTTCCTCTCGGGCGGGGTCCTCTCCCTGTTTATCAACACGCATCTTTCCTCGAAGGGGGGAGGGGTTTCGTTGTATTTAAGGCTGCTCGGGAGGTCCGCCCCCTCGTGGGTGATGGCTACTTCGTTTGTCCAGAGAAGCACGGGGCCGCCGTAGATCTTCAAATATTCGACGTGGATGCAGAGCCTCTTGAAGTCGAGGGCGGTCGTCGCGACATTCTTCACGCGAACGGGGCATATGAGCTCGTTGGCGAACACGAGAGCGTCTTTCACGGTGCGGTATGCCGCCGTTTTGAGCGAGTAGCAAAACTCTCCGCTCGTGAGCCCGCCGAACCACGTGTTCGAGAGCACCACGCTCGGGATCTCCATGAGCTTCGAAGCCCCGTGCCTCCCGACGCACAGGCTGATCCACATCGGGACAGTCACGAAGAAGAGGGCGTCGCTTCCCGGAAGAACCTTGAGCGTCTGTTTAGAGCCCACCACCACGGGTCTGTCGGGGAGGAAGGGGGTGAGTTTCAGCACGCTCGATTCCTCGTTGCAGATGAGACGGCTCCATTCGAGTCCGGGAGGTTTCTCGGCGGGGCGCGCGCTCACCAGCGAAGTGTAGTGCTCGCTCTCGGCGTCATACTCGTGTGCCTCTATCCACTCCGCCCCCAGGTTCTGGACCCAGAGCCTGAGGGGTCCGATCTGCCAGAAGTAACACGAGCCTTCATCGAGACCTATCGGTTCCCATGGGATCATCTGTCGTTCCTTCGCGGATCAT
>Ga0315286_10006622_pt1 | contig 11283 bp, 11 predicted proteins | sample YL17G10_0_MG_FD_205038 | JGI IMG/M metagenome (GOLD analysis project Ga0315286, IMG submission 205038) | Sediment microbial communities from Yellowstone Lake, YNP, Wyoming, USA - YL17G10_0 | ecosystem: Environmental > Aquatic > Freshwater > Lake > Sediment | place: USA: Wyoming | collected...
ATCTCGCCTTGCGGCAGCACGTTCTCGCAGTTTCAGCGAGATTCTTCGCTCCCTGCGGTCGCTCAGAATGACATTCCCACAAGTGAGGTTGTAGTACTAGGCGCCGCTTCTGGAAACCGGATCCAGCCGCGATCCGCACGATAAGACCCCACCTCTACACGCAGGTCCTACATTGCTCGCATAGACAGGAGCCGCCGCTGGTGCTATGCTATGCACAGTGAATACAGCTTCCCGGTTGGTTTGTAGCTTCGGGACAGGACCAGTTGAGCAGAAAGGAGGGTGGCACCAGCGCAAAATGTCGACACAAGCGGACCAGTGTCCGCATGCCCGGTGGAGTCGCACCTGCCGCCGGGTGACGGGGATGGTGCATCGCGTAGCATAAACTTTGGGGTGACGCCCACAAATCAAAAACAAGGAGGAACAAAAGATGCTGTACCTGTATCTGTGGATTCGCAATTGGCTCGTCGTACGTGAGGAAGGGCAGGACTTGGCCGAATACGCGCTGCTCATCGGCCTCATCGCACTCGTGGTCATCGGCGCTGTGACTATCCTCGGCGGGCAGATCACGGCCATGTTCGACGCCATCGGCAGCCAACTCGTAGTCCCAGGAATCCCGTAACATCACTGCCGCACATGTCATTGGGATGGGGGTCCCTATTCGAATCAACTGGTCCGGGTAGGGACCGCCGCTTGGCCAGAGCAAGCCAAAAAGCCGGCCCGCGCACGGTGAGCCGGTTCGCCAGGGCGCAGAGGATGTCCTCCTCTATCCCCGCCGCCGGAGCGTGGGGAGAGATAAGGGCAGCGGCTGCGCTCTCGGTGCGAGAGGGGGACCCCATGTCGAGGCGCAAGGGATTCCGGGCGGATGGAGGCCAGGGTCTGGTGGAGTACGCCGTGGTCCTACCAGTGCTGTTCCTCCTCATCTTGGGTATCATGGAGTTTGCGGTGGTCCTCTTTTCCTACGAAAGCCTCACCAACGCGGCGCGCGAGGGAGCCAGGGCAGGGATTCTGCCTTACGCCACCGGGGAGCAGCGCCAGACCGCGGCCTTGAGTGCCGCAATCGGTCGCGCGGAGCCCCTGACGCTCACTGAGGAGAATTTCGTGATGCCCATGTGGAATCCCGTAGCCAAGATCATGCGCGTGGAGATTGTTTACGACGTCCATCTGATGACTGCGACCATCATCCGGGCAGTGGGGGGCAATCCTGTGATATCGCTCCACACCTCGGCCACCATGCGTTCGGAATAGGGGGGTCTATGGGACGCCGAAGGGGGTTTCTCTGGCTGACAGCGGGCGTGGTGATGGCCATCCTGGCGGGGGCGGTAGCCTTTATTGCCCTGCAGAGAGGCGTCACACGGAGTACCGGTGCCGCCGGAATAAAGGCTGAGCCGAAGGTCTCTGTGGTGGTCGCGGCCCAGGCCGTCCGCGTCCGCGCAGCTCTGGAGACGGCAGACCTCACCGTCAAGGAACTTCCCGCGGGGGCAGTCCCCGAGGGAGCGGTCACCGACGCAGCCCAGGCGGTGGGCAAGGTCACGCTCGTCGAGCTCTACCCCGGCGAGATAGTCCTGAGCCAGCGGTTGGTGGACCCCAACGTGATCAGCGGCGACGGCCGAGAGGCGTTGGTCCTCGCCGAAGACCAGGTACTCTTGGCTTTCCCTAGCACAGACCTGATGAGCGGCCTGGGAGTGCTAAAGGCGGGCGATCATGTCGATCTTATGTTCTCGCTCGACATTCCGGTAGTGAGCCCCGGCGCCAGCGACTTTGTAAGGACGACGTTCGGCCTGCTCCAGAACGTAACTATCGCCGCCATCATCACCCAGGGTGAGGGGACAGGTCCGCCGCAGGCGTTCCTGTTCACGCTCGAACCACAGGACGCATTGTTGCTCAAGTACGCCAAGGACATGGGAGGTTTGGTCGACGTGGTCCTGCGTGCTCCCGGCGTAGAGGCGCCCTTTGAGACGGATCCGATTGACATCGACTATCTGATTTCTCGTTACCGGATCCCTGCCGGGGCCCGGCGCTAGCTTGGCGTTGGCGGAAGCCGAGAGAACGAGGGAACAGTGTCCGAGCACACAAGGGGCCAGGCCACGCGCATCCTGCTGGTAAGCACGAAACCAGGCGCCCGGCAGGACCTGGAAAAAACCCTGCAAGGCGGCGAGGGTCTGTGGCGGCTGCGAGGAGGAGCTGAATGAAGGCCCTTTCGCAACCTGCCGCCGGTCAGATCAAGGTCCTGATCGTCGACGATGACCCGTTGGTCCTTGAGACGCTGGACGACCTCCTCCGGGGCGAAGGATACGAGACGGTCATCGCCATGAGCGGCATGCAGGCGCTTGACCTGGCCGCCAGGGAAAGGCCGAGCGTCGTACTGTTGGACGTGATACTGCCGGACATGGATGGCTTTGAGGTCTGCCGGCGCATCAAGAATGACCCTGGAACGCAGTTCCTGCAGGTAATCCTGGTGACCGGCCTGAGCGGCGCAGAGCAGCGCGTGAACGGGGCGAAGGTGGGCGCTGACGATTTCATTACCAAGCCGCCCGACGAACAAGAGCTGCTGACCCGGATCAAGTCGCTGGCGAGGATCCACGATCTCCAAACCGAGCTGGCGGGACTTGGCTCGACGCCGGCTCGGGTCGAGCGAGCCGCCGAGCGCCTCGTCGTCTTTTGCGCATTCAAGGGAGGGACCGGCCGCACGATGTTGGCCTTGAACACGGCAGTGAGCCTGCACAAGAGGTCTGGAAAGCCGGTGGTTCTGATGGACGCCGACTATACGCTGCCTGCCCTCGACGTGGCTCTGAACCTGCGCTCCGACCTGACCGTCGCAGACTTGCTGGCCAGGCAGTCGTACCTGGACGAGGACCTGCTGTCGGGTGTCTTGGCGGCGCATGCGTCTGGCGTCAAGGTCCTGCTGGCGCCGCCACCCGGTCACGACGGGTCGCACCTCGTTTCCCTGCCCCAGGTTCAGGAGATCTTGGCCGTGCTCAAGCGCATGTTCCCTTGGGTGGTCGTCGACCTGGGCCTCCCTCTGGACGAGGCAGCATACGCTTTCCTGGATGAGGCGGATCGCATCCTCGTGTCCGTCGTTCCGGAGATGGTGGCGCTGCGCAACACACGGCGACTGGTGGATCAACTTAACCTCCGAGGGTATCCCGAAGACAAGGTGTGGTTGGTGCTCAACAGGGCTACTATCCGCGGAGGTGTCAGCAAGGCGGACATCGAGGGCAGGTTGCGCATGAACGCGGCGCTTACCTACCTGGTTCCCGATGACCAGGCCCTGGTCACCCTCTCGATCAACCGCGGGATACCCCTGGTGTTGAGCCACGGCCGCAGCGATGTCGGGCGCGCCATTGACCAGCTCGCCCAGAGGTTGATCGACGACCTGCCGGGGCCCGAGACGGTAGAGCCAGGGGCGGCGCCAGGCAGGCGGCGGGGGCGCAGTCGCAGGTGAGCCCGTCCCTCACGTCACGGTCCAGCGGCGCCAGGTGCGTCGTGAAGGGACCGGGTTACTGAGTAAACCAGAATCATCACAGAAGCGAAAGGAAAAGGCACCATGAAGAAACGTCACATCATCAGTCTAACGCTGTTCGTCGTCGCCGTGCTGCTGCTGCTCGTAGTCGGCCTGGGCACCGCCAAGTGGCTGGTCGCCGTTCTCCTGGGCTTGGTGTTCGTCCTGGCCGGCCTCGTCTTCTACCGGCGCGGTAAGTAAGGAAGGCTCGTATGGCTGAGCCCCTGCTGTTTGGCCTGCTAGTCGCACTGGGGGTGCTGATCGTCTTTGTCGCCCTGTGGCGCATCTTGGGCACGCGGGACCCTATCGACGCGCGCCTTCAGGAGTATGCGGTCGACGAGACGCTGGCCGGCACAGGCAGCGAGGCGCCGGAGGTCAAGGACCGCCCGAGGAGGCGAGAGGAGTGGCCCACGGTCAGCCGGATTCTGGCCATGCGCACAGGGGGGCAACGGTTGGCAACAGCGCTGGCGCGCGCCGACCTGCCCCTGACCGCCGCCGAATTCACGCTGCTCCGGCTGGGCCTGGGTGTGGTCGGCTATCTCGTCGGCAGCCTGCGCGCCGGGCCGCTCTTCGGCCTGCCGCTGGGGTTTATCCTGTCCTACCTGCCCGTGCTCTACCTGCGCCGCCGGCACGGCAAGCGCGTGCAAGCCTTCACCGATCAACTGGCCGATGTGCTCACGATGTTGACCGGCGCGCTTCGGGCAGGCTATGGACTGATGCAGGCGTTGGATCTACTGTCGCGGCAGATGCCGGCGCCGGCCTCGCAAGAATTCGCCCGCGTCGTGCGCAGCGCCAGCCTGGGCTTGCCGGTGCAGCAGGCGCTGCGGGACATGGCCGAGCGCGTCGGCACCGACGACGTGGATCTGGTGGTGACGGCGATCACCGTGCAGTATGAGATGGGCGGCAACCTGGCGCAGACGTTGGAGACGATCAGTGAAACGGTGCGCGACCGCCTGCGCATGCTCCGGGAAATCCAGGTGATGACGGCGCAGCAGCGATTCACCGGCTACTTTCTGGCCGTGTGGCCGGTGCTCATGGCCATAGCCCTGTTCTTCATCAACCCTGCGTACATAAAGCAGTTGTTTGCGCCCGGCTGGATTCGTCTTGCGCCGATCGCGGCCGTCGTTATGGAAGTCCTTGGCTTTCTCGTCATGCGCAAGATCGTGGACATTGAGGTGTGATGCACATGGATCTCAACCCCTGGCTTTATGCCCTGGTTGATTCGGCGCCATTGATCTTTGCTGCGTTGGTCGGCCTGTCGCTGCTGCTGGCCTGGCAGGGATTCGCCCCGACCCGTGCGCTGCTGGGCCTGCCCCGGCGTTTGGACGGCTACCTGAACCGGCCGGTCGATGAGGAGACCGAGGAGATGAGCAAGCCGCTAAGGGTGCGTGTGCTGCGCCCCATTTTGCGAAGCCTCATGCACGCGGCCGGCCGGCTGATCCCTTTGGGCAACGTGAAGAAACTGGAGCAGACGCTGATGCAGGCCGGGCGCCCAGGCAACCTGAGTGCACTTGACTTCTCCGGCTTTCGCCTGCTCGCCGCCGTGCTCCTGGGACTGGGCTGCTATCTGATCGTGGGCAAGAACCAGGCGTTCGCCATTGCCCTGCGCAATTCCCTCGTTGCCGGCGCCGCGGGCTATGCGCTGCCTGCGTTGTGGCTCCGTTCCCGCGTCAAAAGGCGCAAACATGACCTTCTCCGCGCGATGCCCGATGCCCTGGACATGCTCACCATCGGGGTCGAGGCAGGGCTGAGTTTTGAAGCGGCGATGCTCAAGGTTGCAGGGCGGTGGCAGAATGCGCTGACGCTCGAGTTTCGCCGCGCCGTGGGCGAGATGAGGATGGGCACCACGCGCGACGAGGCGCTTCAGCGCATGTCCGACCGCTCGGGGGTGAACGAGCTCGCCACGTTCGTCGCGATCCTGATCCAGTCGAGCCAGATGGGCATGAGCATCGCCCACGTGCTGCATGCGCAGGCGGCGCAGATGCGCGTCCGGAGGCGGCAGAGGGCAGAGGAATTGGCCCGCCAGGCTGGGATCAAAATGATCTTTCCCCTTGGCACGCTCATCCTTCCCGCCCTGTTTGTCGTCATCCTTGGCCCAGCAGTGCCGATCATACTCAGTGCGTTTGGCGGCGTGACCGGCGGACGCTAAGAAAGAGGTGCGCGTTCCTATGACAGTGGAAGCAAGGTTTGTTGAGCAGTCTGATTACACACAGGGCATGGCTCACCTGCAGGCGGGCGAGTGGCGGGCGGCGATCGGCTGTCTAGAAAAGTACCTGGCGCACGATCCGTCGAACCAGGAGGCGCAGCTCGCCATCGCAGATGCCAAGCTCAAGTCTGGTCTGGATGCCGGGGCGCACGGCCGGGCGAAGGGTCGGGCCGTACGGCGGATCGCCATCTTGGCCCCCAGCGGCCTGGTCGTGCTCGGTGTCGTGCTGCTGACCTTCAGGTTTGGGCCCGTGCTCCAGCACAGTCTCGCCTCTTTTCTGGCACAGGGGCGCGAGGAACAGAGACTGGCCGAGTTGGAGAGTGGCGCGCAAGCCCTGCTGCAAGCGGGCGACCTGGATGGCGCCGAGGCCGGCTACCGGGAACTCCTGACCGCGGCGCCGGCGAACCAGGCGGCGCAGCAAGGGCTGGAGCAGATCGACAGGACTCGGGAGATTCAGGACCTTTACCAGCGGGCCGTCGCCCTTCAGGAGGGGGGGGACCTGGCCACCGCGCTCCAACTCTTCGCCGAGGTCCAGGCGCGGCAGAGCCCCTACCTTGACGTGGGCCTGCGCGTTGCAGACATACAGCGGCAGCAGAAACTGGAGGAGCTATTCGCTTCGGCCGAGGCCGATGACCGGGCAGGCAATCCCAGTCAGGCTTTGCTCAAGTACCAGGAACTTCAGACTCTGGATGTCACTTTCCAGCGCGAGCGGGTTCTTCAGCGTCTGTTCGCGCTGCACGTGCAATTGGGCCTTGGTCTCCTCGAGCAGGACCCGCCCACTGCCGCGGCGGTGCCGCAAGCGCTCGACCATTTTGAGGCGGCCTTGACCCTGGAGCCACGCGATCCAGCAGCCACACTGGAGCGGCGCCTGGCTTGGGCCTTCCTCGATGCTCAGGTTCCATACGCGGCCGGGCTGTGGGAAGGTGCCATCTCGCAGCTTCAAGCCCTGTTGGACCAACGCCCGGGCTATCTGCGCGGGTTGGTTGCCGGCATGATCCAGTATGCTGCGCATGCCCTTGGCGGCGACCAGGCATGGGCAGCCGGCGACTGCGACGCGGCATACCTCCAGTATCAGGCCGCTGCCGCTCTGCCGGTCGGAGACACCACGGCAGCTCGCGCCGGCCTGTCGCGAGCCGAGTCCTGCCTGGCGCCCACACCTACCCTGCCCCCCACGTCGACGCCGCAGCCGCCCCTTGTCACGCCTGCGCCCACCGTCACCGCCAAGCGCCAGCCGGCGGCGACGCGGGTGAAGACGGCGACGCCCAGCCCCAGCACCACGCCGGCGCCGCCGTTCATCGGCAAGTTCGTGGACGGTGGGAGCCGCTGCGATGGCTTTGCGTTGGTGACCGGCTTTGTGACCCACGCCGGCAAGACGCCCTATCCCGGCGTCGCGGTGGGTGTCTGGTCAGATGTCTGGTACGGTGAGGTGGCGACCACGGAAGCGAGCGGCAAGTTCGACCTCCTGTTGAGCGGCAAGCCGGTGGGCAAGTACTACGTGGCCGTGGTCAAGCCGGGGACCTGTGCGCAGGTAGCAGGGCTGACGGCGGTCCGGACGTGCCAGCGGCGCTCGAACGTGTTGGAGGCTACGCTCACCGCCAAATGCTCGGGCGCCGGGGCGAACCAGGTGTCTAAAGTGAGCTTTGAGGGACCGTAGAGGACGATGGCCCGCTCCGGTGCGCGCCAGAAGCCAGGTGCGGTCGCAGCACCATGACCCGGAGTGGGCAAACCAGTAAGAGTTGGAGAGTGCCATGGCAGCTAGCGCCCAGAATACGCATGTTCCGGCCCGGGCTAACCCTCCCCGCGGGGCAGGGACCCACTCGGATAACGGTGGAGACAACGCCGAGATCCGCGACAAGGTTCGGCGGCGCCTTCTTAGCACCATGAGCCCCACCGTAGACACCCACGATCTCGAGGCGGTCCGCCGCGAGCTGGATCGCGCCCTTAACGAATCGCTGGCCGAAGAGCCAAGGCCGCTGAGCCGCACGGATCGGGCCTGGCTCTTGGAGCAGATCGTGGCCGATGTGCTGGGCTATGGTCCCCTCCAGCCGCTGCTCCTCGATGACACGATCACAGAGATCCTGGTCAACGGGCCCGGGCAGGTGTATGTCGAGCGCAATGGCATTCTGAAGGAGACGAACGTGCGCTTTCGTGACAGCGCCGAGGTCATGCGCATTGCCGTTCGTATCGTGTCGCCTCTGGGCCGTCGCGTGGACGATAGCAGCCCGATGGTCGACGCGCGCCTGCCCGATGGGTCGCGCGTCAACGTCATCATCCCTCCTCTCTCCTTGGTGGGGCCCTGCATCAGCATCCGCAAGTTCGCCAAGTCCGTCCTCAGCGGCGCAGACCTGGTACGGCTTGGCACCATGACCCAGGAGCTTGTCGATTTCCTGAAGGCCTGCGTCGTGGCACGCCTCAACATCGTCATCTCCGGCGGCACCTCGTCCGGCAAGTCGACTTTGCTGAACGTGCTCTCCAGCTTTTTGCCAGACACAGAGCGGATCATTACTATCGAAGATGTAGCGGAGTTGCAGCTCAATCAGAAGCACGTCGTCCGCCTGGAGGCCCGTCCGTCCAATGTGGAAGGACAGGGCGCGGTTCCCATCCGCCAACTGGTCATGAACTCTTTACGCATGCGTCCGGACCGGATCGTCGTCGGCGAGGTGCGCGGCGGTGAGGCGCTGGACATGCTCCAGGCCATGAACACAGGACACGACGGTTCGCTGACCACGGCCCATTCGAATGGCCCCAAGGACACCCTGCACCGCGTTGAGACGATGACCCTTATGGCGGGCATGGACATGCCGCTGCGGGCCATCCGTGAGCAGATCGCCTCTGCCTTCGACCTGATTGTCCACCAGGACCGCATGATGGACGGCTCGCGGAAATGCGTGGCCGTGGCGGAAGTACGGGGGATGGAAGGCGACACGATTGTCATCCACGACCTCTTTCGCTACGTTCAGACCGGAGTCAAAGACGGCCGGGTGCAGGGCTATTATACAGCCACCGGCGTCCGCCCTGGGTTCACGCAGCGGCTCGAGGCGCTGAACATCGAGCTCTCGCCCACCACTTTCGTGCCCGCTCCACAGCCGGGGAATCCATACGCGGTGCACGTGGCCGCGCCGGAACCCGGCACGGCCGGAGTGCACGATCGGCAAAACGCCCCAGACCCGGCGCACTTCCCAACTTCGTGCAACGGCTGCCCGGCGCGGGCGCTCGGTGGCCGAGAAGGGCCCGTTGGCACGAACGATGGCTGAGATGTCGGCGGATAGAAGCCGGCCAGATGCCGCCCGCGTGGAAGGTGCTCCACGAGGGCGCCTCCGAGATAAGCGCCTCGCGGAGCGCGCGACCGCGCCCTTAATCTTCCGCACAGGCGGCCTCGATGGCAGAGGAAAGAAGGTGTGGACGCTCGGGGCGATGGTGCGCCACATGGACCGGCATCCGGAAGATGGCGTTTTCCATCTGCAGAACGGCACGCTGGCCCGGTGGCTGGAAGAACAGGGCGCATGGGCCCTGGCAGAACGGGCGCGCGACGCGGCGCGCTATCGGGGAAACGACCCACGCGTCGCCCTGGAGATGTTCCTTGCCGGCTCCAACTTGGCGCGACGGCCGCCGCTCTCGGTGAGGCCGAAGCGCCTGGTAGTTGGACCTGCGATTGCAGGTGAGTCGTGTGAGTCCAGCCTGCTAGTGCGCACGCGCCGGGGACGAGGCTACTTGTTCGGAACACTGCGCTCCAGCGCGCCCTGGCTGAGCGTCGAGCCGCGGTCTTTTGCGGGCGGTCCGCTCGTGGCGCTGGTGACCGTCGACACGGGTACGTTGCCCATCGGCCACCGCCCCCGAGCCGGTCCCCTTTACTCACCGTGCCAGGCAGAGATTCTGATCGAATCCGGCGCCTCGGCTGAGCCGGTTGCGGTGCCGGTGACCGTCCGGGTGGTCGGGATGCCGTCGCGTCTCGGCCGCTACGTGCTGCGGCCCATGGCCGGCGCCCTCCTGGCCGCAGTCCTGGGCGCGGGGCTCGGGTGGGGCCTGGGCCGCTCAGGCGTGACGGCGCCAGGCTGGCTGCCGGGGGCCGGCCAGGGGCCGGCGCTGGCCTGGGCGACGGCGTTCAGCCTGTTGTGGGCATTGTCGGGTGCGCTCCGAGGCTTCTGGCTCCCGCTGGCCAGGTCGTGGCTGTATTCCACCGCGCGCGGGCTGCTACTCACGCTAGCCATGGCTGCTGCGGTTGCCCTGCTTCTGGGCGCCGGCCTTTGGTGCTGGGCACGCTTCGCGCCGGACCGCAATGCTGAATTGCCCGCGGCCGTGGTGCGCGCCCTTCTGAGTGCTCTGGCGGTGGCCGTCGTGCCCGCGACCCTGGTGGAACGGCGCTCGGCCCGTGGGGCTGGGGAGCAGGCGGCGCGCCCCGCGAGGCGCTCGCGGAAGGGGCGGCTGCGACTGAGTTGGGCAGTGGTCGGCCTCGTACTCATCGTGGCCATTTTGCTGGGCGGACCCTGGTTGGCCCGGGACTGGCAGCAGATCGACCTTCATGGCGCCGTGTCCTCGGCGAAACCGTGGGTCGGCGAACGGTGGACCCGTCTGGAGAGCGCTGCCCAGCGCTTGCTAGAGCGGATTCTCTTCGGTCCCCTGGGCCTCAGGGCGCCGGCGCTCGTTGCGACTTGTGCCCTCGCTGTGCGCGCCGCCTCGGCGCCGGCCCGTGCGCCTGTACGCGGAATGGAGAAAGAGCGATGCGAACAGGGTTAGGAAAACGATTCCCCCGGCGCGAGCGGGGCCAGGCCATGGTGGAGGTGGCCGTGACGGCCATGGTCCTGCTGTTGCTGTTGGCCGCAGTGGTCGATTTTGGGCGTGCTCTGCATGATTATATCATCATCACCAACGCCGCACGGGAAGGAGCGCGGTACGCATCGCATTTCCCATGGCTACCCTCCGACATCCGGGTTGCGACCATCCAGGAAGCAGCCGGAAGCGGCGTCTCGCTTCAGAACGACAACGTCACTATCGCCCCCGATCCTGGAGCGAACGCCCAGCCCCTCGACCCCAATGTGGCCCAACCGAACGATCCCGTTCGCGTGACCGTGACCTACTCATATTCCACGATATTTGGTACCCTCGTTGGGATGGATACCATCGCGCTCCGCGCGTCATGCCAGATAGTGGTATTCGGGTTTGACCCGCCCGGGCCATAGCGGCCTGTAGAAGAGACATGTGTCCTTCTCCAAAGAGGGCCACCGAAAGGAAGGTAAGGGAATGAGAACTGGACGCACGCACAGAATGCAAGGACAGGCGCTGGCACAGACGGCGCTGCTGATGGTAAGCCTGATGGTGTTTACGGCATTGGCCGTCGATGGGGGCATCCTGTACTCAACACGGAGGCAGATGCAGAACGCCGCCGATGCGGGGGCATTCGCCGGGGCACGGGCTATCTGCTTCTTCGAGCCAGGTGCAGCGAGCAGCCGGGCACAAGAGTACGCTGTGACCCGCAACGGCGCTGACACGGCCGACGTCGAGGTAGGGACGTGGACCGTGCAAGTCGTCGCCAAGAAAAACGCCAGGCTGTTTTTCGCCGCGGTCATAGGCCGGTCTGAAG
>Ga0315286_10006625_pt1 | contig 11282 bp, 10 predicted proteins | sample YL17G10_0_MG_FD_205038 | JGI IMG/M metagenome (GOLD analysis project Ga0315286, IMG submission 205038) | Sediment microbial communities from Yellowstone Lake, YNP, Wyoming, USA - YL17G10_0 | ecosystem: Environmental > Aquatic > Freshwater > Lake > Sediment | place: USA: Wyoming | collected...
CCGACACGATGGGCTTGGTCATCGAGTAGATGCGGAAGATCGAGTCGGCCTTGAGCGGAGTCTTGTCTTCGTTGTCGCTAAGTCCGGCCGCCTCGGCGTAAAGCACCTTCCCGTCACGGACAACCAGATGAACCGCTCCCGCGATCTCCCCCGCCCGGATTGCGCGGTGGAGCTCCGCGCTCGCTCGATCCAGCGCTTTCCGGGCCCTGTCCTGAGCGAATGCGGTTCCGAAAGAGGCCAGCAGGATGATCAGACTACAGATGACTCGGAGTGATGACATGAATGGTCTCTGGTATTGCCTGTGGTTATGGGATCTGGTCAGCCTGTCGTATTCTCTTCCCGCCAGGCTACTCAGGTATATGCGGCCGCAACTCGACGTGGAAGACCTCCAATCCCGCATCTTCCTTGATTGTCAGAGCATAGACATCGGTCAGCTCCAGTCCGTCCGGCGAGAAGGACAATTGCGGCTGCAACGGCCGAAAGTCGGAAAGAGGCAGCCTCACTTCCCAGGTCTGGCCCGCCGGACCAAGCAGCTCCGGCCTGACGTCCATCTCGAATTTCCCGGCGAAGGCGCCCTGCATCTTCTGGGTACTGAATCCGAAGCGGACCGTCTGCGGTCGATCCGTTCGCCCTCGAAACACCAGCTTGGAACCGGTTTGCAGCAGCACCGGGTGGTCACTGCTGCTCAACGCCGAAAACGCCGCCGCGTACAGCATCACAGGATCGCGGTCCGGGAGTGGCCAGGGCAATGGGGCCGCTCCCAATCGCGCCCGCTCAGTTCCCTCCGGCGGCAGCCACCGGCCCAGGATGACCTCCGGAACGCGCCCCAGATCGCACACCCAGTGGTCGACCGGCTTTGGCTGAGGCAACGCCGCCAGCGGGTCCTGGCGGCCCAACGCTGCGGTCACCTGGTGTCCTGGCGGCACCTCAACCACACTGCCATCCAGGTTCCGTCTGACGTGTGCTGAACCTTCATTGACCCGCACCAGCGTCTCGGCGGCAGCGGTTTGGAGGTCAAACTGGGTGCTCCGCGCCTCAATGACCACCACGGGTGTCTGGATCTCCAGGCCTTCTGCGGCTGGCCGCCGGGCCGGACTGACCCACAGGGTCCCGCGTAGCAAGTTGAGGCGCGTTGCATCCGACTCGCTGCCCAGGATTCTCAGCGTCGAGTGCCCGGCGATCGTCATTCTTGAGCCATCGCGCAACTCCAGTTCAATCCACGCATCGCAGGATCGCGTCTCCAATGTGTCACCCGCGCGCAACTGCGCACCGGCATTCAGCGCGCTCTCAAGTTGGCCACCGGAGCCGAAAAACTGGCTTGATCCGGTTACCTTGGAAACCCGAAGAATCCACGGTTTGCTGGCCGGGAACGCGTTCGATCCCCGCGGCTCTCTGAAGGAAATCGACAACTGGATGGCGGCAAGCGCAAGTAGAGCCATCGCAACGGCTGCGGCCAACCCCCATTGCCACGGGCGAAGCCGGGCCCGCACTGCGCGGCGGTTCTCCGCTCCCTGGCTCGCGCGAGGCGACAGCTCCTGTTGTTGCGCCAACGCCGTACGTTCGAGGTCCGCCGCCATAACGGACTGCTCGGCCAACTCACGCAGGAACTCACGCGCTTCACGATCGGTTCGTAGCAGCTCGGCGACACGCTGGCGCTCCGCCGGCGTCACCTGCCCGTCGAGGTAGCGCACCAGCAATTCGCGTTGAGGTTCGTCGTGGTTCATAGCGTGGCCTTTCAAGAGCCTTCACCCAGTCGACTCAGTTTGCCCTCGATGCACTCCTTCAAGCTCTGGTGCAATCGCGAGATCCGCTTATAAATCGCATTCAGCCCGCTGCCCATCTGTTCGGCCACCTCCTGGCAACTGTAGCCGTCGAAGTAACGCAGCTTCAGCAGGCGACGCGAGGACTCGGGCACCGAAGCGAGACAGTCCTGCAACGCCTCGATCTTCGCGCCGGCATCATGCGACGGAGTTGCCTGCCACTCGTGCTCCAACAGATTGAGGGTGTCGTCGTCAAGGCAAAGCGTCTCCCGGTGGTGTCGTCGCAACCAGTCAATGCCCTCACGGCGGGCGGTGATGAAAGCCCACGACATCAATGCGCTCTCGGTTTCGAAGCTCACCTCGCGGGTCATTGCCTTGAGGGCGACGTTCTGAAAGATGTCCTCGGCCGCGTGGGCATCCCGCACGACCACCCATGCGGCGGCGGAGAGGCGCGTCCGCCACTTCATGAGCGACTGGAGGATTTCCTGCTCAGAAAGCATGCCTATAAAGCCAAACGCCACGCGCGTTTTCCTGACATTAGTCGTTTCCGTCTCACGTGGGCCTCAATACCTACCGTTCGAGATGCAGCGTCACCAGCGGCTTGAAGGGATCGAAAGACTCGTTCATGGTCCAAGCCATGGCTCGCAGCAGAATAATCCGAAAGAAGGGATCGTTGAACGTGAAATAATTGTGGCCAGAAAGCGAGACGAAGACTCTCCCCTTCCCCACCTCCTTGGTCCACATAACCGGCCACGCCTTGCCGTCGAGATCCTCGATCTTCGGAGGACCGTCCAGTGGTTTGTTGGCGATGGCCGGGCCGGCGGGCGAGGTGACCAGCGGCGTGATGCCGGCCGGATCGCCCCTCAACTCCCAGTATAACTCGTCGGCCAGATCAAACTGTCTTGGGAATCGTTCGAAGATGGGAGACTTCATCGCCGCGTTGGTAAGGGTCACCGGCGTGGGCAGCACGCCCCATTTGGTGCCGTCCTTATTGAGGTCCCATGCCATCCCGATGCGCTTCGACAACTCCTCGCCCGAGCCTTGCATCATGGCCATGTGAATAAAGATCAATCCGCCGCCGCGCTTCTGAAAGGCATCGACGAGATCGTAATCCCATTTCGCGCCAGGCCACAGATAGAACACAACCAGGTCGGCCTTCTCCCATTGTTCCTTTGTCGGGAAGTTCATGGAAGATGTGACCGTGACGCGCGGGACCCGGGGCAGAAGCACATTCACGTAGCGGTCCATGACCCAGGCGTATTCGTGGGTCTCTTTCGCGTGGAGCTTGTCGATGCCCCAGACCCAGACAATGTTCAGGTCGCGCGAGGGCTCCTGCTTCGTTATCGGCCCCAGGATCTTTTCGATCGATTCCTTGCTCCTGGGCGTTGGCTTCTGCCAGGGAAACTGCGCGCTGGAGGTCAAAGGAATGGCCAGCAGGAGCATGCCAATAAAGGTCGTGAGATATCTCATGACAGGACTCCTCATCACTTCACTTCGGTTTTCATTGGGGCCACAGTGCATGGCTGGTTAATCAATCCTCATCTTCTTGATCGCATCGGTGTCATACAGCTTGGCCGAGAATCCCGCCAGCAACGCCCGGTCCTCCAGGGTGTAGGCGACCTCCCCGGAGAGAATCTTGATGTTGGCATCGATTTCCTCCTTCAGACGCATGCCAATGTTAAGGAGGTGAATGCGTTGGTCCTGCAGCACATGGCGAATGGCGGCGGCGGGCAGTTGCTTGAGGCGCTCTTTGTCGAATCCCGGCACAAGGTATCCCGACCAAGCACCGAGGATGCCGGCGCCGATGACCTTCATGGCAACGATCCCCATGCCCTGTTCATGGGCTTTGGCCACGCACGCATTGCGCAACTCGAGCATTCTGGCGGAATACACTTGATCGTACCCTCTCGGGATATAGCCGTAGGACAACATGCACTGGTCAAAGCCGCCGGACTCGATCAGGGCCAGCGCCTTGTCGAAGTAGGAGTGCGCGGAGAAGCCGATGAACCGGACAATCCGTTCATCGCGCAGTTTGACCAGTTCGCCATGAATCTCCATCGCTTGTTCGACGCTCATTTGCTCCAGCCCCGGTGTGCCGTGGATCTGGATGAAGTCGAGATAATCGGTCTGAAGTTCCTTGAGCGATTTCTCGACCGCCAGGCGCACCTCGCCGACAACGGTCGTCTCGACCTTCGTGTTCAGATAGACCTTGTCCCGCACGCCTTTCAACCCCTCGCCAAGAATCGCCTGGCTCTCCATGTAGTTGCCCGCAGTGTCGAAGTAGCGGATGCCCCGGTCGTAGGCGTAGCGAACCAGTTTCACGCGATCCTCGTGCGACAGAGGATTGAGCCATGCCTTAGGCAGGGCCGCTCCGCCGTAGCCGAGGATTGGCAGTTTCAGTCCAGTCTTGCCGAGCGTGCGGCTGGGGATCGCCTGCTCTCGGTCGCTCTTCCTCTCTTCGAGCGCGGCTGCAGAGGCCATGCCCGCGGAAACCGCCACCGTGGCGGCTACCTGTGTCGCTTGTTTCAGGAACTCGCGACGGCCCAGTTGCCTGGCAAGTTGTTTCATGGTCTTCCTTTCTTGAGGTGCTCGTCAAACCAATCGAGGGCGAGCTGCTGCGCTTCTCTACGCTTCTCGGAATAGATGCCGTAGTGCTTGATTCCCTTGATCGTGACCAGTTTCTTGACACCCGTCGCCCGTTGGTGGGCGAGGAGGGCGTGGTCTTTGTTGTCAAACAGCTCCTCGTTTTCGGCGATGATGAACAGCTTGGCCACGTGCTCGCAGCGGCCGATGTCCTCGATTGGCGCGTAACCCACGAACTTCTCGATCACCGGTGCGCCGGTCAAAGTGCCGAACTTCTCTCCGGGTCGTGGATACCCGATCTGGCCACGTGTGCGAGCGGTTGCCTGGCTGAAGGTGTAGTTCCGCAGTTGAGGATCGTTGATGACCCATCGTCCATCCATCGAGCCGACCTGGCTGACGAACGCCTTCACTCTCGGATCGCGAGCCGCGACATAGATGACATGCCCGCCCGAGAATGAAGAGCCCCAAAGGCCAATGCGCTGGGGGTCGCACTGTCTCTCGCCCACCGCCCAGTGGATCGCGTTCATGATGTCGGTGGTTTGGTCTATCGGATCGACCACCTCACGAACCTCCTTCACCTCGGCAATCAACTTGCCGTCTTTCGGTTGCGGCTTGCCGTCGGCGAGGATCAAGCGGGAATCGCTCTTCCCCCAGCCTCGGTAATCAAACGTAACCACGAGATAGCTGGCCTTTGCGAACGCGATCGCATCGGGACGCAGGTGTTCCGCCAGTCCCCCCCAACCATGGGACATGATGATCGTGGGCAGTTTGCTTTGCTTCGGCTCTCTGGGCGCGAACACTTCCGCCGCCATGCGCGTGCCTTCGCTCTGTATGTCGGCGGCGCGGAAGGTAAGCCCATTGGGAACTGCAAAACCCGCCTTCTCCTGCGCACTCAGCCAATGGGAATCGACCGCCAAACATAGTACAGCAGTCGTCAGAAACACACTTCTGGATATTGATTGCGACATTGTCATAAGTCCGCTTCCTTTACGTGCCAACTCGTTTGGGTTCCGTGGTGTCCATGCTAGTCTCGTCCGAAGTGATGTTCCCGGCCGGCTGCGTTGTCGGGCGGTTTGCGGCGGCCTGTGTGAGCCCGTCCGCCGCGTCCCACCCTCCGCCCAGCGCCTTGTAAAGCGAAACCAACCCCGCCGCAAGGGCCCTGTCGCTGTTCGCCAGAGCCAGTTCCGCTGAGAACAGGAATCGCTGCACGACCAGCACGTTCAGGAACTCGGCCTCTCCGTTGGTGTAGCGCAGGGTCGCCAGCTCGAAGGCCTGGCGGTTGTAATCCAGTGACTGCAGCAGGGCCTGCCGCCGCTCATGCTCGGCCGCGCAGATCGCCAGCGCCGTCTGCACATCCCGGATCGCCGTCAGCACGGTCTTGCGATACCTCAGCAGCGCCTGCTCCTGCAGGGCATCGTGGACGCTGATGTTGGCGCGGATCTTGCCGGCGTCAAAAAGCGGCCAACTCACCGCGGGACCGACGCCCCAGAATTGCCGGTCGTGGTCGAACAGGGACTGCAACGCGTTGCTCTGGTATCCAAACGAGCCGGTGAGGGAGAACCTGGGGAACAGGTCGGCCGTCGCGGCGCCGGTCCGCGCGGTTGCGGCATGGAGCTGCGCTTCGGACCGCCTGATGTCCGGTCGGCGCTGCAGCAGGTCCGTGGGAATTCCCGCCGGGATTTCCGGAAGATTGCGCAGGTCCGGGGCTGGCGACGACAGTTCTTCCTCCAGTTCGTTGGGGGCAACCCCCAGCAGCAGTGCCAACTGGTAGATGGTTTGGCGGGCCGCCGACTGGAACGCCGGAATCGCCGCCAGGGTCGTCGCGGCTTCTGCTTCGGCGTTGACGACATCCAGCTTGCTGGCGATGCCCCCCTCGAACTTCTTTCGCGTTACGGCCGCCGTCCGCCGCTGTGCCTCCAGGGTCTTGGTCGAAATAGTCACCTGCCGTTGCGTGCTGCGCAGCTCGGCGTAGTTCAGTCCCACCTCGGCGACCAGCGACACGAGCGTATCCCGCCGGTCTTCCACAGCCGCCTCGATCTCCGCATCGGCGGCTTCCACGCTTCGCCGGGTCCCGCCAAAAGCGTCCAGCTCCCAGGAGGCGTCAAATCCTGCGAGGAAGAGCGGATGGGACTGCGAGGATCCGGCGCCCTGCAACCTTTTTGCGCTGGCGCTGGTGTCCACGCCTGGCCACAGCGGCGCGGCCGTGCCTACGCGCGCCGCACGTGCCTGCACGATCCGCGACTCGGCCAGTTTCAGGTCCAGGTTCTCCGCCAGCGCGCGCTGGATCAGCGAGTTGAGGGTCGGGTCGTTGAACGTCGTCCACCATACCGCCAGATCGCTCGCGGGTCTGGTTGCTGGCCGAGTGCTTGGCTGCGTCGACGGACCGCTCCATCGCGCGGGCATGGGTTGCTGGGGCGGACGAAAGTCCGGCCCGACCATACAACCCACCGCTGTCAGGCAGATCACGGGAAGCAGACGGCGCGCGATACGGCGTGCCAGGTGCAGGGTCCGAACAGGTTGATTCATCATCTGCATCTCCGATGACCAGGTCGTCGATCACTCGTAGCGGAGCGCCTCGATCGGATCCAGCCGCGAGGCCTTCCAGGCTGGATAGAAGCCGAACACGATGCCGACGATTGCCGAGACAGCCACCGACGCCACCACGGCCTCGATTGACGGCTCCGTGGGCCAATATTTGACATAGGTGACCAGGAACGAAGTGGCCCGGCCTACCGCAATGCCGATGGCCCCGCCCGCGAGACAGAGAACCACCGCTTCGACCAGGAATTGCCGCAGGATGTCGCGGGAGCGCGCGCCGACCGCCATGCGCAGTCCGATTTCCCGCGTTCGCTCCGTCACGGACACCAGCATGATGTTCATGATCCCCACGCCGCCCACAACCAGCGAAATCGCAGCCACTGCCATCAGCAATGCCTTCATCTGCTCCGTAAACGAAGCCTGCACCTGTGTGATTTCCGTCAGGTTCAGAATACGGAAGTCGTCGTCCTGGTCGCTGCGCAGCCGGTGCCGCTCGCGCAGCAACTCCGTCATTTGGCTTACTGCCAGCGGCACTTCCTCCGCCGACCAGGCTGACGCCTGGATCGCATCGACGTTCGTGAACCGTGCCGGACGCAGGTTGGCCCGTGCTCCTGGGTAGAGGGAGCCGGGCGTGTTTGTAGGCGACGCGGAGGCATTTACACGATACTTGATCGTCGTCCAGGGCGCGATCACCATATCATCCTGGTCCTGTCCCCCCGTGTTGGCGCCTTTGGGTGCCAGCACGCCGATCACCTTGAACGGCACGTCACGAATCCGGATCTCCTTACCCAGCGGCGATCCACCATCGAAAAGCTCGCGTACCACCGTCTGCCCCAGCAGGCACACTTTGCTTCCGCTCCGCACGTCGCGATCGTCGAACGACTCGCCCTCCGCCAGGTGGGTCCAGTCGCGCACGTCCAGATAGGCCGGCGTGGTCCCGAGGATGTAACCCGGCACGTAGTTCTTGCTGGCGTAAACCACCTGGGTACGGGCGCCAACGATCGGCGCCACGTGGCGGACCGCCGGACACTCCCGCTCAATCGCCTCCGCATCCTGCGGTGTCATCGTCAGCATACTCCCGGCCCCGGAGCTGACTCCTTGACTTCTTGCCGATCCCGGGAAGAGCAGCACGTTGTTGGCCCCCATGCTGGCGATGGTCTTCTGCATTGCCGACGACGAGCCTTGCCCGATCTCGGTCATTGCAATGACCGCCCCAACGCCGATAACGATCCCCAGCGTCGTCAGCACCGACCGCATGACGTTGCGTCGCAGCGCGCGCAGGGCGGTGCCAAGGGGCTTGAGCAATCTCATCATGAGCGGCCTCCGGTTCCGGCCGCCGTGAGTTCTGCCTGCCGACTCGCCGGCCCGTCGTCCTGAATCACCCCGTCGTGGATGCGGATGATGCGGTCCGCGTGCTTCGCCACGCCGGCGTCGTGCGTCACCAGGATGATCGTGATCTTCTGCTCGCGATTGAGCTTCTGAAACATCTGCAACACTTCCTCGCTCGTCCGGGAGTCCAGGTTTCCCGTCGGCTCATCGGCAAACAGCAGAGACGGCCGGTTTACCAGCGACCGCGCGATCGCCACGCGCTGCTGCTGCCCGCCGGAAAGCTGCGATGGCTCGTGGTGCGCGCGGTCGGCCAGTCCAACGCGGTCCAGCAGTTCCAGGCCCCGCTGCCGCACTGCTCTGCTTGAAAGATGCTCGTGATTGTAAGTGAGCGGCATCAGCACATTATCCAGGGCGCTGGTCCGCGGCAGCAGGTTAAAGATCTGGAAGACGAAGCCGATCTTGGTGTTGCGGATGTTTGCCCGGTCATCGGGGGACGCGTGTGAGATTTCTCGCCCATCCAGCCAGTATTCGCCCGCGGTAGCGTGGTCCAGGCATCCCAGGATGTTCATCAGTGTGCTCTTGCCCGAGCCGGATACGCCCATCAGTGCGATCAACTCCCCTCGCCCGACGGTCAACGTGATGCCCTTCAGCACCGGCACATCGATCTGGCCGAGGTAGTAGGTCTTGTAGATGCCGCGCAGATCAATCAGTTCCATGCCTGCCGCTCCGAACGCCGGACTCTGAATTCCGGGTTCCAAAGACCGCAATCACCAATCTTGAATCTCTTAATCTCCAATTACCGGCCTCGCTTCTCGCCTCCACTTCCCGCGCCACTTCCCTGGCTGCTACGCGGACGCGAGAACGTGGGCGGCGCAAACGGATTCTTGGTCCCGCTTGCGGCAGCCATCTCTCGCCGCTCCTCGGCGACCACGATCGGCGTTCCTTCTTCAAGTTCCTCGGTCCGGATTTCCGTCATCGTGCCGTCTGTCGACCCTGCTCGCACAGCCACCGGTCGCACGTATGGTCCGTCCTCTGTCCATACGGTGCCCGGCCGGAATTCCCCACCGCGCCCCGTTGGCCGCGTCGATGCCTGACTGGGGCGGCTTGAGGCCTGTGTCGAAGCACCGCGCCCGGCGCCTGCGCCGTCCTCTGCCCGTCGCGCGGTGAATCCCGCACGCACATCCGGCGCGATCTGGTTCAGTTGCGGCGACCAGCGCAGCGCTGCGTTGGGCACGAGCAGCACGTTCTGATTCCGGCTGACCTCGAATTTCAGGTTTGCCGTCAGGTAAACCAACAGCCGCCCATCGCTGTTGTCAACGTCCACCACGACGGGATACGTCACCACGTTCTGGGTCACCGTCGCATTCAGCCGCAACTGTTTCACAACGCCGCTGAACCTCTGGTTCGAATATGCATCAACCGTAAACGTCACCGCCTGGCCCACATGGATGCTTGCGATGTCCGCTTCGTTCACCGCCACCCAGACCTGCAGGCGAGTGAGGTCCTTGGCGATCAGAAAGAGGCTCGGCGTGTTCAGGCTCGCCACGACGGTCTGCCCGATGTTCACACGCCGGTCGATGATTACGCCCTTTACCGGTGACGTGATCGTGCAGTAACCCAGGTTGCGCTTGGCGCGGTCCAGGTTCGCCTTCGACTGCTCCACCGCGGCCTTCGCCTGCGAGAGGGACGCCTCACTGAGGCCCTGGGTCGCCTGGGCGACTTGATAGGCGGCCCTGTAATTATCGTAGGTGTTCTGTGCCATCGCGTCCGACGGGCCCAGTTTCTGTGCCCGCTCCCAGTCCCGGAATGCCTGGGCCACTCTGGCCTTGGAGACTGCCACCTCTGCATCAGCCCGCACCACGCCCGCGTTGGTTTGGTTCAGTTGTGCCTGTGCTGATGTGACGTCCAGCTTGGGCAGCGAATCGTCGATCAGCGCCAGCAACATGCCCTCTTCGACGCGTGATCCAAAGTCGATGGTCTTCCCCGCCAGGTCCTTGCCGAATTCTTTCAGTTTCCCTGCCACCTGCGCGCCGACGTCCACCAGCTCTTCCGGCACAACCGTTCCCGTCGCACCAATCGTCGCCACCAGCTCGCCTCGCTTCAGCGGCACCGTGCGATACGTGGAGTTCGGCGTGTCCGACCGCTCCGTGTACCACCACCATCCGCCCGCACACGCCCCGCCCAGCAAGAGCAGCACGATAATTCGACCGATCCAGCGCAGCATAATGAATGCCTCAGTCCGAGCCTTCCGCGTTGGGTACGGTTGTGCGTCTCCGATCAACAGAACGAAGTTCAATCGGGGCACACCGCCGGTGCGCCAACCGATGTGTCAGTCTCTGACGTATAAACGGCCTCAACCGAAAATCCTGACCTGGATTTGTGAATTCACGTTCTTCAACCATTTTCTTTCGTGCGGCTGGGCGATGCGGCAACCGCAGGAGTTTAGAAGCGCCGGGCGGATGCGCTGGAGGAGTTCCTTCGAGCCAGGGCATGGGATCCCGCGAAGGAAGCATGGACCGACCCGGACAAGCCCGCGCCCCCATTCCGCTGGTGCTACCGCAGAGGGATTGCAAATGATCCGGCGGAAGCGGGGCCACTACTTCTTCTTTTGATCCGGAGGCCTCCGCAACACCAGCGCGACCGCCTGCGGACCGGCGATGAAGCTCTTGTTCCCAAACACAACCGAGGAAATCGTGACCTGAGTTCTGTCTACGCTCTTGATCGATCCCTCGATGTAATCGCCATTGCGGAGCAGCAGCCCCGGGGTGTCCCGATCGAGCACCTTGCGGCTGCTGCGCGGAAATGCCGCGAAGAGCACCACCGCAACCCTGGACAGCGGCAGCGTCTGGGCCTTCGCATCGGACCGGGCGTAGACGATCTCCGAATCGCTGGCGGAGATGATCTTCGCGGCAATCGTGGTTCCGTCCGCCAGGATCAATCCCGCGGCCAGGCTGTCGCCTTGGTCTTTAAACGTAACTTACCTCCCCCTGAACACGGTTTCACGCTGTAATTACCGTATCGAAACGTCGATTTTCAACTTCACGCGTCAGGCTACAACTTGACTTTCAGCAG
>Ga0315286_10006626_pt1 | contig 11281 bp, 12 predicted proteins | sample YL17G10_0_MG_FD_205038 | JGI IMG/M metagenome (GOLD analysis project Ga0315286, IMG submission 205038) | Sediment microbial communities from Yellowstone Lake, YNP, Wyoming, USA - YL17G10_0 | ecosystem: Environmental > Aquatic > Freshwater > Lake > Sediment | place: USA: Wyoming | collected...
CCGATGGCGTGACGTTCAGTCCTACTCGTTTGGAGTACACCTATGTGCTGCTCAAAGCCTATCGTGTCTTCAACAAACGCGATTCTATGATTGTGGTGCCGCAAAAGGCGAATGAGGCTGCTTTGCGCTCTTTCCATACAAAAGACTATATAGAGGCGGTCAGAAGCTTCAGCCAGGGCGAGAGGCTGGGCGACGCCTTGAGGTTCAATTTCAGCGATTATGGCGATAACCCTGTCTATCCGGAGATGTACGAGGTATCCACACTGGTCGTGGGCGGCTCTCTCAAGGCGGCGGAGCTGGTGGCTGAGGGCAAGGTAGACGTGGCATTTAACCCCTCAGGTGGCGGACACCATGCGGTGCCCGGTCATGCCTCGGGATTCTGTATTTTCAACGACATCGTGATTGCTATTAAGCACCTTTTATCCAAAGGGCTGAAGGTGGCTTACATAGATATAGACGCTCACCACGGCGATGGGGTGCAGAACGCTTTTTACGATACCGACAGTGTGCTCACGATATCGCTACATGAGACAGGTAGGTTGCTGTTTCCTGGCACAGGTGAGCCTTCGGATATTGGGGTGGGGGCTGGCAAGGGGTATGCGGTGAACATACCGCTTGCGCCCTACACCGATGATGAGATTTACCTCTGGGCGTTCGACGAGATAGTGCCCAGGCTGGTGGAAAGCTACAATCCTGACATCGTAGTAACCCAGCTTGGCAGCGACACGCATCACCTCGATCCGCTCACTCAGCTCAGCTTGACCACGGAAGGTTACGAGGGGGTTATAAGGCGGTTACGCAAACTAGCGCCTAGATGGCTTGCTGTGGGTGGCGGTGGCTATGAGGTGAGTGTGGTGGCGAGGTGCTGGACTCTGGCTTACGGGGCAATGATAGACCGCGAACTGCCCGACAAGATACCCCGCAGTTTTCAGGAGCTTTACGGGCTGAAGAGGCTGAGGGACACGGAGAAGCCCTGCCTTGATACCAAGGTCAGGCAGCAAGCCCGGCGCTTCGCCGAGGAGAGCGTGGCTACGGTGAAAAGGCTGGTGTTTCCCTACCACGGACTTTGAGATAGATCTTAGATCCCCCTCCCTTTAATTCCCTCCCCTAGAGGGAGGGAAGATTATAAATCCTTACTTTACAACCCCTGACTTGCGCAGTTCCTCTATCTGGTGCTCGGTGTAGCCCAGACCCTTCAGGATTTCGTTCGTGTGCTGCCCAAGCGTGGGCGAGAAGTTCCTGAACCTGGCTGGGGTGTCGGAGAGCTTTACGGGCATGCCGAGTTGCCTTACTTTTCCCTGAGTGGGGTGCTCGAACTCTGGGAACATCTGGCGATGCTGCAACTGAGGGTCTTTAATCACCTCATCCAGCTCCAGCACGGGGCTGACGCAGGTGTCTGCCTCTTTCATAATCTGGAACCACTCGTCCCTTGTCTTGGTGAGGATGGTCTCCCTGATAGCCCCATATACCTCGTGCAGCTTCTCGCCCTTGGCATGATGGAAAGGGATGAGGTCTTCTCTGCCGATGGCGCGGCAGAAGCGCTCCCAGAAATGAGGCTCTATCAAGCCGGTGGAGATGTACTTGCCGTCCCTGGTCTGCCAGATGTTTATGCTCAGAGAGGGCCAGCCCCTCTTGGGTATGAAGCCGTCTCTGAAGTACCTGAGCAGGCTGACTGTCATGAACGAGAGGACGCTATCGGTCATGGATATATCTACAAGCTGTCCCTTCCCTGTCTTATCCCGCGCCATGAGGGCGCAGAGTATGCCAATCACAGCGTGCAGCGAGCTGCCGATGTCGCCCACAGCAGCCCGGATAATCACAGGGTTGCCCTTATGGTCTCCGGTTAGCCCCACTGCTCCTCCTATGGAGGTGTAGTTGGGGTCATGTCCGGGCAGGTCGCGATACGGTCCGTCCTGTCCGAATCCGGTGAGGCTGCAATAGACAATCCTGGGATTTAGCTTGGAGGAGGTATGATAGTCCACGCCCAGCCTTTTGGCGACGCCGGGGCGGAAGGCTTCCATGACGACGTCGGCGCTGGTTACCAGCTTGTGGAAAATCTCTTTGGCTCCTGCCGATTTCAGATTGAGCGCAATGCTCTTCTTGTTGCGCGACAGGTAGTCATAGGCAGCGTGTTTCTCCTGGTCTGGAAGCATCCCCAGCGAGTACCCCGGGTCTTCGATTTTAATTACCTCTGCGCCCATATCTGCCAGCATCATGGTGCAGAAGGGTCCGGGCACGGTGCGGGACAGGTCTATAACCTTGATTCCTTCCAATGCCAGCGTCATCCGACTCCTACAAACCGAACTGTTGCTATAATACACCGAGGAAGCCTTTTATGCCAGAGTAAGGTGTATGTTTGTGATACCGTTCATGGTTCGACAGGCTCACCACGAACGGTATCACTGATAGCTGACCGCTGAATGCTAATATTGACTTTCCTTACCCTCGTGTCTATGCTAAATACACTGTGGCAAGGCGAAGGATAGATACGCTTTTGGTAACGAGAGGGCTGGCGGAGAGCAGGGAGAAGGCAAGGATTATGGTCATGGAGGGGGCTGTCCTAGTAAATAACAGAACGAACGTCAAGCCCAGCACGCTGGTCGATGAGGACGTTGAGATTCGACTGCTGCAGCCTCCTCAGTTCGTGAGCAGGGGCGGGCTCAAGCTGGAGCACGCTCTCGAGCAGTTTGGACTTGATGTAAGCGGCATGGTGGCGGTTGACGTAGGTGCCTCCACAGGCGGCTTCACCGATTGCCTGCTCAAGCGCGGGGCAAGCAAGGTCTATGCTGTTGACGTTGGCTACGGACAGCTCGACTACAGGTTGAGGCAGGACCCGCGTGTGGTGGTGCTGGAGCGGGTGAACGCACGCTACCCTTTCACACTGCCCGAGCCTGTTGATTTGGTTACGATTGACGTCTCGTTCATCTCGGTGGAGAAGGTGGTGCCTACGGTGGCGTCATTGGTGAAGAGCGGGGGACACTTGATAGTGCTGGTGAAGCCCCAGTTCGAAGCAGGAAAGGAACAGGTGGGCAAGGGTGGGTTGGTGAAAGACCCACTGGTGCACGCCGGCGTTCTGGGACGCTTCGTCTGCTGGGCTGTCGACCACGGCTTCAGGCTGGGTGGTCTGGTGGCATCGCCCATACTGGGCGCTGAGGGGAATAAGGAGTTTCTAGTATTGTTGGGAAAGACATAGACAATTGTGGGTAGCCTGGAGTACCTGCTCCAACCTGCCCTTAATAGAGGAAGCTATAGATGACACCTATCAAAAAGAAGGAATGTCAGAATAAGAACAAAAAGATAGGCATCCTGTACCAGCCCAAAACCTCCGCCGCTGTGACGTTGGCTAAGGAGTTGGCTAAGGTTGTGGAGGGCATGGACGCTCTGGTCTGGCTTTGCTCAGCCTGGGAGGAAGAGAAAGCCTGCGCGCAGGTGGGCGGCACCAGGTTCATAGTCTGCCTGGGCGGAGATGGCACTATCCTCAGGGCAGCGCGCATCGCCAGCCCTGCAGGTGTTCCTATCGTTGGCGTGAACCTGGGACGTGTCGGGTTTATGACCGAGATAACCGCTGATGACGCCCTGAGCCGCGTGCCCGCGTTCGTAGAGGGCGAGGGCTGGGTGGAGGAGAGGGCTATGCTTCAGGCTGAGCTTGTCTCAGCGAATACCCCGCCTTATCACGCGCTGAACGATGTGGTCGTGGGTCGCGGCGAGAGATGCCGCCTGATACGTGTCAAAGCTACTGTAGATGATGAGCCGCTGACAACCTATAAATGCGATGGCGTGATTATAGCCACCGCCACCGGCAGCACGGGCTATGCGCTGGCTGCCGGAGGACCCATTCTGCATCCCCAATCTGAGGAAATCGTGATGAAGCCGATTGCGGCTCACCTCAGCCTGAGCACTGCGCTGGTCTTGCCTGCTGACGCTACTGTGGAGCTTCAGGTGAGCACAACCCATAAGGCAACGCTCAGCATAGACGGGCAGATTGAGGTCCCGTTGAGCGACGGCGATGCCGTGAGGGTCAGACGCAGCCCCTATGTAACCAGGCTGCTCAAGTCTCAATGGCCCGCGGCTTTTTATGATACACTGGTACAGAAACTGGAGAAGCGAGAGTAGATAGAGATGAAGGTGGAGAAAGCTAAAATAACCGATGCTGCCCAGATGCACAAGCTGATAAACAAATTCGCAACTCAGGGCGAGATGCTTCCGCGTGCCCTGAGCGAGATTTACGAGAATATCAGGGACTACTTCGTGGTCAGGGAGGGCGACAAGGTGGTTGCCTGCGTAGCCCTTCATGTGAGCTGGTCTGACCTCGCTGAGATAAAGTCGCTGGCGGTCTCCAAAGTGAGTCAGAGGCAGGGCATAGGCGCTGCCATGGTGAAGAAGTGCATAGAAGAGGCTAAAGAGCTGGGCATATCCACAATCTTCTGTTTGACCTACAAGCCTGCGTTTTTCCAGAAACATGGCTTTGTCTCCGTAGATAAGACGAAGCTGCCACGGAAGATTTGGGGAGAGTGCTACAATTGCCCCAAGTTCCCCGACTGCGACGAGGTACCGCTGATTCTGCATCTGGGGCAGCCCAAACCTCTGAAAGATGAAGATGAGCCAGGAACCAACCCTCGATAGCAAGCGAATATACGAAGGCAAAATAGTCAACCTCAGGGTCGACACCGTGAAGCTCCCTTCGGGCAAACGGACGAAGCGCGAGGTAGTGGAGCACGGCGGCTGCACCGCTATCGTTGCTCTTGATTCCGAGAAGAACGTCCTTCTGGTGCGCCAGTACCGCAAGGCTGTGGAGAGGTCGCTGCTGGAGATACCCGCGGGGGGCATAGAGCCTAGCGAGGACCCTCTGGACTGCGCTCGCAGGGAGCTTGAGGAGGAGACCGGCTTCTCCGCTGAACGCTGGGAGCATCTGAGCGTTTTCTACACCAGCCCCGGCTTCTGCACTGAGTTCATGCACCTCTATCTCGCCACCGACCTCAAGGCGTCTAAACGAGATGCCGACGACGATGAGCATATCGAGGTGGTGCGCGTCCCACTCAAGAAAACTCTTGAACTCATCGCCTCGGGCGAGGTATGCGATGCCAAGAGCATCGCGGGGCTGCTCATGGCGTTGCGCAAGGTTCGAGTTTAGGACGGTTCCTGAGGTGAGGGAGAGACCAGGGATAGAGGACGGTAAACTCGTGATTAGACCGATACTCAAGCTCGGGGTTACCCTGGACCACAGGGTGATGGACGGGTACAAAGGGGGTCAGCTTTCCGCTGAGTTAAAGCTGATGTTCCAAGACCCTGAGAAGATACCTGTGAGCTATGGGGCTGAGGTAGAGAAGCCCATAGAGCCTCACCGCTAGACTTAAAAAAACCAAGTTGTTGAGAAGTGAGTTCAGTGGGGCACGGCTACGCCGTGCCCCACTATGATTCTCCCTCTTGCCTGTTGCACAGGAGATATTTCTCAAACCCCTCCGTATTGACAAGAGGGTATATACCTAATATACTGTGCAGCATATACCGAATCGAGGCTAGCGATGGCTGGTGAGTACGGCAGATGCCCCAACTGTGGCAGCGACCACGTGGTGAAGGCAGGCAAATATAATCGTGGCGAGAGGGGCGTGGAACAGCGCTACCTATGTAAAAGCTGTTATAAGTTCACCACCAAGCCGGTGCAGCAGCTCGAGCTTATCAAGTCTAGTGATTTACCGAAATGAATGACAAGGTGCGTCAAGCAAGGGTGAGAACGAAAAAGTCGAACGTGGCACTTGATACAAATGACCCTCAGGAGGAAGGAGGATATGTATCGGTGATGCGTGACGAAATGGTAGCAAAGCTAGAGGAAGTGGATAAAATGATACGCGAGGAGATTCGGAGGGAGGTGGACTCCGCGAAACACGGGGTTTCAGCCTCATCCCGACTCGCCTGCCTCTTGAGGACACGCGCAGATGTCCAAAGCGCCATCACATGTCTTCTCGGCGCCAGCCATTAGAAGTATCTCTAAAAACCTCTCTGCCCTCTTTTGTCCAGAGTCGCTTGTTGGGCGAAGTTCGTAGTCCATCCCCGAATTACGATTCGAGCTGCGCAACCTCAGCCCTTTCGCGCAACCGTCCGTTTCTTGTTTGACAGAACAGGCATGATTCTGAGAAGATGTAACTGTAGAGGTGCTCACAGGCAGGCTCTCTATAATCGAGGTTCAGGAGCGGTGAGATGAGCGAGGTAAAACAACTAGACCCTGTCTACAGGAAACTGGCACAAAGGCTGGATACTATCCCCAATGGCTTCCCCTCCACTGAGAGCGGCGTGGAGCTAAGGCTGCTGGCAAAGCTGTTCACACCCGAAGAGGCTGCTCTGGCGCTCCATTTGAAGCTGGTGCCGCAGTATGCAGAGCAAATAGCGAAGCGCACCGGCGATGCCCCGCAAGCTCTGGAGGCTAATCTCAGGAATATGTTCAGCAAGGGGCTGATACGCATGAAACGCGGGGAGAAGGGTCCGGTCTTCGGCTTGATGCCCTTCGTCGTGGGAATTTACGAGATGCAAATAGGTCGCATGGACGAGGAGATGGCGCGTCTGTTCGAGGACTACTACAAGGAAGCCTACCACAGAGTGATGACTGCTCAGCCCGCTATACACCGCGTTATACCGGTTGAGAAGGTTGTTCAAGTAGGAGTGGAGGTCCTGCCCTATGAACATGCCTCGGAGATACTCAGTCAAGCCCAGTCATGGGGTGTTATGAACTGCATCTGCCGCGTCCAGCAGAAACTGCTTGGGAAAGGATGCGAACATCCGGTTAACATCTGTCTTGTCTTCAGTAAGAAGCCGAACGCATATGATAAGGCAGAAGTCATCAAGGCTCTGACGAAGGAAGGAGCGCTGGATGTGCTGCGCCGTGCCGAGGAGGCTGGCTTGGTTCATACCACTGGCAATCATCAGGGGTATATAGATTATATTTGCAACTGCTGTGCTTGTAGCTGCGCCATCCTGCGCGGTGCGACGGAGTTCGGCATGTTGAGCGCGGTGGCTCCATCGTCGCTGCAGATTAAGGTGAACGAGGACTCATGCGCGGGCTGTGAGCTATGTCTGGAACGGTGTCAGTTCAAGGCGCTGTCTATGGCTGATGGCGTGTGCAAAGTTGACTTCAGTCGCTGCTTTGGCTGCGGCATCTGTATCTCATCCTGCCCTGACGGTGCGCTCAGCCTGGTGCCCAGACCAGCCGAGCGGTTCAAGGCACCGCCAGAATCGCTGGGCCAGTGGATGATGGAGCGAGCCGCAGTGCGCGGACTCGACCCGCAGAAGCTGGAAGAGATAATGGGAAGAATTCAACAGTAGCGAATTTTCGAGATACCGTTCATGGTGAGCTTGTCGAACCATGAACGGCCCCACGTAGGGGCGAACCAATGTGTTCGCCCTCGCTATTTTACCAATTCAGCTTCAGCACGCTCGTGAACGCTTCTTTGGGTACATCGACTTTGCCTATCTGTTTCAGCTTCCTCTTGCCTTCCTTCTGCTTCTCCAGCAGCTTGCGCTTGCGCGTTACATCGCCGCCGTAGCACTTCGCCAGCACGTCTTTGCGCTTGGCTGGGATGTTGGCTCGGGCTACGATACGGCTCCCCACCGCTGCCTGAAGCGGAACCTGGAACAGTTGGCGGGGAATCTCCTCTTTCAGCTTGGAGATTATGGCTTCGCCGATATCGTGGGCTTTCTCCGGGGGGACGATGCGGCTGAAGGCGTCTGCCAGCACGCCGTTCACCAGCACGTCGAGCTTGACCAGCTTCGCCTCGCGGTATCCCACGAACTCATAGTCCAGCGAGGCATAGCCCTGGCTTCGGCTCTTCAACTGGTCGTAGAATGTGGTCAGCATCGAGCGCAGGGGCATGTCGAACTCAAGCTGTACTCTCTGCCCCAGCTCCCCCGGCGTTTTGGAATGACCCAGGTACTCCGTGCGTTTGTGCATGCCGCCGCATCCCATGACAAGCTCCATCAGAGGTCCGATGAACTTCGACGGGGTTATCACCGAGATGCTGACCCAGGGCTCCTCTATCCTCTCTATCTCGTGCGGCTGGGGCAGGTCGGTGGGATTGACCACCGTAACCGTCTGCCCGCTGGTTTTGGTGACGGTGAAGCTGACGCCCGGAGCCGTGACCAGCAGTGCCAGGGCGAACTCCCGTTCCAGGCGCTCTCGAACAATATCCATGTGCAGCAGGCCCAAAAATCCACAGCGGAAACCGTACCCCAGAAGCGGACTGGACTCCGGTTCATACGATAGCGAGGCGTCGTTGAGGCTGAGCTTGTCGATGGCGGCGCGGAGCTCCTGATAGTCGTCTGCCTCCGTGGGGTAGATGCCGGCGAACACCATCGGCTTCGCGGGGCGGTATCCCAGCAGCGGCTCTGCGGCTCCGTTCGATTCAGAGGTCACGGTATCGCCCACGCGGCACTCAGCCACGTTCTTCAGCCCGGTGGCGATGTAGCCGACGTCGCCCGCCGACAGCGTCTGTACCGGACATGGCTCCGGTGCGAAGTAGCCCACCTCCAGCACCTCCATCTCCGTGCCCTGACCCATCAAACGGAGGTTATCTCCTTTCGATATTCGGCCGTCCGTCACGCGGAGATAGGCAATCACCCCTTTGTAGGAATCATAGTGCGAGTCGAAGATGAGCGCCCGCAGCGGCGAATCGGCGTTGCCTCCGGGTGGCGGGATGCGCTGCACTATCCTTTCCAGCAAATGGGGTACGCCCTGTCCCGTCTTGGCGCTGATGAGGAGCATGTTTTCCGTCCCGTAGCCGAGCACGCTTTCAATCTCATCCAGGACGCGCTCGATTTCGGCGCTGGGCAAGTCAATCTTGTTTAGCACGGGGATGATTTCCAAGTTGTGCTCCATAGCCAGGTAGACGTTAGCCAGCGTCTGCGCCTGGATGCCCTGCGAGGCATCTATGACCAGCACTGCGCCTTCGCAGGCGGCGAGTGTGCGTGAGACCTCATAGGAGAAGTCCACGTGTCCGGGCGTATCTATCAGGTTCAGGCGGTAGGTCTTGCCGTCGTTGGCTTTATAATCGAGGCGGATAGCTTTCGCCTTGATGGTGATACCGCGCTCACGTTCCAACTCCATACTGTCCATCACCTGCTCGCGTAGCTCCTCCTTGCGCATGGCGCCGGTAAGCTCGATGAGGCGGTCGGCGAGCGTGGACTTGCCGTGGTCTATGTGCGCGATGATGCAGAAGTTTCTGACTGTAGTTTTGTCAATCGCCTGCGTCATGTTCTCTCTAAACCTGGGGCTATTCCGGTAAAAACCGCCAGAATACCTCGTTGCCCAGCAGCCTGCCTTTTCGAGTCAGCCTGATACGGCTTCCGGCGCATTCCAGCAACCCCAGACTTACCGCCTCGGCGACCTGCTGCCTGTACTGCCTCAGTAAGTCTATGCCGAACCTGCGCTGAATTTCAACCGCTTCTATCCCTTCGCTCAGCCTCAGCCCCAGGATGACTGTCTCGGAAAGCTGCAGCTCCGGGCCTATTTTCTCGTTCAAGTCGTGCGTCAGCGGCGTGTTGTTCGAATAAGCGCTCAGGTAACAATCCAAATCAGCTGTATTGGCGGTTCGGTGTCCATCTATATGGGAGTGAGCGGCGACGCCTGCTCCGAGGTAAGACTGGTTATGCCAGTAAACCATGTTGTGCCGGCATTCATACCCAGCCCTCGCCCAGTTCGATATCTCGTAGTGGCGGTAGCCGTGCGACTCCATCAGGTCTTGAGCCAGCTCATACTGGTCGGCAGCGCAATCCGGGTCAATAGGGGACACTTCGCCGCGCTCGATTTTAAGCTTCAATGGTGCATCGTCCTCAAGTGTGAGCGGATATAGCGAGATGTGCTCCGGGCCAAACTCGATAATCCCTTCCAGCGTTTCACGCCAGCCAGCCATCGTTTGCCCTGGCACGCCGTAGATAAGGTCTAGGCTCAGGTTGGTGAATCCGGTATTGCGAGCGAAGCGAACCGCTTGCCCTGCCTCCGCTGATGTATGAATGCGGCCCAGCAGCGCAAGCTCGCTGTTTTCTAAACTCTGAACGCCGAGGCTCAGCCGATTGATACCCGATGCCCTGATGGCTGCGAGGTACGGCTCATCCACGGTGCCGGGGTTCGCCTCGAGCGTCACTTCAGCCGTTTTGTCTACCCCGAAGAGCGAATGGACTGTGTCCATTATGCCCTGAACCTGTTCGGGGGAGAGCAGGCTCGGCGTCCCGCCGCCGAAGTAGATGCTGCGCACCCTCTGGCCGTCAGCGCACAGCGCCAACTCTTTCTTGAGCGCATTGACATAAGCAGGGATGTCATATTCGCGTCCCTGGTACGACACAAAAGAGCAATACCTGCACCTGCGGCGGCAAAAAGGGAAGTGAAGGTAGAGGGCGATATTGAGGCTCGTCACGGTTGGGGGGTGAGCACGCGTTCCACTGAAAACATATTTCACAGCTACTTCTTGTTCAGCTTGCCCTCGAAGTCTTCCAGGCGTTCTTCGAGCTGCCTCTGCCTCAGGGACATGGTGTAGTCGCCCCTTGTCCTCTCCAGGACGCCCCTGACCATGTCGGTGGTGCGCCTCAAGCCGCCGGTGAGGGCATCGTGGAAATCTATGGTAACCAGAAGGCTATAGATATCGTCCATAGCCCAGAGTATCTCCTCGCAGCGCTTTATGTCGCCGTCTCGCAAGGTATCGAGAAGGTGTCGCCTCATCTCACCCGCCGCTTCTCCCAGCCCATTGAGATAAGCAGCGTAGCTCACGCCGAGCTTCTCGGGGTCGGGCAGAGCCTTGCCTGCCACCAGCGAGAGGGTGATGCATGCCTCGGCGTACTCCTTTTGAGCATTGTGGACGAACCCACCGTAGAGCAGCTCGCCATGGTCGGTGAGAACGCGGTCCATCTCCTCCACGTTGATTTTGGCTGAGTTTATAAGCTCTCTAGCCTCGTCGAACTCGCCGCGGTGCACGGCGCGGATGCCGTTGGCGCTGAAGCGTATCACTTCGCGTGATAGCACGAGCCCCTTTTCGCGGGCGGCGTCCTCAGCAGCAAAATAGGTGCGTGCATTTTCGCCAATTGAGTCAAGTTTTGCAGTGGGCCTGTTCATCTGGCACTTCCTCTATTTATTATTCCGGTCAGCCGCTGGCAGGCTTTTTTGACATCATCAACACTGAGCGCTGCGCTGATAACAGCCACAGCGTTAGCCCCTGCCTCTACGACATCAGTTATATTATCTTCGTTTATGCCGCCGATAGCAACTACTGGCGCGGTAACACTATTTTTTACCTGCTTCAGCAGC
>Ga0315286_10006627_pt1 | contig 11281 bp, 15 predicted proteins | sample YL17G10_0_MG_FD_205038 | JGI IMG/M metagenome (GOLD analysis project Ga0315286, IMG submission 205038) | Sediment microbial communities from Yellowstone Lake, YNP, Wyoming, USA - YL17G10_0 | ecosystem: Environmental > Aquatic > Freshwater > Lake > Sediment | place: USA: Wyoming | collected...
CCGCATTTTTCTCGGCGGCCGCCCTCGGCAGCGATGTGCTGGTCGCCGGCGTGCACCGCTACTGGTGGGGATACTATCCGCGCTACGGCTGGCTGGGCATTCCTTTCTTGGTATTCTTCTTTGGGCTGGCGCTCGCCAACCTGCGCGATTACTGGGTCGAGTACCGCAAAGCAGAGCCCGGCACGCATAAGCTCAGGCTGCGCGCCCTGCTCATCGCGTTCGGCTTCGCCTATCTGGGCTCCTTGGACTATCTGCCGTGTTACGGCGTGCCGCTCTATCCCTTCGGGTACTTGCCGGTTTTCGTCTGTCTCGCCTTGACGGCGCGTGTCGCCCAGCGCTACCGCTTGATCGACATTGTGCCGGCCTTTGCCGCCAACGAGATCATCGCCACCATGGCCGATCCGCTGGCGGTGGCTGACGCCGACGGCAGGATCCGCGTCGTCAATCGGGCGCTGTGCGCAACCTTGGGTTACACGCAGCAGGAGCTGCTCGGCGAGCCGATCGAGTGTCTGGCGGGCGCGGATGCGGACGGGGTCGAGCACCTACGCCAGCTGCTGTGGCCGGGCACGGCTCGCGACGAAGAGACGGTGCTACGCACGCAGGCAGGTGAGGCGGTTCCCGTGAGCATATCGCTCTCGCCGTTGCAAAACGGCGGGCGCAACCGCCTTGGCACCGTACTCATCGCCCGCGATGTCCGCGAGCAGAAGCGGGCAGAGGCGGCGCTGCGCGAGAGCAAGGAGCGCCTCCGGCTTATCACGGAGACCATCGATGAAGTCTTCTGGATGGGCGATGCCGAGTTGGCGCACACGTTCTACGTGAGCCCGGCTTACGGGCGCATCTGGGGACGCACGCCGGACAGTCTCTACCAGAACCCAAGCTCGTTTATCGACGCCATCCACCCGGAGGATCGAGAGCGCGTGCTTGCCGATCTGGCGGTTGTGAAGTCCGGACAGCCGTTCGATCACGAATACCGGATCATCCGCCCCGATGGGTCCGTCTTGTGGATTTGGAGCCGCGGATTTCCCGTCCACGAACCGGTGGGGCACATCAGTCGTTATGTCGGCATCGCGCAGGACATCACCGAACGGAAGCGCGCGGAAGAAGCACTCAAGCTCCATGGCACGATTGTCGATACGATGTCCGAAGGCGTCTGCCTGGTCCGGGCGACCGACGCGGCAATCATCTACGCCAACGCCAGATTCGAGGCGATGTTCGGCTACGGCCCGGGAGAGCTGGACGGAAGGCCGGTGGCCACGCTAAACGCCTCGGACGAACAGAGCGCGGAAGCAGTCGCCCAGGAGATCATCCGGGCTCTGAAGACAAACGGGGTGTGGCGGGGTGAAGTACGCAACAGGAAGAAGGACGGCACCCCGTTCTGGTGTCAAGCCTCCGTCTCAGCGTTTCAGCATTCCCAGCATGGGGAGGTCTGGGTGGGCGTCCACACGGACATCACCGAGCGCAAGCGCGCGCAGGCGCAGCTCCTCCAGGCCAACACGTTCCTCGACTCGATCGTGGAGAACATCCCCGACATGATCTTCGTTAAGGATGCCAAGAACCTGAGGTTCGTGCTGTTCAACCGTGCGGGGGAAGAACTCCTCGGCTACACGCGCGCCGATCTCATCGGCAAGAACGATTACGACTTTTTCCCGAAAGAGGAGGCGGACTTCTTCACCGAGAAGGACCGTGCCGTCCTGCACGACAAGACCTTGCTCGACATTCCCGAGGAACCGATCGCGACGGGACAACGCGGTGAACGGATACTGCACACGAAAAAGATTCCCATCCTCGACGGCAAGGGGGAGCCTGCCTACCTGCTCGGTATTTCCGAGGACATCACCGAGCGCAAACATGCCGAGGAGATCAGGCAACGTCATGCGCACGAAACCACGATACTCAGCGACATGCTGAGCGCACTCAACGCACACCACGATACTACGAAGGCGTTCCCCGCAATCGGCGCCGGGCTGCAGAAGCTCTCGGGCTGCGACTTCTCGGCACTGGCGCTTTTCGGTCCGGACGACGACGGGATGACGTTATATGCCCTGGGTCCGGGAGAGCTGCCCGTTGAGCCGGGCGCTCGGTTGCGGGTCGCCGACATCCCCGCGGCCAAGGACCTGCTGTCAGGACGGCCGCATGTCGCTCCAGACCTGGCCAGTCAACTCGATTTCCCTGCCATGCGATTGGTGTACGCGCAGGGATATCGTTCCAGCATGGCCCTACCGTTGCACGGCTCTGACGGCATTTCGGGCATGCTGGGCCTGCTGTGGCGGCGGCCCGGCGGCTTGAATGTGGCGCAGGTGCCGTTACTCGGTCAGGTCGCCGACGCCCTCGCCTTGGCGGTGGAGAAAAGCCGCTTGTTCGAGCAGGTGAGTGCCGCGCACAAGCGGCTTCAGGCGCTCGCCAAGCGGCTCATCGAGGTGCAAGAAACCGAACGGCGGCACATCGCGCGCGAACTGCACGATGAGATTGGCCAGCACTTGACCGGTATCAATTTTGTCCTGGGTGCGGTCGAGCACCTGTCGGTGGAGGGCGCGGTCGCGCGGCTCAAGGAGGTGCGCGCGTTGGTTGATGGTCTTATCGCGCGCGTCAGGGACGTGTCCCTCGATCTGCGGCCGGCGATGCTGGATGATTTCGGCGTGCTAACCGCGCTGTCGTGGCTCTTCGGCCACTATACCGCCCAGACGGGCATCGCGGTCGCCTTTAAACACCGCGCTCTGCAACAACGCTTCACGGCCGAGCAGGAAACCGCTGTGTATCGCATCGTGCAGGAGGCCCTGACCAACGTCGCCCGCCACGCCGGCGTGGGCAGCGTCAACGTAGACGCTTGGGCAGATGGCGACACCCTGGGCGTGTCGATCACCGATCAAGGCGCGGGCTTCGATGTGGATGCCGTGCTCGCCAACGGCATGACCGGCGGCCTAGCGGGGTTGCGTGAACGGGCAATGCTCTTGGGCGGCCGCCTGACAGTCGAGTCAAAACCGGGGGCGGGCACCCGCTTGATTGCGGAGTTACCGCTGAGCTCCGAGCCCGGATTCCATATGGAAGTTGGCGAGTAGGCAATGGCTCTTCTTGGACACTCTTTCCGGGATTGACCTGATGGTCGGAACTACGTATCTAATTTTGTGCACGCGAAAGTGGCGGAACTGGCAGACGCGCAGGATTCAGGAGTCTCTGACTGTGATATTTCGCCAGCAAACACAACGACTTTTCAAGGGCTTTCTGCTAGTGTGTTGGGTGCCGTTGGGTGCAAAATGGGTGCGGTACAGGCAGTGACCGTTACACGGTAGTTACAACCATCGCCGCGGCTAGGGTAGCTCCCGAATACCGGACTCCGTCGCCGGCCGCCGCGGCGTTCTCTTCGACGGGCATCAGACGGAGGTGCAAGTGGCAATATCTGCGAAGCTGGCTAGAGCGCGGACGGCGCTTGCCCAACAGTTCGGCCCGCTGTGGGACTTTCGTGAGCGCATCTATTGGGTGCTCGGGGCTTCGGCACAAGAGCTGCTGACGACAAAGGGGTTCGATCGCGAGAGCTGGCGAGCGGTCACGCCGCGACTCGTCGATGGGCGGATAGACTTTCGCATCAACCAGGCCGCAGCGAAGCACTTCGGATTGCTCTGGCCGCCCAACGAAGACCCCGAGTGGAAAGCGGCTCGGGCTGCGGCCTTCGCGACGTTCGCACGCCACGTCGTCGACCTGGAGGTGATGCCGGCTGTAGACGCCTACGGGGCGAATCTCGTTCGCTGGTTTGCCGGCGATCGGCAGGCATCGACGCAGCGCACGCGGGCATCGAGAATGCCGCGCAACGTCGAACAGCGAAAACGATGGCAGGAAGAGGCCGACAAGCTACGGCAGGGTGATCCGAAGGCCTACAAGATCGACCTCGCGCGCTCGATCGCATCAAACCTTGGCGGTAAAGCCGGCACCATCCGACGCACGATCAAATAAATCTGGCACGTAACGCGCTGGGTGCCAGCAGTCACACCGCGCGCTAGGGATTCACAATAACATTTGTGCTTTCGTGAGCCTATGCGGTTCACGAATTTCAAGCTCCAGCGGCTTCAACGCGGCCTTTTACAGGTCGAACTCGCGCAACGTGCGCGCATCGAACGCACACGGCTGTCCCTCATCGAGAACGGTCACGTGGTACCGCGGCCGGAGGAATTGGCGGCACTCGCAAGAGCCTTGAACGTGTCGGTCGACGCGCTCCGGGAGGCGGCGGCGGCGTGACCGCGCGGCGAGGTCGGGTGGTGGTGGATAGGAAGGGTGAAGCCGAGCACGGTGGGGAGGCCCGGGGAATGCGTGCCGCCTGGTGGTGGATCGATCGATGGCGGAAGAGCACGGCCTTCACGGATATGACCGCCGAGGAGCAGGGCCTGTACCGCAACCTTCTGGATGAGATTTGGCTGCGCGCCGATCACGTCATCCCCGAAGACGGGCGAATTCTCGCCAAGGTCAGCGGAGACCCTGAAGCGTGGGCGCGATCCGGGCCGAAGGTCCTCCGCTGGATGACGAAGGTCCCTGGTGGGTACACGCACGACACCGCCCTTGCGGTCATTCATCAGGCCGAACGCCTAGCTCGAAATCAGCGCGCCTATCGCGCTCGAAAGCGTGCCCAAGCCGGTGGCTCAGACAATTCCCCTGCCGATAACGCACCCGATAACGAAGGCGATAACGCACCCGATAACGAAGGCGGTAACAAAGCCGCTTCTCCGTCTCCGTCTCCGTCTCCGTCTCCGTCACAGTCTCAAAGCCGTTCCGGACACAGAGCGGCCAAAACTCGAAGAGAACCGGACGACAAAGCTGCACGGGCTGCCGAGATCGAGTGTCTGGTAAGCGAAATGCAAACGGCCGCGGGGGAGATCGGAGTCCGCACAGAACAATACCGTCACATTGCCCTATCGCTCCCGTCAGCAGATGTGCACCAACTGCTCAGCGAACTCAAAGAGTCCCTCGCGAGTCCAGACGGGGCCCGGAACCCCGGCGCCATTTTGTTCGCCAACGCGAAGGAGAAAGCCGCGGCGCGCGGGGTTTCCCTGTTCGGACCGACCCGGCGAGGTGACGGAGGTGCCGTCCAATGAAGGCTGGGGGTGGGGGTGTGGATAAGCCCGCCAGGCACGCCGATGCTGCCCACAAACCTATCGCGCCGCGATATTTCGGAGGCCGCGGCCGATGACGGACCGCGCCAGGCTCGACCGACGCGAGCCACTCGAAGGCCTAGATGCAGGTGAGCGCGCGCAGGATCGCGTATCCTGTGCGCCGGCTGCGGACCCGCACCAGCAGCGGGTTTCCGGGGCCGATGTAACCACACTGTCACTGTGGGGTCGGCTGCTCGACGTGGATAAAGCGGCTGAATACTTGGGTTTAAGCCGTTGGTCCGTGTACGACCTGGTCAAGTCTGGCGTCCTGCCGGTGGTGCGGATTCCCAGCGTGCGCGCCGATCTGGGGCCGCGGCGCACCGGAAACCCGAAGTCACGGCGGCGTGTCCTGGCGCGGCCGGACTTCCGGCAACCGCTGCGCAAGATCCTGCTCGACAAGCGGGACCTGGACGCCTTCGTCGACGGGCTGCCGCACGAGAGGGACGGGCTGTCGTGACGACCGCACTCAGCGCACCGACCGCGCCGGCAGACTACAAGTTGCACTGCCGCCGTTGCGGCGCGGGCTTCTACGGCATGCGCGAAAAGCTCCAGCATCAAGAGCACTGCGGACAGCCTGCCCGACAGCCGGGGCGGAAGCGGAGGGTGCGCAAAAATCGGGCGGGGGCATCCCATGCCTAGCCGGCTGGCACCCTTGGCATCCGGCATCGGCCGGCCGCCGAAGCACGCCGGGCGCCTGCTGGCGCGCGTACTACGCAAGAATCGACTCGATCGCCGGACGCGCGTGAGCAAGATCCTCGACCACGTGGCCGACGACCTGGCCGACGATCTTGGCGGCTGGCCGCATGTGGGCGCCTCGCAGGAGATTGCCATTCGACGCGCCGCCTTCCTGACGGTGTTGTGCGCCTCGATCGAGACGTGGTGTCTGAAGCAACCGGAGGTGATCCGCGACGGCGAGTTGCTCGGGCCGTTGAAGAAGGGGCTTGCCACGCATCAGGCGAACCTGATCCGGACGTTGGCGGCTTTGGGCATCCGCCCGCGTGCCGAGCGCGTGCCGTCTCTGAGCGAATACTTGGCGGCACGGGCACAGAATCAGCCGCAGAGCGACGCAACCGGCCCGGTGCGGCCCGAGGCATCAACCAGCACTGCGGCCGACGCAGAGGAGCGACAAGCATGAGCAACGAAGTCACCTTCGGCGACTTTGCCGCACTGGCGCGGCGCCGCGGCTGGAGCAAGGAGTTCTTGGCCGAACGGTTCCAGGGGCGGATTGACGAGCCGCGCAAATTCTTCGAGGCGGTGTGGCAGGGCCAGTATGCGGCCACGGTAATCCCGTTCAATTCGGTGCTGGCGTTCTACCGCCAAGAGCGTGGATTGCTCGGCATGGATCACACCGGCCGCCGCTGTCAGTGCGGGTGCGGCGCGCCTGTTTTCGACCGGAAGAAGTGGGCGACCGCGGCGTGTCGGAAGCGGAGCCAGCGGAACACGTCACGGACTGCAATTTTCGAGGCTGTAAGTGCCTGATTTCCTTGAGGCCAAAGTGGGACATTTTCAGCAAGTGACTAGCTACCCCTTACCCGCTCATGAAAGTGGGACAAAGGGGCCGAAAATCGACGTTCTGGGGTGTGGCAATGACTCACGCTGAGCACGTAGCGAAGCTGTTGCAGCTCATTCGGCAGGCGAACAGCCAAGAGATCGGACTCTTGTTGCAGGTTGCGGACTGGCTCCGACAGCACCGGGACACGCTCAGCATGCCGACCAAGCCGGGCGAATTGGCAGAGCACGCGCTGGCGCTGCTGACCGCGGCGGGGAGGGGGCTGACGTGAGTTTCGGCATGGATTGCAGGGACCGTGGCGCTCCGGGCTTCGACGGGCACGACCTCGCGCAACGGCTCATGGCGACGGCCGCCGACCTGGGCGCGGATGAGCTGCGGGTGCTCTTGCTCGTGGCTGAGCGGCTGGCGAAGGGACGCCAGCGCTACGGTGAGCTCGAGCTCGGGAGCGATCGCCGGGACTTCAGCCATGAGAGTCTAGAAGAGATTGCCGACGCGCTGGTCTACGCGGCTTGTGCGCTCGTGCGAGGGCGCGCATGACCTGGCTCCGCTATCGCTGCGAGCGCTGCGGCGCTGCCGCCTACGCCAAAGAATCGGACTTGGCGCGGCATGTGCGCGAGTGCCCGGGCCGGCCGCCGCCGAGGCCCGTGTTTCCCTCAGACGATGATGCCGGCGGGACGTGCGACCTGGAGGACGGATCCGGTGAGGCGACCGACCGCCGGCGGGGAGGTACAGAGTGACCACTGGCATCACCATCCTCGACACGATGCGTGACCCGGCATTGTTCGGGCGCTGGTTCGAGGGCGAGAGCTGGCGAGCGTGGCGCGTGTTTCTGGCGGCGTTGTTCGGGCTGCCGATGGACGCCGACGCAGAGGCGATCTACCGCCGGCACACCGGCCGCGCCACGGCGCCGGCGACGCCGGCACGCGAAGGGTGGGTGATCGCCGGCAGGCGCGGCGGCAAGTCGAGGATTGCGGCGCTGGTGGCGGTGTACTTGGCCGCCTTCCGCGATTACGGCCACGTCCTGGCACCGGGCGAAGTTGGCACCTTGGCCGTGATTGCGGCGGACCGCCGGCAAGCTCGTGTCGTCATGCGCTACATCGTCGGTTTCCTGGAAGGCGTGCCGATGCTCAAGCAGATGGTGGTGAACCGCACTAAGGAAACCATCGAACTCAGCAATCGCGTCATGATCGAGGTGCACACGGCGAGCTTCCGCGCGGTGCGTGGCTACACGCTGATCGGCGTCATTGCGGATGAAATCGCCTTCTGGTCGACGGATGAAGCGGCGGCGGACCCAGACCGCGAGATCCTCAACGGGCTCCGTCCGGGCATGGCGACAACGGGCGGGCTGTTGCTGGCTATCAGCAGCCCGTATGCACGCCGTGGCGAACTCTGGCGCAACTACCGGGAGCACTTCGGCAAGGACGGTGACCCGGTGCTCGTGTGGCAGGCACCGACGCAGGCGATGAACCCGAACGTTGACCCGCAAGTCATCGCGGACGCCTACGCTGCGGATGAATCGGCGGCAAGTGCCGAGTACGGCGCCGAGTTTCGCCGAGACATTGAAAGCTTCGTTTCTCGCGAGGCAGTTGATGCCTGCGTCATCCCTGGCCGGCGCGAGCTGCCGCCGTGTGAGGGCATCTCCTACGTGGCGTTCGTCGATCCGAGCGGCGGCAGTGTGGACAGCATGACAATGGCGGTCGCGCACCGCGGACGGCAGAATACCATCGTCCTAGACCTGATTCGCGAGCGGCGCGCACCATTCAACCCGAGCGACGTGGTAACGGAATTTGCCGAGACGCTGAAAGCCTACGGGTGCCACATGGTGGTGGGCGATCGGTACGCCGCCGAGTGGCCGCGGGAGCGCTTCCGCGCCCACGGGATTGACTACCGCGTGGCCGACAAGGTGCGCTCGGACATCTACCGTGACCTGTTGCCGGTCTTGAACAGCGGCTCGATCGAGCTGCTCGACCACCCGCGACTGATCGCACAACTGTGCAGCCTGGAGCGGCGCACCGCGCGGAGCGGAAAGGACAGCATCGACCATCCGCCGGCAGGCCAGGATGACGTTATAAACGCGGCCGCCGGCGCCGTCGACGCGGCATTGACCGGCATCACCAGGAGCATCGGCATCGGGCGGTTGTGCGGACCAATTTGAAAAAGGGCCGGCCGGCGAACGTGCCGCCGGCCGGGGGACCTACTAGCACGGGAGGGTGTGGAAGATGGGAATGGACAACATCGAACTCATGGCGGCGGGGCTGGCGCCTTGGCCGACGGAGCTGACTGGCGACATGTACAGCGGGCTCTCCGAGGTGGTTACGCGAGCGCGCACGATCGCCACGGACTTTCGGGCGCGAGCTGAGGAACTGCGGAAGTCGGGGGATCTCACCAGCAGTGGGGTAGCCAAACAGCTCGATCTGCTGGCGAACCAGGAACTCGACCGCTTGGACAGTTTGGCCGGGACGGCGCTGGGAAAGGCGCGCCGCGACCTGGATCTTTTCAACGAGAAGCTGGCGGCAGTGAACACGCCACCAGCCGATAGCGCAGCGCAAGCGATCGCTCTCGCCGAAACCCGGGGCCTCTTGATGGACCTCCCGGAGAGCGAGAGAATCGCCGTGCTGAGCGAGGCACTCACGGCCGGTGACACGTTGGTTCTTCGCGCCATTTTCCTGGCTCCGAGCTTTTGGCGCCGGCGCTTCGCCGTGCCCGCCGAACTGCTGGAGGACTGGCGCCGGCGGTGGCAGGAGCAAGCTGACCCGACGCTCTTCGTCAAGGCACGCGACCTGACCGCGGCTATCACCAGGACCACGAACGCGCTGCAGGCCGCCCGGCAAATCATCGCGTCGACGCCCGGTCTGTCCGAGGCGGCGCGCACGAGCCTCTTGCAGAAGATCCAAGCGGATCCGCTGGCCGCGGCATAGTTCACCACTCGCCAACCGTGTGAGTTGCGGACGGCGGGGGCGCGGGGCGGCTAAGACCTCCTTCCTGGCCGCCCCGCGTTGAATTGCGAGGGACTGATGGACGACGACGCTCTCAAACTCGGCCGATTGTGGAAGAACACGAGTCACGACGGAAAGCCATATCTGAGTGGCGTGTGCTGCACTGACACGCTCGACCAGGCGGTGACCCTGCTCCGCGCTGGTGGGCGATTTTTGATTCTGGCGAACGGGCATAAGCGCGAGGGCAAGCGCGACCCGGACTGTGAGTTGTACGTGGTGCCGGCGAGAGGGTCCGGCGGCGGGTGATGAACGCCAAGCGCAAGGGCACGCGCAACGAGCACCGGAGCAAGGCGATACTTGAGGCCTCGGGCTACGCCGTGACTCGTGCGGCGGGCAGTCTGGGTGCTTGGGATCTGATCGGCATCGGGCCGACCGACCTAGTGCTGGTGCAGGTCAAGTCCAATCGGCCGCCGTCGCCAGCTGAACGCGAAGCGCTGGCGTTGTTCCCGTGTCCGGCGAACTGCAAACGGCTGGCGCATGTCTGGCACGATCGCCAGCGCGGGCCCGTCGTGACGGAGCTATGAGGGCATGTTGATCCCGGTTGCCGTCGAGCGCGGTGCCGATTGACACCATGCTTCCATTACGGTATGCTTCCATCAAAGGGAGGGTGAGACGATGGAAGAACGGGACAAACAGAAGTTGAGCCTGTACGTGCCGCGTACCGTGCATGAGGCGCTCCGCCGTATTGCCTTCGAGGAGCGGACCTCGATCAACAAGCTGGTGCTCGAAGGTGTGGAGCAGATGTTGACGAAGCGGGCGGCGCTGGGCAAGCCCAAGACAGCGAAGAAGGGAGCGTGACGACATGGGCACGATCTACAAGCGCGGTGACACGTATTGGGTGAAGGTCTACCAGCACGGCAGGCCGATCTACGAGAGCAGCAAAAGCGATAAGTACGACGACGCCAAGACACTCTTGCAACGGCTCGAAGGCGACGTGGCACGTGGGGTGCGCGTCGGCTCGGAAGTGAACCGGCTTACGACCGCGCAAGCCCTAGAGCGTGTGCTGGAAGACTACGCCGTCAATCGGCGGCGCTCACAGAGCGACACGGCGCGGCGTATGCGGCTGCATCTGGTGCCGTTCTTCGACACGTGCAAACTCAGCGCCGTCAGCGATGACGACGTGCGTAGGTACGTGCTGAAGCGCCAACGCGAAGGCGCCAAGAACGCCACTATCAACCGCGAGCTGGCGATCTTGAAGCGCGCCTACACGCTGGCGCGGCTGCCGGAGAAACCCGTGATTCCGAAGTTGGAGGAGCGCAACGTCCGCAAGGGCTTCTTCGAGCGGGCGCAATTCGAGGCGATGTGCGCGAAGCTGTCGGCGCCGGCGGCGGCCGCGGTGCGCTTCGCCTACCTGACTGGCTGGCGTTTGCAGAGTGAGGCGCTGCGGCTAGAGTGGCGCCACGTAGACTTCACGGGACGCGGTGAGGTGCGCCTGGATCCACACACCACGAAGAACGACGAGGGGCGCGTCTTCCCGATGACGGCCGAGCTCCGGGCCCTGCTGGAGGCGCAGCGGGCGCACACGGACCAGCTGCAGCGCGAGCAGCGGCGCATCATCCCGCACGTCTTTCACCGCAACGGCAAGCCGATCCGTGACCTTCGCGGCGACTGGGCGCAGGCGTGCCGGGCTGCCGGGTGTA
>Ga0315286_10006630_pt1 | contig 11279 bp, 8 predicted proteins | sample YL17G10_0_MG_FD_205038 | JGI IMG/M metagenome (GOLD analysis project Ga0315286, IMG submission 205038) | Sediment microbial communities from Yellowstone Lake, YNP, Wyoming, USA - YL17G10_0 | ecosystem: Environmental > Aquatic > Freshwater > Lake > Sediment | place: USA: Wyoming | collected...
AATTATCAAAAGAAAGAGGAAAACAATTGTCAAAAATCCTTTTCCCGAGAACTTTGTCCAGTTAATATGTTCGACGATAATTCCTAAGGCCCAACCAGACAATAGAATCATTGGCAATGTGAGGTGGACAGTCAACCACGGCATTTTTTCACCCGCGATGGAATAAGCTGTCAGACTCGATAAAGCCCACCAGGCGAGTAATGGAAATAATGGTGCTTTGTCAGGAGCGACTTCCACAACTGTATCGATAGCAGGATTGTTGGAAGTAAGAGCGGCAGGTGATCTTTGTCGTAAGCCGAAAAAGAAGGCTGGAATCAGCCCGAGGGCGGGTAGATACTCGTAGAGAGGAATCTGAACCAATAAATAGTAATACCAGGGCTGGCTGCCTCGATTGACACCCTGTTGGACCAACCAATACCCCAGTGATCCTACCGTACCGGTTGCTAGCCCAGACCAATTGGAGAAAATGCTGCTGAATAAGATTATATAGATTCCCCAGAATGCAACCGCGTTTTTCAGCCAACGTTTCCAGTCCCATAGGAGACCGAGGACCATTGATAGGATGACCAGCAGAAATAAGATCGTTGCGGTTTTGAAAGGTCCCTGACTCCAAAGCGCCTGTAGATTCCAACCCGGCCATGTAAATGAATAATCGAGGGGGTTCCAACCCAATGCTTTAACCGGGAAGGCGGTTAATAGAGGAAGGACGAATGTTCCAAGAATGACAAGCATGTCGAAGGAGCGCTCATGGCGAAGGTTTTTCCAACCATACCCGATGACTAATAAGATCGCAGCAATCAGAAAGGTGATGCATGCAATAAGCATGAGGCTTGTTACTGATGTAACTTTAGATGGAAGTCCTGTAGTTGTTAAGGAAGATCCCGGGGGTTGAGGGGAAGTGTTTACAGTACCACCCTCGGAGGTTTTGATACCTGAATATTTAGTCACTCCGAAAGCAAGGCTCAATAACAATATACTCAGGACCAAGAACAATATGAAAACATTCTGATAACCAGCTTTCTGCCACGGGGAGCGACTCACACGTCTGATGAGGTAAAAAGCCAGGAATAACATTGCCTGGGCAGTGTAAATAAAAGCCGTTTCCTTGGTGGCAAAGTGCAATGAGGTAACAACTGAAAGAAGGAGCAAATACTTATTTTTTCCAGTCTCCAGGTAGCGTAGGATCGTATAAAGCGTTAGCACTCCCAACAAGGCGACAAAAGCCTCGTTACGAGCATAACGACCGTAATACAGCATGAAAGGGGAAATGAGTAAGAGTCCGGCTGTAAGCAATGATCCTGTACGCCCAAGGTAACGCCGCCACTTCCAAATCATGAGTACTGTTAAAATACTGGCAATTGCGTGCGGCAGGCGGGCGGTAAAATCAGTATCCTTGAACAACGTGAAGATCAACGAAATTAGGTGGAATTGCAATGGGCCGTGGGTGGTGGGGGTGTGTTGATACCCGAATCCATTTGAAAAAAGCCATGAATAATACACATGCAGACTTTCGTCATGGCTCATGACGCGTGCCCCCAGGTTGTAAAATCTGCTCACTGTGGTGAGTATAAGAATGATTACAAAAATAAAAAGTTCGCAAGTGAAAAAGGGGAAAGCAGGGAAGAGGGGGCGTTCAAGCCACGAATTTTTTTCAGGTGTTGGAGACATTATTACTTTCCTGGAAATACCTTTGATATCGTTTATCAAGAAAATCATTCGTGTAAAATGAAATAATTATAAAATGCGCATAGCCATTTAATACTTATATTGTTTTATATTAAATATTTCCAATTAACTGACCACAACCAGCTTGAATGTCAATACCACGCCGAAGGCGTATTGTACAAGGGATTCCTGCATTTACTAAAATATCTTTAAACACTTTAGCTCGTTGTTTCGTTGTCGCCTTTCCTTTATATGTATTGATCGGATTGAGGGGGATAGCGTTGACATGACACAATAGACCCTTAAGTTTACGAGCCAATAAATGTGCCTGTTCTGCAGTATCATTCACGCCTTCAATCAGCGCCCATTCGAAAGTTATTCGCCGACCAGATTCTATAGTGTAATTCCGACAAGCTTCCAATAAAGCTGAAATCCCATATTTCCTGTTCACTGGAAGCAACGAATTCCGTAATGAATCATCCGCAGCGTGAAGGGAAATTGCAAGATTAACCTGACGTTTTTCTAAGGAGAACCTTTTGATAACTGGTACAAGTCCTACAGATGATACAGTAAACCGCCTGGCTCCGAAATTATATCCAGCTGGATCATTCAAGCGATCGATGGCTTCCATGGTGTTTTTATAGTTATGGAAAGGTTCACCCATACCCATTACCACCACATTTGTTACAGATTCACCTTCATTATGTAATTGACGAGCAAAGTACATCAATTGGGCAATGATTTCACCACTGGAAAGATTGCGCTTCAATCCCATTTGACCAGTTGCACAAAAGACACAACCCAATGCGCATCCGACTTGAGTAGATATGCAAATCGTCCGACGCTTGTTATGATTATTTTGTTCCTGTTCTTTAGAATTATCAACCGGATCATATTTCATCAACACTGTTTCGATACTTAGGCCATCTTGAAGTGTAAATACAGTTTTTATTGTCTCGCCATCAGAAGATCGGAGAGTTGTTGTAGAGTCTAGTACATGAAAGTTGATTACTTTTGATAATACTTGGCGGAGACTCACAGGCAGCGTGCTGAATTCATCCGGTGAATTCCAGTAATTTCTATAAAGCCCCTCCCAAATTTGCTGATTACGGTATTCGGGTTCACCCAATCCTGCAAGAATAGACTTTAATTGGGATTGGGAAAGGTCATAAATAAAGGGGAGACTCATTATAAAAACTTACTTTCGGAAAAATAGAGTACTGACTTCTATCTTATTAAAGCAGATAAATCCTGGGCAATAATGTTTATGGCCGGCTTCCACTTATAACCTTGTTCCTTTCGGCTGACACCGCTGAGGACCAATGCTACAGGGCATCCGGCTTCCTGACCACCGGCGATATCAGTCTCCAGCCGATCTCCGACAACGAGAGTCTCCTCTTTTTCAGTACCCAACTTTTGGCGAGCCAATTCGAGCAAGTAAGGGGATGGTTTCCCTGCATAAATAGGTTCAATTCCTGTTGCAGTGATAAGCACTGATATCCATGCACCAGCACCCGGTATTTCGCCTCGTGGGGTGGGGAAGGTCCTGTCAGGATTGGTGGCATAGAATGGGACGCCAGAACGGATGAGCAAAGCAGCCTCGCTGACTTTTGTGAAATTAATGTTCCGATCTATACCCATCACAACCGCCAGGACATTTATTTCCCCTTGTTTCATTACAAGTTCAAAACCTTTTGCCTGTAAAGCACATTCAAGCCCCAACTCGCCAATAACATAGATTTTGCCTCCTTCAGGAAACCTTTGGGAAAGCATATGTGCAACCCCTTGGGATGAAGTCACGACCTGCCATGGCTCAATCGTTACCCCAAAGCCTTGCATTCGTTCCACATATTGCTCTGGTGTTCGAGATCCATTGTTTGTGGCAAAGGCGACTTTGAGTCCTTTATCTTTGATTAAATCAAATATACCAGGAAGATCACCGATCGGTGCATCGGCCTTCCATAGGACTCCGTCCATATCCAGGATGAGCGATTTTATTATTTTTGGTAGCATGAGCAATGAACACAAAGGGCGGACTCATATGTCCGACCTTTGTGTCATTTCTTAATCGGGATTTCGAGGACTTGATCTACGAGACCATAGTCAACAGCCTGTTTCGCGTCAAGGTAGAAATCACGTTCGGTATCCTGTTTGATGACATCAACCGGTTTTCCGGTGTGCCTCGACATGATATCGTTGAGCAAGGTGCGCAGACGTAGGATTTGCTTGGTCTGGATCTCAATGTCGGTTGCCTGGCCTTGAGCTCCGCCGAGCGGCTGGTGTAGATGGATCGTAGCATTCGGAAGGGCATACCGACGTCCCTTTGTTCCGGCAGTGAGCAGCACAGTGCCAAAAGAAGCAGTAACACCAACCGCTACAGTACTGATGGGATTGGAAATCATCTGCATCGTATCGTAAATAGCCAGACCGGAATAGATGGCCCCACCAGGTGAATTAATATACATCTGGATCTCTTTTTCTGAATCTTCCCGGCTAAGAAACAACAGCTGGGCTACGATGACATTCGCCACCTGATCATCAATTGCGGTGCCGACAAAGATAATTCGCTCTTTTAGGAGCAATGAGTAAATATCGTAGGCGCGTTCACCGCGACCTGATGACTCAATAACCATTGGGATGACATTACTAATATCTGGATTCATTTTCACTCCATTCTGATTCTTCTTTTTCGGATTTACGATTTTGACACTGGTTTTTTAGCTTTCTTTGCAATTGACTTCTTTTGAGTGGGTACAGCTTTTACAACTGCGCTCGAACCGCGTGGTTTCTTCTTATCATCCTTGATACTCTCGCGAGGTAGTGTGCCAGCAGCAGCGACTTTTTTCTCAGGGATTGTCTTCCTGTCCGATTTGCCAGAAACTTTTCCTTTTACTGCCATTTTTCCTTTTTCCTCCGAAAGATTCGGAGCCTGACCATTCGCAATTTCCTTAAGGCGATTTAGTGTCTGTTGAATATAAGCCCGGTTGGCAGATTCCATCGCGACTGCATTCATCAGTTGCTTGGGCGGTTGGGATTTCCCTCGCATAGTTTTCTGAAATCGTGCATCCCCACTATATTCACCCATCGTTTGTTCAAACGATGATTGCAGAAGATCACGGTCGACTTCGATTTTCTCCACCCTGGCAAGTTCATCCATGATCAGGGAACGTTCCAATCGTTTTACTGCAATCGGTCGCGCTTCATCCGACATGAATTTTTCTTCATCCATTTCTCGAGATTTTAGATATGCCACCATATCAAGGTTCTGTTGAGCAAGACGCGACTTTAGATCTTCCATTACATGATTCAGTTCATGGTCAACAACCTGGGGAGGATATTTCAAAGTCGCGGATTCTTTGATTTTCTCGATAAGGGAGGAAAAATATTCGTCCTCATACTCAGATTTTGATTGTGTTGACAGGTTAGCTTTGACAGCATCACGCAGAGCAGTAATATTTTCAAACGGACCTACCTGTTTAGCAAACTCATCGTTCAATTCTGGAAGAATACTCCCGCGTACCATATTGATCTTTACTTCTAAAGTAATTGAAATCCCTTGCAACTTCTGGTCTTTATGGTCGGATCCATATTGATGAGTAAAGGACTTGCTCTCATCCTTCTTCAATCCAACCAATCCTGCAGAGAAACCTGCATAAGGATACTCGTCTTCTTTCCCATCGGCGCGTACAAACACAGGTAGATTGGAACGATCGATGATTGGAGCTTCACCTTCCTGAGGGTTTGCGTTTATTCCTTTGAGATCAAGCATCACAAAGTCGCCAATCCCTATGGGACGGTCCACGGTTTCTGTTTTAGCATACATCCGCCTAAGATCTTCAACAGCATCTTCGACCTTCTCGTCACCTGGTGCTTGCCAATCATACTTCAAACGAATCGAGCGATATTTCCCAAGGTCTACTGACGGTGAAAGCGGGACGGTGAAGGTGAACTTTGGTTTCTTCTCCAAATTTTCAACCTTTTCAAGGGATCCAGCTGCTGCCGGCTCCAGTTTTGCCTCTGTCAGGGCTGAAGGGTAAACTTCATCCAGCAATATATCCACAGCTTCTTCAGAGATTAATGCATCACCGAAATTCCGAACCACCACATCATAGGGGGCTTTACCAGGTCGAAAACCAGGGATCGATTTACGTTCGGAAATTTTACGTGCAGCCCGGTGTTTGGCGGAATCCATTTGCTCGGATTCAATTTCGACAATCATTGTGACCTGATGGTCATCACGGGGTTGAGTTGATATTTTCAATGACAATTCCTTATGAATGTGATTATTGGCGAAGTGTGGGGAAGACGGGACTTGAACCCGTACGCCTTGCGGCACAAAATCCTAAGTCTTGCGCGTCTGCCAGTTCCGCCACTTCCCCGGAACTGAAAGATTATAAGCGTAAGGAAGGCCTGCGTCAATAAAGGGCTTCCCTATATTAACCAATTGCTAACAGGACAAGAATTTTGAAAATTATTCGTTATTATGACATTAATGTATAATCGAAGAAATATTCAATCCCTTGGAGAAATCTTTGAGCCGCATCATTAATCCTGATAGTTCAAGCAAAACTCGAGTTCGCCTTACAAAGACCGTGGTGCTAACGATCCGTAAACTTGCAAACCAAACCGGACCCGGTATTGAATCCCGTGATATGGCTTCTTATATTGCCCTGGCTCTGGATGCCATCGCAAAGACAATCGATTCTACTGTCGGCCCATGGGAAAAACGTGGTTACTGGGTCAAGGCAGATAAGTTCCGCATGGATTGGGTTTGGGCTGGTACCTGTGCTGAAATAATGCGGCTCGCTGTTTTGGAAGATAATTGGGATTCCATCGCAGAAGTAGCGGCGAAGACTGCAACAAAGCTAAGCAAGATAACCGTCTCAAATGAAAACCGGTTCGGTGAACCCTGGACAGGGGCATGGAGAATATTGACCAAAGAAAATAAATGACCCCAGCGAGCAATCTCGCCGGGGTCTTCACCCATAAATATTTACGGTGTAGAATATTTTATAATTAAGCGGGGATTGGTGAAGGTGATCCTGTCCTTAACTGCATCAAGGTTTGAACCAGCAAATTGCAAGCGCAATTGGAAACGGCTTGTACCTAATTTTGATTGCAGGTTGGTCTTGAGGTCAGCAGAGACTGCAATGGTATTCAAAGCCGCAGCTGATCCCCAATCAGCGATCTTTCCAGGAGGAAAACCCATGACGAAATCACCGGGTTCAAGCGTTGGTCCATAATTTGTAGCATAGGCATTCAGTACACCCAGGCTTCCAAAAGGATTGCCAATTATCGTATAGACCGAGAAATCCGGCTTCACGTCAATAATTGTCGCCCCTGCTGGGATACCGGAAATATCGTAGCTCAGGAATGCTTCGACTGTACGGGTGATATCAGCATTTGCCTCACCCACAGTGTAATCGGGCCATGGACCGCCATCCGATCGTATTGTTCCACTTTCACCTACAACTGGATCGAGATTAACCGTGGTTGGAGGATTTACTACGACGATTCTTACTGCAAATGTTCCACCCGAAGGAGTGATCCCAAAAACCACACCACCTGGGTCCCGAAGGCGCCAGAAACCAGAGTATGTTCCAATGGTTGCAGGTGCAGTTAAATTAACGGACAGATCCACTTCCTGGCCAGGATTGACCACTCCGGATGTTAATTGTTGCGTATAACCGGTGGTGACACCCATCCCATCGCCATGGTCAAATATCATCAAGTAACTGGAATTCCAAGAACAGGTCCCTATATTGCGGATACGCCAGGTCTTCAAGAATACCTGATTGGGTATCATGTTGGTATAATCTGTGACAGTAACATCAATCGTGGCTGGATCCCAGGTGGCTAAATTGCAAGGGATGGTGGTGTTTGTTGGAGTGAAAATTGTTGTATTCGTGGGAATAGGTGTGTCTGTAGCTGTTGGAGCAACCGGTACATTTGTTGTAGGCGAAGCGCCCTGGGACACCTGGGTCAATTCCGCCGCCACAGTCTGAGCGGCTTGAGTATCAAGTGCACCGGGTACTTGAGGCTGCAAAATGATCGTTTGGGGTAAGTTACAGCCTGCAAGAACGAAGATGAGCAGCAACACAAAAATATTGGACGATTTCTTCATGGTTTTCTCCTTTTACCTTTATAGTGTAGCAATTTTGTATGACTAGGTCAATGGGTAGATAAGGATAAAGATATATCAAGGAAAGGGACTTTTTTACGGAATTATTTTTACTGAAAAGTAGACCAGTGTGAGTTATGGGGGAGGGGAGGGTAACATAATATTTCTGTCTGAGGAAAGGATATAAGAAATAATTCTTCGAATAGTGTTTAATATATATATCAAGTTATATTCCGTGAAGAATATTTGAAGAATGGGGGATTGACAAGCATTTCATTCTAGAATATTATACTTATGCTTTCGATAAGTAATATTATCATAAGCATAAAATAGTAAAGAAATTCGCTAGGATGGGCACAAATGGAAAATCTCACGATTGTACAAGCAATAAATAGATTTCTGGATACAGTCAAATTAGCCCGCAGTAAGAATACTCACCTTGCCTATTCTAATGGAATGCACATGTTCCTTGAAGTTTTGAAGGATAACCAGGTAGATCCTGATAACTCCTCTGTAATGGAATTGAAAGAAGAAGCTGTCTCATGGATGGCTGACGCCTGCAAGGGATATTCTCCCGCTACGGAACAATTATACGTTGCTGCTACAATGCGTCTCTTCGAATACGTCGCAGCAGAACGGATTGCAGAGATCAACCTGCCCCGATTGAAGCTTCTTCTTCGTCAGCATACCAGGCGACCTGGTCAACGCCTACCCCAATTTCCGCGTGATGAAATAGAACTGGTTATAGAGTTTGTAAACGGATTAACAAGTCAATTGTCTGACAACAATTCGAAACGGTTACGCGCATTAAGGGATCGTGCCTTTCTTATTACACTTGCGGATACAGGATTACGTGTTCATGAAGCCTGTAATTTGCGCCGAGGAGATATCGACAGGAACGAAGGACGAGCAATTATTATCGGAAAAGGTAATAAACAAGCTGTCGTTCGTTTTTCCAGGCGGTCTCTGGATTCACTTAATGATTACCTTTCCTTAAGAGCTGATCTTGACGGAACGTCTGGACGTCCTTTATCCTCCCTACCCCTCTTTGCCCGCCATGATAAAGGTACCGGAAAGAAGGTAAAACCAATTACGACTACAACCGGTCGCAACATCGTCAGTGAGCGTGTTCTGCAAGCGCTCGGTGACAAGGCTCAAGGACGGATAACACCTCATTCGTTCCGCCATTATTTTGTCACCACAGTTCTCCGGGCTTCAGGAAATCTCAAACTTGCCCAGGAACTCGCCCGACATGCAAGCATCCAGGTGACCCAGCGATATGCTCATCTTTCAGATGATGAACTTGACCAAGGGTATCATAAGGTCTTCGAGAAATGATATTCGTGATTATCTAAATATTTTCGAGAAGATGAATAGATGTAATGCTATCCTGATATTCATATCATCAAGGATCTTGTTATAATCTTGGCAAACCACCTCCCCGCCCTGCTGGTTAGTCAAGTCTATTTGGCATTTTTAAATTTCTTTTTTCCGGGGGAAATATAAATAATATTTGTTCGCATTTGCATACTCCAATTTAGCAAATCGAATCACATGAAGATTTCCTTACGACAAAATACTTGGTGATGATGTCAGTTCTGACACTTACTGAGGCATAAACTCTGCCCGTATTATTTCCACTCGATTCAGGATTAATATCACTTGTATTCGATTGTGCATAACAGCACAATCTAAAATAGATGATTCCTATTTGCTTTAAGTAGATTAAAGGTGTCTACTAGATATTGTTAGAGAAGAGGCGAGGCGCCAGGATGACATCAACTATCCCCGGTTTCGAAGACGAGATAATCCGCATCGGTGTATATGTATGCCACTGTGGGACGAATATCGCTGGAATCGTGGATGTTGAAGGTGTCACACAATTTGCCGCCTCCCTTCCCAATGTCGTAATCGCCCGGCACTATTCCTACATGTGTTCAGACCCAGGCCAGGGACTGATCAAAGACGATATCAAGACCGAGGGATTGAATCGCATTATCGTGGCGTCTTGCACCCCCAACATGCATGAAGGTACTTTTCGGAAAGCATGCTCTGAGGGGGGACTCAATCCCTTCCTGTTCCAGATGACGAACATTCGAGAACACTGTTCATGGGTAACTGATGACCCGATAGCTGCAACTAGAAAAGCCGAAGCCCTGGTTGCAGCGGCGGTACATCGTGTCAGCTGGCAGATCCCTTTGGAAATGCGCCGGGTTACAGTGAAGCAATCAGCAATGGTCGTCGGCGGTGGTATTGCTGGGATAGAAGCAGCACTTAGACTGGCAGACTCCGGAAAGCATGTCTATCTTATTGAGCGGGAACCTTCCATAGGTGGGCACATGGCCCGCTTATATAAAACCTTTCCGACTCTCGATTGTGCAGCCTGAATACTCACACCGAAAATGGTGTCCGTGGGACGCCACCCCAATATCACCCTCCTGAGTTACAGCGAGGTCGAAAAGGTAACAGGATACGTGGGAAATTTCACTGTCACTGTGAGACGTAAACCTCGCTTTGTAAAGGAGGAATTGTGCACAGGTTGTGGCACCTGCATAGAAAAGTGCCCTTGGAAGAAGATACCTTCCGAATTCGATCTTGGGTTAGGAAACCGGGCAGCCATTTATTATCCATTCCCGCAGGCAGTACCACGCATCCCGGTGATTGATACTGTAAATTGTACATATTTCAAGAACGGGAAATGTGGTGCATGTAAAAAGTTCTGCCCGCTTGAAGCCATAGATTTTGAACAGCAGGAATCAAGGTTGGAACTTGAGATTGGCGCCATCATTCTTGCTACCGGGTTTAAAGATTTCGATCCTAGCCAAGCGCCTCAATATGGTTATAAATCGCTTCCGAATGTCGTATCAGGAATGGAACTGGAGAGGTTGATCAATTCCGGCGGACCAACAAGCGGAAATGTTTTGATGAAGAACGGCGAAAAACCCGGCCGGGTAGCAATCTTACATTGCGTGGGAAGCAGGGGTAAGGAACACGAATATTGCTCCCGGGTTTGCTGCATGTATTCCTTGAAACTTGCCACTTTAACTCGTGAATATGTAGGCGCTGAGGTAGTTGAGTTTTACAGGGACATGCGAGCATTTGGCAAAGATTACGAGGGATTTTTCCATCGTACAGAATCCCATGGGGTGCAGTTCGTTCGCTATATCGATGACATCCGCGTTGAACAGAGGGATGGTCACCTGGTGGTCATAACAACTGAGGTGTTTTCTGGAAATATTGTTGAAACCACTGTCGACATGGTTGTGTTGGCAACTGGCATGGAAGCTCAATCTGATCAACATCAGGTTGGGTCGATTTTTGGAGTCAGCCGCAGCGCAGATGGTTTCTTCCTTGAAAAGCACCCAAAACTTGCTCCAGTGGAAACCAGCACAGATGGCGTCTTTCTGGCGGGAACCTGCCAGGGACCAAAGGATATCCCGGATAGCGTCGCTCAAGGAGCAGCGGCGTCTGCTTCAGCCCTCTCATTGCTTGA